>Ga0070726_10001062_pt1 | contig 29185 bp, 24 predicted proteins | sample tdAd471_FD_67275 | JGI IMG/M metagenome (GOLD analysis project Ga0070726, IMG submission 67275) | Marine sediment microbial communities from the Atlantic coast under amendment with organic carbon and nitrate - tdAd47.1 | ecosystem: Environmental > Aquatic > Marine > Coastal > Sediment | place...
GCGGCGTGGATGATAGACGCCTATGGGGATGCGGATGTGAAGGAGCGCATGCTGCCTGATCTGATCTCCTGCGAACGGCTGGCCAGCTATTGCCTGACCGAGGCAGGGGCGGGTTCAGACGCGGCGTCGCTCAAGACGAAGGCAGTGCGTGATGGCAATGACTATGTCGTCAGCGGGGCCAAGCAGTTTATCTCCGGTGGTGGAGAGAATGAAATCTATGTCTGTATGGTGCGTACAGGCGAAGAGGGACCAAAGGGCATAAGCTGCCTCGTCATTGAGAAAGACATGCCCGGTGTCAGCTTCGGCGCGCAGGAGCGCAAGCTCGGCTGGCATTCGCAACCCACTGCGCAGCTTATCCTCGATACCGTCCGTGTGCCGGTTGCTAACCGGGTCGGCGCGGAAGGGGACGGGTTTAAAATCGCGATGGCGGGCCTTGATGGCGGCCGCCTCAATATTGGAGCTTGCTCGCTGGGCGGCGCGCAGCGCGCGCTCGATGAAGCTGTTACCTACACCAGGGACCGGCAGCAATTCGGCCAGCCAATCGCCAATTTCCAGAACACGCAGTTCACGCTGGCGGACATGGCAACCGAGCTGGAGGCTGCCCGTGCGCTCCTGTATCTTGCCGCTGTTAAAGTGACCGGTGGCGCGCCGGACAAGACGCGCTTTGCCGCGATGGCCAAACGCTTCGCGACCGATACGGGGTCGGCGGTGGTGGACCGGGCGCTGCAGCTCCACGGGGGCTATGGCTATCTGATGGATTATCCGATCGAGCGGCTCTGGCGCGACCTGCGCGTGCACCGCATTCTTGAAGGGACGAACGAGGTGATGCGCATGATTGTCGGGCGGGATTTGCTGAAATGACCAATGATGTTCTGCTCATTCGGGAAGGGGCTGTAGGCCGCATCCGGCTTAACCGGCCCAAGGCGCTGCATGCTCTTAATGAAGCCATGTGTGCGGCGATCAATGACCAACTGCTGGCGTGGCGGGATGACCCGGCGGTGGCCATGATCATGATCGACCATGCAGAGGGCAGGGGTTTCTGCGCGGGCGGCGATATTCGCATGATAGCAGAGAGCGCGGGCGGCGATGGCATTGCAGCACGCAGCTTCTTCCGCACCGAATATCAGATGAACCATCTGTTGTTCACATACCCCAAGCCGGTGGTGGCCTTCGTGGATGGCATAGTCATGGGTGGCGGCGTCGGCATCAGCCAGCCTGCGCGTTATCGTATCGCTACCGGGAATACGCGTTTTGCCATGCCGGAGTCCGGTATTGGCCTGTTCCCGGATGTTGGTGGCGGCTGGTATCTCTCGCGTCTGGTCGGAGAGATGGGAAAATTTCTTGCACTGACCGGTGCGCGTTTGAACGGCGCAGATTGCATGGCTCTGGGGCTGGCAACACATTATATTGATGCGGCGAAGGCTGAGGATGCGAAGGCCGCCTTGATCGCTGAACCGGACAGGGCCGAGGCCGTGCTGGCAGGTTTGACTGCGCAAGCCCCTGATGCACCGATTCTTGCTCAATCCACTGAGATCAATCAACTGTTTTCTGCTCAAACGCTGGAGGGAATTCGCGATGCACTGGCAGCGGATGACAGCGAATTTGCGCGTGAGCAGTCCGCTATTCTTGCCACCAAATCACCGTTGACCTGCAAGGTATCGCTGAGGCTGTTGGCACAAGGCGCGAGCAAAACCGACTTTGCCGATGAGATGGTTCAGGAATATGCCGTAGCCAGCCGGATTATTACATATCCCGACATTATCGAAGGCGTGCGCGCGGTCATTATCGACAAGGACAATGCACCGCGCTGGCAGCCGGAGAATGCCGAAGGCATCAGCGACAAAATGATCGATACGATATTCGCTCCCTTGCCCGCCGAAGAGCAGTGGCACCCCTTATGACATGTGAAACAATTCTCATCGAAAAGCGCCCCGGCGTATGGAAAGGACAATAGACATGGCAAGCATTGCTTTTATCGGCCTTGGCAATATGGGCGGCGGCATGGCGGCCAATCTGGTGAAGGCCGGGCATGGGGTTCATGCTTTTGATCTGGCCGATGCTGCATTGGAAAAAGCGAAGGAGCAGGGCTGTGTTCCATTCACCAGCGTGCGCGAAGCGGTGCAAGGCGTAGACGCTGTCGTGTCGATGCTGCCTAATGGCAAGATCGTTGAGACTGTTTATATTAATGATGTGATCGGCCATGCACCCGTCGCGGCACTGCTTCTTGATTGCTCAACCATTGATGTTGATACGGCCCGGATGGTGGCCAGCGCGGCGCAGAACGCAGGCTATGCCATGGTCGATGCGCCTGTATCAGGTGGCATTGCCGCGGCGAACGGCGGTACGCTCACCTTCATGGTCGGCGGTGATGATGCGGCATTTGCGCGCGCTGAGCCAATATTGTCGGCAATGGGTAAAGCCGTGATCCATGCCGGGGCCAGCGGGGCAGGGCAGGCCGCCAAGATTTGCAACAACATGCTGCTCGGGGCTTCTATGGTAGCGACGTGCGAGACGTTTAAGCTGGCCGAAAAGCTGGGTCTCGATCTCCAGACCTTTTACGACATATCATCCAAGGCATCCGGGCAAAACTGGTCGATGACCAGCTATTGTCCGGTCCCCGGCGTTGGCCCGCAAAGCCCTGCCGATAATGATTATCAAGGCGGGTTTGCCACTGCTCTGATGCTGAAAGATCTCAAGTTGGCCATGGCCGCAGCACAATCCGCCGGTGCATCGGTGCCAATGGGTGAGAAGGCTGAAACGCTTTATGCAGCCTTTGATGCAGAGGGAGCAGGAGGGCAGGATTTCTCGGCCATCATTCAGACACTTGATTGAGAAAGCAGGAGGAGTCGTAAGTCATGGAAATACCTCTCTATGGAGTTCATGCATCCTCTTAATTTTCCATGTCGGACGGCTTTGTTGCATAACGAGGTAATGGATTCCCTTGAGGAATCGGTTTGTATAGGTGGGCGGGATGCCCAAGCCACCATCACCGAAATATCGGACGACCAATTGGACCGAGTATAACGCGGCTCTGAAGCAGCGGGGTTCGCTGGATGTGTGGTTTGATCCGGGGATGCAGTGGCTATCGGCACCATGCGGTCGCCCTGGTCGTCCGATGCGGTTTTCCGACAGTGCGATAGAGCTGTGCCTGACGTTGAAGGGACTGTTTAACCTTCCGCTACGACAAGTGACCGGCTTGGTTGAGAGCCTGCTTAAGATGGCCGGTCTGGATTGGCCTGTGCCGGATTACACCACGCTGTGCCGCCGTCAAAAGACGTTGCCGATGATGCTTGGCGGGCGCCCCCGTTCGGGTGGGTTGCACTTGTTGGTCGACAGCACCGGGATCAAGATGATGGGTGAAGGGGAATGGAGTGAGGAAGCGCAGCCTGTCCGGGGGACAGGCGAGCACCGAACAAGGAAGCACGGGGTCTTGGCTTTGGACCATGCCCCCGGCATGGCCGTCGCCTGCGATATCGCCGTCAATGGCGTAAGGTTCACTTGGGGATCGACGCGGAAACCCTAGATATCCGTGCCATCGAGGTTACGACAAACTCAATCGGCGATGCGCCAACGCTACCCGATCTTCTGGCGTAAATCCCGGAAGATGAGACCATCCTCAGCGTCGGCGGTGATGGCGCATATGATACCAAGGCTTGCCACGCCGCCATCGCAGGGCGCGGCGCAGATCCGGTCATCCCGGTCCGCCGCAACGGGCGGCCATGGACCAAAGATGGCCCCGGCGTTGATGCCCGCAATGAGACGCTGCGCGCGATTAAACGGCTTGGTCGGACAATCTGGAAGAAATGGAGTGGCTACCACCGCCGCAGTCTGGTTGAAACCAAGATGCGTTGCTTCAAGCTGCTCGGCCAGCGCGTCGCCGCGCGTACCTTTGATCGCCAAATCACCGAACTCAAAATCCGTGCCGCAATCCTCAATCGCTTCTCGAAAATAGGAACGCCGATGGCCATCCAAATCGCATAATAATCCCAAGAAATAAACGATTTGTGACCGTCAGGAGTTATGCAACAAAGCCGTTCACATCACTGGTTTCCTTTGGTTTGTCGCAAAACCGCAGAATCAGTGATCAGAGCAAGCGTCAAGATAGCCCACTGATACCACTCAACTTAATTTCTAATCGGGCTCTAACCATCGTCCCAGACCGGTGATCTGCTAGATCAGTCTTGTTGTTCACCAAGCAGTGGCGAGGGGCGCCCCGTTTGGAGCATTGAGCGCGAGAACCGAATCGGCAAGCGGACGCCAGGTATTTCGGTGCCTTCGTAATCTCTCTTCAGGCTCAGGCGCATACCTCTGTGACGGATTTGCGGATCGTTGAACGTTTGGGCGACGGTATTGATCGGCCCTGCGGGAACACCTTCCTTGGCGAGTTGAAACAACAGTTCGTCCCGCTTCCAGGACCGTGTCACTTCGGTGATCGCGGAACTGAGTTCGGCACGCCATTCGAGGCGTTTCGTATTGGTTGCGTATTTAGCGGACGGCTCGATCCCGACGATATTGCAGAAGCGCTCAAACTGCTGATCGTTTCCCACGGCTAGGATGAACCAGCTGTCTGCGGTCGGAAATGCCTCATAGGGCGCGATATTCGGGTGAGCATTCCCCAAACGGTGAGGCGCAGTTCCGGACGCAAGAAAATTCATCGCCTGATTGGCGAGCGTTCCGGTCATGACATCGAACAGGGCCATGTCGATATGTTGGCCAAGGCCACTACGCATTCTTTCCGCCAGTGCCGCCTGGATCGCGATCACCGCATAAAGCCCTGTCAATATATCTGCATAGGCGACGCCGATCTTCTGAGGAAGCCCATCCGGCTCTCCCGTCAGATCCATGATCCCGCTCATTCCCTGGACAATGAAGTCATAACCCGCACGAGGTGCGTAGGGACCATCCTGGCCGAAACCTGTGATCGAACAATAAACCAGACGCGGATTGAGGGCGGCCAGGGAGTCATAGTCCAGACCATATTTGGCGAGGCCGCCCACCTTGAAATTCTCTATGACGACGTCAGCTTCCGCGGCGAGCTGCCGCGTATTGGCCTGCCCCTCCTTCGTCGTGAAATCGAGAACGACGGAGGATTTCCCGCGATTGGTCGCGTGAAAATAGGCGGCATCGCGGCTGCCGTCCGCGTTCACGATGAAAGGCGGCCCCCACTGGCGCGTATCGTCTCCTGCGGGGCTTTCGACCTTGATGACATCAGCGCCGAGATCCGCAAGAATCTGGCCGGCCCAAGGGCCGGCGAGTATGCGTGCGAACTCAACAATTTTGAGTCCGTGGAGAGGAGGCAAATCCATCAGAAGGCCGCGATGCCGGTAATCGCACGGCCAAGGATCAGCGCGTGGACATCGTGCGTCCCCTCATAGGTATTCACGGTTTCCAGATTCACCATATGACGGATGACCTGAAATTCGTTGGAAATCCCGTTGCCACCATGCATGTCGCGCGCGACGCGGGCGATATCGAGCGCCTTGCCGCAGTTGTTGCGCTTGACAAGACTGATCATTTCCGGGGCAAAACTGCCTTCGTCCATCAATCGGCCCACACGCAATGAGGCATGAAGGCCGAGCGTGATTTCCGTTGCCATATCCGCCAGCTTCTTCTGGTACAGCTGCGTCGCTGCCAGCGGTCGCCCGAATTGCTTGCGGTCGAGGCCATATTGGCGCGCCGCGGCATAGCAATATTCGGCCGCGCCCATAGCTCCCCATGAGATGCCATAGCGCGCGCGGTTGAGACAGCCAAATGGTCCCTTCAGACCCTCGACACCAGGCATGAGGGCATCGTCCGGGACGAATACATCGTCCATATTGATCATGCCTGTGATCGAGGCGCGCAAGCTGATCTTGCCCTCGATCTTCGGCGCAGAGAGCCCCTCCATTCCCTTTTCGAGAATGAAGCCGCGGATCGCTCCCCCATGCGCGTCCGATTTGGCCCAGATGATGAAGATGTCCGCTATGGGCGAATTGCTGATCCAGGTCTTGTTGCCGTTCAGGCGGTAGCCGCCATCCACTTTGGTGGCGCGCGTGCGCATCCCGCCCGGATCGGATCCCGCATCGGGTTCGGTCAGGCCAAAGCAGCCGATGGCTTCACCGCGCGCCAGGCGGGGAAGATGTTTGAGCCGCTGCTCCTCCGAGCCATAGGCATAGATCGGAAACATCACGAGACTGGACTGAACCGACATCATCGAGCGATATCCGGAGTCCACGCGTTCGATTTCACGAGCCACCAGCCCGTAAGACACATAGGATGCGTTGGCGCAGCCATATGCCTCGGGGAGCGTCAATCCGAGCAGCCCCTGTTCGCCAAGTTCGCGAAATATGGCAGGATCGGTATATTCCCGATCGAATGCCTCGATCACGCGCGGTCGCAAGCGGTCCTGGGTAAAGGCCCGTGCCGTTGCCGCGATCATTCGTTCATCCTCGGTCAGCGAGCCGTCGATATCCAGCGCATCTTCCCAATCAAATAGACGCAAATCTGCCATTTTTTTCTCCTGTCCAGAGGAGTGTGGCAGTTTTTTGCGTCTATAAAAATGCTTCAATGTTGCGATATTGATCGCAGTATGGAATAAAAGTCTATGCTTGATCCCGATAATCTCCAGGCTTTTGTCACTCTTGCCGAGGAACTGAATTTTGTGCGCGCCGCCGACCGGTTAGGCCTTGCCCAGTCGGTGGTCAGCAAACGACTGATGCGGCTTGAGGACAAGGTTGGCGCACGCCTAATTTCGCGCAATCGGCGGAGTAAAGTCGACCTGACACGAGAAGGCATGCAGTTCCTGCCTTCGGCCAAGGGGGCGCTTGAACATCTCGAAATGGTCGAGCTGAGAGGCCGCCGGATCGCAAGCGGCGAGGCGGGCGCTCTTCGCATCGGCTATGTGTTTTCAGCGATCATGACGGGCATACTACCATCGCTTATCCGCCTCGTGAGGTCGGCGACTCCCGAAGTGCGCATTATTCCTGTCGCAATGGAAACGCCCGAACAGATTGCAGCGATCGGAAACGAGCGGCTTGATGTCGCTATTGTGCGGCCCAGACCCAGCTATCCAAAGGACGTGGTAGCGCGATGCGTGCATCGAGAGGAAGTTCAGCTCGGTCTGGCAAGCGATAATCCTCTGGCCGCGCGGGCTCTTATTGCATGTGCGGACCTAGCCGGCGCTCAATTCATAGTTCCGCAGTTCCATGAGGAAGTGGGGCTGATTGACGTCATAAACCAGATAGTTCGGATAGGTCGGCTTCCCGCGCCGAACACCATTTACACCAAGGACTTCATTACCGCAGCCGGTCTTGCAGCGGCCGACATTGGTGTTGCTGCCGTTCCCAGATCTCTTTTGTCTTTGAAGATTGGCGGTCTCGAATACCGACCTATTGTCGATCTGGACGCGTCGTTGGAGCTGGTTCTGCTAAATCGCCCGGACTTGCCACCGCTTATCTCCGGCGCGCTGGGCTCCCTGAGAACCGAAAACTCAGAATAGCGTGCGATTTTTGCACGTCACACGGGTGGTATGAAATCGCGGGCAGGCAGGAAAGAACAAATCTGCTCGTTCTTGCAGTTATCGCCGCGTCCCTAAGGGAGAGACTTAGGGTCATCTGTGGACGCCCCGTAAGATGCAAGGGGTAATTTGGGAGGCATGGCGTGTAGTCGGGTGCTGACATCTGTCCGGCCTTTGATGCGGCTTTATTGATGCCGCTGGCCCGTATGGGAGTTCGCGGATCGGCTCCATATCAGGACTGCGTGCTTGGTTGGCACCTTGACCCTATCTGGTTTTGCCTATCCCGTCTCGTCGCCCGTTACGCCATATCTTCCATCTGACCTTCCTACATCTGCCGACACCCTCGCGCTTGTGGCGGGTACTATGCTGCCACGAGCGGAGCTCTATAAATTTCGTTCTTCGCTATCAGCGCCCAGACGGTACGCGCCATCTTGTTGGCAAGCGCGGTGATGACCAGCATACGCGGTTTGCGCGCCAGCATTCGTGCGAGCCATGAACCTGGCTGTGCGCCTCGCCTTGTCGCCTGACATACAACCGCGCTGGCCCCGATGATGAGCAGCCGTCGCAAGGTTCGCTCTCCCATCTTTGAGGTGGCCCCCAGCTTCTGCTTGCCGCCGGTTGATTTTTGCAGCGGTGTCAGCCCGAGCCAAGCTGCAAAGTCCCGTCCCTTGCGGAATACTTCGGGTGGCGGCGCCAGAGCGGCAAGCGCGGTTGCCGTGATCGGACCGATACCGGGGATGGTCATCAACCGGCGCGATACATCTTCGGTCTTGGCACGCCTGGCGATCTCCTGATCGAGCAGCTTTACCTGGCTCTCCAGCACCTCGATCATGCCCGAAAGTACCCTGAGCATCGACCGCGCGGCATCTGGCAGTTCGCACGCTGGGCTGTCGATCATGTCGATCAGTTTGGAGACCTGGCCAATGCCTTGCCTTGTGATCAGTCCATACTCAGCCAGATGGCCCCGTAGCGCGTTGATATTCTGGGTTCGCTGCCGCACCAGCAGATCGCGTGTGCGGAAGATCGTCGCACTTGCTTGAACCGCTTCGCTCTTGACCGCGACGAACCGCATCGTCGGTCGCTGGGCAGCTTCGCAAATCGCCTCGGCATCAGCAGCGTCATTCTTCTGCCGTTTAACAAAGGGCTTCACAAAGGCAGGTGCAATCAGCCTTACATCATGGCCCAGCTTCCTGATCTCGCGCGCCCAATAATGCGCTCCCCCGCACGCCTCCATCGCCACACGGCAGGGTGGCTGCGATGCAAAAAACGCCAGCACTTTATGTCGCCGTAGTGTCTTTCGGAATACCACGGCACCAGACCTATCTGCACCGTGAGCCTGGAAAACCTGCTTTGCCAAATCCAAACCGATCGTGGTAACTTCTTCCATGGACGCCTCCTTCAAGTGGTGTTCAACACCTCCACTGTGGCACATCAAGGCCGTCGGGGGGCGTCCACCCCATCAGGACCCATTCATTTCGCGGTCATGGCGTTCAAATGGCGAAGAGATCGGGCGGAAATGCCCGCAGTGAAGGCTGGTGGCCTTTGCAAGGGCAGTTTCGTTCGAGATCGAAGCCATTTGAACGTCCGTTCGGATTTGACCGACTGGCCGCTCTGCCACGTCAGAAAAGCTTGAAAAGGTCCCAACATTTCCTGCACTTTTCTTCCTCGCATAGCGGCCAATCGCTTCAAACCATGATCCTGGGAATTAATGGGGCCTGACCCTAAACTCTTCTGAATGCTTGATCATCTCGTCGGTCTCCTGTTGCGAGCTCTATACGCTCAGGCGACCGGCGCAAAACCGGTACAAGTCCAAAGGCATGGCTACAACAAATCAGGTCGTGAACGACATTCGCTGGAGATCACAGCTTTTACGGTCACCAACCTATTTAAACGTAGACAGAATATACAAAAAGTATAATTTGTTCATGGATGAGAGGCCCTCGACGAGTATATGCTTGTGGAAAGTGAAAGAATGACAGCTGATTTGATGGAAAGTCTGAGAGCACTTATTATTGAGGGAGGGTTGTCTCGGTCAGGTCTCGCTCGCGCCGCGGGGCTCCCTGTGAACAGTATTCGTCGCATAAGCGAAAGCGATTGGAATCCGCCCGAAGAGGTTCGTAACAGGCTTGCGGCCTATATAACAAAGCGAAAAGACGGTGTGGCTCTGGCGTTGCCGGAGGAGATCATCAATGAAGCCCGCAACGGCAGGATGTTCATACTTGTCGACGACGAAGAACGTGAGAATGAGGGCGATCTCGTGATACCGGCGCAGATGGCGACACCCGATGCAATCAACTTCATGGCAACCCATGGGCGAGGCCTTATTTGCCTCGCTCTGTCTTCCGAGCGTGTCGGTCAACTCGGCCTTGAGCTCATGAGCCGCAACAACGGCACACGCCACGAGACGGCTTTCACGGTTTCTATTGAAGCCAAGGAAGGTGTTACAACAGGTATTAGCGCGGCTGATCGAGCAAGAACTGTCGCAGTAGCCATCGATGGGTCCAAGGGACGAGAAGACATTGTGACGCCGGGACATGTCTTCCCTTTGGTAGCTCGAGATGGCGGAGTCCTTGTCCGCGCGGGCCATACTGAAGCGGCTGTTGACGTTGCGCGGCTTGCGGGTCTCAATCCTTCGGGCGTCATTTGCGAGATAATGAGTGACGACGGATCAATGGCGCGTCTGGATGATCTTACCGCCTTTGCTGAAAAGCATAATCTGAAGATCGGAACCATCCGCGATCTCATCGCATATAGGCGGCGCAATGATCACCTAGTCGAACGGCGAGCGGAATTGGAGTTCACCAGCCGGTGGGGCGGGCAATGGAAGGCCATCGTTTTTTTCAACCGGGTAACCGGAACAGAGCAGCTTGTGCTGCAAAAGGGGCATATTGACCCAGATCAACCCACCCTTGTTCGCATGCACCAGATGTCGCCATTTGCAGACACTTTCGGGCAGGATGCTCCCCGCAGCCATCTTTTGTCGCGATCGATGGAAATTATCGGTGAAGAAGGTGCGGGCCTGATTGTCATTCTTAATCGCCGGACACCCGATATGTTCAGCAGGACGTTCGAGGCCATCAAGGCGGGAGCAGCATCGCAGAGCGACATGGACGAGCTGCGGGATTACGGCATTGGCGCGCAAATTCTCGCAGAAATGGGGGTGCATGAGATGGTTCTATTGAGCAACACTCACCATAGCCTGATCGCTTTGGATGGATACGACCTTTCCGTCGTTGCGCACCGGCCTATTGAGCCATGAGCGGTTGCTTCTCCATCAAGCTGTTTGTCGGAAGACCCATCATGACGACCATAAAAGCAGGAGAAATTAGAGCATGACGATCGCGCGCCATTATATCATCAAAGCCCGGGAAGGTGAGGAGGCGATGGTCAAAAAAACATTGGTACAGTTGGCCGATCTGGTGAGACCGACTGCGGGATGCTGCGGCGTGGAGCTTCTACATGATCTCGATAACGGCCATCGCTTTATTTTCATAGAAAAATGGGAAAATGCAGAGGCTCATAAATCTGCCATAAACCCGCAGGCAACTAAAATGCTGTCAGAGCTTATCCCATCATTCGACGGGCGGCCGGAAGGTGCCTATTGCGAGTATCTGAAGGTCATATGACCGCTTCGATCAGGTAGGGGCCGGGGCGGTCGAGTGCGGCTTGCAAGGTTTGGGTAAAATCCTCTGCGGTATCGACCCGTTTCCCATTCATCCCCATGCCGCGAGCAATGTTCACCCAATCAAGCGCCGGTTCATCGAGGTCGAGCATACGGCGGGCATTGGGGCCGGGTTCTGTTATACCGACATTTCGCATTTCGCGGTGCAGGACGGCATAACTACGGTTGGAGAGAATGATGGTAACGACGTCGAGACGTTCGCGTGCCTGAGTCCACAACCCCTGACAGGTGTACATCCCGCTTCCGTCTGCCTGAAGGCAGACAACTTTACGGTCCGGGCAGGCGATAGCGGCTCCAGTGGCAAGCGGAATGCCGATGCCGATCGCACCGCCGGTCAATTGCAACAGGCTATGGCGCGCCGAGCCCTTCGAATAATTCCAGAACTCGCGCGCTGAAGTAATGGATTCCTCACAGACAATCGCGTTCTCCGGCAACAGGCGCGCAAGACCGGCGGCGATCGCTTCACCGGTCAGGGGCCCCGGAACCGGTTCGGGGGGCAGTTCGACCGGTGCGAAGTCGGAACATGGCGTGGCGCCGACGGCGTCCGCCAACAGTTGCAGCACCGCAACCAGATCTTCGCCGAACGACCCGGCCTGAATGATTTCGCATCCGGCAGGCGCCAATGTACTGGGCTTGCCCGGATAAGCGAAGAACGAGACGGGCACCGTCGCGCCGATGCAGATCATGACCTCGATATCGGACAACATCTGAAGGGCCATATCGGCGGGATAGGGTATGATGTCGATCGGCGGCAGCGTATGTCCACGCTCGACACGCCCGTTGGATACCGCGGCAGTCATGCGCGCGCCCGTTGCTGCGCAGATGCCTGCGGCGAGGCAAAGGCCTTCTTCAAGCAGTGTGTCGCCCGAAAGCACGAACATGACCTTGCGGCCTGACTTCAATGCTGTTGCGGCTGCTGCAATCCGCTCCGGATCAGGCGCGCGAAGATTCAATCCTGCCGGTTCGGCCGGAATATTTTCTGCCTCTCCCCAGGCCATATCCGCTGGTAGGATCAGACTTGCGACACCGGGCCCATTGATGGCTGCACTGCAAGCGGCGGATACGTCTTTCGCCATGGTTTGCGGGTCGGACGACCGCCCGACCCATTGCGACATCGGCCGCGCTAGGCTCTCGATGTCGCTGGTCAGAGGTGCGTCATAGGGCAAATGATAGGATGCATGGTCGCCGATGATATTGACGACGGGCGTATGCGCGCGGCGGGCATTGTGCAGGTTCGCAAGGCCGTTGGCGAGCCCGGGACCGCAATGGAGAAGGTTCGCCGCCGGTTTCCGCGCCATGCGGGCATAACCGTCGGCCGCGCCTGTCACAACGCCTTCTGAGAGGCCAAGGACGCAGCGTATTTCCGGACGGCGATCCAGCGCCGCGACAAGGTGCATTTCCGACGTTCCGGGATTGGCGAACCAGGTGTCCACCCCATTGGCGAGCAGTGCATCGCACAGAACATCGGCGCCGTTCGTCATCGATTACATCCTCACAAAATGTGTCTCAAGCCGGTAGCCACAATGCTGCGCTGTTCCGTCACTATGGCACGACGATCTCAAACAATTAGTAGACTGTCAATTGGCTTATGCTGAATTCGAAGGCGCGAAACCGGGCTTTACTCGCTTCAATTGCGCGTCTGCTTCAAGGGCGCGCGACTGAGTTCGTTGTTTCCGGCTACCAGCTTGGACAAGAGAGCCATGAAAGTCGCCTGCTCCGATTTCGTCAGGGGCGCTATGATGCGCTGCTGCACACGCTCGATCGCATCGGCGCTCTCGTTTAGCAGCTCATAGGCCTTGTCTGTCAGATATACCCGCTTGATCCGCTGATTGTCCTTGGGCGTTTTTCGCGTGACAAGGCCGCGATGCTCCAGACGGCCGAGCAGCGTGCCTATGGTTGAGCGATCGACTGCGATGAGATCGCCTAGCGCGCGCTGGTCCATCCCTGGGTTGGCGCGCGCGGCGGCCAATGTGGCGTATTGCACCGCTGTGACATCGAAGACGGCCATCTCGTCGAGAAAAATCGCGACGGCGATTTGGCGGCTGCAGCGGATCAGATGACCAGGCATTTCGTCGAAAACATGCATACCTTCGCCGCCATGCTTGGTTTCGGCTTGTATGTTCATTGCCGTTATGGCCTCTTCAACCGGCTCCGTCGCCATATTTTCCCAAACTCCGTTTCCTGACGTTTCCAATCGCCCTTGCAGAAGGCGAAAGCCCGACCCGTACTACACAAACAATCCGGTGCACAGCTTTCTGGGCATTTGCGCGTCCGCTGAAAAAATTATTTGACAGTATACTGATAATTAATCCAGTATCTACAGGCGTTTTATGACAGAATCCCATCATATGAAGGGCAAGCATGGAGGAAATTCGGGTAGAGACGGCAACCGAGCCAAGAATGCGGATGCCGCTCAGAAAGCGTGTCGATGGCGTCGATACCGTTTATCATGAGGCGGGAGAGGGCGAGACGATCGTCTTCATCTATGGCGGAAATTTCGGGTCCCCGGATGCCGCCAGCAGCGCGCATATCTGGGATCTGAATTTCTTTCCCCTGTCGGAACGGTTTCGTGTTGTCGCGTTCGACAAGCTCGGTCAGGGCTATACGGGCAATCCGACGCGCGACGAGGATTATACAATGGCCGCTGTCGTCCGGCATGCGGCGGCCTTCATCAAGACGCTCGATGCGCCGGGCGTGCATCTTGTTGGCCATAGCAGAGGAGGCTTTGCGGCAACGCGCATCGCACTTGAATATCCCGATCTGGTCAAATCGCTTTCAATTGTATGCAGCGGTACGCTTAGCCCCACCATTTCGCCCAACGAAATCGCCCTCGCGGGTAATCCGCATAAGCCCTATTCGCGTGAAAGCTCGCGCTGGGTGTATGAAGGTTATGTCCATGACCCGCGATCGGTCACTGAGGATTGGGTGGACCGGTCTTATGAGGTTACGAACCGGCCCGAAGTGAAGAAAACGGTGCGCAAGATGGTCACGGAAGGATTGGCCCATCGCTATTTCCTCCCCGAACTCGCAAAGCAGAAACGCGAAACGTTGCAATGGTTGAAGGAAGGCCGGCTGCAGCGGCCGGTCGAAATCATCTGGGGCGCCAACGACAAGACGGTCTCCTCCCAGGGCGCCTTCGAGGTGTTCAACATGATCGGTCCGCATCAGCGCCATGTGGAAATCAGCATGTTCAATCACTGCGGGCATTTCCCCTACCGGGAACATCCGGACCGGTTCAACCATTTGCTCTCGCGTTTCGTTGATGACGTCAGCGCACGAGGATGATCGAATGATGAAAATCACTGAACTTACTCTGGACGCTGATGGCATAGCCACACATGTTTTGCGCGGAGGCAGCGCTAAGCGAAGCGTATTATTCCTGCATGGCGGCAGTCCGGGCATAGCTCCCTATTGTGGCGGTGCGCATGTCTGGGCGGAAACGCTCGAAGCCTTTGCCGCGGATTCGCAGGTCGCGGCGTTCGACATGATCGGATGTGGTGCGACAGGCTGGCATTCCTCCGGTGGCCCGATCACGGTCGACCATCTCGGGGAGCATGCGCTGCGGGTTCTCGATCTGCTCGATTTGCCCGATTGCCATATCGTCGGCCACGACATCGGTGGCCTGATCGCCTTGTGGCTGGCCATGAAGGCGCCCGAACGCATGCGATCAATCTCCATAATGGCGAGCCAGTCCGCCGCGCCAAGGGGCGACTGGGTCGACGATCTCGTGTATCTTGATCCCCCACCACCGCTTTATAGCCGCAAGTCTCAGCTGTGGGCGCTCGACCGTGTTTCGTGCGCACCGCACCATATCACGCCTGCGCTGCTCGATGCGTGCGAGGCGGCAGCCGGGCAGCCCGGCGTTCGCGCGGGGCAGGAGGCAATGGCCTCTCCAGAGGCGCGCGCTTTCTTCAACGCAAGCGTCAGTCGCACCAATGCCAAGGCCTGGGCCTTGTCGCGTGATGCGAAGCTTGGCGTGCCGTTCCAGGTGATATGGGGGGCGGATGATCCGCTCACGACGCCGGCGCATGGCATGACACTGTTTCAGACGCTCGGCAGAACGCAGCCCGAGGCGCAGTTCCATCTGTTCAACCGCTGCGGGAGTTTCGTGTTCCGGGAGCAGCCGGAGCGCTTCCGGCGCGTTGTCGAGGCTTTCCGCGATGGGCTGGCGGCGACGCCGTCAGCTCTTCGTTATGCATGAATCAGGAAAGTTCGACCATGTCTTACCCCCGCAACTGGAGCCTTCCCAACGGAGAGAAGCTGGTCTTTACAGTGGGCCTCGCGTTCGAGGCTTTCGACCTGCAAAGCCAATATTCTCACTTTCAGCCCGGCGTGCGCGATCCCTTCTCCCTCTCATTTGGAGATTATGGTTGGAAAGCTGGGATGTGGCGTATCTACGAACTGCTCGATGAGATGGGGGTCAAGGCAACGATGTCGACCAACGGGCTTGCCGCAGAACGGCATCCCAAGGTCGTAGAAGCGGCTGCATCTTTAGGGATAGAGATTAGCGGCCATAATTGGGTCAATGACGTTCGTCCGCGCGAAGATGATCCTGAAGGTGAACTGGAAGAGATACGGCGCTGCACGCAGATATTGACCGAAATTGCCGGTGAACGGCCTGTCGGTTGGATCAGTGTGGGGTTAACCGGCACCACCAACACCAACCGTCTTATCGCTCAGGAAGGTTATCTGTGGAATGCTGATGACGCCAGCGACGACATCCCCTTCATGCGCCACACCGAAAATGGTGATCTGGTTGTGTTTCCCCGGGCTGGGCTTCCAATGAACGATCTTACCATGTGGGCACTCGCCAGAAATTCGCCGAGCGTGATCTGGGAGAATTTCAAGGACACGTTCGACACGCTTTATGTGGAAGGCGAAAAGGGGCGCCCCAAAATCATCGACATTACCCTGCATGGACATTTCGCAGGCAGGCCGACGCTCATTCCGACGGTCCGCAAAATGCTTGCCTATGCCAAGGATCATGATGGCATCTGGTTCGCGCGGCGAAAGGACGTCGCTGAATGGGTTCGCGGTTATGACGGCCCGGAATTCAGGGTCAGCGAGCGTTAGAGAAAGAACGGAAGTCCATGAACAGGATCGATAATCGGCAATCACTCGACGCTCTGTGGATGCCTTTCACGGCGAACCGGCAGTTCAAGGCCGCGCCGCGCCTGCTGACCGAAGCGTCGGGCATGTATTATCGCAGCGATGATGGGCGGCAGATACTGGACTCCACATCAGGTCTCTGGTGCGTCAATGCGGGTCATGGGCGCAGGGAGATCGCCGCTGCCGTGTCGGACCAGCTCGCTCGGATGGATTATGCTCCCTTTTTCCAGATGGGCCATCCCGTTGCTTTCCGCTTTGCTGAAGAGTTGGCAAAAATCGCGCCGACTGGTCTTGACCGCATCTTCTTCACCAATTCGGGTTCGGAGTCGGTCGAGACCGCGCTCAAGATCGCGCTCGCCTATCAAAGGGCGATTGGTCAGGGTACCCGCACGCGGCTGATCGGGCGGGAGCGCGGCTATCATGGCGTGAATTTCGGCGGAATTTCCGTTGGCGGGATTACAAATAACCGGCGCATGTTTCCGACCCTGCCGGGCGTAGATCATATGCGGCACACCCATGATCCGGCGCGCAACCGTTTCTGCATCGGGCTGCCCGACCATGGCGCGGAGCTTGCCGACGATTTGCAGCGTTTGGTGGACTTGCACGGAGCAGAGACGATTGCGGCGGTTATTGTTGAACCTGTGGCTGCCTCAGCCGGAGCCCTGTTCCCGCCCAAGGGCTATCTCGAGCGTCTGAGGGAGATTGCAACGCGCAACGGCATATTGCTGATTTTCGATGAAGTCATCACCGGGTTCGGCAGGCTCGGCAAGCCGTTTGCCGCTGATTATTTCGGTGTCCGGCCGGATATCATGACCACCGCGAAGGCGTTGACCAACGGTTCCATTCCCATGGGCGCCGTGTTCACGGACAGAACTGTTCACGATGCCTTGATGACGGGACCGGAAAACGTGATTGAGCTGTTCCACGGCTACACCTATTCCGGTCATCCGGTGGCTTGTGCCGCCGGCCTGGCGGCGCTTGACATCTATGCGCGCGAAGGCTTGCTCAATCGGGGAGAGGAACTGGGTAACTATTTGCGCGATGCCGTGATGTCCTTGCGTGACGTGCCATGCGTGGCCGATATTCGTGCGCTTGGCATGATCGCCGGTATCGAGTTGGAGTCACGCCCTGACGCCTATGGCGCCCGCGCATATGATGTGCTTGTGCGTGCGTTTGAACAGGGGTTCCTGATCCGCATAACGGGCGAAACCATCGCCTTGGCGCCACCGCTGATCATCAGTAAGGAGCAGATCGATACTATCGTTGCGAGGCTGCGCGATATTCTCGTCGCTCTTCCCTGAGGGCGATCATTGGGCCGATCCAAGTGTGTTGGATACGAGTGGAGCGATCTTTTCGGCGATAACATCGATCCCCACAGGATTGGGATGAATCGAATCGGCCTGCATATATTCGGGATCACCCATCACCCCATCGAGAAAGAAAGGATATAATGGAACATCATAATCCTTCGCCACGGCTGGATAAATGGCGTTGAAGTGCTTCGCATAATCGGCGCCCATATTCGGCGCCGCGAGCATTCCAGTCAGGAAGACAGGCACATTGCGCGCCTTCAGGACATCCAGAATTGCACGCAGATTTTCTTCGCTTTGTTCCGGGCTGAGCCCGCGCAGCATGTCGTTACCGCCCAAGCCGAGCAGCACCAGGTCCGGATTGCGCGGAAGTCCATCCAGAGTGAACTCCAAGCGCTGGAGCCCCCCTTGTGTCGTCTCGCCAGAAACACCCGCATTACGCACGTCGACTGCATTGCCATTTTTTCGCAATATCTTCTCGAGTTCGTGGGGAAAGCTCTCGTTCTGAGTGACGCCGTAGCCCGCATACAGGCTGTCTCCGAACGCGAGGATCAGCTTGCGATCTTCAGCCGGTGTGACACGGCTCTCTTCTTGCGCAGTTGAATTCGGGGCATAATTCTTCGCCGGCTCATCCGAACATGATTGAGCCAATTGTAATATGATGATAGAGGTCACATATATTGGCCATCTTCGCGCCATTGGGGTTTCTTTCACTCATGCACGGTTCGTCAGATCCTGCCCATATCGCCATTCAGGCACGCAATGTCACGCTCTCTCTGGGAAAAACGGAAATATTGAAAGGCATTGATCTTGCGATCCAGCAAGGTGAAAGTCTTGCCATATTGGGACCTTCCGGCTCGGGAAAGTCCTCGCTCATGGCAATCCTGTCCGGTCTCGAAAGCGCGAGCAATGGTGAAGTCCAAGTCGCCGGGATCGACTATGGCCCTTTAAACGAAGATGAGCTTGCCCGGGCAAGACGCGGACGGATAGGCATTGTCCTGCAGAGCTTCCACTTGTTGCCGACGATGACCGCGATAGAAAATGTTGCGGTTCCGATGGAGATCGCCGGGATCAGCGATGCCTTCAAGCGCTCCGCTGCGGAGCTGGACGCGGTCGGACTTGGGCACCGGCTGCATCACTACCCAGCACAGCTCTCGGGGGGCGAGCAACAGCGCGTGGCCATTGCCCGTGCAGTCGCGCCAATGCCCGACATTTTGTTTGCGGACGAGCCGACCGGAAATCTCGATGGTGCGACGAGCAGTGCCATCATTGAATTGCTGTTTGCACGCCGCGCGGTCAACCACGCGACGCTGGTCATCATCACGCATGACCCGGCATTGGCCGAGCGGTGCGATCGTGTAGTGGAGATACGCGATGGCTTGATTGTGGCGGATGGGCGCCGATGACTGCTGGATTGGGCTGGCGCGGTTGCTGGAGCATCGCTCGCCGTGACCTGCATCGCGGCCTGCGGGGCTTAAGGCTGCTCTTCATATGCCTTTTCCTGGGTGTGGCGACGCTGGCGACAATTGGGAACTTGACCACTGCCATTACGGGAGAGATATCGAGCAAGGGTCAGCTGTTACTGGGCGGCGATATTGAGATCGCCATGTCTCAGCGTAAGGCGACCGAGGATGAGGCAGCCGCCTTTCGTGGAATGGGAGCGCTCAGCGAAACCATCCGATTGCGGGCCATGGCCCAGCGCCAACAAGGTGGTGACGGTCCGTCTACCGTCCTGACCGAGCTGAAAGGCGTCGATCGGGTCTATCCGCTCTATGGCAAGCTGATGCTGGACAATGGGCCAGCTGGAACCTTGTCGGCTGACGAAATAGTCATTGCGCGGGCGCTGGCTGACCGGCTTTCTGTCAGGGTCGGACAGCAGCTGCGCTACGGCAATGCCGAATTCCTTATCCGAGACATCATCGCAGACGAGCCCGACCGGGTGGGCGAGGGATTTACGCTAGGGCCGGTCGCGATCACCTCGCTGGAAGGCATTTATCGCACGGGGCTGATCCAGCCTGGCAGCCTTTATGTGAGCAAATACCGCATCAAAGTGCTTCCCGAAACGAACGTAAGCGCAGCGGTAGACGCATTGAAGCGCTCTTTCCCAGCCTCGGGGTTCGAAATCAAGACTCGCGAGGGTGCGGCGCCGGGGACCAGCCGGTTCTTCGAACGTATGGGTCAGTTCCTATCGCTGATCGGTCTGACTGCACTCGCTATAGCCGGTATCGGCGTCAGCAATGGCGTGACGTCCTATCTGGCGATCAAGCGCAACACTATCGCAACGCTCAAGATATTAGGTGCATCTGCAAGCGACATATTGCGGATCTACCTGATGCAGATCGGTGCGATCGCAGTGTTGGCGACCTTGTGTGGGCTGGCGGTCGGCGCGCTGCTGCCGTTAGGGTTGTTGCGGGCAGCAGCCGACATTCTGCCGGTTCAGCCGGACTTTGCCCTAACACCCTGGCCGTTTGTCACGAGTGCGGCCTACGGGTTGCTGATCGCTTTCATATTCATCATGCCGCCGCTTGCGCATGCGCGCACCCTTCCGGCCGCTGCGTTGTTTCGTGAGACGGTTGAACGGCGGCGAGGCTTCGACCGCGCGAGCATCGTCGCGGTGGGTACCGCTGCGTCTATGGTGATTGCCCTTGCGCTGGGAACCGCGCGTGACCCGCTTTTCGCCGCGTCGGTATTAGGCGGTGTGGCGGCTGTAATCGCGATCCTGCTGGGCATCGGGGTCTTGGTGCGACTTGGAGCGCAAAAGATGACATCGGTGCGCGCGCCGCTCGTTCGCATGGCTATCGCCAACCTCCACCGGCCGGGCGCGCAAACGTCGGCGCTGGTTGTTGCGCTCGGCCTCGGCCTCACCCTCTTCGTTACGCTGGCAGCGATCCAGTCAAGCCTCAGCGCCGAGATACGCAACGCTGTTCCCCGCACCGCTCCCGACCAGTTCGTGCTCGATATTCCGATCGCCCAACAGCAGCAGTTCCGGGACCTGGTCGCGCGCAGCGCGCCGGGTGCAGAGATCAACATCGTTCCGGCATTGCGGGGAACCATCGTTGCCTATGGAGGCAGACGGGTCGCGGATCTGAAGGAGCTGCCCGAAGATGGCTGGTTTTTGCGGGGCGAGCGTGGTGTGAGTTACAGCGACACGTTACCGGAAGGGTCCGAGCTTGTGGAAGGCGACTGGTGGCCCGAAGGCTATGACGGGCCCCCGCTAATTTCGCTTGATCACGATGCGGCAAAGGTGATGAACGTGGGTGTAGGTGACAAGATCGTCGTGTCTGTGCTGGGGCGTGAGATAGATGCTCAGATCGCGTCCCTCCGGCAAGTCAATTGGGAGACGATGGGTTTCAACTACATCATGGTATTCTCCCCCAACACGCTGAGGGCAGCGCCGCACGGCCTTGCGGCGACGATTACGCTGAAGCGGTCCGGTGCAGAAGGAACCTTGTCTCGCGCACTCCTGACGGCCTTTCCCACCGTGTCGATCGTCGCGGTGAGCGAAGTTGTTGGGCAGGTCACACTGCTGCTCGCACAGATGTCGACGGCAATCGTGCTGTCAGGTTCGGTAGCAATTCTTGCCGGGATCGCGGTTCTGATCGGTGCAATCGCGGCGTCCCGGCATGTACGCGCTTATGACAGCACGATCCTGAAAACCCTGGGTGCCACACGTTGGCAAATTCTGGGCAGTCAGGCGATTGAATATGGGCTGCTTGCCGCGGTGTTGGTGTTTGTGGCGCTTGGGCTGGGGCTGGCCGCTGCCTGGTTCGTGATCGTTCAGATTTTCGAGTTTGGATGGTCGCCCGACTGGGTGTTGGTGCTCTCGACACTCGGTGCTGGCGCTGTGGTAACGTTGGGCATCGGGCTTCTAGGGTCGATACCGCTTATGTCCGTGCGACCGGCTCAGGCACTGCGCGCTTTGTAGGGATAGGGATGGTGTCTGCCCCCTTGGCCCAGGAAGGCAGACTGCAGGCAGGGAGGATGCGGCGCACCCTCCCGCACGAAGCCGATTACCAGCCGAAATCCAGTGCGAAGCTGTCGCCGTCGCGGCGGATGCGCCCGACATAGGGCGCCTCGAAATGGCCGGGGATGAGAAGTGCATTTTCGTCGGCGCAGAATTCCAGCAATTCGCGCCTTGCCTTGGCCGCCATTTCCTTGTCCCAGCACACGATGCTGCTCATTTCCCACAACGGAACCTGCATCGGCGAGTGCAGCATGTCGCCCGCGAAAACGCCGATCTCATCGTTCGAGCGCAACTCTATGCGCACATGGCCGGGCGAATGGCCGGGCGCCTGACGCAGCAGCAGGCAATCGAACAATTCGTGAAGGTCGTCGACCAGCTCCACCTGGCCGCTTTCCACTACCGGCAGGATCGAGTCCTCGAATGTCGCGCGCAGATAGGGCGCGCAGTCGGGGTCCGACGCTTCTTCCTTCGCTGCTTCATACTCGACGCGGGAAAAGACGAATTTGGCGTTGGGGAAAGTGGGCACCCATTTGCCGTTCACCATACGCGTATTCCAGCCGACATGGTCGACATGAAGATGGGTACAGAGCACGAAGTGGATATCCTCAGGCGTTAGCCCGTGTTCAGCAAGTCGCTCGAGATAGCGGTTGGAAAGATGATGCATTTCCGCAAAGGCACCTCGATCCTTATCGTTGCCCATGCAGGTGTCGATAAGCACATTATATTTGCCGACCCGCAGGATCCAGCTGTGCACGGGCATTGGGAAGCGCCCGGTTTCGGGGTCGTAATGTGTGGGGCATAGCCAGTGTTCGTGAGGCTTTATTGCCTCTCTCGTGAATTTGGGGAACCAGAACTGTGCCGTGAAACCGAGCAGCGAACTGTCATAGACGCGGCCGATTTCGACATTGCCTACCTTGCCAAGCATTTTCATTGTCAACTCCTCTTGTAACTGGGCCGATCTTACGCGTCGGCAGGTTTTCTAAGCCGGATGTGGATGTTCTTTTCGCGAGTGAAAGCGAGAAGTTCTTCGAGGCATTCCTCGCGGCCGATGCCGGATTGCTTTGCGCCGCCGAAGGGCGCGCCCAGGAAATGCCGTGCAACCTCGTTGACCCAGACATAGCCTGCCTCGACTGCCCCCGCGAGCCGATGCGCGCGGTGCAGGTCGTCGGTCCAGATCGAGCAGGTAAGACCCACTTCGAGCGCATTGACCTTGCCCATAAGGTCTGCCTCATCCTGCCACCGGATCATCGATAGGACGGGACCAAATATCTCCTCGCGGGCAATGGCCATGTCCGTTGTCACTTCGGTGAAGATGGTCGGCTCCACGAAAAATCCATGCGCCAGTTCTGGCGCTTCGGGCGGTTTGCCGCCGCAGAGCAGGCGGGCGCCTTCGTCTTTCCCGCGCTCTATAAAGGAAAGGATACGGTCGTGCTGATCTTTCGAGATGACTGCACCCATTATCGTTTCAGGGTCCGAAGGGATGCCGGGTTGAAAACGCTTCACCGCCTCGGCCACCTTCGCGGCAACTGTGTCATACAGCGATTCATGGATGAAGGCGCGGCTCGTGGAACCGCAGGACTGGCCACACCATTCGAAGTTCATGCCGCGGATCACGCCGTCGGCCACCTCATCCGGATCGGCATCCGGCATGGCGATCAGCGCATTCTTGCCGCCCAGTTCCAGCAGAACCGGCTTGATCGTCTCCGCGGCGGTGCGCATCACCGCGCGCCCTGCGGCGACGCTGCCGATAAGCGTGACCATCGCCACATCAGGATGTCCTGCGAGCGCCGCTCCCGCCTCTTGCCCCCCGGGCAGGACATTGAAGACGCCAGCTGGCAACAGCCCGTCGAACAGTTCTGCCATACGCAGCGCAGTCAGCGGGGCCTGTTCCGGCGGCTTCATGATCACGGCATTGCCTGCCGCCAGCGGTGCCGCCGCCTTGCCCGCACAGAACATCAGTGGGTGATTGAACGCGATGATCCGCGCTACCACGCCATGGGGCTCTCGCGTCGAGAAATTGACGGCATCCGGTCCCATCGGGATCGACGCACCTTTCATTTCGGTCACGAGGCCAGCAAAATATTCGAGCTGAACCGCGGATATCTCGACATCGCCGCGCAATGCCCTTAGCGGATTGCCGCCGTCTACAGCGTCGAGAAGGGCGAGTTCTTCGGCATTTGCCCGCAGCCGCGCCGCCATCTCACGCAGGACCTTCGCCCGTTCCAGCGGCGCCACGTCGCGCCACTGCAAGAACCCCGATCGGGCTGCGGCGACGGCTGCATCGACATCCGTATTGCCGCATTCTGCGACTGTGCAAAGTGGCGCCCCGGTGCCCGGATTATAGAGCGGGCGGTCAGCGCCACCGAGAGACTTATGCCACTGGCCGCCATAATAGGGGCCGAGATGCCTCGGCAGAATCGCGTCGCCGAAGACGGCCTCAGAGTTGGATTTAAGTTGCGACGACATGTTCTGTTTGATCCCCGATCGGAAAATATGGCCTCGGTAATTGCGCCTTTTCAGGCTGGCTCGGTTGTGCGTTGAGGGGCGCTTTGCCCCGATACTGGGCTTTTGCCGCGAATGAGATCGGCAGCCTTTTCGGCAATCATCATCACCACACCGTTGATGTTGCCACCTACCATGTCCGGCATGATGGAGGCATCGACGACCCGCAGGCCCTCCACACCGCAAACGCGCAATTCGGCATCGACAACGCGCTCTGCATCTCCAGCCCCGCCCATCTTGCAGGTTCCCGCCGGGTGGTGGACGGTGACCGAGTTCATGCGGACAAAGGCATCAAGCTCATCATCGGTATTCCGGTCATTGCCCGGAATAACTTCAGAGACAATATGAGGCTGCATGGCCTGCTGCTCCATGACCCGCCTCGTCATGCGAAGCCCCTCGCGCAGCTTGGCCCGGTCAGCATCAGCCTGTAGGAAATTGGGTTCGATCAGCGGTGCGTCTTTGAAATTGGCCGAGGCAAGCTTTACGTGGCCGCGACTTTCAGGACGCAACAGCGCTACGCGGCACCCGAACGTGTTGGGCACCGGCTTGCTGAACGGAGGCAGATAGGGTTTTGCCGGAAAGGGGGATGCCAGAAACAAGAACTGGATATCAGGGATAGCCTCGCTTTCGGAGGATTTGAGGAACGCGGTTACGCCGATCGGGACATCGCCGGCAAAGCCGCCGGCCCCGGTATAGGCGCGTGCCATTGATAGTGCGAGCCTGTCATAGCGCAGCGCTGGTTCCATCGTGCCGGTGTCGCTCCTGCGGTAGACGGCGATAGCGCTAAGGTGATCCTGGAAATTCGCTCCTACGCCCGGAGAAGTCACAAGAGTTTCGATGCCATGAGCCTTTAACTGGACCGGATCACCAATTCCGGAAAGCATCAGCAGTTTGGGGCTGTCAATGGCGCCACCGCACAAAATCACCTCGTGCTTGGCCTGTGCAATGATATCACGACTGTTCCGGCGATAGCGGACGCCGGTGGCGCGATTGCCCTCTATCAGGACTTTCTGCGCATGTGCTTCCGCCACCACTTTCAGCGATGGACGCTTGAGAGCTGGGCGCAGATAAGCAGTCGCTGAGCTCCAGCGCCGCCCGCGGTGGATGGTCGACTGCACATAGTCGAACCCCTCCTGCTGCGCGCCATTATAATCTTGAGTGCGGGTATAACCGGCCTGTTGCCCGCCTTCGATGAAGGATTCCAGGATAGGGTCGGTGTAACGGGTGCGTTGTGTGTGCAGAGGGCCATCGCCTCCACGATAGTCGTCGGCACCGTCCTCCCAGCTTTCGGACCGTTTGAAATAGGGCAGGACATCGTCGTAAGACCATCCCGTTGCGCCATTACGGGCCCATCGTTCATAGTCTTCCTTGTGTCCGCGCACATAGACCATGACATTCACCGAGGACGAGCCGCCGATGACCTTGCCGCGCGCACACTCGATGCCCCGTCCGTCGATGCCGGGGTCGGGTTCCATGAAATAGCCCCAGTCATGAAGCCGTTCCGGGAAGATCTTTCCGATAGCAGCGGGAATGTGGATCAGCGGATCACGGTCCCACTTGCCGGCTTCTAGCAGCAGCACCGAGGAACCATCCTCGGTGAGCCGGTTGGCGAGCACGCACCCGGCGGAACCTGCCCCCACAATGATATAGTCGTAGCTTTCACCGACTTTGTCGTGCTTTCCGATCCGCGTCACAAGCCCCTCCAACCATTATCGACCGCTCTGCTTATGTCCGGGAACCCTGACGTAGACGATCGGGCCTTCACCCAACGTTAGAAAATCAGCGCCAGCGCCTGCAGTACGGAAAGTTCATCAGCGTAAAAGCTATACTATACGGGCATCTGGCAACTTCGTCTGTAATTGCGTCAGCTCGTAATGTCCGGAGTAATGCCGCCCAGGATTTTGGTCCACATCCCGCATATCGATTGGCGTGACCTGAAAGAAGTTTGGCGTCTTTCGTTAGTGTTTCATTTCACGCCGCTCTTAAGCTCCTGAATTGGGGCAGAGGCCCGGTGGAAACCGAGTAGCAGGGACGGAGCTGCTGCTTGCTCGTGTAACAAGCACCGGGGTCTCGGCGGTTTGTGGAATTAGGGCTGTATCTTGTCGGCCGCTGTCCCTTGCGCGTTTTAGGGAGAATGCCGATGCTCACGGTGAGCTCGGACAAATGCAATTTTCCAGCCACGATGTGGCGAGCCGTGCGAGTCGCGGGAATTGAACCTGCAGCCATTTTGCATGAAGCCGGATTGCCGGCCACCATTCATCTCGATCCGTCGACGCCGTTGACGACCAACCAATATTTTTCCATCTGGAGGGCGATTGAAGCGCTCACTGATGATTGCTGCTTCGCCATGCGCATCGTCACGGCTGCGGATTCTACCGGACATCAGCCCGGCTTTACTGCTGGCTTATATGCTCAGAACTTTCGGGACGCGATCAGTCGTCTGCTCCACCTGAAAAGCATGGTGTCGTCAGAAAAAATTTGGTCGCAGGAAGAAGGCGGCCTGTGGACGATGGGTCGGGATTGGCCCTATGCGACCGAAACGGAGCCGGCCATTTCCATCGACCTGACTTTTGCGCTGGTTCTGGAGTTGGGGCGGCGTGGAACAGGGCGCGCCATCACACCTGTGAGCGTCGAATATACGCGCCGCTGGACACGTTGCGAAGATCTTGCTGGCTATTATGGTTGCGAAGTAAAGTTCGGATCATCCCGCAATGCCATAACATTCGACAGCGCGGATCTCGACATTCCTTTTCCTGGCTATTGTCCAGAATTTCTCGAGCTAATCGCCACGAGCCTGCAGAAAGCGTTTGAAGACCAGAGGGCCAGCGCAACCGTCAGCGAGAGAGTCAAAGGCGCCATGAAGCGCGCCATGGCGAGCGGTCGATACGAGATTGCAGTGATTTCCAGCGAGCTTGGCATGAGCGAGCGAACCCTTCAGAGGCGTATTACGGAAGAAGCGACGACCTATCGTGCCTTGCTTGTTGAGGCGCGGCGAGAGCTGTGCATGCAGCTGCTTGCCAATCCGCATCTCGACATTGACCATATTGCTTCGATGCTTGGGTATCAGACGACGACCTCTTTCTATCGCGCGTTCAAGGAATGGGAGGATGTATCACCTGGAGAATGGCGCGCACATAATTCGGTATCTCTCAGCCATTAATAATATGGCCCAGCAACCTATCATGGGCTGCTTCGTCAAGGTGCGATGGAAATTTCCTGCGATGCCGCGAAACGTCTCGTAGCCGGAGCTGGAATTTATCGCATATGGAGGGTCTAGGATGCCGACCCGGCACATGGGAATGGCGTGTATGGAAAGAGCTTTGGCGTGTTCCGCTATTGCCTGCCTGACGACCAACTCTCATTCTATAACAGTGTTCAGAAAGACTCGGCACGTCAGTCAGCGATCTTAGAGCTGAGCGTAATGTCATGCTGTCGGTCAACGAACATACAGGCGCAATCGCCATAGTGGCAATGCGATCTGTACTTGGATTTTCTAGGGATACGCGGCGCTGTAGATCGCGGTTCCCGGTCGAAGGAGTGTGGTGTTGGTAGGCCTCTTCAGCAGGAAGATGTATTAATGTCTGTGGTCCAATTGGAATGCCTGATCGATGGTCAGAATGTTTCGACCACGCAGCTTGAGAAGGTTCAGTACGACCTTCATCTTCACATGTTGCGCGAGATGAAGAAGCTTGGCGCAACATTGCGCCACGACGGCAAATCGCTCTCTGACGACGATATAGGCCGGTTGACGCTGGAAGAGGCGCGCGATGTTTCGATAGCGACGCGCAAGTCCTTGGGTGTCGAGGGGCTGAAAGAACTGTTTCGCGATGAGCTTCTGGCGACAGATCAGATGTGGAAGGATGCGAATGATGTACCCGAAGGCGCGCCGTCATTATATGCTCAGACTGATGTCAAGGTTACGGGCGTCACTTTGGAAGAAGTCGGTAAGGTCATCAACCTCAATGCAATCCATGAGGTTTACGCGCAAATGCATCCAGACCATTGCTTTGCGAAAGGCGATGGCAAGTTGTTGGAGCATATGGAAGTCTTTGGTCACTTTGGTGGGCCTACCTGGCTCTATGCTCATCCCAGCGAGACGATTTCAGTCCCCGTTGAAAGAGACGAAGCATATCCGATGGTGATGGCTGGAAGCACCACGCTGGCGAGCGACGGAACACCGATGAACTTGTTCGCATATCATCAATTCAAGCCGCTGGATGATGGTTTTGCCATAAAGCAATGCGCCATTTTTCCGCCCGGAACACCGCAGGACATAGTGGAAGGGCATAAGCTGCACCTCGCGATCGAGATTTGGGAAGGGGCCAAATTGGCTGCCGCTCAAAGATAATCCTCAAAAATGAATGGAGGCTAATATGACAGTAAAACCAGCACTACCCGAGAGCGTCATGCCTTATGCTGGGCGTATTATCGATATCGACAGCCATGAGATGGTCCCGGCCGAAAAATGGGTCGAAGAATGGGGTGAAATTGTTGCCCCCTGGGCCGAGAGGGCCATGGCGATTAACCCGAATGGCGGTGCGCAGAACATCATCAGCGTGCCAGGCTATCAAGGCGATATCGCCGAGATGGACCCTGTGGCTGTATGGACGACCAAAGGCCCGACCGCGCCGGGAGCGGCTGACATGGGGCGTCGGCTCGATCTTATGGACGTCATGGGGCTCAGCAAGCAGTTGATGTTCCCTTCGGGGCCGGGACTGGGTGGTATGGCGCTGTACGGCAGCCCGAACGACGCCGAAAAATATGGCCTTTCGAAACTCGGTGTCACCAACGATACCTTCTATGATTTTGCGCGCAAATTCATGTCGACTTATAATGAGTGGGCGAAGAAGGTTTCCGCGATCTCGCCGCGCTTTCGCCCCGTGGGAATGGCCTATGGCGACACGCCCGAGGAATTGCTCGAAGTGACCAAGGATATGGTCGACGGTGGTATCCGGGCTATCATGGTTGCGTCGCCGCGCATGCCGGGCGGCGTTTCGCCAGCGAACAACGCGCTCGATCCTTTCTATGCGTTGCTAGAGGATGAAAATGTAGCGATGACGCTGCACATCGGTGGGGAAGACCTGTTCCTGCGGACGAATGAATGGTCAAAAGCCTCTGCGTTC
>Ga0070726_10001063_pt1 | contig 29183 bp, 26 predicted proteins | sample tdAd471_FD_67275 | JGI IMG/M metagenome (GOLD analysis project Ga0070726, IMG submission 67275) | Marine sediment microbial communities from the Atlantic coast under amendment with organic carbon and nitrate - tdAd47.1 | ecosystem: Environmental > Aquatic > Marine > Coastal > Sediment | place...
GGACCTGGCGCTTCTGAAAGTCGACGAGGACATCGAATTTCCTTTCGTGACCTTCGAGGAAAACCCGCACTACCGTGTCGGTGACTGGGTTGTCGCTGTGGGTAATCCGTTTGGTCTCGGCGGCACTGCCACAGCCGGCATCATCTCCGCGACCGGCCGCGAGATCGGCAATTCCACCTATAACGACTTCATCCAGATCGATGCGCCGATCAACAGCGGTAACTCCGGCGGTCCGGCCTTTGACCTCGAAGGCAATGTGGTGGGTGTGAACTCACAGATCTTCTCCCCGACGGGTGGCAATGTCGGTATCGGTTTCGCCATCCCGTCCGACGTCGCTGCGCGTATTGTCGCTCAGCTTATGGAGGAGGGGCGCGTGGCGCGCGGCTGGCTGGGTGTCTCCATCCAGAACGTCACTGAAGACATTGCCGGCGCCGTTGGTCTCGACGAGACCTATGGCGCAATCGTCTCCTCCATCGTGGCAGACGGCCCGGCGGATGATGCCGGTTTCCAGCGCCAGGATGTGATTCTCGAGGTCGATGGTGAGCGCGTCGAGGGCTCTCGCGAATTGACGCGCCGTATCGGCGAGTACAGCGCCGGTGACCGGATCCGTTTTCGTGTCTTGCGCGATGGCGAGGAGCGCACGCTTCGCGTCACCCTCGGGGACCGCCCGTCGGACCAGGATCTGAACAATCGTCCAAGCCGCGAAGAGGCGGAGACGACTGTGGCGCTCTTCGGCATCCAGATGGCGACCATTGATGAGGCGGCGCGCGAGGCGCTGGGTCTCAACGCCGACACGGTGGGCCTGATGGTCCAGCAAGTCGAGCCGGGAAGTGAAGCCGCCCGTAAGGGCATTGTCCGCGGGGATGTCATCCTTGAGGCCGGTGGCGACGCCGTCGGTACGCCGGACGCATTCCGCGCTGCGGTTGACGAGGCCCGCTCGGCCAACCGTTCCGCCATCCTCTTGCTTGTGCAGGGGCGTGGTGGCCAGCGTTACGTCGCGCTTCAGCTCGACGGCGCAGAGTAAGACTGAAGACGAAACCAAGGAGGTTCGGGTGCGCATTCTAATCGTTGAAGATGATCGCGAAGCAGCGAGCTATATCCGCAAGGGGCTGCGCGAGAGCGGTCACGTTGCCGACCATGCGGCAGACGGTGAAGAGGGCCTGGAAATGGCTCGTGCAGCCGACTACGACGTGCTGGTTGTTGATCGCATGATGCCGAAAATGGATGGTCTGACGATGATCTCCACGCTTCGGGGCGAAGACGACCGTACGCCGGTCTTGGTGCTTTCGGCGCTCGGCGAGGTGGATCATCGCGTGGAAGGCCTGAAGGCTGGCGGCGATGACTATCTGGTCAAGCCCTACGCGTTTGCTGAACTTCTGGCGCGCGTCGAGGCCCTGGCCCGTCGCCGTGACCCGGAAACGGTTCGCACCAAGCTGGTCGTCGGTGATCTGGAGATGGATCTCCTGGCCCGTACGGTGGTTCGCGGTGAGGAGGAAATCCTCCTCCAGCCGCGCGAATTCCGTCTGCTGGAATTCCTCATGAAGCATTCTGGCCAGGTCGTGACGCGAACCATGCTGCTCGAAAAGGTCTGGGATTATCACTTCGACCCCCAGACCAATGTGATCGATGTGCACATCTCGCGCCTGCGTTCGAAGATCGACAAGCCCTTCCCGCGTTCGCTGTTGCACACGGTGCGCGGGGCCGGCTACCGCCTGCAGGCCTGATCCCAGGTGAGCCGGGGGCCCGCCTTTCTCAGGACGACGACCTTCCGGCAGACGCTGCTGTCTGCCGCGCTCTTCGCCCTGTCCAGCTTTATCATCCTGGCCTTCGTCTATGCGGCGTCGGCCGGGATGACCGGTCGTCGTGCGGACGCGGCGATCGAGGAGGAATTGCAGACTCTCGAAGCGCAGTTCCAGGCGGGCGGTATCCGTTCGCTGAACCGCTACATCCTGCAGCGGACCGTCGGTGGCGGTGCGGATTATCTCTACCTTCTGGTCCATCCGACCGGTCGGACCCTGTCCGGTAATCTCTCCGTCCTGCCCGATGTGGAGCCGGACGAGGAGGGGCGGCTGGAATTCATTTACCGGCGCCCCCGGGCCATCGGGACCGAGGAGACGGAGAAGGATGACCGCGCGGCGCGCGGCCGCCTTGTTGAGCTGACCAGCGGATATCGACTCTTTGTCGGACTGGATGTCGACGAGGAGTATCAACTCGTCTCCCGCATGCTTTCCACCATCCTTGCCGCATCGGCGCTGGCGCTGGCGCTGGGTGTGGCCGGCGGCGTCTTTATCTCGCGGCGCTTCGTGGCGCGTCTCGACTCGATCAACGAGGTCGCACGAACCGTCCGGGCTGGCGATCTCAAACGCCGGGCACCCCGCACGCATTCCGGTGATGAGCTCGACGAGCTCGCGGAAAACTTCAACAACATGCTCGACCGGGTCGAGGCGCTGATGCACCGCATGCGCCAGACTGGCGACAGTATTGCCCACGACCTTCGCACGCCGCTGACCCGCATGCGAAACCGGCTCGATGAAGCGCTGCGCGAAGAGGGTGATCTCGACGCGCGCGAACAGGCGCTTGAGCGTGCCGTCAGCGATACCGACGAGATACTGGGTATTTTCAACGCCATTCTCTCCCTGTCCCGGCTGGAGTCCGGAGAAAGCCGCAAGGCGCTGGTCGAGCTCGACCCGGCGGAGATCGCTGACGATCTCGCCGAGCTTTACGAGCCCGTCTGCGAGGATGAAGGTCTCGCCTTCGATGCGGAAATCGAGCGTGGGCTTGCTCTCAGAGGGGATCGCGGCCTGCTATCCCAGGCGCTCGCCAACCTGCTCGACAATGCCGTCAAATACACCCCGTCCGGCGGCGCTGTGACCCTGCGTCTGCGTCAGACCGGGGAGGGATTGGTGGAGTTTTCCGTGACCGACACCGGTCCGGGTATTCCCGATGCAGACCGCGAGCGTGTGGTCCAGCGCTTCGTTCGCCTCGACAATTCCCGCTCCCAGCCGGGTTCGGGGCTGGGCCTGTCTCTGGTGAAGGCGATCATCGACCTCCATCACGGAATTTTCCAGATTGATGAAGGCCCGGGTGTGGTCGAAGGGCAGCACGGTCCCGGCCTTCGGGCTGCCATGGTCTTCCCGTCACTCCCGCGTGGCTCTGCATAAGGCCTTTCCCCGATGACCGGTTCGGGTCAGATTTGCGGCATGAGCTCACCCCTGCTTGATGATCTCGCACCATTACCCGGCCAGTCGCCTCACCAGTGCGATCATGTATTCGACGGGCTGGATGCCGCGCTGCCCGCCGCGACGCGCCCTTTCCTGGACAGTGTTTTCGCCTGCGCGCCCTACCTCGCCCGCCTGTCGCAGCGCCGTCCGAAAACCCTTGAGGCCCTGACGCGCGAAAACGCGGAGACGGCGCTGGCTGCGGTGCGGGACTCGGTCATCGCGGCAGGCCGGACCGCTGAGGATGTCGAGACGCTGGACCGGGCGTTGCGCGACGCCAAGTCTGACCTTCACCTGATTACGGGGCTTGCCGATCTGGCTGGTCTTATGCCGGTGCGCACACTCACGGCTGCAGTGACGGCCTTCGCGGACCTGGCAGTGCAGGCTGCGCTGCTCGCCCATGTGCGTTTCGGGGTTTTGCAGGAGCGCTTTCACGCGCCGGAGGATCCGGATAACCCGCTGCCCGGTCTGATGGTTTTCGCCCTTGGCAAGATGGGTGCGGGCGAACTCAACTATTCCTCCGACATCGATCTCGTGGTCTTTTTCGACCCGGAAACCCTTGACCTTCCGGAGCGGGAGGATCCTCGCAAGCGCCTGCCGCGTCTGGTTCAGGCGATCGCCAGGACGTTGGGCGAAATCACCGCCGACGGTTATGTCTTCCGCACTGATTTGCGTTTGCGGCCAGATCCGGGGGCAACACCCGTCGCACTCTCCACGGATGCTGCGCTGAACTATTACGAAAGCCTGGGGATGACCTGGGAGCGCGCAGCCTGGATCAAGGCGCGCTGCTGTGCCGGGGACCGGTCGAGCGCGGGCGCCTATCTCGACCAGATGAAGCCTTTCATCTGGCGGCGGGCGCTGGACTATGCCGCGATTGACGATATTCGGGGGCTGGCCCGCCAGATCCAGACCGTTGGTCGACGCGCGGAAATCCGCCCGGCGGGGCATGATCTGAAACTGGGACGCGGCGGTATCCGGGAGATCGAGTTCTACGCCCAGATTCCCCAGCTTGTCTTCGGCGGCCGTGACCCGGCGGTGCGAACGCCGGCGACGCTGGACGCCCTCGCGGCCCTGGTGGCGCGGGAGGCGGTCTGCGCCGATGCTGCGGCCTGTCTGAGCGCAGATTACCTCACCCTGCGTGCGCTCGAACACCGTATCCAGATGCGCCAGGACGAGCAGAGTCAGACCCTGCCAGCAGAGCGTGCCCAGCGCGCCCTGATCGCCTCGATGGCCGGCTATGAGGTGCTGGCAGAATTTGACGAGGCCGTGGAGACCCTGCTTCAGCGTGTGCACGGCCATTTCTCGGACCAGTTCTCGTCTGATGCCACCTTGTCCTCACGTGCCGGCTCGCTGGTGCTGAGCGGGGTCGAGCCGACACCCGACACGATCACAACCCTGTCCGATCTCGGCTTTCGTGAGCCCGAGCGGATCTGGAAGCAGCTCAACGCCTGGGCGGGTGGCAAGGCGCGGGCGGTCCGGTCCAACCGGGCGCGCGGGCTGTTCGCCCAGCTCGCGCCACGCCTGATCGACACCGTCGCGGAGACGGGCGAGCCGGATAATGCCTTCAACCGTTTTGCCAGCTTCTTTGAAAACCTGCCCTTCGGTGTCCAGCCGCTTTCCCTGCTGGCGAACGAGCCGGGGCTGGCGGCGGATCTGATCGGCATCATCACCATGGCGCCGCGCCTGGCGATTGATCTGGCACGGCGTCCCGAACTGATTGACGCCATGCTGGATGCGCGCTTTGCCATCCCGCTGGACCAGGATGCACCGGACGCATTTCGGAACCGGCTGCGCGACTACGCACGGACGGACGAGAGCTATGAGGCGGCGCTCAACATGACCCGTCGACTGGTGCGCGAGGAACGGTTGCGGATCGGGGCACAATTGCTCCGCGGACGCCTGGATGCGCAGACGGCCGGGGCGGCCTTCGCGGCCGTGGCGGATGCATCGATCGAGCTGCTGGCGGAGGCCGCCGCACGCGAGACCGGCCGCAAGTACGACGCCATGCCCGGACGCTATGCGGTCATTGGGATGGGCAAGCTGGGCGGTCGCGAACTGTCGGCGAATTCCGATCTCGACATCGTCGTCGTCTATGACAGCGATGAACAGACCCAGACCTGGTTCACCCGCTTTACGCAGCGCCTGGTGAGCGCACTCTCCGTGCCGACGGAAGAGGGGGAATTGTACGAGGTCGACATGCAATTGCGGCCATCGGGAAAATCCGGCCCGGTCGCGGTGCAGGTCGCGCGCTTCCTGTCCTATTATGAGGACGAGGCCTGGACCTGGGAACGGCTGGCCCTGACGCGGGCTCGTGTGGTGGCCGGGGATCCGGCCTTCGGGGATCAGCTCAGTGAGGAGATTGATCGCCTGCTTCAGCGACCCCAGAACCCCGAGACGGTGCTTCAGGACGCGCGCGACATGCGCAAGCGCCTCGAGGAGGCGCGGCCTGCGCGCAGCCCGTGGAGTCTGAAAAACCGACCCGGCGGCCTGCAGGATATCGAGTTTATTGCCCAGACCCTGCAACTCGTGCGGGCCGAGGAGCTGCCGGGCGTCCGTCCCGGTACGTCCGGTGCACTGGCCTTGCTGGCTCAAACGGGGGCAATGGCCACGGACGATGCCCGTTTCCTCATCGAGACACTGAATCTCTATCTTGAGCTCAGCCAGATCATCCGGGTGGCCCATGGCAGCAGTTTCGATCCGGAGGTCGCCAGTTCTGCGTGTCTGGAACGCCTTTGCGAGAGCGCTGCAGCGCCGGACATTCCGGCACTCCTGGACGGTCTCTGCGCTCGTTCGAAAAGGGTGAGGGCGCTCTATAATCGCTATTTGCAGGATAATCTCGACTGGCGCGACGGAAGTCAGGGCGCCGTGCGTTGAACAAGCAGGTGTGGATCAGAACACTGGGAAATTTGGTATGATGAAACACAATATGACGAAGATCCTGCTCGCCAGCGCTGCGCTTCTCGCCGTCGCCGCTTCGGCCGAGGCTCAACCTTTTGGTGGCCGTGGTGGCCATGATCGGGGCGGTCACGAACGCGGTGGCCCCGATCGCGATGGCGGCCGTCCGCCCGTCACCATGGTACTGCGTGCTGCAGACGCCAACGGCGACAACACGATCACGCGAGGCGAGGTCGAAAGCCTTCAGGCCGAGATGTTCGCGTGGATGGATCGAAATAATGACGGATACCTCGACGTTGATGATCAGTCGCCGATCAACCGTCGCCTTGCAGCGCTGCGTGAAGCCGATGGCGAGGAGATGGGAGATCGCGGCCCGCGTCGCGGTCGTGGTGGACGCGGCCCGATGAGCCCGCCGCCGGACGTCGACAGCAATGAGGACGGCCGCATCTCCCGCGAGGAGTTCATGGCGATGGAAACGAGGCTGTTCGACCATCTCGACAGCAATGAGGATGGGTCGATCACGCCGGACGAGATGGACGACGCCGTCGAGCGCCGTCAGGACCGCCGCGAAAGCCGCCGTTTCTGGTGGCGTGACTAGGGCGGTCGCACAGCCCGTCGGGTTCGGTGGAGCGAAGGAGAGACAGATCAGACTGGCAACGTCCTCGCCCCGCCGTGCGCTGCACGCCCTCGCAGACGAGGACCTGATTATCGCGGTCGGCCGCGGTGACAGGTCCGCCGCGCGCGAGCTGATGCAGCGCAATACGCCCCGCATTCTCGGACTCGCCCAGCGTCTTCTGGGCGACCCGGTCGAGGCCGAGGATGTCGTCCAGGACACGTTTATCCGGGTCTGGAAAGCTGCCGAACGCTGGCAGGCTGGCCGGGCGAAAGTCTCGACCTGGATCAGCCGGATCGCGATCAATCTCTGCTACGACCGGATGCGCAAGCGGCGCGAAACCCTGGTCGATGAAGTGCCGGAGCAGGTCGACGACGCGCCGACGCAGGAAACCGTGCTGGTGCAGCGTGAATCCGGAAATCGCGTCACAGACGCAGTGGCCTGCTTGCCGGAGCGCCAGCGCCTGGCCCTCGAACTCGTCCATTTCCAGGAGATGACGAATATCGAGGCCGCTGAGATCATGGAGGTGAGCGTGGACGCGATGGAGAGTCTACTCGCGCGCGGTCGCCGGAAGTTGAAAGCACTCCTGCTTGAGCAGGCGGGCGATCTGATGGAAACTTACCGGGACGAGCGCCCGGTCAGGGAAGGAGCAAGGACATGACCCCGGAACGCGTAACGGCCATTTTGGAGGCTTACGGCGCCTCGCCGGCGCGCTGGCCCGAGGCAGAGCGAGACGCGATGCTCGCCCTGATGTCCGAACAGCCGGACCTGTTCGCCAAAGCCCAGGCGGGGGAAGCCGCACTGGATGCGCTGCTCGAAGAGTCCGTCGCCCAACCCTCAGATTTGCTGGAAGCTCGCCTGATGCGGTCGCTGCCGCGTCCGGCACCGGTCTCCCGGGGCTGGTCCTGGCGCGCGCCGGCTGCCATGGCAGCGGCGGTGCTGCTGGCTGTCTCCATCGGCTTCGGCTCGGGGCTCGTTGGGGCGCCGGTCAGCGATCCGCAGGGCATTGAGGACCTCTATGCCGATGCGTATTACAGCTACGGCATGGACTGGTCGTCCTATTATTCGGAAGGCTCTGACGGCTAAGAAGCCGCGCACTCAGGCCGGGCGGCTGCCGGCGACCGCGACGGGCCGCTCCCCATCGACGAACTCGGTTTCGTCATCACCGAACCCGTCATCCTCAAGCAGTCTCTCGCTGTCCGCCGCATCGGCAGGCAGCGGCTGATCCTGATGCAGCGGCAGGACGAGGCTGACCGTTGTGCCTTCACCCAGCTTGGAATCGATCGCAAGGCTGCCACCGTGCAGCTCGATGAGCGATTTTGACAGGGCGAGACCGAGGCCGGAGCCCTGATAGCTCTTGGAGTGCTGGCTCTCGATCTGCTCGAAGGGGCGACCCAGGCGCGGCAGGTCCTCGGCGGCGATGCCGATCCCTGTATCGGTGACCTGGAAAGCCACGGCCGTGCCGGACAGGAAGCCGCGAATGGTGACGTGGCCGCCCTCCGGCGTGAACTTCACCGCATTCGAAACGAGATTGATCATCACCTGCTTGAAGGCGCGCGGGTCCAGCTCGATTTCGGGGAGGTCCGAGACATCGGCGTGCAGCTGGAGATGTTTCTCCTCGGCCCGGCCGCGGACAATGCGCAGGCACTGCTCGACCAGCTCCGCCGCGTCGGTCGGCTCGGTCTGCAGCGTCATCTTGCCGGCTTCGATCTTGGACATGTCGAGAATGTCGTTGATCAGTTCGAGCAGATGCTGGCCGGAGGACAGGATGTCCTTGGTGTAGCCGGTGTAGCGCTCGTCCCCGAGCGGACCAAACATTTCGCGCAACATGATCTCGGAGAAGCCATTGATCGCATTGAGCGGAGTCCGCAGCTCGTGGGACATGTTGGCGAGGAATTCCGACTTGGACCGGTTCGCTTCCTCGGCGCGGATCTTCTCTTCCTCATACTTCTTGGCGAGGTCGGCGATGCGGGCCTGGCTTTCCTGCAGGTCCTCGACCGTGCGACGCAGCTGGCTCTCGTTTTCGGTGAGGGCCGCCTCGTGGCGCTTCAGGTCGGTGATATCGGCACCGAAGCTGACGAGGCCCCCGTCCGCGGTGGCGCGTTCGGAATAGTGCAGCCAGCGCCCGTCCGCGAGCTCGATCTCGTAGGAGTCCGTGCCCTGGGTTTCGCCATGTACGGCCTTGATAGCACGCGCGGCATTCTGCTCGACCGCGGCGTAGGACAGGCCCGGCTTGAGCCCGCCATCGGCGAAGTCGAAGAAGTCCCGGAATTTCCGGTTCCACAGGACGAGACGGCGGCGGCTGTCCCAGAGTACGAAGCTCTCCGACATGGATTCCAGAGCGGCGCGCAGCCGGGACTCGGCGGCGGCGACCCGGGCCTGGGCGCCCTTGCGCTCGGTCACATCGATGGCAACACCGACAATGCGCAACTCGCCGTCCAGCCCATTCGAGAGAGGGCGTCCGCGCACCTGCAGCCAGACCGGAGCGACGGCGGCGAGGACCTCATGGTCGACTTCCCCGCCGGACGCGGTGCTGCGCATGGCGGCGCGGAGACGCTCGCGGTCCGGACGGCTGAACAGTTTCAGGAAGTCATTGCCCGAGCATTCCACCGCGCTCTCGAGGCCGAGCATGCGGGCGAGGCTGTCGGTGACGTAGACCGTGTCGGCGACCGGGTTCCAGTCCCAGACACCACAGCGGGCGCCTTCGATGGCAAAACGGAAACGCTGCTCATTGTCGGCCAGCTTCGCACGGGCGGACCGCAAGCGGCCCATCTGGAGGAAGACCATGCCCACCAGACCCAGTGCGACGATGAGCGGAGCGATGAACATCAGCCCGTAGAAGGAAATCGTGCGGACCCAGGCACCCTGATTGATGCGCATCGCACCCAGGGCATAGACCTGAAGATTGGCGCCCGCGACCGGCGCAACTGCGAAGGTGACCTGATCTTCGCCGATCCGCGCCTCGGAGGTCGCGCCTCCGCCACCGGCGACGAGCTGGCTGACCAGATCGCGCGTCAGGCCAAAGCGTTCGGCGAGGGGCGTGCCGACCCGGGCGCGGGCGATCACAGGCCGCAGGGCCAGCATGCGGCCTTCCGGGTCTGCCAGCGCGACCACCCGGTCATCGCCCCAGTCGGGAATGGCGGAGAGGGCGGGCACTTCGGCCGCGAGGGCACCAACCGTGCCGTCAGCCAGTGCCACGGGCTGGACGAGGACGATGTAGGCGACGTCCTGGCGGATCGACATGCTCATGGCTTCCGGCGCGGCCAGTGCTTCGCCCGCGCGTTCGCGCAGGTCCTCACCGGGCTCGCCGGCAGCGAGTGTGCGACCGTCGGGCAAGAGCAGCGAAAGCGAATGCAGGAGTTCGGATCCATTGAGAGCGTCAAGGCGAGACTGCGCCGCCGTTTCAATCTCGGCGACCGGCGTTCCGGACAGGTCGCTGGCCGTGAAAACGAGGGCGTAGCGGGCTTCGGCGAGGCGGGCGGCGACCCGTTCGGCGAGATAGCCGGCGGCGTTGGCCTCCGAGCGCTCGGCATCGGCGATCAGCGCCATGCGCTCCTGCTGGATCTTCACCGCAAAAATTCCGCCATAGGCGAGCGTGAAGACGGCCATGGCGAGTGCGATCCAGAGCGCACTACGTGACTTGCGGGTGTGCGTGGTCGCATCCTCGTCCTTGCGGAACGCGGTATCCTTGCCGCGGCGCGTCTGCGACCGGGCTTTATGCGACTCGTCCTGATTCATTCGTCACAAATTACGGTGCCTGGCTCGTCGCTGTCGACAGGCGCAAGCGGGTATTCCACGGTTAAGCCGCGCTCGTGTCGCCGTCTTCGACTTCGACCGAGTCCTCTGCCCCCGCAGGCGCGACCTTCTTGAGCCCCTTGCGTCGCTCGGCGCCCTTATAGGTCGAGGTCTCCGGATCAGCCCGTCGCCGGTCCGGCCCAAAATATGTCCTGTTTCGCACAAACGGGCGCGGCTCGTTGATAACCGCAGCAATCTTGGCGAACATTTCCTTTGCCGTGATCGGCTTGCAGCAAAACTCGGTCACGCCGGCATCGCGAGCGGCCTCTACCCGGGATTTCTCCGAGTAGGCGCTCAGCATGATAATCGGAACGAGCGGGTTGGGACTGTCGTCCGCGGTCCGGACGAGGCGGACGAAATCCAGCCCGTCGAGAATTTCCATCTGATAGTCAGTGATGATGATGTCGACACTGTCCGAGCGCACGGTGTCAAAGGCGTCAGCAGGGTCTTTGGACTCCAGAATCTGTTTGATTCCAAAGCCATGCAGGATCGTCCGCAGGATGGTGAGCATATACCCATTGTCATCGACAATGAGAATTTTCACGCGGCCCATATCGACTGCCATGAGGCGTCACCTTTTACTCTACGCCGCGCGAATCACGACGTTTTTTGGATCGGTGAGGGATTTTAGCGGCACAGGCTTACCGAAATAGTAACCCTGACCGTAATGCACACCCATGGCCTTCAGACGTTCGGCAGACGCCTTGTCCTCAATCATTTCCGCAACGACTTTCGTCTCGAGTCCGATGCAGAGCTCGACCATGGATTTGAGAATGGTCATGTCACGGTCGGACCGGGTCGCGCGCCGGATGTAGGACCCGTCGATCTTCACCACATCTGCCGGGAAGTCGCGCAGATAGTGGAAGCCCGCAGAGCCGGCGCCGAAATCATCCAGGCAGACCTTGTGGCCACGCTCGCGAATTTTGGCGATGACATTGTTGACGGCCTTGATGTTTTTCACCGTCGCGGTCTCGGTCAGTTCAAAGGCGAGACGCTTGCGGTCGATCTTGGCCAGGGCGAGCATGTTCAGGAATTTCGTTGCCCAGTTCGTGTTCGACAGGGACTTTCCGGACAGGTTCACAGCCAAAGCCGGACGGTCGAAATCCTCGGCGAGATAGGAAATCGCGATTTCCGTCATCGCGAAGTCGATATCGTAAATCAGCCCCGTGCTCTCGGCGAAAAGGACGCTTTCGCTGATCGGCTTGCCGCCGGGCAGGCGCAGGAGCAACTCGAAATGGCTGAGTTCACCCGTGTTGAGATCGACGACGGGCTGGGCGTGTGGTTCGATGACCCGTCCGGCAATCGTCGTACGAAGCTCGCGCATGCGCTGCTTCGTCGTTTCCATCATTCCCCGGGCGACGTCCTGCAGGCTGTCGACATCCAGGGCAATGTCTGAATTGGCGGCTTCATTGACCGCATGAAGGAAGGCCTGCACGGCGATTTCCGGTTCGAGGTCCGGCGCGTCCGGAATAGAGTCGATGCTGACAGTGGCGTCCGTCAGGGAGAATTGAGCGAGGGCGGCCTCGACATCCCCCTTCAGCGCCTTCAGGTCCGCATCTGCGGGATGGATGAGGGCCGTACGGTTATTGTCGACCTGGCGCGCCACGCCGAGGTCGCCGACGGCAATCGTGCTGGCCGCAGCAATCGCGTCATTGAGTTGGCGCGCCTTGTCCGGACCAATTTCGCGCTCGAGATCGTCAATCCCGCTGACCAGCATGACCGACATGGAAAGCGGTTTGCCGGCTTCGCGCGCCGAGGTGACCGCGGAGGCGGCGGATCGTTCGAACGCCTGCGGCTCCACCTCCTCCGGCGCATTCAGGGCGCTGAAGGACAGGGTCCAGCGCACGAGGTCATCGGTGCCCAGAGCCCAACCGCTCAGGTGGGCTTCGCGATTATTGATGGTGATACGGGCGGGACCGGCGCGTCGACCGGGTTTGATGGTGCGCAGCAGGGCCTTGAAAATGGGGCGGGAGGTCGGGTCGAGGCGTTCGGCAAGATTGCCCTTGCTCTCGTCGATAGCTGGATTGCCCAACGCACCGATCGCGCCGGCAGCGTAGATCGTTTCACCGGAGCTATCGGTCTCGATCAACACATCAGCGGAGGCGAACGCGAAGGATAGAAAGCGATTGCGTTGATCAATCAGCGACATCGGGTGCCCTACCAAAGTCTGGACAGTTAGTAATGTCGCGAAAGTGTTAGAAGCTCCTTAAGAACCGGAGGGATGTTCCGGTTATTGACTAGGCGGCGCGCTGAGCGCCCGAGTCCTTGGTTGTAGCCGGTTTTGCTGCGACTTCACGCAGCACTTCTCGCGTGTTCTTGAGCAACTCTGCCCATTCGGCAGGAATGTCTGTCTCTTCCTGTCCGAGCGCGTCCAGTTTCTGCACAAGATCCAGCAGGCGCGGGGCCTGGACGAGCAGTCGGGCCTGGGCCTCGATGCGGGAGGGGTCGCGGTCGTATTCCGCCGCCGGGACGCGCCAGCCGCCCCAATCCATGCTGTCGGTCACGATGACCGGGAAAGTGCCCGGGAAAGGGTGACGCGCGGTCTCTTCTTCGGACTGCCACTTGTTCTTGGCGCGAAGCAGGCGCCAGTGACCGGTGTCGACGATCTCGGAGTGTTCTGCCATGAGCTCCTCGGCGAGGAAGTCCCGGCCCAGTCCGCAGTCATAATAGACCCGGACCGGCTCCTCGACGTCCTTCACCCATTGCGGTTTGACGTGCTCGATGAGCGCCCAGGTCCCGACCGGACGAACGAAAACGCGCTGATGCTTGTGGAATACCGCTTTGGCCATGACATCCTCCCGTGAGCACTCAGCAAATCAGGGACGGGTTGAAATCACGTGAACGCGGTCCGCTGCATTTGAGTGATCGTGGATTCGAGCGATTATGGGCAGCGCCGGATTTGGCGTTCATGCGTTTTGGCGATATGGGGCGGCTATGACGTCTTTACCGACACCTGACCGTAGCCTCAGCGTGGCACCCATGATGGACTGGACCGACCGGCATTGCCGGGCGTTCCACCGTGTCCTGACGCGCCGCACGCTGCTCTACACGGAAATGGCGGTCGACAAGGCCGTGATCCATGGCGACCGCGATTACCTGATCGGTTTCGATCCGTTGGAGCAGCCTGTCGCCATCCAGCTGGGCGGGTCGGACCCTGGGGACCTAGCCAAGGCTTCGCGCATCAGCGAAGGCTATGGCTATTGTGAGATCAACCTCAATGTCGGCTGCCCGTCTGATCGCGTGCAGTCGGGCCGGTTTGGCGCCTGTCTGATGAAGGAGCCGGAGCTCGTCGCCGATTGCGTCAAGGCGATGATGGATGCGGTGAGCGTGCCTGTGACCGTGAAGTGTCGCATCGGTGTGGACGAGCAGGAGCCGGAAACGGCGCTTTTCCACTTCGTCGAGACGGTGGCTGCGGCCGGGATTACGAGTTTTACCGTACATGCCCGGAAGGCCTGGCTCAAAGGTCTGAGCCCCAAGGAAAACCGCACTGTTCCACCGCTCGATTACGATCTCGTTCGGCGGCTCAAGTCAGAGCGTCCGGAGCTGGAAATCATCCTCAATGGCGGGCTGGAAGACCTGACCCAAGGGCTGGAGGAGAGCGAGTCTCTCGACGGTTTCATGCTCGGCCGCGCCGCCTATCATACGCCCTGGGTGCTGGCCGAGGCGGACAGCCGGGTCTTCGGCGAAAGCGCGGATCCGGTGTCATCGCGGCTGGAAGCGATCAATGCCTATCTGCCCTATATGGAACGCCGCATGGGTGAGGGGGTTCCGCTCCACGCTATGACGCGGCACATTCTGGGCCTGTTCCATGGTCAGCCGGGTGGCCGTCACTGGCGACGTATCCTGTCCGAAAAGGGGGGGCGGCACGGGGCCAGTCTGGATGTGATGGAAGATGCCAAGGCGGCGGTCGCGCCGCGCGATGAGGCCGCCTGATGGCAGATTATTATGTGTTGATTCTGGCGCTGGCCGCGACGGGTGCGCTGGCCGGACTGATCGCCGGTCTGTTCGGCATCGGTGGCGGCATCGTCATGGTGCCGGCCATGTATTACGTCTTTCAGTCGCTCGGCTATGACGGCGACCGGGTCATGCACGTTGCGGTCGGTACATCCCTCGCAGTGATCGTGGCGACCTCGATGCGATCCGTGACGGCGCACGCGAAGCAGGGCGCGGTGGATTTCCAGGTTTTGCGGCAGTGGGCGCCCTTCATTGTGATGGGCACGCTGATCGGCACGGTGATTGCGGACTACATCCCCAGCCGCGGATTGACCGGCCTGTTCGGGGGGATGGCGCTGCTGCTGTCCCTGCAGTTCTTCTTCGGGCGTCTCAACTGGAAGCTGGCGGATGACCTGCCGGGCGGTCCGCTACGCATTCTCCTCGCCAACATCATCGGCATGTTGTCTGCCCTGATGGGGATCGGGGGCGGCGTGATGGGCGTGACCCTGATGACGCTGTGTGGTCGCACGATTCACCGCGCGGTCGCGACCGCGGCCGGCTTCGGTGTCGCCATCGGTATTCCCGGTGCCCTGGGATTCATCGTCAATGGCTGGGGTAGCGCCGAGGTGCCGCTCTCGCTCGGCTATGTGAACATGCCCGGCTTCGCGCTCCTCGCGGGCTGCGCCTTTTTCGTGGCACCGGTGGGCGCCAAGCTTGCGCACGCCCTGCCGGAGCGTCGCCTGAAGCGCTTCTTCGCGATCGGTCTGGCGATTATCGGCACGATGCTGTTGCGGGAAGCTTTCCTCGGCGGCTAGCGCTGCAGGACCAGCCGGTCGGCCCGCATCTCCACAGAGGTGAACTGCGACAGGACGGACATTCCCAGAAGGGACTGGTCGCCCGTGCGCATCACAAGGATCGGCACATTGTCGAAACGGTGTCCGTGCAGGGTGAGGGCGGGCAGCAGGCTTGGTGCGGCCAGTTCCAGTCCCGAGGCGGTCGAGACTTCGATGGTGTAGTCCAGCCGCTCCGTTCGCATGCCGATCCGACGGGCGTCGCTGAGCGTGAGCATGACCCCCGTGGCACCCGTATCGACAAGAAAGTCCACGGCCCCGGACCCCGCTTCGCCGGTCATGTAGAAGTGTCCATCACCCTGGCGGCGCAGCACGATGGGGGTTTCAGCTTCGCCCGGTGTTGGCGTCGCGGAGCGCACGAGCTGATCGCCCCAGTCGCGCTGGAATTCCCACGCCTCCCAAGCCTTGTCGAAGCTGAAAATTCCGCCAAAGCCGAGGGCGAGGCCCGCCCACATGATGCGATAGAAGCGCGGGTCGAAGCGCGCCGCCATGGAGGCGAAGCCGATCGCGGTCAGCAAGAGCGCCAGGATCAGCCCGGACCAGGCGAGCCCGGCGACGGGCGGCAGGACAAGTCCGGCGACGCCGGTGAGCAGTCGAAGTGCCAGAAGGGCCGTCGCGGCGATCAGAGCCGGCAGGGCGAGGCGGGCAAACAGACCGTGCATGTCGGGGCTCCGGGTATCAGGCCCGCGTCGGGCGGTTGGTCTCGTAATCGAGTTTGCGAGCGGGCAATTCCGACAGAATCGTGTCGCGTTCGGCATCGCTGTAATGCGTCCACCGTCCCAGCTCTTCCGTGGTCCGGAAACAGCCGACGCACAGGCCGACCTTGGGATCGACGAAGCAGACTTTCACGCACGGGGTCTTGATCGGTACATCCATGGCGGCAGGATCGCTGCACAGCGGGGTTGTAGCAAGTGCTTGCCGCTGCTGCGTCGCTCGGAATAGGGTACCCGCTGATCACCCCGGGGGCGTTATGGTGGATGTGTCGCTGCAGTTTCGCAGCCTGATTGGTTTATTCGTTCTGGCCGGCATCGCCTGGCTTCTGGGGCCGCGCAAGCGTGTGCCTCTGGTTCTGCTGATCGGCGCCATTGGCTTGCAACTCGGACTGACCTGGCTGCTCTATTCCGCTCCGCCTTTCCGGGCTTTCCTGTCGTCCCTGACCGGGTTCGTTGCGGTTCTGCAGCAAGTCACCGATGAAGGCGCGCAATTCGTTTTCGGTTATCTGGCCGGAGCCGGAGCGCCCTGGATCCCCAATCCCGATGCGGCACCCGGCGCGGCCTTCCTGTTCGCTTTCCAGGCCCTGCCCATGGTGATCGTCCTGTCAGCGCTCTCAGCCCTGCTCTGGCGCTGGCGTGTCCTGGAAGTCCTGGTGCGGGCCTTCGCCTTCATCTTCCAGCGCATCCTCAATCTCTCTGGTGCGGCCTCCCTCGGCGCTGCCGCCAATATTTTCCTCGGCATGACCGAGAGCCCCGTCCTCATTCGTCCGCGTCTCCCGGACATGAGCCGGTCGGACCTCTTCCTGATCATGACCGTCGGTTTCTCCACGGTCGCCGGGTCGGTCATGGCGATCTATGTCGGGTTTCTGAATGATGTGATCGAGGACGCCGCCGGCCATATCTTCACGGCATCGCTGATCTCGATCCCTGCGGCGGTCCTGCTGGCGCGTCTGATGATGCCGCCGGAAGGCGAAGCGGGCGAGGCGCCATCGCGCGAGAAAATTCCGCAGACGATCTACCAGTCCTCGATGGATGCGCTGACGACCGGCGTGTCGGACGGTATGCGCCTCTACTTCAACATCATCTTCATGCTGCTCGTCTTCACCTCACTGGTCGCGCTGGTGAACGTGATGCTCGGCCTCTTCCCGGACTTCTCCGGCGAGCCGCTCTCCGTGGACCGTATTCTCGGCTGGATTTTCGCGCCCATCGTGTGGATTGCGGGTGTCCCGTGGAGCGAGGCCAATGATGCGGGCGCCCTGATGGGGCTGAAGACGGCGCTGAACGAACTCATCGCCTACAGCCGCCTGTCCGAAGTCGCGGATGATCTGTCGCCGCGCACGGCCCTGATCATGACCTATGCGATCTGCGGCTTTGCCAACTTCTCGTCGATCGGCATCCTGACCGGCGGTCTCGTCGCGATTGCACCGTCGCGCCGGGAGGACATCCTGAAACTGGCCCCGCGCGCACTGATTTCCGGAACGCTGGCGACCCTGATGACCGGTGCCGCTGTCGGGACGATGCCGATGTCGATGTTCGGGCTCTAGTCCCCGCGCACCGGGAAGAGCTTGCTGCGCAGCCAGCCGAGTGTCGAATTGCCCTTCATCGCGTCGCGGTAGGAGGTCTCCATGAAACGGTCGAGCGTTTCGAGTTCGCCGAGCAGATCCGCGCGGGTTTTCATCGGGGCGTCGGGGTCAAGACGCTTGACCTCGCGGGCCGGATTTCCCGCCATGACGGCGTAGGGCTCGACATCCCTGGTGATGACGGCGCGGGCACCGATCACCGCATGATCGCCGATCGTCACCCCTTTGCCGATAAAGGCGCCATCGCCGATCCAGACATTCTTGCCGATCTTCACCGGCTTGAAGGGGGGATTGGGATCGACACGGTCATAAAGGGAATGCCAGTCGCAATCGGTAATCGTGGCTTCGCGGGCGATCAGGCAGCTATCGCCGATCTCGATCCGGCCCGCCGCGAGGATACGTGTGCCCCCGGCCATGAAGACGTAGTCGCCAATCTCGATCGTCCCGGCCTGGTCCTGCGGTGACCAGACGGTCAGGCGGATCGGATCCGGGGCACTCGCGACCAGGTGGAGCTGGTGCCCCGCATGGATGTTCGGGCCGAATACCTCGACATGCCAGGGCCGGACGATTTTCGGCTTTCGTCCCAGTGTCTCGAAATGCGGGCGAAGGAAGTGGGCCGTCCAGCTATTCTCGAAACGCTCCCACAGCCGGTGCATCCAGTAGGGGCGATGATCTTTGCGCATGTGGAGCTCCCGCTAAGTGGGCTGGCCTAGGCGGCCGAATTCCTTCAGTTTCCGTCATCGAAGCGCAGTTGGGCGGATTTGTCGCCCACGGGTTTCAGGCGCAAGGCCGGGACATGGAGCGGATCACTATGGCAGAGTTGTCTGTCGTCATGAGTGCGGAGGAAGTCACGGACTTTCTCGACAGGGCGTTTCAGCAAAAGGAACGCGATCGCGGACGGTTCGTCGTCACGTCGATCACGCCCGGGGAGGCGGAAATCCGCTTCGAGGCGGGGGATGTGCATTTGCGCCCGGGCGGAACCGTCTCCGGTCCGACCATGTTCGCGCTGGCGGATGTTGCCGCCTACGCCATCGTGCTGGGACATGTCGGTCCAAAAGGCCTCGCTGTGACGACCAATCTCAACATCAACTTCATGCGCAAGCCCGAGCCCGGTGTGCTCATCGGCAAGGCACGCCTTCTGAAACTGGGCACGCGCCTGGCGGTAACTGATTGCGAGATACTGTCCGGCGAGTCCGGAGTAATGGTCGCGCACGCGACGGCAACCTATTCCATTCCGGCCGGGGAGGCCTGAGGCATGAGCGAGAATCCGCAAACCGATCCGATCGAAGAGGCCATCCTGCGTCTCGTCCATGCCGCCGATGAGGGACGTTCCATCGCGCCGGCGGATGTGGCGAAGGCAGCCGATCCGGAGAACCATCACAAGCGTTTCGGTCATGTCCGCCAGGCGGCGATCCGTCTCGCCAAGGAGGGCAAGGTGAGCATTCTGCGCAAGGGCAAGCCGGTCGAGGATGTGGAGACGTTCAAGGGCGTCTACCGGGTCGGTCGACCGCAGGCCTGATGGCCCTGGATGCGCTTCTCGCGGAGATCCGCGCCTGCCGGGCCTGCGCGGAGGCTTTGCCGCATGCACCGCGGCCTGTCATCCAGGCCTCCTCGACATCCCGTATCCTGATTGTTGGTCAGGCACCGGGCACGCGCGTGCACGCCTCCGGTCGTCCCTTTACCGATCCCTCCGGTGACCGGTTGCGCGAGTGGATGGCGGTGGACGAGGCGACGTTCTACGACGCGTCCCGCATCGCCATTGCGCCAATGGGATTCTGTTTTCCGGGCGTTGATGACAAGGGCGGGGATCTGCCCCCTCGCAAGGAGTGCGCGCCGCTCTGGCAGGCGCGCGTTCGGGAGGCCTTGCCCGATATTCGCCTGACCCTGCTGGTGGGACTCCATGCCCAGCGCTTCCATTTGCGTTCGCAGGCGCAAAAAACACTCACCGAGACCGTGCGATGCGGTGAGCGCTACCAGCCCGATTTTCTGCCGTTACCGCATCCGTCCTGGCGAAATAATGCCTGGCTTTCCAAGAATCCCTGGTTTCAAGCAAAAATCATCCCCATGCTGCGCTGCCGCATAAGTGATATTTTACACAATTGATAAATGTTAGCGGTTTGTATCGCTTGCGGGCCGTGACGCGACGCGGTATGCCACGCGCGATTTTGCGACGATGTCGTTTTTCTAAGGCTAGAAAGGGTTCGCGCGATATGAGTGTGTTTGAACACGCCTCCTTCGACAATCACGAAAAAGTCCTGTTTGCCACGGATCCGGTGACGGGCCTGAAGGCAATCATCTCCGTCCACGCCACGGTGGCGGGCCCGGCGTGCGGCGGTTGCCGTTTCTGGACCTATCCCAGCTCCAAGGAAGCGCTCGATGACGCGCTCCGCCTGTCCCAGGGCATGAGCTACAAGAACATCATGGCCGATCTGCCGATCGGCGGCGGCAAGTCCGTTATCATGAAGCCGGAAGGCGAGTTCGATCGCCAGGCCCTGTTCGAAGCCTTTGGACGCGCGGTCGAGAGCCTCGGCGGCGCCTACATCACGGCTGAGGACGTGGGCGTGAGCCCGGCGGACATGATGGCCGTCCACAAGTCCACCAAACACGTTGTCGGCCTGCCGGAAGGCAAGGCCGCCTCCGGTGACCCGTCCCCGATCACGGCGGAAGGCGTCTTCCGTGGCATGAAAGTGTGCATCGAGCGTGGTCTCGGCAAGTCGGACCTGTCCGGCGTACGCGTTGCCATCCAGGGCGCGGCGGGTCATGTCGGCACCTATCTCTGCGGCCACCTGGCGAACGCCGGTGCCGAACTCGTCATCACCGACATCAACGAAGCCGGCCTGAAAGAGCTGGAAGCCAAGTATGGCGCGAAGGTCGTGGGCCTGGACGAGATCTACTCCCAGGATGTCGATGTTTTCGCACCGTGCGCGCTCGGCTCCATCATCAATCCGGACACGATTGACCGTATCACCGCGAAGATCATCGCCGGCGCCGCCAACAACCAGCTGGCCACCCGCGATCTGGGCGCCGAGCTGCAAAAGCGCGGCAAGATCTACGCGCCGGACTATGTTCTCAACGCGGGCGGCATCATCAATGTCGTCGGTGAAATCCAGGGCTCCTACGACCCGGCCTGGGTCCAGGGCAAGCTCGCAGGTCTCGAGAATACGCTGGCCGAAATCCTCGACCAGTCCGAGAGCGAAGGCTGTCCGTCGAACATCATTGCCGACGAGATCGCCCGCAATCGCATCGAGGAAAAGCGCGCCGCTAAAACGCTCGAGGCCGCGTAACCCTCTCAGCTCTCCCTTGGAGCTACCACCCCCGTCGCATCGCGGCGGGGGTTTTCTTTTGCGGTGTATCAAAGTCCGGGCGTCGAGGCCTTGTAGTGCTGGCCGGGGGCGCCCATCACGTCGCCGGGGCGTCCGAGGGGGATCACGCGGACGAAGTCGGGGTTGATGTCGATGTCCACAGCGTCACCCTCGCGAAGGCGGCAGGGGGCGGGCGCATGGGCCAGCCATTCGGAGCCATCCTGGGTCCGCAGGATCAAATGTTCGACACCGCCCGCGGGGCGTGCCTGCACGACCGTGGCGCGACCATCCCTGTTCGGGGTCACTTTGAGGGCTTGCGGGCGGATCAGCGTGGCGACTGAAGCGGCGACAAGCCCGTCCTGCCGGATACGTCCAAGCGGCGTGTCGACGAGACCGTCCTCGCAGGTGTCACGCCACACGTTCACATCGCCTGTGAGGCGTGCGGACGTCTCGCTCACAGGATTGAACCAGACCTCGCGCGGCGGGCCGGACTGGATGACGCGGCCTTCGGACATCAGCGTCAGCTCCTCCGCGCTCTCCATGGCCTCCTCCGCGTCGTGCGTGACAAGCAGGACCGCTGCGCCAGAGGCGCGCAGGAGGTCCATGGTGCGCCGGCGGACCTCGCCACGCAGGCGTCGGTCCAGACCCGAAAAAGGTTCATCCAGAAGGACGAGTGCCGGACGGGGGGCGAGGGCGCGCGCGAGGGCCACGCGTTGCTGTTCGCCGCCGGACAGTTCATGGGGGTAGTTGCGGGCCTTGTCCCCCAGCTCGGCCGCCTCAAGCTCCGCCATGGCGCGGGCTTTCCGATCCGCACCGGTGAGGCCGAAGGCAACATTGTCGAGCGCGGTCATGTGCGGGAAGAGCGCATAGTCCTGGAAGACGAGGCCAACCCGCCGGGCTTCCGGTGGCAGGTGATGGCCTGGTGTGCTCCAAGGCGTGTGGCCAAAATGGATTTCGCCAGCATCCAGTTGCTCCAGCCCGGCGACAGCACGCAGCAGGGTGGACTTGCCGCTGCCCGACGGGCCGAGGAGCGCCGTGATGCGCCCGGGAACGAGGTCCAGGTCCGCTCCGGCGAGCGCGCGATGACCGCCCTCAAACCGACGCATGGCGCCGCGTACACGAACTGTATGACTGGACGGCATGCTGTCTAACCCCCGGAGCGTCTCGAAGAGAGATAGCGCGCAACGAAGATCATGGGAATGAGGGCGACCAGTGTGATGAGAAGGGAGGGCGCGGCGGCCTCTCCAAGGCGCTCATCACTGGCGTAGTTATGGGCGAGGATCGCCAGGGTGTCGAAGTTGAAGGGGCGCAGGATCATGGTCGCAGGCAATTCCTTCAGGACTTCCACGAAGACCAGCAGACCCGCCGAGGTTACGCCCGCCACGATCAGGGGCCAGTGAACACGCCTCACAAGGTCCAGACCGCTGGAGCCCAGCGTTCGCGCTGCGCCTTCGAGGGCAGGCGTTACACGGCTCAGCGCGGATTCAGCCGGGCTGATCGCTGCCGCCGCGAACCGGGAGAGATAGGCGAAGATCAGGGCGCCCGCGCTGCCGGTCAGCAGGATCGGGAAGACGACGCCCGTCAAACCCTGCCAGGCTGGATCAATGATACGCTGGGCGCTGGACAGGATCGCGATAACGCCGACGGCTGCCACGGCCCCGGGAACCGCATAGCCCAGACCGGCCAGTCGCGCCGACAGCGTGGCAATGAAGCCTCCGCGGCGCAATGCGTAAGCCGTTGAGAGGCCCAGGATCGCGGCGATGATCGCGCTTGTACCCGCCAGGGCGAGGGAGTGCTGAGCCGCTTCGAACAGGCCGGAGCTGAGCGGTTGTCGCAGCGCGCGCCAGGCGAGGCGGCCGAGCGGCAGGCCCATCGCCAGGACAAGCGGTGCGAGACAGGCCGCAATGGCCAGGGTCGCGTCCCGGGTATTGAGGCGGAATCGCTGCGGTGGGCGATGTCGACCCGAGGCGGCCGTGGTCCGGATGCGGCGTCGCTGCGCGCGCTCCAGTCCGAATACCACGAGGGCGATGGCGACCAGGATCAGGGACAGCCGGGCTGCGTCCAGAAGCGACCCTGCGCCCGACCAGGCGCGGATCAGGCCGATGGAGAGGGTCGGGGCACCCAGATGTGACACCGTTCCGTAGTCCGCGAGGCTTTCCATGACGACCAGGGCCATACCTGCGGCGATAGCCGGGCGGGCCATGGGCAGGGCGGTCGCGCGGAACGCCGCGAAGGGCGTGGCGCCCAGCGTGCGTGCTGCGTCGTAGGCGTCGGCGGACTGGCCCGCAAAGGCGTCCCGAGCCAGCAGGTAGACGTAGGGATAGAGAACGAGGGCGAACATCGCCCCCGCACCCCAGCTGCCTCTGACGGTCGGGAAGAGCTCGGCTGTAACGGCGTCGAGCGGCCCCCCGGCCTGAGACAGATCCAGCCAGGCATAGGCGGCGACATAGGCGGGTACCGCCAGCGGCAGGATCAGGATCCAGGTGAAGAGCTTGCGGCCCGGGAAGTCACAGCGGGCGATAAGCCAGCCGAGGCCGGTTCCGATCAGGCCTGCACCCGTCGCGGCAAAGAGCGCAACGAGAAATGAATTCCAGAGATAGACGGGCAAGCGTGTCTGGCTCAGGTGGACCAGATAGTCCGCGGACCCGTCGGACAGGGCGATGGCGGCAACGGCAAGAATGGGCAAGCCGCAGACAAAAGCAGCAAGGACGGCGATGAGGTTCACCGCCGTCCCTTTACCTGCTTGTCTGCGGAGGTTGATCACTGCCAGCCGACGCGATCAAAGATGCGCTGGGCCGTGGCATTGTGCTCGCCAAGCGCGGAGACCGGAAGCGAATCCTGTTCGAAGGGAAGCATGGACGCCAGGGTCTCATTGTCCCAGGCCACATCGCTCATGGCCGGAAACTCGTTGGTCATTTCCGCGAAGGCGCGCTGCGCCGTATCGGAGAAGAAGAAGGCGATGAGTTCGCGGGCTTCGTCCGGGTGCGGTGCATTCACGGCGATACCTGCGCCGGAGACATTCATGTGTGCGCCGGTCGTTCCCTGGTTCGGGAAGAGCAGCACGGAGTGCGCAGCGACGGCCTGATCGGCTGCGTCGGACGAGCGCGCCATCATTGCGTAATAATAATGGTTGGTGATCGCGACATCACACTCACCGGCAGCAATGCCGCGAAGCTGATCCCGGTCTCCTCCCTGAGGCGCACGCGCCATGTTTGCGACGATCGCTGCAGCCCAGGCTTCGGCTGCCGCTTCACCCTCATGCGCCACGATCGAGGCCAGCAGAGACTGATTGTAGACATTACCGCTACCGCGAACGCAGATGCGGTTCTCCCACTGCGGGTCCGCAAGGTCAGCGTAGGAGGTGATTTCGCCCGCCTCGACCCGATCGGTCGAATAGGCAATGACGCGGGAGCGTTGGGAGAAGGCGATCCAGTGGCCGTCCGGATGAACCAGATGAGCCGGGACGTCGTCCATAAAGCTTCCGAAATCGGTCGCTGCGAAGAGCCCGGCGTCGTCGGCGCGCTGCAGGCGCGCGGCATCCACCGTGATGATCACATCAGCCGGGCTGCGCTCGCCATCGGCGCGGACGCGTTCGATCAGCTGGTCCCCGCTGGCGGAAACCAGATTGACTTCAATCCCGGTCGCTTCCGTGAACGCCGCGTAAATGGCCGCATCGCTGGAGTAGTGACGGGCCGAGTAGACATTGACGACCCGGGCTTCTTCCGTGCCGCCAGATGCGACGTCCGAGGCCGGGCTGCAAGCTGCCAGTGCAAGCGCGCCGGCGAAAACAGTGACAAGAGCTTTCATGGTGAATCCGTTCAACAATCCTAGGCGTGTTGAATGACATTTCTGAGAATGTTTCGCAAGTTGTCGGAGCAGGCGACGGGTGTGGCGAAGCGTCTCGGGTCGACGAAGCCGCGGGCATGTGCGTCATGCCCCGCAACCAAAGCCTGGGACGCTGGAGGGAGACCGGGGCGTTGTGTGAGTCGCTGGCGGGAGTCCCGGGCGCTTGATCGGTCGGATTTCTGGTGCCCGAGCGATGGTCGCTCGCGGGGAGCGGGTTCCTGTGAGAGGAGCGCATAAATAATGCGATCATGGGCCGGGTCGCAGGCTGCACGTTTCGCATTCGATAGCGCGAGGAGGTTGCTTTTGCCGGATGAGACCGGAAATCCGGTCAAAGACGTCTCGTGCAAACTCGCAGGTCCTGCCCTGTGGAAGAGTCGGGTTTTGGTTGGCTTTCCAGAGAGGTGGAATGGTGGGCGATACTGGGATTGAACCAGTGACCCCCTCGGTGTGAACGAGGTGCTCTCCCGCTGAGCTAATCGCCCGGTTTTTCCGGAGACGCGTCTTTTAAGGAGGCGGTGACGGCGGGTCAACTACGCGCACCGGTTGAAGCGCATGTGTATTTCGTTTGGGGTGCGACAACTTGACACACCGTCACGGCCTCGTCATATTCCACCCACCCATATATGACCCCGCGCACACCGGGGTTGCCCAGGGCGTGGTCCCCGACTTTCACCGGATTAGACGATATGCCCGGCCGAGCGCGTTTTGGCCGAGTAGGAGGTTTTGTTCATGAGTAACGATCTGTGCACGCCGGAAGGCGCACGTCGCCTGAAGTCCCGCATTGAAGCCTACTGGGCTGAGCGCGGCTACGACGTTTCCGTCGACCTGGTCGATGCTGGCTTCATGCCGGCCATGCGTTCTGCTCGCACCGATGTGCGGTCGAACCTGGTCAACGGCATGCCGCCGCGTCCGGCCAACGACATGGGCCGCGAGCGCCGTACGGCGTAATCAGGCTCCGCCCCGCCAGATTTCGGCGAGGGCAGAAGGCACATTGCCGAATTCATGAATCAGCCGGTCAGCTCCCAGTGAGCTGGCCGGCTGTTCACTATAGCCATAGCTCAAAACGACGGAGGGGACGCCTGCAGCGCGCGCGGCGTCCACGTCGGGAGCGCTGTCCCCCACCATCCCCAGTCGCCCGTCCCGCCGGCCCAGTGCGGTAAAGACATGGTCTGCCGCAGGCTTTTTCGCGGTCGTTCGCTCCGGTCCGATGACCCGGTCGAAGAAGCCCGTGATGCCGACCGCGTCCAGCAGGAGGTCCGAGAGTTCGGACGGCTTGTTGGTGCACACGGACAGGCTCGCGCCTGCTGATCTGAGGGCCTCCAGGGTTTCCACGACCTGGGGGAAGAGTCTGCTGTCCCGCGCGACGTCCGCCTTGTACACCTCGATGAACTCGGCCACTTGAGTGACGGCGTCCGCCTCGTCCAGCGCGCGGCCCTGCCGCGAATAGGAGCGCTCGATCAAGGCGCGCGCGCCACGACCCACCATCGCCCGGACGTCAGAGGTTTGAACCGGGTCCAGGCCGCGCGGCAGAATCACGGCGTTCAGCGCGCGCACCAGGTCCGGCGCGGTGTCGACCAGCGTGCCGTCCAGATCAAAGGCAATGGCGGCGTCCGTGAAAATCTCGCGAGAGAGCTTGAATGACATCAATTTTCCCCGTTTTTCGGCCGACTGTCGGGAGACATGCTTACAGGCCTTGCCTCGATAGGCTATAGCCCGGACACATATGGTCCTCATCCCTGACTCGCAAAGGATATCCCGCATGCCAGCAGAACGGGCTGCCGTCATTCTCGCCGCCGGACAAGGCACGCGGATGAAGTCGAAAACCGTCAAGGTGCTGCACGAGGTCGGCGGACGTCCGATGCTGCACTGGACCCATGCGCTGGCATCTTCGGTCGGGGCGTCGAGAAGCGTTGTTGTCTACGGCGCGCATTCCCCGGCTGTCCGCGACGCGGCGGAGGCTCTGGGCGCCCAGACCGCCATGCAGGATCCGCCGCAGGGAACCGGGCATGCCGTCCAGTCGGCACGCGAGGCGCTGGAGGGGTTCGACGGTCATGTCATCGTGCTCTACGCCGACACGCCGCTGATCACGCCGGAAACGGTGGAGAAGGTCTTCGCTGCCCTTGCGGACGGCGCTTCTGTCGCCGTGCTGGGCTTTACGCCGGAAGACCCCGCCGCTTACGGGCGCCTGATCACCCATCCTGATGGCAGTCTCGACCGCATCGTCGAGTACAAGGACGCCAGCGAAGACGAGCGCGCCGTACGCCTCGTCAATTCCGGCGTCCTGGCGGCTCCGGCCGGTCTGCTCTTCGAGCTTCTCGGTGAGGTGACCAACGATAACGCCAACGGCGAATACTATCTCACGGACGTCGTCGGTCTGGCACGAGCACGCGATCACAAGGCTGTCGTGGTTCACGCCGATGAAGCGGAGGTGCTGGGCGTCAACTCCCGGCTCGACCTCGCGGCGGCAGAGGCGGCGTTCCAGGACCGGACGCGTCGGCAGATGATGGCCGACGGGGTGACGCTGCGGGCGCCCGAGACGGTTTTCTTCGCCCACGACACGCAGATTGCACGGGATGTTGTCGTCGAGCCGCATGTCGTATTCGGCCCCGGTGTCAGCGTCGAGGAAGACGCCACCATCAAGGCTTTCAGCCATCTGGAAGGCGCACGCGTGGGTGCTGGCGCCAGCGTCGGACCCTATGCGCGCCTGCGTCCGGGGAGCGAGATCGGCACCGAGGCCAAGATCGGCAATTTCGTCGAGGTGAAAAAAGCCCAGCTGGGAGAGGGTGCCAAAGTCAGCCATCTTTCCTATATCGGGGATGCGCGCATCGGTGCGGGCGCCAATATCGGCGCGGGCACGATCACCTGCAATTACGATGGCTATGACAAGCACCTTACCGTGGTCGGAGAGGGCGCCTTCATCGGATCGAATACATCGCTCGTCGCACCGGTCACGGTGGGGGCGGGTGCCTTTACCGGTTCGGGTGGCGTGATCACCCGGTCGGTGCCGGATGATGCCCTGGCTCTGGCCCGGGGCGAGCAAGTGAACAAGGAAGGCTGGGCGGCGCGGTTCCGCAAGGCCAAGCAAGCCCGAAAGGGCAAGGGAGAGAAGTCGTCATGAGTATTGCAGAACGCGTTTCCGAAAGTCTCGTCGCCCGACTGAACGACAAGTCCCTGCTTCAGACTGACAGCTTTATCGACGGCGAATGGGTCAGCGGTGCCAGCCGGACCGACATCACCAACCCGGCCAATAACGAGATTATCGCCGCCGTCGCCGATGTGGGCGATGCCGGCGCGCGCCAGGCCGTCGCCGCTGCCGCGCGCGCTTTCGAGACCTGGAAAAAAGTCTCCCCCTTCCAGCGTGCCGCCCTGCTGATGCGCTGGCACAAGCTGATCCTGGAAAACGTCGACGACCTCGCGGTCATCCTGACGGCCGAGATGGGTAAGACCCTGGCCGAGGCGAAGGGGGAAATCCTCTACGGTGCCGGTTTCATCGACTGGTCGGCGGAAGAGGGCAAGCGCATCATGGGCGAGACCATGACACCGCCCTTCCCGGGCACGCGCGGCTGGACGCTGCATCAGCCGATCGGTGTCGTGGCCTGTATAACGCCATGGAACTTCCCCAATGCCATGATCACCCGCAAGTGTGCGCCGGCTCTCGCGGCAGGCTGCACCATGGTGATCAAGCCGGCTCCGGAAACTCCGCTGTCGGCGCTCGCGCTTGCCGAACTCGCCAAGCGCGCTGGTATCCCGGAAGGCGTCTTTAACGTGGTCTGCGGCGATGCCCAGAAAATCGGTCCGGTCCTGACCGGGGCGCCCGAAGTGCGGATGATCGGTTTCACGGGCTCGACCGCCGTCGGCAAACTGTTGATGCGTCAGGCGGCTGATGGTGTGAAGCGCGTCGCGCTCGAGCTTGGCGGCAATGCGCCCTTCATTGTCATGGATGATGCCGACCTTGATGCGGCAGCCGACGGGATCGTCGCCTCGAAATTCCGCGTCTCCGGACAGACCTGCGTCTCCGCCAACCGCATCATCGCCCAGCCGTCCATTGCGGATGCGCTCGTCGAGAAGCTCAAGGCGCGCGTCGACGCGCTGAAGCCGGGTGACGGTTTCGCTGAAGGCACGGATATCGGTCCGCTGATCCACCACGAAGCGGTGGAGCGCGTCGATGCGCTGGTCCGCAGCGCGCGTGAAAGCGGTGCCAACATCATCTCCGGCGGCAAGAAACTGTCCGACGAACTCGGCGGCGCCTTCTACGCACCGACCCTCATCGAGGGCGGTTCGCACGATATGGAGTTGGCCTGTTTTGAAATCTTCGGCCCTGTCGCCTCGGTCTACCGGGCCGAGACCGAAGCCGACATCATCAAGCTGGCGAATGACACGCCCTATGGACTGGCCGCCTACATCTACACGCGCGATGTCGGCCGGGTTCACCGCCTG
>Ga0070726_10001066_pt1 | contig 29085 bp, 24 predicted proteins | sample tdAd471_FD_67275 | JGI IMG/M metagenome (GOLD analysis project Ga0070726, IMG submission 67275) | Marine sediment microbial communities from the Atlantic coast under amendment with organic carbon and nitrate - tdAd47.1 | ecosystem: Environmental > Aquatic > Marine > Coastal > Sediment | place...
AAGCGTTTTAACGTAAACAACGGCTATGCAGTGGCACAGTTGACCAAGAAATACAAAAAGGGCGTTATGGCTCCTGAGGATGCCTCTGCAACAGCATTACCGGCTATAAGAAAGCAACTTAAGGCAGAAAAGATCATTGCAGCCAACAAAGGGAAAGCTATGGATGCGATTGCTTCGGACAATAATGTTAGTCTAAGTACAGCTTCAGCGGTAACTTTGTCCTCACCAACGCTTCCAGGAGCAGGTAGAGAACCTTTGGTAGTTGGGACCGCCTTTGCCATGGAAAAAGACCAGACCTCTGATTTGATTGAAGGAAACACTGGAGTTTATATGGTTAAAGTTACCAACAAAACCCCAGCTGCCGACATTGAAAACTATAGCACCTATGCACAAAACTTGCAAACAAGTACAGCTGCCAGAGTAAATGGTGCCGTTTACAATGCTTTGAAGGAAAAAGCAGAGATAGAAGATAAGAGAGCTACGTTCTACTAGGATTTAGCAATATGAGATAATAAAAACGCCTCCTGAACGGGAGGCGTTTTTGGTTGTTAATTTTTTTGGATGGATCAGAATCATTTACTTTCAGGTTCATCCCATTTCATTTTATAACAGATATGGGTGATTTTTCCTTTGGAATCAACCGAAACTTCAAAACCTTGTTTGGTCCTGAAATAAGCATCACGAAGAAAATACCACTTGCCGTTTTTAAAAAAGAATTCTCGTTTGTCCGGTTTCCATTCCGCAATAGGGTAGATGTAATCCAAAAGCGCTTGAAAATGGGGAGCGTTTTCTTGGTTCAAGGTAAAATCCTCACGGATGTAATTGGTTAATTCTGGAAGTTCTGTATTGGTTTTAATGGGTTCAAACCGATTCACTTCTTGGCCATCGTCAATTACAATAAACTCATTGACCTGTTTTTCCTTTTCGCCATAAATATTCTTGGTTTCTTGTGTAATGTAGTAAACATCATATTTAAGGATGTTTTTTACGGACTCTGAAGTGATTTTTTTAAAGTTGGTCGAACAGCTTTTGTTCAAGAAGTTATTCAATCTTAGGGTTCCCTCAATATGGTTTTGACCAAATGAGAAGTAACTGTATAACAGCATAATACCCAGTAAAAATTTACCAACTATGTTTTTAAAGATTTGAGACATTTTTGCAACTAGTTTGATGAATGTCCCAAACCTAATACAAATGTCTTTGCTAGGTAAGCATGATCTGATGTGTGCCCCATATGAATTTACGAATGAGGCTAAAAATTGCAAATAACGGGTTTCCCCATTCTCTAAAGTATCATTTTTGAGTATGGAATGACAGTTGGGTAGCCCTTCGACTTGAAGTAAGAAATGGTTTTATCGTCACCTGTGGCCAAAACAAAATCTCCGCCCCAAGCACCAAGACTTTTCATCATCCCAAAATAATCGGGGAAGAGACGTTGCTTTACAGGTTCAATTTTCAAGATACTCGAAAGTAATGCTTCATGCTCTTCCACTAAGGATTCGAATCCGGATAAGGTGGATGTATCAATAATTTTTTGTGTCAGGCTTGAAACCTTTTTTATGAGCTCTGATTTATCAAATTGTTGTGCTCGATAATTGGTAATGGCCTCTTTACTACTCTGCTTTTGGTTGAGGTGAACAAAATAGAGTGAGTTCTTGAAAATTGGATTAAAATCTATCACTTCAACTTTGGGCACTCCATCAACTAGTTGATAGGTAATTGGAAAGTTGTACTGTGCACAGGCAATATCGTAACCGCTGCCCCCAAAAGCATTCCATAAAAGCTGATAGGCATCTACCCGTGCCCATTGTGCCATATTGTTAATTAATGTGGAAGATGTGCCCAATCCCCACGATTGCGGAAAAGTAAGATGGGTTTCTATCTGGAAACCATCGCTATCCGTTAACAATAATGGATTTTGAGCATTGGCCTCCAGAAGTAATGTGAGCAGCGTTTGGGCCATTGCTTCGTCTGAAGTGGATACAACGTTCAAGCTTTCAAGGTCGAACTTTGCGGAGAACCAAATATTCTTGTTTTCGTCAAAACTGGTCCATTCCAAAAAACCTGATTTGGTCGGAGTTACATGGAGCGATTGCCCATAACTGGTGGGAATGGCCAGCCCTAAGGCACCATCTAAAATAGCATATTCTCCTGACAGTAATAATTTGCCGTTGCTGTAAAACTCCTTTTCCATTACTATTTCGATTTAATTTTTTCCAACGCTTCTTTCACCGAAGCATTGGTTACGGTTTGGTCCTTAAAATAGGTGACCAGTTGCTGTTTTTCGGTTTCGGTGGCTCCCATTTGGTTGAGCATGTTGAGTAAGTGCATCTTCATGTGGCCTTTTTGAATGCCTGTTGTAACAAGACTGCGGACTGCTGCAAAATTCTGGGCCAATCCGGCCACGGCAACTAGCTGCATCAACTCTTTTGCAGTTGGATTTTGAAGTATTTCCAGTGCAAGTTTCACTAACGGATGCAATGTGGTCAATCCGCCCACAGTGCCAAGGGCCAGAGGAACTTCAATCCAAAATTTGAAAATGCCATTTTCGATTTTGGCATGCGTTAAGCTGGAATATTGCCCCTCTTTTGAAGCATAGGCGTGCACGCCTGCTTCCACCGCTCGAAAATCGTTCCCAGTGGCAAGGACTACGGCATCAATTCCGTTCATTATGCCCTTATTGTGGGTAACGGCCCGGTAGGGCTCCGCCTTGGCAATGTTTACGGCCCGTACAAATTTTTCGGCAAATGCTTCGGCAGACATATCCGTATTGCCCAATTCTGAGATAGGACAGCTTACCTCTGCTTTCACCAAGCAATTGGGTACATAATTGGATAGAATGCTCATCACCACCTCAATATTTTTTTCTTCTTCCGTAAAAGCATCAAAAGCAAGTGCTTGTTCTTTTAATGTTTTGGCAAATTGCTCCAAACAGGAATTGATAAAATTGGCCCCCATTGCATCCAGAGTCTCAAAAGTACAGTGGAGCTGATGGTAGCCTTCAATATTATCGCTTAAATCCCGTAATTCAATATTATTGATGCCCCCTCCCCGTTTTTCCATGCTTTTTGTAATGGAAGCAACACTTTTCAATAATTCGGGTTTGGCCAAAGCGAAGAAATTGGATAGCTTTTTTTTATCACCTTTATATATAAAGTGTACCTGTCCAACTTTTTCTGTACCAAGGATTTCTGTCTTAAAACCACCACGATTCAACCAAAATTTGGCAGCTTTGCTTGCTGCTGCGACCACAGAACTTTCCTCAATGGCCATAGGAACTGCGTAGAGCTTGCCGTTGATTTTAAAATTTGGCGCAATGGCAAACGGCAAATAGTAATTGGATATGGTATTTTCGATAAATTCATCGTGTAATTTTTGCACTCTGGGGTCGGTGTTCCAATACTGCTGCAATAGCTGTTTGGTTTTTTTTGGGTCCTTGGTGCAATTGGTGGCTATCCAATCAATTTTTTGGGTTTTGGTGAGTTTGGAAAATCCTTCAACGGGTGTGTTCATAAAGCTGGCTTAAAGCAATCAAATATACGGATATTGACCATTAAGGGAGCCTTGTATGTGTTTTGAAAACTTGGCATTGCTTCAAAGGTTAAAATTTGTTGCAAACGCAACATCAAAATTTATTTTTACAATAAATATTAGTAAACTTGGAAGTTTTTAATCAAATGTGCCTATCTGAAAACGTATTTCAAATAGCACATTTTGAATCAATATGTCATGTCGAGCGCAGTCGAGACATTTTCGTTTTACCTTTTCGACTGCGCTCAAGGTGACAAAAATGTTTTTTGACATTTAAGAGAATATTTAATCAATTTTTTCATTCTATGAACAAAAAGTCTTTTCTATTCCTGTTCCTTCTGGGAGCTGTTGCCTTTTCCACAGCACAAGACAAAAAAATAACCCTTGAAGAGATTTGGGGAGGAGAATTCAGAACAGAATCCATGGACGTCCTCCGATCCATGAACAACGGTACACAATACACCATTTTAAATACCGAACGTTCCCCACGTTCAAGTAGTTTGGACAAGTACGATTACGAAACCTTGGAAAAGGTGGAGACCATTGTGGCCTCATCTGATGCCATCCCATATTTTTCGTCCTATACTTTTAGTGATGATGAATCGCAAGTGCTCTTGGCAACGGAAGTGGAGCCTGTTTTCAGACGATCTCGTTTGGGTATTTATTATGTGTATGACATTGCCTCCAAAGCATTGGTAAAAATTGCCGAGACGAAAATTCAAGAACCTACGCTTTCTCCAGATGGAAGCAAGGTAGCCTATGTGCTCAATAACAACATTTATATATTGGACTTGGGGTCCATAACCACCAAACAAGTGACCACTGATGGAAACAAAGGCACCATTATTAACGGAGTAACGGATTGGGTGTACGAAGAGGAATTTGCTTTTGTCCGAGCTTTTGAATGGAACAGCGATGGAACCAAAATCGCATTTCTAAGATTTGATGAAACCGAAGTACCACACTTTTCCATGGATTTTTACGGAAATGAACTTTATCCTTACCAGCATGAATTTAAATACCCGAAGGCAGGGGAGAAAAATTCCATAGTTACTTTACATATGTTTGATGTGGCGTCGGGCAATATTTCTGATGTAGATTTAAATGATCCCTACTACATTCCAAGAATAAAGTGGATGCACAACCCACACCATTTGAGTGTCCAGACCTTGAACAGACATCAAAACGATTTGAAACTTTATGAGGTAAATGCTCAGGATAATTCAGCAACCATTTTGTTGCAAGAAACGGATGAAGCCTATGTGGATATTGATGATGACCTCACTTTTCTGGATGACGATAGCTTTATTTGGACAAGCGAAGCAGACGGCTACAACCATCTTTACCTGTACGCAAGGGATGGGAAACTAAAGAATCAAATTACCGAAGGCCCTTGGGAGGTCACAAGCTATTATGGTTATGATGAAAAGTACGACCGTATTTTTTATCAATCCGTGGAGAATGGTTCCATCAATAGAGGTGTTTACAGCATATCCACCAAAGGAAAACGTAAAAAGGCACTTTCCACAGATAAGGGGACAAACTCAGCAGCTTTCAGTAGTGATTTCACCTATTACATCAACACTTTTTCAAGTGCGAGCATACCATACAAATTTACCTTGCACAAAGCATCCGATGGTAAATTACTTAAGGAAATCAAGGACAATTCAGCTTTGCTGAACAAATTGGAAGGGTACGAGATTGCCCCCAAAGAATTTTCCACCATAAACATAAACGGGTACGACCTCAATATGTATATGATAAAGCCTGCGGATTTTGATCCCAACAAAAAATACCCATTGTTCATGTTCCAATATAGCGGGCCGGGTTCGCAACAAGTTTCCAATTCGTGGATGGGCAGCAACGATTATTGGCACCAGCACTTGGCGTCACAAGGCTATATTGTGGCCTGTGTAGATGGCAGGGGAACCGGGCTAAAAGGCCGCGACTTTAAAAAATTGACCCAAAAAGAGTTGGGAAAATATGAAGTGGAAGATCAGATTGCCGTAGCCAAAAAATTGAGTGAACTTCCCTATATCGATGAAGACAGAACAGGAATCTGGGGGTGGAGCTACGGTGGTTTTATGTCCACCAACTGTTTGTTGAAGGGCAACGACACCTTTGAAATGGCCATTGCCGTGGCACCTGTGACCTCATGGCGTTTTTATGATACCATTTACACGGAGCGCTATATGCAGACCCCTCAGGAAAACCCAACGGGGTATGATGATAATTCACCGTTCAACTACCCAGAATTGTTAAAAGGTAAATACTTGTTGGTGCATGGCTCGGGAGACGATAACGTGCATGTGCAGAATACAATGCGAATGATCGAGGCACTGGTACAGGCCAACAAACAGTTTGATTGGGCCATTTATCCCGATAAAAACCACGGTATTTACGGTGGCAATACCAGATTGCACCTCTATACCAAAATGACCAACTTCGTTAAGGAAAATCTATAGAATTTTAACCAATACAGACCTGTTATGACAGAAGTATCCAAACCAGAAAGCGAAAAACAAATATTTGGGCATCCAAGGGGATTGTTCTACCTCTTTTTTGCAGAGTTATGGGAGCGTTTCAGTTTTTATGGAATGCGCGCGTTGCTTACCCTTTATATGGTAGAAGTAATCTTCGCTGCCTTAATGGAGCGGGATTATGCCACAGCGGCAGTTTACTCGTCTTACGGTTCATTGGTTTACGCTTCCACCGTTATTGGTGGACGTATTTCCGATAGTATTCTAGGGATGCGAAAATCTATTTTTTTGGGAGGTATATTAATGTCCTTGGGACATTTTGTACTGGCCATCGAAAATAATATCACGTTTTTTCTGGCGCTTTCCCTTATTATAGCCGGCAACGGATTCTTCAAACCAAACATATCAACATTTGTAGGTTCGCTGTATAAAGATGGAGATCCTAAAAAGGATTCTGGGTTCACCATTTTTTATATGGGAATCAATATTGGTGGCTGGGTAGCTCCATTGCTTTGCGGTTTCTTGGCAGCTAAATATGGGTGGCATTATGGATTTGGATTAGCAGGAATAGGGATGCTTACAGGTTTGATCGTTTTTTGGAGCGGAATCAAAAAAGGTGTCTTCGGGGATAAAGGCCTTCCACCGGCAAATGGAAACATTGAAAAAAAAGTGTTCGGTCTAAAACAAGGAGTATTGGTACCCGTTTTGGCTTTTGCCTCGGTTCCAGTGATAGCCTATTTATTGTCCGCTTACAAAGCATTGGGTGCAGAAGGAACTTTCTTTGATGACCAGAACATTGTCAATGTAATTTTTAAATTGATAGGATTATCCATCTTGGTGTACTTGGGTTACATTATGTACAAAGCAACCGTGGACGAGCGTAAAAAACTGTTTGTTGCAGTACTGATTACCTTTTTTATGACCATCTTCTGGGGCTTTCATGAGCTTTCGGGCAGTGTAATTACGCTGTTTGCCGCCCGAAATGTAGACTTGGAAGGAATTATGTCCGCTTCCCAGACAAATTCATTGAACTCCATGTGGATTATTATTCTGGCCATCCCAATCTCTTTAATGTGGCAATGGCTCTCCAAAAAGAAGCTCAATCCAAGAACGCCCTACAAGTTTGGAATGGGGCTTTTGTTGGCTGGAGTTAGTTTTTATGCCTTGGCCGTAAGTGGGGCCAGTGCCAACGAAAACGGTTTTGTTCCCTTTACGTACCTATTATTGATGTACTTCTTGTTATCAGTTGGGGAATTGTTTATGTCTCCAGTTGGACTATCAAAAATTACGGACCTATCTCCCAAACGTATTGTTGCCTTTATGATGGGGGTGTGGTTCCTCTCATCCGCATTTGCTTTTCAGGTAGTTGGCTTTATCGGCAAACAATTGGCCATTGAAAGTACAGACGCCGACATAAGTGGTTTTAGCACCCTTGCTGTTTATACGGATGGCTTTATGCTCATAGCCGAATATGCTTTGGGAGCTGGTGTTTTAGTGATTTTGGCCTCACCATTGATCAAAAGGTTGATGGGCAAGGTCCACTAGAAACTTTTTAAAAATCAAAAACATAAAATCCCTTTTCACCAGTGTAGTGGAAAGGGATTTTCTTTTGTCTACAGGTTTGTTTCCATTTTTTGATCAAGCTCGGGTAATTGCTTCCGTCCGCAAATATTTTTTTGGGTTCGATGGAGTCCATAACCCGCTCTAGATTAATTTCCGTTGACTGGGTAAGCAGCAGGTTGTCCAAATGCCCTTCCAAAGGAAAGATGGCCAAGCTATCCAAAACAAATAACTTTTTCTGACCGATTTGATAGCTATTTTTGAGTTGAACTGTGTCCAATTTTTGAATCCGCTCCGCCACGGCATAATCAGCACCAATGTTTCCAATATTGATGCTATCCGAAGTAATCATGGAAAGTGAATCTCCTAATTGATGCAACAAAACCGTATTTCTGGAACGGTGAGCAAGTATGATGACTTCTTTTTGGTTCACTTGAAACTGATTCCAAATTATCCAACTTTGAAAAACGATGATTCCTCCAAAGAGAACCAAGGCAGTTTTCCATTTGGGCTTGGATAGAAAAACCACCATTGCAATGATGATAAAATAACCCAGTAACAGCTGAACCGAATCAAAAGGAATATTTTTGATAATGAAACCTTCCTGCTGGGCCACCCAACCAACAACAGAATTCATCAGTTGAATCACCCAGTTAAAACTATCGACCAAAAATTGTGGCAAGAAATCAATCAAGGCCAAAAGGATGACCAAGATTCCAAAGCCCAAAATCAACCCCAAAAATGGAATGACCAGCAGGTTGGAAATAAAAAACAAGGCAGGAAACTGATGAAAATAGAACAAACTAATCGGTAAAACCCCCAATTGTGCCGCAACACTTACCGATAACAATTGCCAGGTTTTACGGATGATGAGATTATCGGGAAACCAAAACCTTTGCAACTTGGGGTAAATCCAAACAATGGCAAACACGGCGGCATAGCTCATTTGAAATCCAAGCTGAAACAAGAACAAGGGCTTTACCATCAAAATAAACAACATCGACAGGGCAATAATGTTGAACGAATTGGTGGGTCGGTTCAGGTACAGCGCATAGGCCACAAAAGAAAACATGGTAACCGCACGGACAATGGAAGGAGAAAGCCCTGCAATAAAGGCATAGCTCCAAAGCAGCAGTACAACCACTACCAGTTTGATGGTTTTACCTTTAGGTAAACGTTCCAACGGGACTAAAATAAATTCCAACAACAAAAGGATAATGCCTACGTGAAGTCCAGAAACAGCCAATATATGAACGGCACCCGCGTTTTTATAATTGTTATAGGTGCTCTCCGAAATATCGTCGCGTTTTCCCAAAAGCAATGCTTGGATAACACCCATTTCTTCTGCTCCGAAGTCCTTCTGTCCCAATTTGGATATGATGTGTTCCCTAAAGTTGGATGCAAGACCGAACAAAGTTTTTGGAGCACCTTGCTTTTTTATGATAGCAGCATGATTGGTTCTGATTTGATGTTGAATACCCTGCTTTTCAAGATAGGCTTTGTAATCAAACTGGTGGGGATTTAATGGTGGCCGAATACTTTCAGGTTTTGCGTAAATCAAAAACTCATCATCAACCTGTAATTGCTTCAAAGTGGAATCCACCGAAAGACTCAAAAGCAATTTTCCGGGTGCTACGCCATCATCCGCAGCAATAATTCGGGTAATATATCGGTGGGAGTACGCATTCGGTTTAAGTACATCACTCACTTTGAGGTGCCAAACCTTTTCTTTGTTGAGGATTAGTTTGTTATAGTGGTGCGACATGCTTTTGTTCATGGAAATCCCCACAACAAAAACACCCAAACATATTGTTGTTAGCGAAGTTAGCACCTCAAAATACGGGTACCCTTCTCTACGCTGTTTTTTAATGGCCCAATACATTGTAGGCAGTAAAACGAGCATTGCAATTAGGGGCAAAAACGGAGCAACTTCAAGATAAAAACCGATAATAATGCCCAAAGCCACACACAAAGTGAGTTTTATGGACACAAAGTTAAGTTGACGCACTTTACAGGATGCGCATGGCCTTTACAAATGCACTGTTCCAGTATCCTTCCCGTAACGAGGATACCAGAACGCCCCGTGAGGTTGTGGCATGTATAAATTTGATGTCGTTTCCATCCACATCGACCACCAATCCTACGTGGTTGATGCGCTTTCCTCTTTTACTGGTCTTAAAAAAGAGCAAGTCTCCTTTTTCAACACTGTTTACCCGAATTTTTTGCCCTTCCAAAGCCATTTGGTAGGAAGTTCTGGGAAACATGATTTCGTTTTCTTTTAAAGAAACATAGACCAATCCGGAGCAATCCATACCTCTCTTGGTGGTTCCCCCGTATTTGTAGCGGGTTCCAGAATATGTGATAGCTGTAGAAACAATGGCATCTGCCTTAGCATTTTTACGCCCCTCCTTTTTGGATTTTCGTTTAGGGGAAGTGTCAGTGGTGGACCCCTCTACCGTAACGGTTCGGGTCTTGCTGTAGGTGCGTCGTTTTTTACTGGGACCACAGGCCATAAATGCAAAAAACAACAGTAAGATTATGGTTTTTCGTAACATCCAAGAATAGATTTACTTTCTTGGAAGATAAAACTACGCATTTTTCACAATTAATTTGGCGGCCAATTCACTGGCACCTTTCCCTCCCAACGTTTCTTTTAACAATGTATAGTCAGATAACATCCGCTCCCGCTCGGCCCCATCTACGATTTTGGAAAGTTCTTTTTTAAGATTTTTTGTTGATAAATCATTTTGAATCAATTCTTTAACAACTTCTCTTTTCATGATCAAGTTCACCAATGATATATAATCCAACGTAATGATGCGCTTCGCAATTTGGTAGGAAATCCAATTTCCTTTGTAGCAAACCACTTGTGGGATGCCGAAAAGAGCTGTTTCCAAAGTTGCCGTTCCACTGGTAACCATTGCGGCATGGGAATGCTTTAAAAGCGTGTAGGTTTTGTTGGAAACATACTCCACTTTATCACCTTTTATGAATGGGGTGTAGAACTCATCGGGAAGACTTGGAGCGCCCGCGATCACAAATTGATAATCGGAAAAATCTTTTTTTACAGAAAGCATCACCTCCAACATTTTTTGCACTTCCTGTTTCCTGCTCCCGGGCAGCAAGGCAATGATGGGTTTGTCAGGGTCAAGGCCGTTTTCTTTTCTAAACGTTTCATTATCCTGTAGCGGTGTGTTTTCTATGGCATCAATTAAAGGATGACCAACAAACTGTACTGGGTAACCGTGTTTTTTTTCGTAAAAATCTTTTTCAAAAGGAAGGATTACGTACATATGGTCAATATCCCTCTTGATCTTTTTGATTCTACTTTCTCTTGATGCCCAAATTTGAGGTGAAATGTAATAATTGGTCTTAAAGCCATGTTCCTTGGCCCACTTGGCAATCCTAAGATTGAAGCCGGAGAAATCAATAAAAATAATTACATCTGGATTGAACTTTTGAATATCTTCCTTGCAATATGAAATATTTTTGAAGATGGTAGGAATGTTCATGAGGACCTCCAAAAAACCCATAAAGGCCATGTCCTTGTAATGTTTGGCCAAATCGCCGCCAGCTTGTTGCATCAAGTCGCCGCCCCAGCAACGAATCTCTGCCAAGGCATCCTCTTTTTTAAGAGCTTTTATTAAATTGGACCCGTGCAGGTCCCCCGATGCTTCACCAGCTATTATATAATATTTCATTGATAAGTATCAAGTTAAAATGCAAACACCATGTCCAAAAATAATTTCAGTAAAAACATTTAATCTTGAACTTGTTCTTGGGTTTGATTTTTAGACTTTTAAGCCATCACTTTGTACATTAGGATAACCAGGGCCGTTACCAAGGTCGCCAACATAACGCCTTTGGCCCTTTGATCCCTTTTTATGCGTAAAAACCCGAAAAACGCCACCAAGTTTAAAATTGCGCCCAATGCCAATAAACTGCCAATGTGCCCTTGGTTAACAGCGGCATTAAAGGTCTCCACAATGCCCAAATCGGAAAACATGAGAATGTAAAGCAAAGTTCCAAAAGTGTTTGCAATAATTCCTACGATAAATCCTATGATGATTTCTTTCTTATTGTTCATTTAAGTTCCAGTTGTTTATTTGTGGTATGGCGTGATGTGCCGTGAGGTCGAACTGGGTGGGCACTACCGAAATGTAGTCTTGTGCCAAGGCCCATTCGTCCGTGTCCTCGCCCTTGTCCAAAAGTTCAAATTCTCCTGTTAACCAATAATAATCCTTTCCAGAAGGACTAGTTCTTTTGTCAAATTTCTCTTTCCAATTGCCGCGTGCCTGCCTGCATATTCTTATCCCTTTGGGTGCTGATTTTGTTTTTGGAATATTGACGTTTAAGACTGTTCCCTTTGGAATTCCATTGGTCAACGCTTCGGAAACAATTTTTTTGATGGAACCCAAAGCGGGTTCAAAGTCAGCATCCCAAGAATAATCACAGAGCGAAAAACCGATAGCGGGAATACCTTCGATACCTGCCTCAATGGCTGCACTCATGGTTCCTGAGTAAATCACGTTTATGGAGGAATTGGACCCGTGATTGATACCGCTTACACAAATGTCGGGTTTTCGGTCCAAAATTACCCGAAGTGCCAATTTTACGCAATCTGCAGGGGTTCCGCTACAACTGTACTCGCTCGGGGCACCTTCTTTATGGTCCACGACAACTTTTTTGGAAAACAATGTACTGTCAACGGTAATGGCGTGTCCCATACCGCTTTGCGGACTGTCGGGAGCCACTACCACAACATCTCCAAGTTCTTTCATGGTGCGGATTAACGCCCTAAGTCCTGGAGCTGTGATTCCATCATCGTTGGTAACCAGAATAAGCGGTTTTTCCATCTTGGATAATTTAAGCTATAAAAATACGTTTTTCAAAAGGATATGAAACCTTCAGCGTTTAACAAAAAATTAAATTGGGCAGAACGGACTGGCACGGTTTTTTCTGTATCTTAGAGAATTCATACAAGTAGAAACGATGGGTGATGTAATGAAGATTTGACAGTATGAGGTCAGATTATTTCGCTCTAGAAAAATCACATTATGAAAAAGAACTTTATTTTGGCACTTTTGGTTATCCTTGTTGCAGTTGCCTCCTGCAGTTTTACCAATAAGTCTTTTGATAACGACGACAAGGATAAATTTTTGTTGGAATTGATTTCCTACGTGTTGGAAAAAGGGCATTATGAGCCCAAAGAAGTGAACGATAGCTTCAGTTCCAATGTTTTTGATGACTTTATCGATATCATTGACCCAACCAAAAGATACTTTCTAAAAAGCGACATCAGGGAATTTGAAAAATACAGGTTCATGATCGATGACGAGATCAGGAACACCGATATCGAATTTTTCAATACCGTATATGAGCGCTTAATGGTCCGAATGGAGGAAGCCAAGGATATTTACAAAGAAGTACTTGCTACGCCTTTTGATTATACACTCGATGAATCCATTGAGATCGATTATGACGAACAAGATTTTGCGGCCAACAAAAAAGAACTCAAGGAACGTTGGAGAAAGCAATTGAAATACAACACACTTAATGTTTTCGACAATAAAGTGGATAATATAATTTCTGATGCAAATCAGGAATCAGGCTTGGATGCCGATGCGATATTGGCATTTAACGATATACCGAGCTCTGTAGATAAAGTTATTACAGAGGAAGAAGCAAGGGAAGTGACCAAAAACACCTTGGACGAGTTTTTCGACTTTGTGGGCGATTTGGAACGTAAGGACTGGTTTGTCCAGTATTTGAACACCATTGTTGAGGAGTTTGATCCCCATACCTTTTACTTTGCTCCAGAAGAAAAGGAAAAATTTGACATTGGTATGTCAGGTAAATTTGAAGGTATAGGAGCCAGGTTACAGAAGAAACCAGAAGGCGCCAAAATTGTAGAGATTATTTCCGGTGGTCCTGTTTGGAGAGACCAGAGCCTTGAGGTGGGCGATCAAATACTCAAAGTAGGGCAAGAAGGCGAAGAGCCCATCAACATTGTGGGAATGCGATTGGAAGATGCCATTAAATTGATCAAAGGTCCGGAAGGAACCGTAGTGGATTTAACCGTGCGCAAAGTAGATGGTACCATAGAAACGGTCTCCATAACCCGAGATGTAGTGGAATTGGAAGAATCCTACGCCAAATCTGCCACCATAGATGCTGGCGATGTTAAATATGGTCTAATCGATCTCCCAAAATTTTATGTGGATTTTGAAGACTATAGCGAAAGAAATGCGGCAACAGACGTAGCCAAGGAATTAGAACGTTTAAAAGAAGCAGGTGCCGAAGGTATTGTACTTGATTTGCGTGATAATGGAGGAGGATCATTAAAAACCGTTGTTGAAATGGCAGGATTGTTCATTAAGGATGGCCCTATAGTTCAAGTGCGTTCCTCTGGGCAACGAAAAGAAGTGCACGAGGACAAGGATGAGCGGATTCAATGGGACGGACCATTGGTAATTTTGGTAAACGAACTATCCGCATCGGCGTCGGAAATTTTGGCAGCCGCTATGCAGGATTATAAAAGAGCGGTGATCATTGGAAGCAAGCAAACCTTCGGAAAGGGAACTGTACAAAATGTAATTCCTTTGGATGGTATCGTCCGAGGAAACGAGCACGGAGATTTGGGAGCAATCAAATTGACCACCCAAAAATTCTATAGAATCAACGGTGGGTCTACCCAGTTGGAAGGAGTAAAAAGTGACATCGTGGTTCCGGACAGATACAGTTATATCGATTTGGGAGAGCGCGATCAACAAAATCCATTGGGTTGGGATAAGATCACTCCTGCCGACTATAAAGTTTGGGACGGTTACATTGATTTTGATGATGCTGTGAAAAAGAGCAAGGAACGTATGGCGAGTAACGAGCAAATCAAACTTATTGAGGAAAACGCCAGATGGCTGAAGGAGCAACAGGACGAAAACTTGATTTCCCTTAATTATAATGCATACGTGAACAAAGAACAAGAGGCCAAAAAACGTTCAGAAAGGTTTAAAAGCTTAAGGGATTACGATTCCAAACTATCTTTTAGCTCCCTACAGTATGAGAAAGAACTGTTTACTCAAGATTCTGTACTAAGAGAAAAAAGGGACAGATGGCACAAGGATTTGGCACGAGACATTTATGTAGAAGAAGCTGTGAATGTACTTAAGGACCTTCACCAGAATAATATCAAAAAAGAAGAAAATAAATTGGCCAGCGTTAAAGGATAGTCTGGTCACTATTAAAATAATCCTATTTAAAGCCGACTCTTGTGAGTTGGCTTTTTTTATGGCAACTTTGGCAATAAAGTTTTCAAATAAACAATTGGTTCAATGAAAAATAGGACGATATATGCGGTGCTCATTACACTATGTATAATCGGGTTTTGGCTGTTCGAAAATTTTTATACTCCAGCCACATACTCCAATACCAATGGTTCCAGTGTGGATTTAGCGGAATCAATTTTTTTACCTACCTCTACAACTGGAGAAATAGTGGAGCATGCTTATTACACACTTTCATATAGTGAACCACATGAACAGCCAGAGTGGGTAGCATATACCCTAAAAAAGGAACATCTCACTTATGATGATAGACAAAGACCTTATTTTATAGAAGATCCGAAGGTAAGCACAAAATCGGCGGATTGGAAAAATTATAGAGGTTCCGGTTACGATAGAGGACATTTGCTGCCGGCAGGGGATCGTCGATTTTCGGAACAGGCGTACAACGAAACTTTTTACACGAGCAACATCAGTCCGCAGGATAAACAATTCAATGCAGGCATTTGGAACCGTTTGGAGCAGAAAATCCGCTATTGGTGTAAAAAGTATGGCGATTTATTGGTGGTGACAGGCGGTGTTTTGGAAGATGATTTAATTGAAATAGGGGACGAAGATGTTGATGTACCCCGGATGTTTTACAAAATTGTATTGAGAGGCTTTCATGATAACGCACAGCTGCTCGCCTTTTTGATTCCAGCAGAGGAAAGCCAAGAACCTCTGGAAAATTTTTTGGTGCCCATTGATGAAATAGAGATAAAAACAGGCATTGATTTTTTTGAGAAACAACCTGAAGCTTGGCAGTCTAAACTTGAGTCTCAAGTGGATTCCTCGGGCTGGAAATTCTAAATACCATCCTTTAATCGGTTGGAGTCCAGTTTTAGAAAGATGAACAACAACATTGTAAAGAAAATAAGACCGGAACCACCATAGCTAAAAAATGGCAAGGGAACCCCAATAGTGGGCAATAGCCCGATTACCATTCCAATGTTGATGAAGTAATGGAACACCAATATGGAAATCACCCCATAGCCATACATTCGGCTAAAGTCACTTTTTTGTCGCTCGGCAATATAAATCAATCGTAAAAAGAACAACGAGAACAGCAAGATTACGGCCGAGGTGCCCAAAAAGCCCCATTCTTCACCGACCGAACTAAAAATATAATCGGTATGCTGCTCTGGCACAAAATCTCCTTTGGTCCGAGTGCCCTCCAAAAACCCTTTTCCAATAAATCCGCCCGACTCAATCGCTTTTTCTGATTGATAAGTGTTGTAGCCTATTGTCTTTCGAATCTCATCTAGTTTCTCTTCGTCTTTTTCCAGACTTAACCATAACGCAAAGCGGTCTCGGTGGCGTTGTTCAAATACATTTTCAAACACAAAATTTACGGATAGCGAAAAGAGTATGGATACAACAATAACCCCGAGAACGGGAAGAATAGGTATCTTTACAGATGCTTTTTTGAAGGTATAGACCAACAAGGTCAGAATAATCAATCCAATGGCAACCCAAACGGTTCCGAACATTAAAGTTGTAGCAAACAAGACCACGGCAAATATTAGAATTCCTAAATAATAGATTGGAAAACCTTCCCTGAACAACACGAAAAAAAGCGAAAAATAAATGAGCGAGCTTCCTGGGTCAGGTTGGGGCAATATCAGCAAGGCAGGCAATAGAATAATGGCCAGGGCATAAAGTTGGTGTTTCCCCGTGCGTATATCGGTTTGTATATCACTTAAAAACTTTGCCAAAGCCAAGGAAGTGGTCACTTTGGCCAGCTCCGATGGCTGAAGGTTGAAAAAACCAAGATCGTACCAAGAAGTTGCTCCTGCAATCGTTTTCCCGAAAACAAACAACCCCAATAGCAGCACAATGGAAACCACATAAAAAATGGAGGCAAAGCGTTCAAAAAACTGTGATTCCACAAATAGTACGAAGATGATGCCCAATACGGCAAGGCCTATAAAAAAGAGTTGTTTTCCATATAAAGTGGAAAAGTCAAAAATTGAAGTATGCGCTTCCCCAACAGAAGTGGAGTAAATATTGATCCAACCAATAAAAACTAAAAGCGTGTAGAGGATAAATGTAATCCAATCCAACCTCCCAAAAGGTCCTCTACCACTCATACTCGTTTATTTCAAAGGGTTCACCGCTGTAAGGTTTTGCGTATTCGTGTTCCAATGTTTTTTCCAGCATCCGCTTCTCAAGATCTTTTCTGGTAATTTCCCCTTTGATGTATTTTTCTATCAAAAGTGAAGCGATGTGTCCTGCGTAGCGTGATCCGTAATAGCCATTTTCAATATATACTGCCAAGGCTATCTGAGGGTTTTCCACAGGTGCAAAAGCCACAAAAACAGAGTGGTCCGTCAATTGCATGCGTTCACCGTCAACCCGTATATAGTTTTCTACAGTTCCTGTTTTACCGGCAATTTCTATATCTGGAATCTGAACCCATCTTCCGGTACCATATTTGTATACATTGGCCATCCCCTCAATCACGGGGTCAAAATGTTTTCTCTCAATGGTGGTATAACGGGGCTCGGTGTATTTGGGGTCAATTTTACCATGGTTCCCAATACTTTTAATAATGTGCGGGGTGTAAAAATATCCGCGGTTGGCAATGGCGGCAGTCATATTGGCCAATTGTAGGGGGGTGGCCGCAATTTCCCCTTGACCTATGGAATTGGATATGATCGTGGATGCCGCCCACCGGCCATCCCCATACCACTTATCGTAATAGGCCACATCTGGAATTCTTCCCGGGGCGCCTGTAGGGAGGTCGGTACCCAAGAAATCACCAAGGCCAAAACTTTTCATATGTTTTTCCCAAACACCCATGCCTTTATCGGTGGTCTCGTATTTATCAAAAATCTTTCGGAATACACCAGCAAAATAGGCGTTACAAGATTGATAGATGCCCGAGTTCAAATCCCTGACGCCACCACCGCAATGACATCCCCTGAGCGTGTTGCCTACATAAAAACCGTGATAGCATCTAAATTTTGTATCGGTATTGATAACACCTTCTTGGAGACCGACCAATGCGTTCAGGGTTTTGAAAGGTGACCCTGGTGAAGGCTGCGCCAAAATGGAACGGTCCCATGTAGGTTTGGATATGGTATCGTAATGGAGTTTGCTATAATTTTTTGATCGTTGTCTGCCCACCAAAAGTGCAGGGTCGTATGTTGGGCCTGAAATCATGGCTAAAATTTCCCCAGATTTGGGTTCAATGGCAACAATTCCCCCTCGTTTACCGTGCATCAACTTTTCTCCGTATTCTTGTAAGGTCTTGTCCAGAGTAATATGTATCTCTTTGCCCTGTTGGGGCAGGGTGTCCAATCTTCCATCCTTGTACGGACCAATATCCCTGTTAAAACGGTCCTTTTGAATATGTTTAACCCCTTTTTGTCCTCTTAGTATCTCTTCGTACTGCTGCTCAATGCCTGTTCGGCCTTTTAACTCCCCAGCAACGTAGTACGGGTTATTTTTGAGGTCCCATTCGTTCACCTCACTAATATAGCCCAATACATTGGCCGCACTTTTGGTGTTGTAATAGCGCAATGACCTTTTTTGAATATAAAAGCCGGTAAAATGCCGCATTTTCTCCTGAAGCTTGGCATAATCCTCTTTGGAAAGTTGAGGAACCAAAACCGAGGGTAGTCTAGGGGAGTACCGTCTGGCTTTTTCCATTTTTTCAAGGAATTCAGGCTTTTCAATGCCCAAAAGACTGCAAAATTCCAAAGTGTCCAAAGGTTTTACTTCCCTTGGGATGACCATAACGTCGTATGCAGGTTGATTGCCCACCAAGAGTTTACCGTCCCTATCGTAAATGTATCCTCTTTCAGGATAGTCATACACTTTTTTTATGGCAGGGTCGTCCAATATTTGATCGGGCGAAAAACGGAACAATTGCAAATAGGACAGTCTACCTATAAAGGTAAATCCTATAAGAACAACTATGGATGAAAGCAATAATTTTTTCATGATCGACCTAAATTCTTGGGCTCCGTATATATCCCAACGATAAAAACTACGTTTTTATTCGGTTTTTGGACTAAAAAGTGAACTGAATAATACACAAAGTATTAAAGTTACAATACCTGTGGCAAAAACTTTCTTCAAAATTAAAAGGAAATGGGCGATACTTAAAATCTCAAACGAAAAGAATATCAAATGATGAATCAAAACAAGCAAAGCCAAAAAGGTGATGCGCTGGACCTTGGTGGTGTTTTTGAAGCTAAAACTCTGAAAATCGTAGTTAACGCCAAAACAAAACCTCATAATGGCAGGCCTGGCATAGGCAATGGTTACCGAAGCTAGAGCGTTTAAAGCCAAAGTATCCGAAAAAATATCGATGACCAACCCCAATAAAAATGCGGTGAGCATAAAAATCGCACGATTTACTTTGATGGGATACCAATAAAAGAACACCACGTAGACAAATGGGTTGATAAAGCCTAAAAAATTCAGATTGTTGAATATGAGCACCTGTGTGATGACCAACAACACAAAACGCAGCATATTTATGATCAAGGTGTTGTTCATTCTATGGTTCTGGATTCTAGTTCCTCAATTTCCTCTTTATCCTTGTTTGCTATTAAGTACACATTTTTGATGTTGGCCATATCTGAAAAAAGTTCCACATCAATGTTATAAAAACTCTTGGCATCATTGAGGTCGTACTTTTTTATCGTCCCGATAGGCACGTTTTCCGGAAAAATACTGGACATGCCGCCGGTAACAATGGTGTCACCAACGACCAATGGCACCAATCTGGGAATATCGACAAGCTGGACAAGGGTGTAATCTTTGGTGTCCCAGATCAAAGAGCCAAAGTATTCCGTGCCTTTTATTTTGGCGTTGATGTTGGATTTGGTGTTAAGCACGCTTTGGACAGTGGCAAAACCGTTCGAAACATTTTCTACAATGCCCAAAATACCGTCGGTGGTTATTACCCCCATATCTTGATGGACACCATCTTCCTCCCCTTTGTCTATGGTTACGTAATTGCGGGGAGAGGTAAAACTATTTTTAATGAGTTTGGCATTCATAACCTGATATACGGCCAAGGTGGAATCCAGGGGTTCAATGCTATCATATTGAGCGTTGAAAAGGATTCTTCGCAACTGCTGATTTTCCTTCACCAATCTTTTGTTCTCCTCTTGCAGATTGAAATACGAGGACACATCGGAACCCGCGCCATAAATGCTGCCCGTGACCCATCGAGATGAATTAAAAAATTTGGATTGATGGTAGGAATGTGACCGAATGGTCATGACCAAGGCTATAAACGCAAAAAATGCATACAAAAATGCATTTCTATAGCGTAAAACAAAATTGATGATGCGTTGCATGCAATCGTATCGTTAAGAAGATATTCAACTCCTTGAAGATAATAGAACTGTAAAGACTACAGTGCTATTTTATTAAAATACTTTTATAGCGTTCCAAGTTTTTAAGCGCGATACCAGTGCCTCGAACAACGGCTCTCAAAGGATCTTCGGCAATGTAAACGGGCAAATCGGTTTTTTGGGAAAGCCTTCTGTCCAATCCTCGCAGCATAGAGCCACCACCCGCCAAATAAATACCAGTGTTGTATATATCGGCAGCCAATTCGGGAGGAGTTTGTGATAAAGTTTCCATAACCGCATCTTCTACTCTTAAAATGCTTTTATCCAAGGCTTTGGCGATTTCTCGGTAAGACACCTGGACCTGTTTTGGTTTTCCCGTCAAAAGATCGCGACCCTGAATCGATTTGTCTTCTGGTGGGGATTTTAAATCTTCCGTAGCCGAACCAATCTCTATTTTGATGGCTTCTGCGGTACTTTCCCCGACGTACAAGTTGTGTTGGGTACGCATGTAATAAATAATGTCGTTCGTGAACACATCCCCTGCAATTTTAACGGATTTGTCACACACGATACCACCAAGCGCGATTACAGCAATCTCGGTTGTACCACCACCTATGTCCACAATCATATTACCTTTCGGTTGCATAATGTCCAAGCCGATACCAATGGCAGCGGCCATGGGCTCATGAATAAGGTATACTTCTTTACCGTTAACACGTTCCGCAGACTCACGTACCGCACGCATTTCCACTTCAGTAATCCCAGAAGGAATACAAATGACCATGCGAAGTGCCGGCGGGAACCACTTTTTCTTGAGCGCCGGAATATTTTTGATGAACATACTGATCATCTTTTCCGATGCATCAAAATCGGCGATTACCCCGTCTTTTAACGGCCGTATGGTTTTGATGTTTTCATGGGTTTTCCCCTGCATCATATTGGCTTCGCGGCCCACCGCGATTATTTTCCCCGATACACGGTCCCTTGCCACAATGGAAGGACTGTCTACAACCACTTTGTCCAAGTGGATGATCAGGGTATTTGCAGTACCAAGGTCAATAGCAATTTCCTCGGTCATGAAATCAAAGAATCCCATAAAAAAGCGTTTATTTCGGATTAACGGTAAAAATTATCGGCTAAAGTACTAAAATTAATGTTTAAAATGTCGAGTGCCCGTCATCACCATCGCCAATCCATTTTCGTTGCAATAATCAATGCTCAGCTGATCTTTGATGGAACCCCCTGGCTGAATTACACTTTTAATGCCCGCTTTGTCCGCAATCTCCACACAATCAGGGAATGGGAAGAAGGCATCGCTCGCCATTACTGCTCCATCTAAATTAAACTCGAAGGATTTTGCCTTATGAATGGCTTGGTTTAAAGCATCAACACGTGATGTTTGCCCTGTTCCGCTTGCACACAATTGTTTGTTCTTGGCCAAAACAATGGTATTACTTTTGGTATGCTTGCACAATTTGGAGGCAAAAATCAAATCTTCGATTTCTTCTGGCGTGGCTTGTTTTTCGGTAACAGGAGTCAAATCTTCTTTGGAATCAGTTTTGGAATCTTTATCCTGAACTAAAACACCGTTCAAACAAGTTCTTACCAAAGTGTCTGGCAATGCTGTTTCATTTTGGACCAGAATAATTCGATTCTTCTTTCCTTTCAAGATTTCCAAAGCATCATTAGAATAGCTTGGGGCAATCACCACTTCGCAGAACAGTTTATGAATTTCTTCTGCAGTAGGCTTGTCAATTTCAACATTGGAAATCAAAATACCACCAAATGCTGAAACAGGATCACCTGCCAAAGCATCAACATATGCTTGATGAATAGTATTTCGTGTGGCCAACCCACAAGCGTTGTTGTGTTTTAAAATGGCGAAAGTCGGGTCATCGTTTTTAAACTCACCCATTAAGTTTACGGCAGCATCCACATCCAAAAGGTTGTTGTACGATAGCTCTTTACCGTGAAGCTTAGAGAACATCGCATCAAAATCACCAAAGAAGTATCCTTTTTGGTGCGGGTTTTCACCATAGCGCAACACCTGACCTTTGGTCTCGCTGATTTTTAATACGGTTTCTTCTTTTTCTTTATTAAAGTAGTTGAAGATGGCCGTATCGTAATGTGAAGAAATATTGAACGCCTTGGTAGCAAAACGTTTGCGGTCTTCCAAGGTTGTGATGCCATTTGCTTCGGAAATAACGCCCAAGAAATCTTCATAATCTTCCATGGAGGAAACACAAAGTACATCCTTGAAATTTTTGGCAGCGGCCCTGATGAGAGATATGCCCCCTATGTCTATTTTTTCAATAATATCTTGTTCCGATGCCCCACTGGCCACCGTTTTTTCAAAAGGGTAAAGGTCCACAATGACGATATCCAACTGCGGAATCTCAAATTCCTCCATTTGGGCCACATCGCTATCATTGTCCTGACGGTTCAAAATGCCGCCAAACACTTTTGGATGTAGGGTTTTAACGCGTCCCCCCAAAATGGAAGGGTAACTGGTAACATCCTCGACAGGTACCACATCGATACCCAGGTCGCGTATAAATTTTTCGGTTCCCCCAGTAGAATAAAGGGTTACACCTAGTTCATCCAGTTTTTTTACAATAGGTTCCAATCCGTCTTTATGGAAAACGGAAATCAATGCAGCGGAGGCTTTTTTGGCAGTACTCATTTATATCTTAAAAATCAATTTCTTAAGCGTACAAAAGTACTCCATTTGCCACTAAATAGCAGTACGGTTTATCAACAAATTCGGAGAAGTTTTACAGAATCTCCGCCACTTTCTGGTTGACGAATTCCAAAAAGCGTTCATCTTCCTCTGTAAATGGGTCAGGAGTGTTGGAATCGATATCGATTTGTCCCACATTTTCACCATTTACGAACAACGGGACAACAATCTCTGCTTTTACCGTGATGCTGCAGGCGATGTAATTGTCTTGCGCAGCTACGTCGGGTACCACAAAGTTCTTGTTGCTCACGGCAACCTGTCCACAAATACCTTTGCCAAAGGGTATGATGGTGTGGTCGGTTGGAGCGCCAGCGTAGGGTCCCAATTTCAATTCATTTTTATCCCCATTTTTAAAATAAAAACCCACCCAGTCGTAATGGTCGACATTGTTGCGCAAAAGTTCACAGATTTCGCCCAAGCGGGTATCAATCGATTTGTTTTCATCTTTTATGATTTCGAGGACCTTGGGTTCCAATGATTTTAGCATGAGGTAATTTTTTTTGCAAATGTATTGAATAGTGGATTTGTACGACAAAAGAAAACAAGCTTACAGCTTAAAAACAGATAAAGTTCTGTTAAGCAAAACAATAAATGTTAATATTTTGTAGTTTTGTAGTCGAATGAAGCAGATTTTTCATCAAATAGTATCCTCGGTAATGGCATTTTTGCTGTTGGCCTCCACGGTTTCGTGGACGGTGGACAAGCATATTTGTATGGGTCGGGTGATGGATATTTCTTTCTTTGCGCACGCCGACGATTGCGGCATGGACATGAAGATGGAAAAATCGTGTTGTGATGATGAATCTTTTACTGTTCAAGGTCAAGACGACTTAAAACTCTCCTTTGAAAACTTTAGTTTGGATCAGCAAGTCTTCTTGGTAAGCTTTGTCCAAACCTATTTTCAACTTTTCGAAATTGATTCCGAAGAACTTACTCCCTTCAGTGAGTACAACCCACCTCCATTGATACGGGATGTCCAGGTTCTTGACCAGACTTTCCTTATTTGATTTAACATAGATTGAATTTTACCTGACCTAAAATGGTTGGGCAATTGCGTTTATGCGCGTTTTTGAGTCGATCTAATGTTTAAATCAAACCTTTATGCTGAATAAAAGCATCAAATTTTTAATAGAAAATAAATTAGTAGCCGTATTGCTCCTGCTGGTTTTTATGGCCTGGGGCATCGTAAGCACTCCTTTTAATTGGAATACTGGTGCTATTTTGCCAAGCAATCCCGTGGCTGTTGATGCTATTCCCGATATAGGTGAAAACCAACAGATTGTGTTCACCAAATGGCCAGGTCGTTCCCCTCAGGATATCGAAGATCAGATTACTTACCCATTGACAACTTCTTTATTGGGAATACCTGGGGTAAAAACCATTCGGAGTTCTTCTATGTTCGGGTTTTCTAGTATCTATATCATTTTTGAGGAGGATGTGGAGTTCTACTGGAGTCGCAGCCGTATTCTGGAGAAACTTAATTCACTTCCTAACAACCTATTGCCTGATGGTGTTAACCCTGCCTTGGGACCTGATGCTACTGCTTTGGGACAGATATTCTGGTACACCTTGGAAGGTCGTGATAAAGACGGAAACGTTACTGGCGGATGGGACCTTCAGGAACTACGCAGTGTACAGGATTACTATGTAAAATATGCTTTATCCTCGGCATCTGGCGTATCCGAAGTCGCCTCTATTGGCGGATTTGTTCAGGAATACCAAGTGGACGTGGATCCTGAATTGATGAAACAGTACAACGTGGGGTTGGATCAAGTCGTCAAAGCCGTAAAGCAGAGTAATCGGGATATTGGTGCCCAGACCTTGGAAATCAACAAAGCGGAATACTTAGTTCGTGGGCTTGGCTACATCAAATCTTTGGACGATATCAAAAATGCAGTGGTGACAGCAACAGATTATACCTCCATTCGTGTGCAGGATGTGGCCCGAGTTTCTTTAGGGCCTGCGGTTCGTCGCGGAATTTTGGACAAGGAAGGAGCCGAAGTAGTTGGTGGTGTGGTTGTGGCCCGATACGGAGCCAATCCGTTGGAGGTTATCAACAATGTAAAACAACAAATCAAGGAATTGAGTGCGGGACTTCCATCCAAAGAATTGAAAGATGGGACCACTTCGCAATTGACCATTGTTCCCTTTTATGATAGAACTGAACTCATTCAAGAAACCCTGGGAACCTTGAATGAAGCCTTAACGCTCGAAATTCTCATTACCATTTTGGTCATTGTGGTCATGGTGTTCAACCTTCGAGCTTCTATCCTGATTTCTGGTCTATTGCCCATTGCAGTGCTCATGGTCTTCATCGCCATGAAAATGTTCGGAGTAGATGCCAATATCGTGGCACTTTCAGGAATTGCTATTGCGATTGGAACTATGGTCGATGTTGGGGTCATTCTCTCTGAGAATATTATCCGACATATGGACGAAAACAATGAAAACTTGTCCATAAATGAGGTGGTCTACAATGCCACTTCCGAGGTTTCAGGTGCCATTTTAACAGCGGTGTTGACGACCATCATTAGTTTTATCCCGGTATTTACGATGGTGGGTGCCGAGGGAAAATTATTCCGCCCCTTGGCGTTTACCAAGACAATGGCCTTGACCGCTTCAATAATTGTTGCCCTCTTTTTGATTCCACCTTTTGCAGCGATAATTTTTAGAAAGAAAAGCCCTAATCAATTATACAAGTACATTTGGAATGGTGTTTTGATTCTTTTGGGATTGGTTGCCATCGGTTTCGGATATTGGTTGGGCTTGGCGTTAATCACTTTTGGTATTGCTGGAATCCTCAAATTGAGAAAAATTTTAGAGGAAAAACAAGCGGGGATGCTTAATGTGGGTATCTGCGTTACTACAATTATTTTCTTGTTGGCCACCTATTGGAGACCCTTGGGCTTTGATCGCAGTATTGCCATCAACCTAATTTTTGTTGGCTTGATTTGTGGTGTTTTATTGGGAGTATTTTACCTCTTCAGACAATACTACAGCCGTATTTTGACCTGGGCATTGGAAAACAAATTGTTGTTCTTGTCCATTCCGACGGTGATTGTGGTCTTTGGGTTCATGATCATGCGGAATACAGGCCAAGAGTTCATGCCTTCCTTAAACGAAGGCTCATTTTTACTGATGCCGACTTCTTTGCCGCATGCGGGAGTTGAAGAAAACAAGCGGGTGTTGCAGCAATTGGATATGGCCGTAGCCACCATTCCTGAGATTGAAACCGTGGTAGGAAAAGCAGGTAGAACCGAATCCGCATTGGACCCAGCCCCGCTATCAATGTATGAGAATATTATTCAATACCGCTCAGAATATGAGAAAAATGATGCTGGAAGTCCGCAACGTTTCAAGGTAAATGCCGATGGCTATTTCGAGTTGAGTAACGGAAAAGTACTGGCCAATCCAAATTTGGAAGTGAGCAATGAGCAGAATTATGCTGAAAACCACGTGAGCGAACCCTTACGAATAAATAGGAATCTTTTAATTCCTGATACTGATGGTGAATATTTCCGAAACTGGCGCCCAGAGATCAAAAGTCCGGATGATATTTGGAACGAAATCGTGAAAGTGACCAAGTTGCCCGGAGTTACTTCGGCGCCCAAGCTCCAACCCATCGAAACACGTTTGGTGATGCTTCAAACAGGAATGCGTGCTCCGATGGGTATTAAGGTAAAAGGTCAGGATTTAAAGGAGATTGAAAATTTTGGCCTTCAATTGGAACCCATTTTAAAAGAAGCGGCTGGAGTTAAAGATGAAGCTGTTTTTGCAGACCGAATCGTTGGGAAGCCCTATCTGCTCATCGATATTGACCGTGAAAAATTGGTGCGCTATGGACTTGTGATTGAAGATGTGCAGCAAATTCTTGAGGTTGCCCTAGGAGGTATGACATTGACCCAAACCGTGGAAGGAAGGGAGCGCTATGGTGTTCGGGTGCGCTACCCAAGGGAACTTCGGGAAAACCCAACCGATTTGGAAAATATTTATGTTCCCGTACAAAAAGGAAGTCCTGTTCCATTGAGCGAATTGGTAAGCATCCGTTACGAACAAGGACCGCAAGCCATCAAGAGTGAGGATACCTTTTTGGTGGGATATGTGCTATTTGATAAGCAAGATGGCTATGCAGAGGTCAATGTGGTGGAAAATGCACAAGCCAAGATTGAAGAAAAAATAGAAAGTGGCGAATTGGTGGTGCCCAAAGGCATCAGCTATAAATTTACCGGGACGTATGAGAACCAGTTACGTGCCGAAAAAACATTGTCCGTGGTGGTTCCCTTGGCCCTATTGATCATCTTTTTGATTCTTTACTTTCAGTTTAGGTCGGTGGCCACATCCTTGATGGTGTTTTCTGGAATTGCGGTAGCTTTTGCAGGTGGCTTTTTAATGATTTGGTTCTACGGTCAGGATTGGTTCCTGAATTTCAGTTTTATGGGAGAGAACCTGCGTGATCTTTTCCAAATGCATACGATTAACCTGAGTGTGGCTGTCTGGGTAGGTTTTATTGCCCTGTTCGGAATTGCCACGGATGACGGGGTGGTGATGGCCACATACCTTACCCAAACTTTTGATAAGAACAAACCGGACAACTTGAAAAACATCCGTGCTTCGGTATTGGAAGCAGGCGAAAAACGTATCCGGCCGTGTTTGATGACCACGGCGACCACCATTTTGGCACTTCTGCCCGTGCTTACCAGTACGGGTAGAGGAAGTGACATCATGATTCCGATGGCTATTCCAAGTTTTGGAGGTATGCTGATCGCATTGATCACCTTGTTTGTGGTGCCCGTGCTATACAGTTGGAAAAGTGAGTTGCAACTTAAAATGCAAAACCGATGAAAAAGAGATTCATATACATACTATTTGCTTTAACGGGTTTTGGGGTTAACGCCCAGTCCTTGGAAAGCTATTTGCAAGAAGCCGAGTTGAACAGTCCCATGATTCAAGCGTTGGAACTTCGCTATAACATCGCAAAGGAAAAGGTGGTCGAAATGAACACTTTGCCCAACACCACCATAGCAGCAGGGTATTTTGTGAGCGAACCAGAGACCAGAACAGGAGCACAACGTGCCAGATTTTCGGTATCGCAAATGTTACCTTGGTTCGGGACGATCACCGCACGGGAAAACTATGCAAGTTCCATGGCGGAAACCGAGTATGCGGAAATTGTGATCGCCAAACGAAAATTGGCCTTGTCCGTGGCACAATCGTATTACAAATTGTATGGGATTCAAGCCAAACAGAAAGTATTGGAGGAAAATATACAATTGCTAAAAACCTACGAGACCTTGGCTTTGACCTCTGTTGAAGTGGGAAATGCCTCCGCGGTTGATGTTTTGAAACTTCAAATTCGTCAAAATGAATTGCAGCAGCAGAAAGAAGTGCTGGAGCAATCGTACCTAGCAGAGCAGGCTGTCTTCAATAATTTGCTGCATCGAGATGAAAGTATTGGGGTTGAGGTGGTGGATGAAATGGATATTCCTGTGGACGACCCCATTTTCAACAAAGAAGATTTGAGCCTTAATCCAGAGTTGCTCAAATATGATCAATTGTATGAATCGGTCACGCAATCGGAATTGCTCAACCAAAAGGAAAATGCTCCAAGTTTTGGGATAGGGTTGGACTATATACCCGTATCGGAACGGGATAATATGGTTTTTAGCGATAACGGAAAGGATATTGTAATGCCAATGGTCACTTTTTCCGTTCCCATTTTCAACAACAAGTTTAAATCGACCACCAAACAGAACGAGCTTCGTCAAAAAGAGATTGAACTGCAAAAAGAGGAGCGGCTGAACGTGCTGGAAAATGCCTATGCAAATGCCATTTCGCAACGGAACCAGGCACGCATTACGCATCAAACCCAAGCAAAAAACCTAAAACAGGCCAAGGATGCCGAAGAAATACTGATCAAGAATTACGAAACGGGCACCATCGATTTTAACGATGTGTTGGACATTCAAGAGTTACAATTAAAATTTCAGACCAATCAAATACAATCGGTGCAGTTGTATTATCTACAATCTGCCATCATCAATTATTTAATTAACAAGTAAATTTAAAATGTCAAAAATGAGAACAAACATTAGAACTATTATCGGAATCGCATTCGCTTCAGTATTGGTACTTACGGTATC
>Ga0070726_10001067_pt1 | contig 29076 bp, 24 predicted proteins | sample tdAd471_FD_67275 | JGI IMG/M metagenome (GOLD analysis project Ga0070726, IMG submission 67275) | Marine sediment microbial communities from the Atlantic coast under amendment with organic carbon and nitrate - tdAd47.1 | ecosystem: Environmental > Aquatic > Marine > Coastal > Sediment | place...
CCACCTATCAAATCGTTGTTGGTCTTCATTTCGGCCGGGGGGCTCCACGGGGTCGCCATGATTTTAGCGCCCCTCTCGGCTGCCAGTTGTGCATGCTCAAGTTCAATGGCCCTTGCGTTGTCATCTGGAGCGACACGTATTCTCAAAATGGATAAACCAACCTCTCCCTCATCGTTTCCGAACAGTTTATCCATATCAGAAGTTGTAAGTGGACTGTTCAACCTAAAAACTGTGGCAGCGCCAAAACCACTGATGTTTTGTTCAGTTTCAGCAGGCGTGATGGTAGCAGCATCGGATTGCAGCACCGTGGGATCAGTCGGTTCCGGTGTTGGTTCAGGCCCTCCGACAGTATTGGTTTGACCATTATCATTACTACAACTGTATCCCAAAATCACAGTTAAGATCAAAAAAAATCGTTTTATTCTTTTCATGCATTTTTATTTTCAATTACTGTTTAAGTCAATGATGCACACATTAATCCCTTAATGTAAAACCTGGTAAAGAAGCGTGAATCACACCCTTTCACTATAACATCATAAATTTACGCAATCGATTGCATATTGCCAATTTATTAATTATTTTTGGTTGAAATCATTATAGCCACCGAATAATGGTGATTATTTTAACAAATACTTAATCGTGAACAAGTTTCTACTTCTATTGGTTGCCGCATTTGCACTGGCACCAAATCAATCCAAAGCACAACAGGAAGCATCATTGAAAGATGTGTTCCAAGACAAATTCTTGATGGGCGTTGCCATCAACCGTTCGCAAATCAACCAAAGCAACCAAGAAGAAATCGATTTGATCACTTCGCAATTCAATGCGTTGACCGCGGAAAATGACATGAAATGGATGTACATACATCCAAAACAGGACACCTACAATTTTGAACAGGCGGATAAATTAGTGGAACTGGCAGAGGAAAATGATATGTTCGTGGTTGGCCACACCCTTGTATGGCATAGCCAATTGGCTCCCTGGGTGTTTACGTCCGACAACGGGGATACCATCGACAATGCAGAATTGACCGACCGTATACAAAAGCACATCGCCACCATTGTTGGGAACTACAAGGGCAAGATAGACGCTTGGGATGTGGTCAACGAAGCTTTGGAAGAAGATGGATCGTATAGAAAATCACCGTTTTTCAAAATAGGTGGAGAAGCCTTTATAGAAAAAGCGATCCAATTTGCCAATGCTGCGGATCCTGAAGCCGAACTCTATTACAACGACTATAACCTTATCACACCGGCAAAGAGGGATGGCGCCATACGCATCATCAAAAACCTAAAGAGCAAGGGCATCAAGATAGACGGTGTTGGTGTTCAGGCCCATTGGAGCTTGGAAGGTCCATCCATCGAAGAAATTGAAACAGCCATTGAAATGTATGCGGAGACCGGTGTCAAGGTTATGTTCACCGAGTTGGACATCTCTGTTTTGCCAAGTCCTTGGAACTCCCCTACCGCAGATATTTCGGCACGCTTCGAAAACAATCCGACCATGAACCCCTACCCCAACGGCTTGCCCGATTCGGTACAAACCCAATTGGCAAAACGGTATGAAGAAATTTTTAAGCTTTTCAACAAGCATTCAGACAAGATCAGCAGAGTGACCTTTTGGGGATTGCACGATGGTCTATCCTGGAAAAATAATTTCCCCATTCGAGGAAGAACGGATTATACCTTGCTCTTCGACAGGGAAATGAAACCCAAAAAGGCATTCAATGCAGTGATCAACTCGGTTAAGAATTAATTTTATCAAAATACCTATGAAAACAACGACCAATTTTACATATGGGGTGCTAAGTGGCCTATTGGGTTTGTCCATGCTCACCCTCTTGGTATCTTGTAAAAAGGGTGAATCACCAACGGTTGGCAGTGAAAAAAACAATCTGGAAAGAATACTTACCTTCCCGACAAAGGATGGTTTTCCTGAGGGCTCTTTCCTGACTACCAATAAGGAAGAAAGTGGATTTACCATTGTTGAAAATGGGGTTGCCAGTGATATTTTGGTCAGCCCATCCGACCATCCAGGCGTGTTAAGGATAGCAGGTATGTTCCAAAAGGATTTGGGCCATGTCTCCGGCCAAGAACCTGAATTGATCGTTGGTGACGAATATCAATCAAAAAATCTCATCATAGTCGGTACCGTTGGCAAAAGCAGTTTGATCGATCGTTTGGGTCAAGAAGGCAAAATCGATGTAGCCCAATTGGAAGGCAAATGGGAGCAGTTCTTGATTACTTCTGTGGAAAACCCGATGGAAGGGGTGGAAAACGCCCTTATCATAGCCGGCAGCGACAAACGGGGAACCATTTTCGGGATGTTCGACCTTTCGGAAAAAATGGGGGTCTCCCCTTGGTATTGGTGGGCCGATGTTCCCATAAAAGTCCGTGAGAACATCTACGCCAAACCAGAAACCTACACCCTTGGCGAACCCAAAGTAAAATATAGGGGCATCTTCATCAATGACGAAGCCCCCGCATTATCGGGATGGGTGACAGAAAAATATGGTGATTTCAACAAACAGTTTTATGAAAAGGTTTTTGAATTGATCCTTCGGATGAAAGGGAACTACCTGTGGCCTGCCATGTGGGGAAGGTCACTTTGGGACGATGACCCCACCACTGCCCCCTTAGCCGATGAAATGGGTATAGTTTTGGCCACATCGCACCACGAACCGTTGATGCGTTCGCACGTGGAATGGGACCGCCATGGGGAAGGTCCTTGGGATTACGACAAAAACCCTGAAAAACTAAGGGAGTTTTGGAGAGAAGGTATGGAGCGTACCAAAGGACAAGAAAAAGTGGTGACCCTTGCCATGCGAGGAGACGGGGATGAAGCGATGAGTGAAGGCACCAATATCGATCTTTTGGAAAAAATTGTAAAAGATCAAAGAGAGATCATAGAAGAAGTTACCGGCAAACCTATTGCGGAAACCCCACAGGTTTGGGCATTGTACAAAGAAGTTCAAGATTATTATGACAAAGGTATGCGCGTTCCCAACGATGTAACCTTATTGCTGTGTGATGACAACTGGGGTCAGGTACGGGTTTTGCCAGCTTTGGACAGCGAACCTCGTGAGGGCGGCTATGGCATGTACTATCATTTTGATTTTGTTGGCGGGCCCCGGAGCTACAAATGGTTGAACACTACCCAAATTGAAAGGGTCTGGGAGCAAATGAACTTAACATATTCTTACGGCGTGGATGAAATTTGGTTGGTCAATGTGGGAGATATCAAACCTATGGAGTTCCCTATCAGTTTCTTTTTGGATTATGCCTGGAACCCTTATGAATTTCCCGCAGAGAAGCTACCCGAATATTATACCACCTGGGCCCAAAAACAATTTGGAACCGAGCACGCCAAAGAAATCGGTGAAATCATAGCCTTGTACACAAAATACAATTCACGCAGAAAACCAGAATTGATTGAACCGACCACCTACAGTCTACAAAACTTCAATGAAGCAGAAAAAATGGTCGAAGATTACAATTCCTTGGTGACCCGTGCAAAAAAAGTTGAAGAGCAATTGCCAGCGGAAGCCCTTGATGCTTTTTATCAATTGGTGCTATATCCGGTGGAAGCGTGCGCAAACCTGAACGAAATGTACGTGTCTGCGGGCAAGAACAGCTATTATAATTTTCAGAACAGGGCATCCACAAACCACTTTGCCGACAAAGCTCGAGAACTGTTTTTTAAGGATACTGTGTTCACCAATCACTATCATGGTCTGGCCAATGGCAAATGGAACCATATGATGTCCCAAACCCATATGGGGCATACCGACTGGAGGGACCCAGCTTATAACAAAATGCCTTCGATATCCTACATCCAACCTGAAAACCAAGCCAATTTGGGTTACGTAGTGGAGGATGGTGTTAGTCGCTCCCCTTGGATGCCAGGTGGTCTCAAAAGTAGCAGTTTTCCCTCTTTTGACCCCATCAACGATCAAAACTATTATGTGGAGATCTTCAATATGGGGCAGGAAAAATTGAGCTATACCATCACCACGGAAAACGAATGGATCAAGTTGTCTTCGAAAGGAGGCACCATTCAATATGATGAAAAAGTTTTTGTCAGTATTGACTGGAATAAAGCTCCCAGTGGTCAAGACCTAGGAGAAATAACGATTAAAGCTGATCATTCTGAAGAAGAAATCAAGGTTAGCGTTCCTATTCTAAATGACCTCCCAGAAAACATCACAGGTTTTGTAGAAAATCAAGGTATAGTGAGTATGGATGCAGTAAATTATCAAAGTGCGAATGAAACAGAAGATGTTTCCTGGCAAACCATACCCAATCTTGGACGAACAGGGTCTGCCATAACCACTAAGCCCGTTACCGCTACAAAACAGAATCCTAACGATAACGGTCCGTATTTGGAATACGATATTTATCTTATGGATTCAGGCACTTACAACCTGACGACCTACTTTTCACCCACCCTTAACTTTCAAAAAGATGAAGGTTTGATTTATGCCGTTTCCATTGATGGAGATGCCCCACAAATGATAAATTTGCACAAAGATGCCATAGCCGCGGATTGGACCTATCCCACTTGGTGGAACGAAGCGGTCAAGGACAACATCATGAAACAAACCGTGCTTTCCAAAGAACTTTCGGCAGGAACGCACACCATCAGGTATTGGGCCGTTGACCCCGGGCTTGTTTTGCAAAAAATGGTGCTGCAAAAAGAAGGTGTTGATGTAGAAAGTTACTTAGGTCCGCCAGAAAGCTTGATTAAGAAATAATTTAATTTTCAACATAAATCAATTAAACACGTATTGTGAAAAACGGTAAAACCTTTGCAACATTTATCTTATTGGTCTTCTCGGTCACTGCAGGAATATCCCAAATAACACTTCCTGAAATCATCAGGGACAGTATGGTCATCCAGCGCAATGCCAAAATCACCATTTGGGGCTGGGCATCGACGGGAGAACGAATAACAGCGACATTCAACGGAAAGCAAAGAAAAACGTCTGCCGATTCCGAAGGGAACTGGAGCTTGGAATTCCCCAAAATGAAGGCGGGAGGCCCCTACACCCTAGCAATTTCCGGAAAAAACGATATCCGTCTGGAAGATATCTTGATCGGGGATGTATGGCTTTGCTCCGGACAATCGAATATGGTGCATCAAATGGACATTCATGATGTTACCTATGCAAAAGATATTGTTAATGCCGATTACCCAGAAATCAGGCATTTTAAGGTACCTCGGAAAACTGACCTACAAGGCCCGAGCAAAGATTTGGACGGAGGCTCTTGGAAAGTTGCCGTATCCGAGGAGGTTCGCCCTTTTTCAGCCGTCGCTTATTTTTTTGCACGCAAATTGTACAAAAAATATGGGGTGCCCATCGGGCTAATCAATGCAAGTGTCGGCGGCACTCCGATCGAGGCTTGGATAAACGAGCAGGGCTACCAAGAATTCCCAGATGTTTTAAAAATTATTGAAGAAAACAAAGATACTGCCTTTGTGAACAGCCATTCCAGAAAGCGCTTCCCTGGCGAACAAAAGGCTCAACAACCAAAGGACAAAGGCCTTATCGGCGAAAAACCTTGGTATGATGTGGATTTCACCCCTGAGAACTGGCGCAGGATAAACATTCCTGGCTATTGGGAAGATCAAGGAGCCAGAGACCTCAACGGAGTGGTATGGTACAGAAAGGAAATCGTTCTGCCCCAATCCATGGACAACGAAGAGGCGACCGTGTTTTTGGGCCGTATCGTAGACGCCGACGAATTGTATATCAATGGTGAAAAAGTGGGCAACACCACCTACCAATATCCACAAAGAAGATATGATGTTCCTGCAAATATTCTGAAAGCCGGGAAAAACACTTTTGTCATTCGTGTGACCAATAATTTTGGTAAAGGGGGTTTTGTGCCGGACAAGCCCTATTATATTTTTACGGACAAGGATACCGTGGATTTAAAAGGATATTGGCAATACAAGGTTGGAGAGGTGTATCCGCCCGTTGATTTCTCTTCTTTTTCACAGAATGATGACAAACCCGAAGAAAGAACCATCAATCCCCAAAATGAGCCCACGGCCTTGTACAACGGTATGGTGGCTCCCTATGTTCAACTTCCCATAAAAGGGGTGTTGTGGTATCAAGGCGAGAGCAACGCTGGCAGACCTGAGGAATACCTGGACTTGATGCACGCTCTGATGAATGGATGGAGAGGAATTTACAATGATCCCGAGCTGCCCTTTATCTATGCCCAGCTTCCCAATTTTGGTGATGTGACCTACTCTCCCACCGAGAGCAACTGGGCCGAACTCAGGGAAGCCCAACTAAAGGCTTTGGGCGACCCGAACACCGCAATGACAGTCAATATTGATTTAGGGGAATGGAACGACATCCACCCCGACAACAAGAAAGATGTAGGGGAACGAATGGCTCTGGCCGCCCAAAACTTGGTATATGGTGAAGATATTGTGTATTCAGGGCCACTTTATCAATCTTCTCAAATAAAAGATGGTAAAATCGTCATTTCCTTTTCACATGTCAGGGGAGGATTGATGACCAATGATGGCGGAGCACCTGATACTTTTGAGATTGCCGGTGAGGACAAAAACTTTGTTTGGGCACAAGCAAAAATTGAAGGGGACAAAGTAATTGTATGGAGCGACGAAATCGCCAATCCAAAATATGTACGCTATGCTTGGGCAGATAATCCAGATAATCCCAATTTATATAATAAGGAAGGGCTACCGGCATCGCCTTTTAGAACTGAATGATTATTCGTAATTGTGCCATTTTCTCATGGTTCAATCAAATGGATAAGTCCATAAAGGAACCACATTGTCCAAATGTACATTGAGGGCATCATCATAAGTGAGGATAACGGCTGCTTTTTTGCCCTGCCAAGGCAAATTGTTCAGGTTCACCAAATCATCCTTACTGAATGAAAATAAAGGGGACCCCTCCTTCATGTGCGAATTGACCTCCTTTGGATTATTTACCTTGGAAAGCATCGCGCTCCTCTCTGAATCAAAATTCTTAGGGTCAACTTTGGGTGATTCATAAATAGAAGCTGAGTACATTGCCTTATCACCATTGGGCGTCGAGAGTTTATTTTGGGCATTTCCAGCAAAGCTCACCATTAAAAACCCATATACTGTTGCTTTTTTTATAATATTCATCCGTTTCTTTTAAAATCAAAAACAAAAAACCATGATGAAAATGAATAAAAATTCTCATCACGGTTACTTCTTCATTATACGGTCAATATTTTATTATTCTGGGCTTTCACCGTTCAATCCCGCAACCAATCCCCTGTGCGTGATTTTGGTGTTAAAATCATTGTCGTATAGCAATGGCCAATCCGAACCGCCATCGTACAACCAACTATCTTGATCTCTAAAGCCCCAAAGGGTCAATCCGAATTGTTGCGTTTGGGGCACAATAGTGGTATAGTAATATCCTGCTCTCTGGTATTGCACCTCTTGTGCCTCTGCCCTTTCCACAGTAAGTTCATCAATATCGTCGCTATAGTTGGCCTTTACGTCCAACTCAGAAACATGCACCAATAACCCGGTATCCGCAATATCTTGAATTGCAATTGGCAAATCTGAAGATGGCCAATCATGGTTCAAGTGCATCTGCATACCAATTCCGTCAATTGGAATATCTTCAGCGTCAAATTCAGATGCCATATTGACTATGGAATTGCGTTTGCCCACTTCGCCTGCAATGTTATAATCGTTGTAGAACAGTTTTACATCCGGGTCCGCTTCGCGTGCCCATTGAAAGGCTTTTTTATGGAAATCCGCACCGATACGCTGGGTAAACAGCGAAGTGCGCACTGAAGCTCCATCAAAATACTCGTTGACCACATCCCATGATGCCACAATCGGGTTTCCTTCACCATCGGTTGCTTCGGCAAAATGAGCCACCGTAGCCTTGACATAGCCCTCCACTTGTGCTTCAAATTCTTCATCGGTTCCTTCAAAATTGTTCAACCAACCGGGAATTGACGAATGCCAGATCAATGCATGGCCATGCACCCGTAATCCGTTAGCCGAGGCGTAAGACACAATGGCATCTCCATCGCTGAAATCATAGGTATCAGGGCCTGTAAACATATTGCCCATCTTCATATCGTTTTCGGCCGTAATGCTATTGTACTCTTGATTAAGAAGTGTTTTAAAAGTGGTGTTGTCCGAGGATACCGAGGCTAGTTTACTGGCCGAAACAATATTTCCTATGGGGAAACTTGCCACATCCTTCAAGTTTTGGGTGGCATCATATGTAAATGGATCACTGTTGTCCGATCCGTTATCGGTCGGTGGCGTGGTCGGATCTGGATCCGGGTCGGTACCTTCTGTTGGACCACCAACTTGAGGACCGGTAACATCGTCTCCAGAACTGCAACCAATTAAAAACCCTACTAACAAAATGGGTATAATTTTGAATACTTTCATTTCAATTTTCTTTTTAGTTATTATGCAATTTTTGATGTTTGGAACATTTAATTTATTGTCCCTGTTTGTTTTAATTTGTGCAAAATCCCCAACTCCAGACCTCTTATTTCCGCAAGTCCCTTAAGTCTTCCGATCAACGAATAGCCTGGATATTTTTCTTTGCCTTCAAACGAGTGCAGAAATCCATGGTCGGGGCGCATGGGAAGTGCTGTTTTGCGCTTTTGCATAAGCACCACCAACTTTTCAATGATTTCTTCCATCGGGTTGTCTCCATTCAGGTGCTCCGACTCCCTAAATCGTTTACCGTCCTCCCTTTTCACGTTTCTCAAATGCAAAAAATGAATGCGGTCTCCGTGCTGATCGATAATGCGCACCAAATCGTTATTGGGCTGAGCCCCCAAGGAACCGGTGCAATAACAAAGTCCATTGGCACTTACTGGAACTTTGGACATAATAGCTGCGATATCTTTTTCTGTTGACACCACCCTGGGAAGTCCCAAAACTGAAAAAGGTGGGTCATCGGGGTGAATGGCCAGTTTCATCCCCAATTCTTCTGCCACTGGTGCGACTTCGGAAAGAAAATAAACCAGATTATTTCTCAGAGCGTCGTCATCAATGCCGCTGTAAGCTTCCAGCAATTCCAAAATCTTCTCCGGTGTGAAGCTTTCGTCACTACCCGGTAACCCTAACAACACATTTTGAAAGAGTCGTTCTTTTTCTTCTTCATTCAAACTGTCCCCATAGACTTTGGCCTCATCCAGTTGTTCTTTGGAATAATCATCCTGCGCATCTGGTCTTTTCAGCAAAAACACATCGAAAAATGTAAAGGCGACCTCATCGAACAACAGTGCTTTTGTACCATCTGGATTGGAGTAGCTTTGGTCGGTGCGCACCCAGTCCAAAATGGGCATAAAGTTGTAGGCGACCACTTTGATACCACATTGGGCAAGGTTTTCCAAGCTCTTCTTATAGTTCAACATGTGTGTTTGGTACTCTCCTCCCCTTCTTTTGATATCTTCATGAACGGGCAAACTTTCCACCACGCTCCATTCCATTCCTTCCCTTCGGATAATTTCTTGACGTTCTTGAATAGCTTTAACCTGCCAAACTTCTCCGACCGGAATTTGGTGCAAAGCGGTAACAACCCCCGTTACCCCGCATTGTCGAATATCCCGAAGGGATACTCCATCGTGCGGACCGTACCAACGCATGGTCTTTTGCATGGTGATTCTATGTGATTCGTTTCTGCTCAAAACCCAATACTGTTTCCACCATCAACGGGAAGCACTGTCCCTGTAATAAATTTTGCTTGGTCGGAGCACATAAAGTATACCGCATCCGCGATGTCCTCTGGTAGTCCCATTTTCCCCATCGGCGTTCTTGAGAAGACTTTTTCCTTCCGTGGAGGGTCGGAATCAAGTGCCTTGGCGGTCATTTTGGTCTTTATAAAACCTGGCGCAATACAGTTGGTCCTGATGTTGTATTGGGCCAAGTCCACGGCCATGGATCTGGTCATGCCCTCAATGGCGGTTTTACTTGAAGCATAGGCCACAACCTTGGGCATACCGTACTGTGCGGCCATGGAACTGATGTTGACAATGCTTCCACCGCCGGTTTCCTTCATTTTTTTGACCACCTCCCTGCTTATCGCAAACACGCTGAACAGGTTGGTTTGAACGATTTGTTCAAACTCAGCATCGGTAACGTCTATGAATTCCTTCTTCATGTTGATACCCGCGTTGTTCACAAGAATATCAATATGCCCTTCTTTATCGAATATCCCTTGAATCATTCCTGGGATGTCCTCCAATTTTGTCAAATCAAAAATCAATGGGATTGCATTATCCCCCATTTCCGCACAAGCATTTTCCGTACGCTCTTTGGTTCGCCCAATAACGTAGGTTTTGATATCGTTATCACAAAACTTCTTTGCAGTTGCATACCCCAATCCGGAGTTTCCCCCGGTTACTATGGCTATTTTTTTATCCATTTATGTATTCTAAAGTTTAATCCCATCGTGGCCGTATTCCTGGCGCATAAGGAAATTTCAGTGATTTATAATATTCCAACGTATGCTCTGGAGATTCCATTTCCTCTGGGAAATCCATCTTTGAAAATGTTTGAAAATAAAGCATACAGGCATCTCGCCACCATTTGGCCTCCTTGAGCTGTATGCCCAACAACATACTTACTTGATTGTGCCTATATTCATCCACATAGGGTTTCATATCTTCCCAAATGGTTATCATTTCACGAACTTGATCTACACCCTGCTGATATTTAATCCCCAGGCCGTCCCACAAAGTTCTTCCGCTCTTGAGCTTGTAATCCCAAGGTAAATGATGGAACCACAATAGGTATTCTTCTGGACAGGTTTCCAAGTTGCCGAACTTTTCTTTAAACTCCGGGGCGTATTGGGACAAGGCATCACTCCCTGTTTCGGTCCTGTCAAAACCAACTCCCGCTTCATCCGCCTTGTGATAATACACAGGGTTCCATTCTGGACGTGATAGATTTCCGACCCAAGGCCCCGGACCGTAATGATGGCCGGTATCAAAAATATGATGCAGCCCCAAGGGGTTCATATAGTTGACCACGGCTTCCCTGGACTCCAGCATCAGCTTTTTTACAGGTTCCAAAAAGTTATTATTATTGTTGAAGGTACAACGCAGCCATTCATCCGCAATTTGTTCGGAATCCATGTCGGGATTCCACGCCAATCTTCCAAATCCATACCAATCCGCTTGAGCAAAGGGGTGACCTGTCCAATTAGCATCATTTCCAATGTTGGAAACGCCCGCCATCGCGGTCAATTTTTTATTGTAGAGGGAACCATCGACCACTTTGGCCACGGTAGACCCCTCTCCCTTTTGATAGGTATCGCTCTGCAAAACCTCTTCAAAAAGTTTGGGCAGATACACAAGATGGGTAGCAAAGCCCAAGTACTCCTTGGTAATTTGAAATTCCATCGCCAAAGGGGTATTTGGCATTGCTCCAAACATAGGATGAAAGGGTTCCCTAGGCTGAAAATCTATCGGACCGTTTTTTACCTGGATCAATACATTGTCATGGTATTTGCCATCATCGGGCACAAATTCACTGTAGGCTTGTTTGGCCCTATCCTCGGCGTCGTGTTCGGAGTATACAAAGGCGCGCCAGATGACCTTTCCCTTAAAAGGAGCCACGGCATCCGCCAGTAAATTGGCGCCATCCAAATGGGTACGTCCATAATTTTGGGGACCGGGTTGTCCTTCGGAATTTGCTTTTACCAAAAATCCGCCAAAATCGGGTATGCTTTTATAAATTTCTGCTGCCTTGTCCTTCCACCATTGAATCACCTGCGAGTCCAAGGGGTCCGCCGTCTGCAGCCCACCAATTTCCATAGGGGCCGAAAAACGAGCAGTGAGGTATACTTTTATGCCATAGGGACGGAACACATCTGCCAGGGCTTTGACTTTCTCCAAATATTGAGGCGTTAAAATAAGGGCGTTGGCATTAACGTTGGTCAGTGCCGTGCCATTTATTCCTATGGATGCATTTGCTCTGGCATAGTCAATATATCGTTGATCGATATAATCGGGCAGTGTCTGCCAGTTCCAAATCGAAAAACCGGCATATCCTCGCTCAATGGTCCTGTCCAGATTGTCCCAATGGTTCAACATTCGAAGATCCACCTTTGGTGATTCCTCAATATGCAATCCATCCAACGATTGGTGCATTTTCAGTGTGCGGAGCACATGAAAAGTACCGTAAAGTAGCCCAATGTCTTCCGTTGCAGTTACTACGGTATAGGATTGTTTTCCTTTTTTAATGGTTTTTATGATGTAACCTTCACCTGTAATTCCACTTACATCGACTGAATTTTTAAAACTATCTGGCAGGTTGCCGTAGTTCGAAACTATCAATTGATTCTCTGAAACATCATAGGGTTTAAATTGTACTTCCATATCCAACAATCCCCCGAGCCCCATTTTCAGTTCTTTCTTTATCACCTCGATGGTTTCTCCCCCATCGTTCAAATAAATACTTTGGAAATGGTTTTGATATGTTTTCAACAGCGCTTCGTCGGAGATTTTGGTGTAATTCAGCCAAAGGTCATATCCATTGTTCATGGAGAACGACATACTGCCAATTAGTATAAAAAAGACGAAAAAAAATGTTGTTTTTAATTTGAAAAGGTGCTTCATCATTTGGAAATTCACAAAAAAAAAATCGATTAATCGGTTAATCAATCAATTGCGTCAAGTAAAATAAGTAAAAAATTCATAGATTAACAAAATGTTTAACGCAATCGATTGCAAAAATGGAAATTTTTACGAAATTTGAACTCTATTTAAGAAAAAAATGATCAAAACCACCAAACTATGAAGTCATCTTCGGTTCGTATTTTCGGTTCCAAAGGCTTCGCTGTTCTTTCGATGTGCGAAGAAAATATGGACAGATTCAGCACCTTCGATGCATTATCATATACCAAGGTTCATCATAATATTTCTGGATACAAAGCACATGTAAAGTTCCTGAATTACCGATACTGCTGGATACAAGGGTCGCCACGGTACACCAAAAGCACCAAAAATAGTACCTTCACACAGGAATTCAAGGAGTCCCACATGGTGAACGATAATAAGGAAAAAGATCTTGAAGCCGCAAAATTCAAGGGGTATGCTGATAGGGGCGCTATGTGTCCGACTAATAGTCCAAGACTACAAAAAAAAGTGTTGAAACCATCGATTGGCTTGAATTAAATCTCACTTACAGATTACACTATGAAAAAATTTATACATGATGATTTTTTGCTGGAAACCGATTATGCCAAAGAGCTGTATCACAACTATGCGAAAGATCAACCCATCATAGATTACCATTGCCATCTTCCGGTAGATGAAATTGCAGCAAACAATAATTTTGCAAACCTGACCCAGATTTGGATCGAGGGAGATCATTACAAATGGAGGGCCATGCGAGCTTTGGGTATTGAGGAAAAATATATTACCGGCAACGCAACGGATGAGGAAAAGTTTCATAAGTGGGCGGAGACGGTACCGAATTCCCTTAGAAATCCCCTTTATCATTGGACCCAGCTGGAGCTGAGCAGGTATTTTGGCATTGATCAGCTGTTGGACTCCACTAGTGCAGCGGCCATATATGAAGAATGTAACAAGAAGTTAAGCTGTCCTGAGTTTTCACCTCAAAACCTGATTCAGCGAATGCATACGGAAGTTGTCTGCACAACGGACGACCCTTTGGATGATCTATCGCATCATTCCCGATTGGCTGCATCGGAATACCCTGTTAAAGTTCTTCCAACATTTAGGCCGGACGGATTGATCGAAATTGAGAAAATTGATTTTATAGATTACCTATCCGCTTTGTCCAAGATAACGGACATTAAAATCACGGATTTTGAATCCTTGAAGGAAGCGATTCGTTCAAGAGTACATCATTTCCATAACAATGGATGTAGGCTCTCCGACCACGGTCTGCCCCATGCTTATGGTGCTCAATATACTGAAGCTGAAGTTAACCATATCCTAAAGCTCCGTTTAGCAGAAAAATCCATCACACAGAAAGAAGCTGTGCAATATAAATCCGCCATCTTGGTTGCCCTTGGCGAATTATATGCAGAAAAAAATTGGGTAATGCAGTTGCACTTGGGACCTATTCGAGACACCAACAAGGCGGTTCTGGGAAAAGTTGGGATAAATGCCGGAGTGGACAGCATTGGTGACTATCAACAGGCTGAACATTTGGCAAGTTTTCTGAATCGACTGAACAATAACGATAATCTGCCCAAAACCATTCTTTACAATTCCAACCCTTCGGACAATGAGGTTTTTGCAACGATGGCAGGAAATTTTACTGGCGAGGGCATCAAAAGCAAGGTCCAATTTGGGGCCGCTTGGTGGTTTTTAGATCAGAAAGATGGAATCGAGGACCAATTGAATGTACTTTCAAATATGGGATTGCTCAGTTGCTCCGTTGGCATGCTTACGGACAGTAGGAGCTTCCTGTCATTTCCAAGGCACGAATATTATAGACGAGTATTGTGCAACATGCTGGGCAACGACCTTAAAGCGGGACTGCTCCCAAATGATATGGAATGGATCGGAAAAATAGTACGGGACGTAACTTACAATAACGCGAAATCATTTTTTGAATTCCCGAGCACCATAAAAAAGCTTGGTACAAAAACATATAAAAGCCTTTAACTCAACAAAAACATTTCACATGAAAACATATACCCGCATCGATGTTTTTAAGACAATGGAGAACACGGGGTTTGTTCCATTGTTCTACAATTCCGACCCCGAAATGGTACAAAAAGTTGTAAAAGCTTGTTATGATGGAGGCGCACGATTATTCGAGTTTACCCACAGGGGAGAAAATGCCGAACAAGTGTTTGCCGAACTGGTTGCTTTTTGCAACAAAGAGTGCCCCGATATGATCTTGGGGATAGGCTCCGTTACGGATGCTGCGACCGCCTCTAACTTCATCAATATGGGTGCCTCATTTGTGGTAACCCCGGTATTGCGTGAAGATATTGCCCATATCTGCAACCGAAAGAAAATCTTTTGGTCACCGGGCTGTGGTTCTCTAACCGAAATCGCTAGAGCGGAAGAACTGGGCTGCGAACTGGTGAAGCTGTTCCCTGCCGAGGTTTATGGTCCCGAATTCATAAAGGCTGTTCGAGGTCCCCAACCCTGGACCAATATAATGCCCACAGGCGGAGTGGACACTACTAAGGAGAATCTGATCGGCTGGTTCGAAGCAGGCGCTACATGTGTGGGAATGGGATCCAAATTGATTGACAAGCAGGCTGTGGTACAAGGCAATTATGACCTAATCACTAATCAGGTGAGAGAGGTGCTGAAAATTATCCAAGAGATAAAATCGGCATGAGAACCTGGTTCTTTCTTCTTTTCGCCGTTTTGTTCATTGGCTGTCAACCCGATGAGGAAAATGTAAATTCCATCAAGTTGGCGCATAGTCTAGGAGTAAACCATCCCGTTCACGAGGCTATGGTGCACATGGCCGATCTGGTGGCCGAAAAATCGAAGGGCAAGCTCAAAATCGAAATTTACCCCAGCAGCCAATTGGGTTCCGAAAAGCAATCTTTGGAACTGCTTCAAATAGGAAGTCTGGGTATGACGAAGGTATCCGCAGCGGTAATGGAAAACTTTTCACCCGACCTAAAGGTCTTAGGGTATCCTTACCTATTTCAGGACGATGAACATCGATTTAAAGTGTATGATGGCGACATTGGAAAAAAGCTTCTTTCGGGGTCGGAACAATTTTGGCTAAAGGGATTGACCTACTTTGATGCAGGAAATAGGTCTTTCTACACCAAGGATACGTCAATTGATAGACCACAAGACCTTGAAGGGCTCAAAATACGGGTAATGCAAAGTCCCACCGCCATAGAAATGGTAAAGAGCTTTGGGGGATCTCCTACTCCCATATCCTGGGGGGAACTCTATACTTCCCTTCAACAGGGCGTGGTAGACGGTGCAGAGAACAACCTCCCCAGTTTTTACACTTCCAAACATTATGAGGTCTGTAAGTACTTTTCTAAAAACGAACATAGCTCCATCCCCGATATTTTGGTCATCGGTACATTGACTTGGAACCGTTTGAGCTCCCAGGAAAAATATTGGTTGATGGAGGCGGTTGAAGAAGCTACGGTTTTACAGCGAAAACTATGGGAAAGCGCAGAAGAAGAAGCCTTGACCGAAATTGAAAAAGCTGGTGTACAGGTTTCCTATCCGGACAAAGAGCTATTTGAAGATAAGGCAAAAACTATGCTACGTTCCTTAAAAGAAGAGAACAGGCATCTATACGAACTCGTACAAGAAATTAAAAACATACAGTGATGAAAGATCGGGTCGATAACTTTCTGGAATGGGCCATGGCGTTCTTGTTGGGCATTATGGTGCTGGATGTCTTTTGGGGAGTCATCACAAGGTACCTCTTGGAAAGCCAAAGTTCTTGGACCGATGAACTTGCCCGTTTTTTGTTGGTTTGGCTCAGTATTATGGGAGCTGCCTATGCCTCGGGAAAAAAACTGCATATTGCCATTGATCTTCTCCCGAAAAGCCTTAACCAAAAACAGCAAAACTACTTGGACCTGCTTATACACCTGATAGTCCTGCTCTTTACGGTCGCGGTTTTTTTGGTCGGCGGCATCAGGTACGTTTATATTTCATTTGCATTGGGACAAACCTCCCCTGCCCTACAACTGCCCATTGGATTTGTGTATATGGTATTGCCAATATCAGGTGCGTTTATCCTTTACTACAAGCTATCCGAGCTTTATATCCTCCTAAAAAAAATCAAGCATGGAAATTAGCATCCTCATCCTTAGTTTTCTCCTTTTGATTTCAATCCGTGTTCCTGTAGCTTGGAGCCTTGGAATATCGTCGCTATTGACCTTGTTGGTCAGTGTGGATACGTTTCCTGCCGTTACCACGATTGCACAAAGACTGGTCACTGGTCTAGACAGTTTTTCAATCTTGGCCATTCCGTTTTTTATCTTGGCAGGCCATATTATGAACAAGGGGGGTATTGCCGAACGTTTGATCGCCTTTGCAAAAAGCTTGGTAGGCGCGCTTCCTGGAGGACTGGCCCATGTGAACATTGTTGCAGCCATGTTGTTCGGGGCCATTGCGGGATCCGCCGGGGCAGCTGCGGCGGCCATAGGCGGTTTTATGTCCGATAAAATGGAAGAATCTGGTTACGACAAAGGATTCGGCGTAGCGGTTAACGTAACATCGGCAACCACGGGCCTTGTAATTCCGCCCAGCAACATTTTTATTATCTACTCGGTAGCAAGCGGTGGTGTAAGTATAGGTGCCTTGTTTTTAGCAGGATACCTTCCAGGGATAATCACAGGTCTACTCTTAATGGTCGTTGCCTATGTTTGGGCCAAGAGAAAAGGTTATCCCACAGCGGACAGAAGCTCCTTTAAAATGATTTTGACCACCTTTTTGAATGCATTGCCCAGTCTATTCCTTTTAATCGTGGTGATCGGTGGAATCGTGGCGGGAATATTCACGGCGACGGAAGCATCGTCCGTAGCGGTCATTTATTGTTTGGTACTGGCCATGATTTACAAAGAAATATCCATAAAGGACATTCGCCCCATTTTGGTGGAATCATCATCGACCATTGTCATAGTAATGTTGTTGATTGCTGTTTCCATTTCCATGTCCTGGGTGCTTTCCTACGAAAACATTCCACAAGCAGTGACCCAGGCTCTCTTGGGTCTGAGCGACAATAAAATTATGGTGATTATTTTGATTAATATCATTCTGCTGATCGTTGGAATTTTTATGGATATGACCCCGGCGGTATTGATATTTACCCCAATATTTTTGCCCGTGGTGATAGCTCTTGGTATAGACCCGGTCCATTTTGGAATCATTATGGTACTCAACCTTTGTATCGGATTGTGCACACCACCTGTGGGGGCCGTTTTGTTCATAGGTGTCGGAGTGGCCAAAACGACCATTCAAAAAGTAATTCGGCCACTTATTCCTTTGTTTTTGGCGATGATATTGGCCTTGATCCTGGTGAGCGTTTTTCCAGAGCTAAGCCTTTGGCTTCCTCGATTATTCGGTTTCTAGGACTTCGGCCTTTTTTAACGAAGATTCCCTTGCCACTATTTCCGTACCCAGTACCGTAATTTCCGAAAGGCCCGCATCGTAAGTATTTACGGAATGATCTAGGATTCTTTTTGCCGATATGGCCCCCATTTTACTGGCGGGATGCGATACGGTTGAAAGTGACGGTTGCACAATGGACGCAATGGGATCATCGTTAAAACCAATTACCGCCAGTTGGTGTGGGACACTTACTCCCAGTTTTTTGGCGCACATAATCGCACTTACCGCAGCCGTATCGTTAGCAGAAAATATACCATCGGGCGGATTGCTCATCTTCAAAAGTTTTTTGGTGGCTTTGTTTCCCTCCTCAAAACTCAAGGTCTTAAAATTAACGATCAGATTGTCCTCTATGGGCAATCCATGCTCACGAAGTGCATCCATATAGCCCTTTTTACGTTCGCGGTATACATTTCGGTGCTGTGCACCGGCAAAATGGGCGATTCTTTCACAGCCCTGTTCAATCAAGTGTTTTGTAGCAGAATATCCAGCGGTATAATTGTCGATGACCACTTTGTACGAATTGAAGTTATCGGGAACCCTATCCACAAATACAATGGGTATTCCCTTGTCCACAAACTTTTGAAAATGTCCCATATCCACGGTTTCCATCGACAGGGAAACGATCAATCCTGTAATTCTGCTATCGTAGAGTGCGTTGCAATTGCTTATTTCGTTCTTGTACTTGTCGTTGGACTGACTGATGAGCACATTATAGCCGGCCTTTCGAGCGGTTTCTTCGATTCCGCTAATCAGTGACGCCATAAAAGGTCGGTTGATTCGGGAAATCAACACGCCAATGGTATTACTTTTGTTGTTTCTAAGACCCGCCGCCAAATTATTGGGGCGATAGCCCATCTCCTCTGCTGCCTCCTTGATCAGCTTGATGGTCTTCTTACTGATACTTTTGTGGTTGTTCAAGGCTCTCGAAATCGTGGAGGGAGAATAATTCAATTCTTTGGCAAGATCGTAGATGGTAACCTCCTTTTTAATCTTCATTGTTCAGATTGCGCTTAGGTTATTCAAGTCGAGGATTACTAACGGACTTGAATTTCAAGTTACTAAATTAACTTTTACTTTTCGTTTAGAATAATTATTTGAAATCGATTTTCGAAATCTGTCTAATTCAAGAATATTTTAAAAAAGTGTAATAAAAACACTAATCTTCCTTTAAAACGCAGGTTTCACAAAAAGAAATTTAAAAATTAATTTACGCAATCGATTCCGTTAACTATATTTGAAAAAAGATATGAAAAAAATATGTAATTTTTGATCTATGTATTGGATAGGTTTCGATATTGGTAGTTCCTCAATCAAAGTGGCGTTGATAAAAGCTAGCAATGGTGCTGTAAAAGACATCATTCAAGAACCAAAAAAAGAAATGCCGATTGACTCTGCCCATATAGGTTGGGGAGAACAAAACCCAGAACTTTGGTGGAAATATGCCTGCTTGGCGACTCAACAGCTCATTTCAAAAAATTCAATTGATAAAAACAGCATCAAGGGTATTGGAATTTCCTACCAAATGCATGGTTTGGTAGTGGTCGATGAATCTTTAGAGGTGCTCAGGCCTTCCATTATTTGGTGCGATAGTCGTGCTGTGGACATTGGAGAACAATTGTTTCAAAGCTCAGGAGAACAAAAGTGTGTGAGTCACTTATTGAACTCTCCAGGAAATTTTACACTTTCCAAGCTAAAATGGGTAAAGGACAACGAACCTGAGCTTTATAACAAGATATACAGGTTTATGTTGCCCGGTGATTTTCTCGCCATGAAACTCACAGGTTCTTGTGTAACCACGCCGTCCGGTCTTTCCGAAGGAATTATGTGGGACTTTAAAGAAAACAAAGTAGCCAACTGGTTGTTGGAAGATGCGGGAATCGACCCATCGTTGGTTCCAGAAATCCGTCCTTCATTTTCCGAACAAGGTCGCGTTAGCAAAAAGGGGGGCGAAGAATCTGGCCTGCCCGAGGGAATTCCCGTGATGTATCGGGCCGGGGACCAGCCCAACAATGCTCTGGCCCTGAATGTTATGGAACCTGGTCAAATTGCTGCAACAGGCGGTACTTCTGGGGTGGTTTATGCCATTTCAGGCCAGAAAAACACACAGGAACATACGCGCATCAACAGTTTTGCCCATGTGAACCATACCAACGACGACACAAGAATCGGTAAACTGCTATGTATCAATGGAACCGGAATCCAATACAATTGGGTTCGCTCCGAAATTAGCAGTGGACTAAGCTATAACACTATGAACCAACAGGCTGAATCTGTACCGATAGGTTCCGATGGGCTGCATATTTTGCCCTTTGGCAATGGTGCCGAACGTATGCTGAACAATATTAACAAGGGCTCACGCATCTTGAACGTGAATTTTAACGTACACAAGGCCCCACATATATACAGGGCTGCCTTGGAGGGAATTGCCTTCTCTTTTGTATATGGTATGGAAATCCTAAAAAATGACGGGGTTGATATTTCATCCATAAAAGCTGGAAATGACAATCTCTTTAGAGCAGGCATTTTCTCCAAGACCATTGCCACCTTATCTAATAGTAAAATTGATATTGTTGAAACCACGGGGGCCGTAGGTGCAGCCAGAGCAGCGGCGTGCGCTTTTGGCGATTTTGCCAGTATAGGAGAGGCGACTGCCTCTGATAAAATTGAGCAGACCTACACCCCTGATACTTCTACGGAAGCATACCAAGAAGCTTACCAAGCATGGAAAAATAATCTAAACGAATATATAGAAAACTGAATTTAATATTATGATTACAACAGGAGACAAGGAATATTTCAAGGGCATAGGCAAAATTTCCTTCGAAGGAAAGGAATCGGACAATCCGTTTGCCTTTAAATATTATGATGAAAATAAGGTAGTGGCCGGAAAAACGATGAAAGAACATTTCAAATTTGCCATTGCCTATTGGCATACTTTCAATGATGCGGGCAGCGATCCTTTTGGGGCGCCTACCAAAAACTTTCCGTGGTTTGCCAACACGGACCCTGTTCAACAAGCCAAGGACAAAATGGACGCCGCTTTCGAATTTATCACAAAAATCGGAGCACCTTACTTCTGCTTTCATGACGTTGACCTCATTGATGAAGCAGCCACGCTGGCCGAAACGGAAAAAAGATTGGACATCATTACGGATTATGCCAAGGAAAAAATGGATGCCTCTGGGGTGAAACTCTTGTGGGGAACGGCAAATTGCTTTAGCAACCCCAAATATATGAACGGAGCTGCCACAAATCCAGATTTTGATGTATTGGCAGCCGCAGGAGCGCAGGTGAAAAATGCCCTTGACGCCACTATGAAACTGAATGGTGAAAATTATGTTTTCTGGGGAGGGCGTGAAGGATACATGTCCCTGCTCAATACCGATATGGGACGTGAACTTGACCATATGGCAAGGTTCCTTCATATGGCAAAAGATTATGCAAGAGCACAAGGTTTTAAGGGAACGTTCTTTATAGAGCCAAAACCTATGGAGCCGACAAAGCATCAATACGATTTTGATTCTGCCACAGTACTCGGCTTTTTGAACAAATATGGTCTTCAGGATGACTTTAAACTGAATATCGAGGTAAACCATGCCACTTTGGCACAGCATACTTTTGAGCACGAACTGCAGGTTGCAGCGGATAACAATTTACTGGGCAGTATAGATGCCAACCGAGGGGACTACCAAAACGGATGGGATACCGATCAGTTCCCAGTGGATGTTTATGAACTAACCCAGTCCATGCTGATCATTCTTGAAGCCGGTGGGTTTCAAGGCGGTGGAGTAAATTTTGACGCCAAGGTCCGTAGAAATTCAACCGATTTAGAGGATATTTTTCATGCCCATATCGGAGGTATGGATGCCTTTGCACGTGCGTTGCTTGCTGCGGACGAAATCCTTAGCAAATCCAAATACAGAGAAATGCGCAAAGAACGGTATGCTTCATTCGATAAAGGAACTGGAAAAGCTTTTGAGGATGGCCAACTTGGTTTGGAAGACCTTTACAAGCATGCATCTGCCAACCAAGACATTAAACAACGTAGTGGCAAGCAAGAATTGTTTGAGAATATCATCAACCAATATATTTAAGCGCTTCGTTAACTAATCAAACTAAATTATGGAATCAGTTTTAGAAAGGCCGGATTGGATTGTTCTGGGCATCTATTTTTTGGCCTTGATAGGTGTTGCCGTTTGGGTGGTATCCCAAAAAAACAAGAACACCGAAGACTATTTTTTGGCCGGTAGAAATGTGGGGTGGTTTGTTATTGGAGCCTCCATTTTTGCTTCGAACATTGGTTCGGAACATGTGGTAGGTCTTGCGGGTACAGGGTTTGAATCCGGCACCCCCATGGCCCATTACGAACTTCATGCCTGGATTGTGCTATTGCTCGGTTGGTTGTTCCTTCCGTTCTATATTCGCAGTGGTGCGTTTACCATGCCCGAGTTCTTGGAAAAACGATTTGATAGCCGTTCTCGGTGGTTTTTATCGATTTTCTCCTTGGTCGCTTACGTGCTCACAAAGGTTTCGGTAACCATTTACGCCGGAGGTATCGTGGTTTCGGAACTATTGGGAATACCTTTTTGGTACGGGGCCATTGGAGTGGTGGTATTTACGGGAATCTATACGGTTATTGGCGGTATGAAAGCCGTGATATATACCGAGACCCTGCAAACCGTTATCCTGATTTTGGGCTCCTTAATTATTACCTATTTGGGTCTGCAAGAAGTGGGTGGCTGGGACCAATTGCATGCAACGGTGACATCGGTGAGTCCTGACCACTTTAATATGTGGAGGCCGATGAGCGACCCCGATTTTCCTTGGACAGGATTGTTGTTCGGTGGAACCATTGTGGGTATCTGGTACTGGTGTACCGACCAATATATTGTGCAGCGAACCTTGGCAGCCAACAATATTAAAATTGGCAGAAGAGGGGCCATTTTTGGGGCCTATCTTAAATTAATGCCCATTTTAATCTTCTTGATCCCAGGTATCATTGCATTTGCATTGACTATACAAAATCCAGAGGTTTTTAGTGTAGAACGAGCAGATAGGGCATTCCCCATGCTGGTAACAACACTTCTACCTGTAGGATTGAAAGGTTTGGTGGCCGGTGGTCTTATGGCTGCGCTGATGAGCTCGTTGGCTTCGGTGTTCAACTCCTGCTCCACCATCTTTACCATTGATATCTATAAAAAGTTACGTCCGGAAAAATCTGAACGCGAGCTGTTGACCGTTGGTAAAATCGCGACAGGTCTTATTGTGGTCCTGGGTATTATTTGGATTCCTATTATGGATAAAATTGGAGGTGGGGTCATGTACCAGTATCTACAAAATGTACAGTCCTATATTGCTCCGCCTGTGACCACAGTATTCTTGTTGGGCATTATTTGGAAGCGGGTAAACTCCAAAGCTGCGATTACAACTTTGTTGGCTGGATTGGTGCTTTTAATCCTGCGGTTGGGGTCTGAAATTTATTATCAACCGCAGATTACCGCAGGTACAGAGGTATCCGGTTTTCTGTTCCAATTTGCATCGGTGAACTTCGCACATATGGCCATTTTTATGTTCATTTTTTCTGTGGCCCTTTGCATTGCCGTAACATTGGCTACTTCTCCTCCAGACTATGTACGAATCAAAGGGCTATCCTTTGGCACATTGTCACCAGAAGATCGTATTAATTCAAAGGATAGTTACAGTACGATCGATATTGTGCTCTCTGTTCTCTTAGTGGTTATCGTTATCGGTATCTTATCGTACTTTACTGGATAAAGACTAAAGCTCAAAAAAACTACATAAAAAAGCCCCGACGTTCGGGGCTTTTACTTTTTTAAGGCTATTTTTCCATTTTTCCACAAAAATTAACACAATCGATTGCGTTATCGGATAAATAAAAAATTATCGGGCAACTCGACCGGATGCATCACCTTCCATAAGCTTTTCGACCTCGGCAATGGTGGCCAAATTTGCATCACCATAAATAGTGTGTTTTAAACAAGAGGCAGCTACAGCAAATTCGAGTGCTTTCTGGTCGTCATCATAGGCGTTCAACCCATAGATCAAACCTCCCATAAAACTATCCCCACCTCCTACTCTATCCACAATATGTGTGATTTGATAAGTGGGTGATTTGTACATCTTTTTCCCATCGTACATAACGCCAGCCCAAGTATTATGGGAAGCACTGATGGAACCTCTTAATGTGGTGATCACCTTTTTGGCACGTGGAAATTTTTCCATCATCTGTTCGCAAACGGATAAAAAGGCTTCAGCTGTCACATCTTTGCCATCTTTATGCACATCCAACCCTTTGGGATGGATTCCAAAGTGTTTGTGGGCATCTTCTTCATTACCGAGGATGACATCACAATAGGAAACCAAGGGTGTCATAATAGCTTCTGGTTCCACTCCGTACTTCCAAAGTTTAGCACGATAATTGAGATCCGTAGAAATGGTAAGTCCCATTTCGCTGGCCACTTTTACCGCTTCAAGGCATGCATCTGCCGCTCCTTGTGAAATGGCTGGTGTTATCCCCGTCCAATGGAACCAATGGGCATCCTTGAACACAGCTTTCCAATCGATCATTCCCGGTTGAATCTCTGCCATTGCAGAATGTGCCCGGTCGTAGACGACTTTGCTACCGCGACTTACGGCTCCCGTTTCCAAGAAGTAAATACCGAGTCTATCTCCACCAAACGCAATGTGATTGGTGCCTACATTTCGCTTTCTCATTTCCATAAGCGCACATTCCCCGATATCATTCTTGGGCAAACGCGTCACAAACTCCACGGGGAGACCGTAATTGGCAAGAGAGACTGCCACATTGGACTCTCCTCCTCCATAGATCGCATTAAACTCCGAGGCTTGGGAAAACCGAAGGTGTTCCTTGGGTGCCAATCGGAGCATAATCTCTCCAAATGTTACTATTTTTTTCATTCTAACTGATTTGTTAAACATAGTTTACTGCAATAAGCAAACTACTATATTCTTGGCAAATAGCGCTTGTATCTGCACAAGATTTTTTAACAAATAACGTTTTTATGAAGACTTATCTAAACATCTTATAAAGGGCATATTATCTACAGGCCGGTTATTTCTTTAATCAAAGTTTTTCTTGGTGGCCCGAGCCTTTAGAGCTCACGGCCCGTTATGCAGGGTACCAGCCCAATAAAAGCCTTGATGTACTGCAGGAGGAAAAAAGCCTGAACCTTAATTATTTTAGATATGGCGCTCATTCTCAAAAAAAAGGATGAGCGCCAATATAAGATTATCCTAATCGCTGTTCAAGCGAAACATATCGATCAATTGTTGTAGGACTTGTCCAAAAATTCATACCGCGCATCGTTAACGGCCTTGGTCTGTTTGCTCTCCGTATTGATGATCATTACTGGTGGAGCCTCCTCTTTAGCCTGAGCAGCATCCCAATTGGGCAAGTCTTCACCATTAGGATTACCACTTTTAATGAAATTGGCAAAAAATTGTTGCATCGTTTCCGAAGTCTTGTAATCGTCAGCCGTCCATGCATAATCGTCTACAAGGTGAAGGTTTCCCATGGCATACTCGATTTCTGCAGCATGTGGCGCTCCAATGGCCTCTGGCATTTGAATTGCATCAGACCCTTTTTCAGCGGTGCCTCCTGCCAATCCAGAAACCAAGTTATTGTCTCTGAGCGGTGGTCTTATCTTACTGTAAAGGTATCGATAAACCGGTTGTTCACTATGGTTTCGATGTAAGTCGAACCATTTCCAAGTGCTATAGGAAATAAAGCGATCAGAAGCCAGATTCGTTGCCGCCCATTGCAGTTCGTCGGCCGTACTGTGCGGATACAATTCCAATACGGTAGCGTAATTCTCTGGATAGGCCTCCTTAACTTTCTGCACAAAACCCTCTTTGGTTATAGGGCCTTGTGTAAAGGCCATACCAGGAATTTCGGCAGAGTTCCAACCGACCAAGAGGGGAACCTGCGCCTGTTCCTCCGAGGCAAATATTTCCGGTAATGGCTTGGGAAGCAAATATCCATCAATGACCATAGGGAATCCAAATTTTTGTGATTCATTATAAATCTCGTAAATCTCTCGTGTACTCAATTTTCTTAATTCGGCAATATTCGCTATACCGGAATCTTCAAGGAACTGAGCACCCTGTTTTTCTGCTTCGGCTAGAGGTATTGGTGCCATGGTGGGAGGAATGGCTGCCCCGCTCTCACCGATAGCTCCAGCGATCAGGTCTTTTGAAAGTGGGGATGCCATCTGTACACTGACCCCGATGGAGCCAGCTGACTCTCCAGCGATAGTAACCTGATTCGGGTCGCCTCCGAAGGCTGTAATATTCTGTTGCACCCATTGAAGGGCCATATTTTGATCTAACTGGCCATAATTCCCGGAAGCCTTGTATGGAGCTTCAGCAGTCAACTCTGGGTGAGCCAAATTTCCAAAAATGTTCAGACGGTAGTTGGTAGTCACCACCACAATGCCCTTTTTTGCCATACTTTCACCATCATATCGATATTCAGAGGCATCCCCTGCTACGTTTCCGCCTCCGTAAAAGTATACTAGGACCGGAAGGTTTTTGTCCTTACGTTTGGCTGGCGTCCAAACGTTTAAGTAAAGACAATCCTCACTCAGACCGTTGGAACGTGATTTCATATCCCCAAAAACCATAGCCTGTACGGGGCGTGGCCCAAAGTCTTTGGTTTCTTTGACACCCTCCCAAGGAGCCAAGGGCTGGGGAGCCTTCCACCGTAATTCCCCTACGGGTGGTTTTGCAAAGGGTATTCCAAAATACTTCTGAATTCCTGTATGTGTGTCGTAAAGGCCTTCAATTGCTCCATTTTCCAGTAAGACCTGAACGGGAAAAGCGTTATCTTGCTGTGCGTGAAGATTTAACATCGCACAAAACAACGTAACTACACCAAGTTGTAATTTTTTCATTGTGTTTTGTTTTTCTATTGTTACATTATGTTACAATAATACTTTGTTTTTATGTAACATTGTACTTTAATTTAGAAAAAATATTTTGAGCTCAAAAAAACACCCTTTTAACAAAGAGGAATACATTCCGCACCTTGCCTTTGATTCCGTCATTTTTGGATTCAATGGCAGAAAGTTGAAAATATTGGTTTTGGAATATCGAAATACCGGTCTTTTTGCTCTTCCCGGCGGTTTCATCAAACACAATGAAAGTTTGGACCAAGCTGTTAAGCAAGGGGTCCGACAACGAACCGGTATCGAGGATATTTATTTGGAGCAATTCCAGACCTTTGGGGATTTGGAAAGGTTTGATCCAGAACCTATGAAACGGATTTTAAAAATGAACGGTATCGATATAGCGTCCAATGACTGGTTACTGAATCGATTCATCACTGTGGCCTACTATGCCCTGATCAATTTTGAAAAAGTGGTGCCCAAGCCTGATTCTTTGTCCGACGGTATTGATTGGTATTCCCTGGATGAGCTGCCCCCCTTGATGATGGATCACCGAAAAATCATCGAAAAAGCACTTGAAACGCTTCGCGATAATCTGGATAAGAAATTATTGGGGATGAACTTGCTTCCCGAAAAATTCACCATGAAGGAACTGCAACAGGTCTATGAAGCCATTATCGGAACACCCTTGAACCGCAGTGGGTTCCAACGAAAAATGTTAAGTGCAAACACCTTGGTACGCCATGAAAAAAGGTTTTCTGGCAACTCCCATAAGGCACCGTACCTGTACAGTTTTAAAAAGCCCAAAGAAGTGCCGAAAACAATCAAATAAGCGTTTTATGAGGTTGTTGGTGCCAATAAGGATGAAATTACATGTGATGTTCATCCTTTCAAAAAAAGGAGGAACACGAAATCGACTTAAAAATTTGCGCGGAACGTCTTCAGTTTCAACATTTGGCATCAGGAAGGGTATTGGGATATTTTATTTTCTACAGTATGAAAGGAGTCCATTCCCAAAATATCATATGTTGCCTACTTTGGTAAAAGAGTACTGTTTCTTGTTAATCCTTAACAATAAATGCTGAACCAACTACATTATATTGTGGACATCCTTGCTTTTAGGTACTTGACAGCGATTGTATTTACATCGATCTTTAGTGTTTGATATATCATCTGCCCTCATTTCTTGTCTTGAAACGGGTCATATTCCCTTTATGGAAAACAAAGAAAATCTGGAAAAGGCAATGGGGCCGGTTCTTAATAAAGTTTCAGTCGGGGTCTCTGTAAACATAATGTATGAGCGCGGGCAACACCGATTTTGACGTACCACAGTTCAAGAAATAGCAATTCACAAATTTTAATGAACCATACCCCTGCGCACTAACTTTTTTGGTATTGAGCGGGGCAAAACCTTATGTAAAAAAATGACAGAACCATACTAATTTCTTAACCTATGTTAAGTTCTGAAAAGCTGTTTCCCTGTTTCTTTGTCGTTGTAAAACAAAAATCAAAAACATGTGCTTTTCAGCCATCAAGGCCGTACATAATGTGTAAAACAAAAAAAATAATATAATGAAACGCAGGCTATGTATATTATCGATCCTTTTAGTAATCGGATATTCTTGCAATAGGAAAAACAATGATCCCAAGGAGGTTGGGATGACCCTTAGAATGGAACTATTCGCCTCGGATATGGAAAAATCGGTCAACTTCTATACCGAAGTTTTGGGTTTTACCATGGAGGGTAAAAAAATCAACAAGTCCTACCAACCTGTTAAGAAGGGAAATGTAGTCCTCGGAATCGGTCCGATTAGCAAACTTTCCAAAGATCACCACTTTGATCCCAACCTTAACGTTATAAATAAAGGTTATGGGGTAGAAATCGTTCTGGAAGTTGATGATATCAAAGAGATTTATGAACAGGTAAAATCAAGTGGGTATCCAATACACGGGACTTTGACCATGCAAAACTGGGGACTTGAAGATTTCCGATTGGTAGATCCGGACGGGTACTATTTGAGAATAACTTCAAAACAATAACGAAATAGCTTTTA
>Ga0070726_10001069_pt1 | contig 29035 bp, 23 predicted proteins | sample tdAd471_FD_67275 | JGI IMG/M metagenome (GOLD analysis project Ga0070726, IMG submission 67275) | Marine sediment microbial communities from the Atlantic coast under amendment with organic carbon and nitrate - tdAd47.1 | ecosystem: Environmental > Aquatic > Marine > Coastal > Sediment | place...
GAGAACACGAACGGCGATCGCACAGCTGTCTTGGCGAAGAAACTCGGGCGGCCGCCGGAGCACATCGACATTGCGCTCGGCCTCATCCTCTCTCTCGACCCGAAACCGGGCCAGCGTTACAACTCGACGGAGACGCGCGCCGTGGAGCCGGACGTGGAGTTCGCCAAGACGCCGGAGGGATTCCGCGTCGTGCTGAGCGAAGACGACGTGCCGGATCTGAAGGTCAATCGCGGTTATCGAGCGCTGCTGAAGCGTGGCGCTTCCGAGCCGGACGTGCGCAACTACATCCGCGAACGCTACAACTCGGCCCTACAGTTGCTGCGCAATATTGAGCAGCGGCGGCAGACGATTCGCGGCGTGTGCGAGGCGGTGGTGAAGCGTCAACCGGGTTTTCTCGCCGAGGGGATCGAGTATCTTCGGCCGATGATGATCAAGGATGTAGCGGAGGAGATCGGCGTCCATCCGTCGACCGTCAGCCGAGCGGTAGCGAACAAGTACGCGCTGACGCCGCACGGAGTCTACGAGCTGCGCTTCTTCTTCACCGAGGGCGTGCAAGGCCCTGGCGGAGCGGATATGCCGCTACTGCTGCTCAAGCGGAAGGTCGCCAAGATCATCGAAGAGGAAGACCCCTACAAGCCCTACACCGACGACGTGCTGAGCCAAATGTTGCGGGAGGACGGCATCCACGTGACGCGCCGAACGGTGGCGAAGTACCGCGAAGATCTCGGGATTCCCTCGACGCACAAGCGGCGCAAGAAGAAACCGAAGAAGACCGCCGGCGCTTGAGCGACGGCTAGACGATGGTCCGGCCGCCGTCGACCGCGAGAGTCTGACCGGTAACGTGCCCGGCGGCGTCTGAGGCGAGGAAGACCACCACTCCCTTGAGTTCGCCTGGTCGGCCGATGCGGCCCTGCGGCAGCATGTCTTCGTAGCTGTCCTGCACCTTCTCCAGCATGCCGACCGTCATCCGGGACACGAAGAAGCCGGGTGCGACGGCGTTGACGCGAATTCCCTTCCGGCCCCAGTTGGAGGCCAACTCGCGCGTCAAGCCGAGCACCCCTGCTTTACTCGCCGAGTATCCGACGAGGCTCGTGCCGTCGCCGCGAGTGCCGGTGGTGGATGCGATGAGTCCGGCGATGGAGGCAATGTTGATGATGACGCCGGAACCCTGCTCGATCATCACCTTGCCGACCTCCTGCGAGAAGAGCCAGGTACCGGTTAGGTTGACGTCGACGACTTGCTTCCATTTGTCGAGCGGCATTTCTTCCGCGGGCGCTCCCCAGGTAACGCCCGCGTTGTTGACTAGAATATCGATGCCGCCCATCGTCTCCTTCGCTCTCTGAGCGGCGGCGGCGACTTGCTCGGGGTCGGAGACGTCGCACAAGGCGCCGTCGGCTTGGAAGCCGCGTGCACGAAGCTGCTCGATCTGAGGGGTGAGCCATTTTTCGCGGCGGGCCAGGAGGAAGACGGAGGCTCCGGATTCGCAGAGACCCTCGGCGATCTCAGCGCCCAATCCGCGCGAGCCGCCGGTGATCAAGGCCCGCTTGCCAGTGAGATTGAAGAGTTCTTGTACGGTCGCCACGGCCCATCACCCTAGCAAGGATGGACGCCGCGCGTCCGCGCGACCAAACGCGCGAGAATGGACGCCATGAAGATCCTGATGCCCGTCGGAGACGCCGCAGAGGTCATGGATACGCTGTACGCTTTCTATCGCCTGAAGGAGGCTGGATACGAACCCGTCGTAGCCGGTCCGGACGCACGGCGATACCAGATGGTGCTGCACGAGATCCCGCCGGGCTGGGACATCACACGCGAAACGGCGGGCTACCACATTGATGCGGGAGTAGCCTTTAGCGAAATCGTCCCCGGCGAGTACGCGGGCCTCTTCCTCACAGGCGGCCGCGCGCCGGAGTACATCCGTTACGACGAACATTTACTGGCCGCCGTGCGCCACTTTTTCGAGACCGGAAAGCCCGTCTGCTCGGTATGCCACGGCGCCGAGCTACCGGCCGCGGCGGATGTAGTCAGCGGCCGAAGAATGGCAACCGTGCCGAAGTGCAAGTTGGATGTGGAGTTGTCGGGCGGGACGTTCGTCAACGAGGGCGTGGTTCGCGACGGCAATCTCGTTTCCGGCCGTACCTGGCATGATCAGCACCTGTACATGCCGGTGTTCTTGGAGATGCTCGCCGCCAGTCGGACCGAATGAGACTATTCGGTATTGCGGGATACAACGGAGCCCGGCTGGAGATAAACTAGAGGTATGAGAGTTCCTATCCTAACGACGATCGTAATCGGCGTGGTGGTGGCTCTCAATCCCTCCCTGCCGGCCGACTCCGACGCTGCGGCCCGTCTACTCACCGCTCGGGTTGAACAGAATGGGCAAGCCGTGGAAGGTCTCACCGCGGCTAATTTCCGCGTGCAAGAGGCAGGACGGGGCGCCGAAGTGGCTAGCGCTGAGCCTGCAGGCCCCGCGTCGGTAATTCTGCTGGTCGAAAACTCGCGGACCTCCTGGAGATTCCTCAACGAGGTCAACAGTGCCATGCGAGGATTCCTCGACCATGCCCCCGCGACGAACGACTATGCGCTGGTGAGTTACGGACGCGACGCCCCTAAGGTGGAAGCGTCTCTGACCGACGATCCGGTGAAGGTCGCACAGGCGTTTGTCGGCCGGAAGCAATCGGCTTGGCGGGACGCGACGCTCTTCGAGGCGCTCGACCAGACGCTCGAATCCGCCGTGGATCTGCCCAATCGGCCGGTGATCATCGTGGTCGGCTCCGGTTTGGATCAGTTCAGCGAAACGGACTACAAGACGCTCTTGCATCGCATCGAGCGGAGCGACGTCGTCATCTACGCGGTGCAACTTGGGGCCGCGCAACGGTTCTCTCAGGATGAGACGAATGCGGAGGACATCGACCTCAGCCGTGGCGAACTCTTCCTTCAAGCGGTCACGCGACGGACGGGCGGCGAACTCTACTGCCCGGACTGCGAGCAGGCCTACGCGACTGCAATCGAAGAAATCCTCGACGCGCTCGACCGCGATTACCGAATCGCTTACCGCCTCGACAAATCTCCCTCAACGGGATTTGCCCGGCTGAAGGTCCAAGCATTCCGTTTGGACGACGACGAGCGTACGGACTTCAGGGTGCACGTACGCGACGGTTGGCGATACCCCTAGCCCTAGCTAGACTGTAGGCTTGCGAGCCACCTACGGTCTCCCCATCCGAGTTTTTCTCGTCCCACTCTTCTGCGTCGCGACCGCGCTCGCGCAGTCGGGTGATCCGTTCCTTTGGCTGGAGGAGATTGAAGGCGAGAAGCAGCTCGATTGGGTCCGATCACAGAACGCACGCTCGCTGGGCGAGTTGCAGGCTGATCCGCGCTTTGAACCGATGGAGGAGGAAGCTCTCGCGATCCTCACCTCCAAGGAACGCATCCCGCGCGGCAGAATCCGCGGCGACGCGCTCTACAACTTCTGGCGGGACGACAAGCACGTACGTGGTCTCTGGCGAAGGTCGCCGATCGAGAGTTATCGCGCCGGGACTCCGGAGTGGGAGACCCTGCTCGACGTCGATGCTCTCGCAAAGGCGGAAGGCAAGAACTGGATTTATCACGGCGCTGATTGCCTAGGTCCCGACTATGACCGTTGCTTGGTCGAGCTCTCTCCGGGAGGATCGGACGCGGGCGTTCTGCGGGAGTTTTCGATCGCCGAGAAGAGCTTTGTAGAGGACGGGTTCACCGTGCCCCTGGGCAAGAACACCTCAGCGTGGCTGGACAAGGATACGTTGCTGGTGGGCAGTGATTGGGGCGAGGGCCGCACGTCGTCCGGCTATCCACGAACAGTTCGAAAATGGAAGCGCGGGACGCCGTTGGAGGATGCGGAGCCGGTGTTCGAGGGCGAAGTCGACGACGTATCCGTGGGGGCGTTCGTCCTGCGTCGCGCGGGCAAGGCCTATCCCATCGTCACGAGAGGAACGACATTCTATGAGGCCGAACGCTACTGGCTCCAGCCGGATGGAGAGCTGAAGTTCCTCCCTTTCCCCAAGCGCGCGCGCATTGCGGGGCTCATCAACGGTCGCATCCTGGCCCGCCTCCAGGAACCTTGGAGTCATGGAGGCGAGTCCTATCCACAAGGAGCCCTGGTTGCTTTGAAGTTGGAAGACATGTCGGCGGAGGTGGTCTTCCATCCCGGCCGGAGCCAGGCTTTGAACGAAGTCGCCGTCGGCAAGACGGCCGTGTTCGTCGCACTGCTCGACGATGTGGCCGGCAAGGCGCTACGTATCCGGCGCGAAGGCGACAAGTGGGTATCGCAGGATATTGGCGCGCCCCCGAACGGGGTGGTGAAGATCGCGGCGGCGGACAGCGACCGCGACGACTTGTTCCTGTTGACCGAGAGCCTCACGACGTCGCAGACGTTGCATCACGTGTCCACGGAGGATGAGTTGTCGACGGTCTTGTCGCTCCCAGCGCTCTATGACGCCTCCAACGTTGTCGTGGAGCAGCATTTCGCCGAGAGCAAGGACGGGACCCGCGTGCCCTACTTTGTGATGGGACGGAAAGACGTTCTCGAGAAGGGCGACGCGCCGACCATCCAATACGGTTACGGGGGCTTTCTCATTCCAACGCTGCCAATCTACTACGGCGATCCGGGCCGTCCGCAGCACGGTGCATTGGCCGGAAAGTTATGGGTTTCGCGCGGGGGCGTGCTGGTGCTGTCGAACATTCGCGGCGGCGGCGAGTACGGACCGCGATGGCATGAAGCCTCGCTGCTGGAGAACCGGCAACGGTCCTATGACGACTTCTTTGCGATCGCTGAAGACCTTATTGCGCGGGGCGTGACGACGCCTGAAAAGCTGGGAGCGGTCGGCCGCTCGAACGGCGGCCTGCTGATGGGCGTCGTCCTAACGCAACGCCCGGATCTCTACGCGGCCATCGACTGCGGGGTGCCGCTGTTCGACATGAAGCGCTATCACAAGCTGCTTGCGGGCGCGAGTTGGATGGCGGAGTTCGGAGACCCGGACAAGCCCGATCAATGGGAGTTTCTCTCCAAGTATTCTCCGTACCAGAACGTGAAGCCGGGGCAGTCGTACCCCAACGTCCTGTTCTATACCTCGACGAAGGATGACCGGGTGCATCCGGGCCACGCTCGGAAAGCGGCGGCGTTGATGGCCGAGTACGGGTACGACTTCTACTACTACGAGAACATTGAGGGCGGGCACGGAGGCACAGCGAATCAGCAGCAGTTGGCGATGCGCACCGCGCTGGAGTTCGCATACTTTGCGAACCAGCTGATGCCCCTCGAGGAGTAACGTTTATAGACCGTGCTTCTGCAAGCGACGGTACATGGCGCTGCGGCTGAGGCCGAGTTGCTCGGCGGCGGTATTGACGTTGCCTCCGTGGCGTTCGAGCGTCTGCTTGATGAGGTGGCGCTCCACGTCGTCCAGGCTCATCTCTTCGAGACGCGGAGTCGCATCCGAGCGGGCGGCGAGTCCTAGGTCCGCCGCGGTCACGCGCGCCCCCTGAGCCATCAACACAGCGCGCTGGACGACGTGATCGAGTTCGCGAACGTTGCCGGGGAACGGGTGTGCGTTGATGCTCTTGAGGGCGGACTCGTCAAAGCCCTCGATGGTCTTGCGGTAGCGGTTCGACGATTTTTCCAGGAAGAACTCCGCTAGGAGCGGGATGTCTTCGGTACGCTCGCGCAAGGGCGGGAGGCGGATCTCGACGGTGTTGAGACGGAAGAGGAGGTCTTCGCGGAACTCGCCCTCCTCAATCATGCGCGGCAGCTCCGCGTTGGTTGCCGAGAGCACGCGCACGTCGACCTGGCGGCTCTTGGACGCGCCGACGCGTTCGACTTCGCCGGCCTCGAGCACGCGCAGCAGGCGGGCCTGCTGACTGAGACTGATATTGGCGATTTCGTCTAGAAAGAGCGTGCCCTCGTCGGCCAGCTCAAAGCGGCCCATGCGGTCTTTTTCGGCGCCGGTGAAAGCTCCTCGAACGTGGCCGAACATCTCGCTCTCAAAGACGCCTTCCGCCAGTCCACCGATGTTGACCGGCACAAAAGGCTTGGCCGCCCGCTGCGAGATGCGATGGAGGGTTTGAGCGACGACCTCCTTGCCGGAGCCGTGCTCGCCGGTGATCAAGACGTTGGCGTCGGAGGGGCCGATACGCGACATCAACTCCAGGACAGGACGCATGGCGGCTGACTCGGCGATAAAGGCGGGCAGGTTGTCCCCCCGCAGGAGTTCGTTTTCGGCTTCGAGGCGGCGACGTTTGCGCTGAACCCGGCCGAGTTCGACCTGAAGGCTGAGTACCGACAGAAGTCGCGCGTTATCCCAGGGTTTTTGGACGAAGTCCTTGGCCCCGACGCGCATCGCTTCCACCGCCAACTCGACGCTGCCCCAAGCCGTCATCACAACCACCGGGGGAGCGCCGTCAATGGCTCGGAGATCAGCCAACAGATCCAGTCCTTCTTTTCCTGAGGTTGTATCGCGGGCGTAGTTCAAATCGATCAGCGCCACGTCGAACGAATCGCCCCGCACCGCATCCAGAACCGCAGCCGGGGACTGCGCGGAGACCACGGAATAGCCCTCGCCCTTGAGCAGCAGACGCAAGGCCGTGAGGACGTCGGCCTGGTCGTCGGCGACGAGGACTTTGGGCTTGTTCGATTTCATCGACATTCGATAGGGTAACGATCCGGAGCGGCTAGAGTTCCCTAGTCATGCCTGAGCGCCTCGGCGGGACTCACCGCGGCGGCCCGCCTGGCGGGCCAGTATGCGGCGAGCAAGCCGGCTCCGAGCAGCGTCGCCAATGACACTCCCAGGGCGGCGGGATCATAGGCGCTGACGCCGAAGAGGATGCCCGACAGCAATCTTCCCGCGAAGACGGCCCCAACGAGACCCACCGCAGATCCCGCCGCGAGTACGACGACGGCCTGTCGCATGACAAGGGCGATGAGCGCGCCCCGGTCAGCCCCGAGAGCCTGTCGCAATCCGAGTTCACCGGTGCGTCGCGCGACGCCGTAGCTGAAGACGCCGTAGACGCCCAATGCGGCCAACAGCAGCGCGAGAGCAGCGAAGGCCCCTGTCAGCTTTCCTAGGAGTCGTTCAAGCGCCGCAGCTCGGTCAAGGATCTCCATTACACGCGACGGAGTGCGACTGATCGGCAGCGACGGCGCTAGGTTTCTGACCGCCGCACGGACCGCGCTCGACTCAGCCGCACCGTCACCGCGCACGCGGAAGAGCAAGGTGTCTTGCACGCGCTCGTATCCCAGCGCCGAATGGTAGATCATCGGCGGCGGTCCCTCCCTGATGTCGACGTGGCGGACATCACCGACGACGCCGAGGATGCGTAGTCGATCATTACTCCTGCCGAGGACTCCGCCGACCGCGTCGCCGTTGGGGAAGTAGCGTGCCGCGAAGGCTTCGCTCACGAGACAAGTCTGATCATGAGGGTCAGCTTCGTTGAAGAGTCTTCCGGCAACAAGCGGTACAGCCATCACATCAAAGTAACCGGGAGTTGCGCGAAAGATGAGGATATTGACGTCCTCATTGGGCGTGGCATCGTACCCCTCAACCTCGATCGTGGAGGACGAGAAGTTCCCATTAAAGGGCGCGTCTTCGGCGAAAGCCGCCGCCTGTATGCCGGGCATGCCTTCGACCTCCGATAGAATCGCGCGGCGCAGGGCGTCCTGACCGTCCGGCGCGGCTCCGCTCGGGTCCATGCTGAACAGGAGTACGTTCTCGGGCTCGACGCCCAGGTCCACGCCTCTCAACTCCCCGAGCGTACGCAGCAGCAATCCGGTCGAAGCCAGCAGCACCAGAGACAAAGCCACCTGGGCGCCGATGAGAAGATTCTTTGTGCGCGCCTGCGCCTGTGTTCCGCCGGACGTGCCGCGACCGCCCGCCATCGCTGAGGCGATTCCGCTGCGAAGCGACCACCACGCCGGCGCTGAGCCGAAGAGTAGGACAGTGAATAGGCCGAGAGCCGACGCAAACGCCGTGACTCTCCAGTCGAGCGTGACGGAGATGCCGCTTCCGCCCCGCATCTCGCCGATCATGGCGGTCATCGCCGGGACCAACCAGGCCGCAACCGCGATGCCCACCGCCACGCCAGCCGCGGCGAGCAGGACGCTCTCGGCAATCAACTGCCTGAATAGGCGCAAACTGCCCGCACCGAGCGCCACGCGCACTCCGACCTCACGCCGACGGTCGGCCGCGCGCGCTAAGAGCAAATTGGCCAGGTTCGCGCAGGCGATCAACAGCAGGAGTCCAGTCCCGGCCCACAGAAGCGTCAGCGGCCTCGTGAGCCGGTCGCGAAGCGACGAGATCCCTCGTCCAACCGGCGCTACTTCAACCCAGAAATCCCGCAGTTCTCCGCCGCCGTTGGCCTCATGCGTGAGAACGACCACGCGGTTGACTGCATCCTGGGCCTGTCGCACGGTGACGCCAGGGGCTAAACGGCCGAGGATGTTCAACCAGTAGGCCATGCGGTAGTTCTCTTCGACGAAGAGCGAGTCCCGGCCCATCAGTAGGGGGTGTTGCGACAGCGGCGCCCACATGTCTGCGGGAGCCTCCACGTGATGACCGGTGAACGACTCCGGCGCGACGCCGATCACCGTAAACGGCTCGCCTTGGAGCCTAATCGTAGTTCCGACAATTCCGGGGTCTCCACCGCGACGGCGCTGCCAATAGCTGTATGAGAGAACAGCTACACGGGCCCCGCTCGAGCCGGCTTCGTCGTCTTCCGGCTCAATGGGGCGGCCAAGAATGGGGCGGACCCCGAGCATCCCAAAATACTCGCCGGTGACCAGCTGGCACGACGCGCGCTGGATATTGTCGGGGGAGACTGGTTCGCCGACCGTGACCCGACCGCCAAACGTAGGAGAAGCGGCAATCCGGGTAAAGACTCCTTCAAGCTCTTGGAGCGCCTCAAACTGCTGGTATGAGAACGACTCCGCTTGCGGAGAGTCGCTCATGCCAAAGATGCTGTGGGCGCCGGGGCCGAGCGAGACTAGTCTGTCCGGCTCAGCCACCGTCATGGTCTTGAGCAGCAGTGCGTCCATGAAGCTAAAGACGGCGCTGTTGGCTCCGATGGCCAGGGCCAAAACGGTCACGGATACGACCGCGAAGACGGGCGAGCGGCGTAGGGTGCGCCCGGCGAATCGCAGATCAGCTAGTACGTCGCGAATCATCCGTCCCGGCACTTGCAACTGCGGGGCCCTTCGGTATCTCCCTAAGAATCAATACTGCATCTCTCGCAGACGACGTCTGCGGGACGGTTCAATCCCAGAACCGGGACCCTAGTGGTCGGTCGCCTTCTCTGCGCCGAGACCGGTGTTCGCTCGGACGCTGAGTTCGAGATACTTTGCCGCAGCGTCGGGCTCGGTCGAGGTCACCGAACCGAGCCAGGCGGCGATGAAGCCGAGCGGGATACTGACTAGACCGGGATTCTTGAGGGGGAAGAGCGCGTCCTCCATGAAGCTGGGGCTCACCAGGATCAAGCCGATCGACGAGATCAGGCCAGCCGCCATACCCCAAACGGCGCCGCGCGTGGTGAACTTCTTCCAGAAGACAGAGAAAAGAATGACCGGCAGGTTGGCCGAGGCGGCGACGGCGAAGGCGAGGCCGACGAGGAAGGCGACATTTGCTCCCGGCCCCAGCAGGATAGCGACCAGGATCGACAGGGCCCCGACCACGAAGGCGGTGATGCGGGCGACACGGACCTCTTCACCCGGCGCTCGTTCGCGACCGTGGTGGATGACGTTGGTGTAGAAGTCGTGGGCGAAGGAAGTGGAGGCGCTGATGGTCAACCCAGCGACGACGGCGAGGATGGTGGCGAAGGCGACGGCGGAGATAAACGCGAAGAAGACCTCGCCGGCGAGAGCCTGCGCGAGCAGCGGGGCGCTCATGTTGATGCCGCCGTTGGCGGAGATGGAATCGCGGCCGACGATGGTGGCGGCGCCGAAACCGAGAAACGTGGTCATTACGTAGAAGGCGCCGATGAGCAGCATCGCCCAGAAGACGCTGACGCGGGCGGTCTTGGCGTCGGGGACGGTGTAGAACCGGATGAGGATGTGCGGCAGTCCGGCGGTGCCGAAGATCAGCGCCATGCCGAGCGAGATGAGATCCAGTGCGCCGTAGGGCGGGCGGTAGTAGTGTCCGGGTTCGAGGAAGTTGCGGGTGACGGTTTCCCCGCCCTCTTGGAACGTGACGGCCGAAGCCGCTTCGGCAAAGGCCGACATCGAGAAGCCGAAGTGGCCCAGTACCAGGATGCTCAGAAGCAGCGTCCCGCTCATGAGCAAGACGGCTTTGACGATCTGGACCCAGGTGGTGGCCAGCATTCCGCCAAAGACGACGTAGACGATCATCAAGATGCCTACGCCGGTGACCGCCGTCGTGTAGCCGATTCCGGAATCGGCGAGCAGCAGATTGACCAAGGCTCCCGCGCCGACCATCTGAGCGATCATGTAGAACGTGGAAACGGTGAGCGTGCTGAGCGAGGCCCAGGCGCGCACGGGGCGCTCGCGGAGGCGGAAGGCCAGCACGTCGGCCATGGTGTACTTGCCGACGTTGCGCAGCGGTTCCGCGACGACGAAAAGGACGGTCAGGTAAGCGACGAGGAATCCGACCGAGTACATGAAGCCGTCGTAGCCGTAGAAGGCGATGAGGCCCGCGATGCCCAGGAACGAGGCCGCCGACATGTAGTCGCCGGCGATGGCAAGACCGTTTTGCCAGCCGGTGATGCGACGTCCGGCGGCGAAGTAGGCCCCGGCCCCTTGGGAACGTCCGGCGGCCCAGTAAGTGATGACGAGAGTGACGGCGATGAAGCCGAGGAACATGCCGAGCGAGAGGGTCACCTACTTGCCCTCCGGGAGCGTATCTTCCAGGATCTGCTCCGTCGTTCGATCGAACTTCGCCGCGATGCGCATATAAAGGTACGCCAGGATCCAGGCCATGAAAAACTGTGAGAATGCGAACAAATAGGCGATGTTGACGACGCCCCAAACGCGCTGCTTCATCAGCTCCGGCCAATACCCGACCAGTACCGGCAAGGCGAAGTAGTAGACCAAGAAGAACAGCGTCGCAGCCAAGACAAAGCGTGTCTTGCGGGCGATCATGGCGCGGTACTCGGGGGAGCGGGAGATACGATCCCAGCGTTCGGCGGCGTTCATGACGAAGAACGCCAGTCTACACGGTCTGGGCGACGGCCGTCCCGGCGATCTCGGCGTAGCGGTCGTAGAGGCGCTCAAAGACGCGGTCCCAGGAGTTCTCCACGGCGTGGGCTCGGGCGGCTTCGCGCATGCGGGCGTGGCGGTCGGGGTCGTCGATTAGGGCGGCGACCGAGTCGATGAAGTGATCTTCATTGCGGGCGGCGACGCCCGTCTTGCCGTCTTCGATCAGATACTTGGGCCCGCCGCCGTTGGTCACGACGCACGGGACTCCGGAAGACATCGCCTCGTTGACCACGTTGCCGTAGGTATCAGTAAACGAGGGGAAGACGAAGAGATCGAAATTCGCATAGGCGCGGGCTAGAGCCTCGCCCTTGAGTACGCCGGGGAAGGCGCCGGTCTCCAAGTTCTGCTCGAGCCAGGGCTGCTCGTTTCCGTGGCCGACGACGGTGATGCGGATCTTCTTGCGGCCCCGGGCGAGTAGCGCCTCTTCGAGGGTCTTGAGGAAGCGCACATTCTTCTCAGCACTGATCCGGCCCACGTAGCCTAGTTCAAAGACATCGTCGTCGCGATCGCGCTTGGCCGGGTGGTAGAGCTCGATCTCGACGCCGCGGTGCATCACGTCGACGCCCTTGCCGGTGCGCTGCTGGAGCATCGCGACGAGCTCCGGGTTCGGCGCGAAGCAATGCCGGGCGGCGCCGTAGAGTTTTCCGCAGCCCCAGAGGATGCCCTTTTCCACGTTGCGGGCTACGGAGTCGACTGGGCCTTTGGGGAGCAGGCGGAGAGACTTCTGCAGACGCCAAGCCGCAAACTCATGAACATTCGTATGCCAGGAGGCCGTCATCGGTACACGTAGGTTGCGAGCCAGCAGCGCGCCGAGCAAGCTGATGTCGTTGGGGCCGGTGATATGGATCAGATCCGGCTGGAAGGCCTCCAGGGCTTGGCGGACCCCGCGGTAGTAGCGGTTGAGCAGTGGATCGACGTAGAGATCCGCTTCCACTGGAAAGGCGCACAGCCCTCTTTTCAACTCGAAGGTTTCGACCGCGCCGTCGGTCGTATTCTGAGTCGTCTCGCCGGCGTGACAGGAGAAGAACGGATACTCGCGTCGACGAGCGAAGGCGTCCAATTGCCTGGACGTGAGCCCGACCCCGTTGACCTCGTGGAAGCTATCGGTAAAAAACGCCACCCGCGGGGGGCGCAGACTCACAGAGCGGCCCCGGACGGTTCGCCGACAACCTGCCAAGCCGGACGGAGGCGGTCGCTAACGAGAAAGCGCGTCGTGTTGATCAAGACGCGCATCACCTTGGGGTCGCGCCCTTCGAAAAAGTCATCGAAGGATTTTACGTTGCCGCCGCCGCAATGACGGAAGACTCGCTGGGCCCAGCGAACCTGACCCCGAGCATGCTCGGGGTAGTCGTCCAGCATGTCGAATAGACCTTGGAGAATCCGGAGCGCCAGCGGGTCATGGAAATGAGGCATGATGCAAACCTCACTAGCTCCGGAGCCGCGGATCTCGTCGACGAACTCGGCGAAGGTTGCGGCGTTGGTCAAGTTCAACGTCGCGTTGGGTTCGCGGCCGTGGCGATCGCCGCCGGAGATCAGCTTCATGCCGGTCTCTTTGGCGAGATTGACCACCTTGCGATTTTCCTTCCAGGTTCTCAGCCCGTTGATCTCGAGGGCGTGCATGTAGGTTCCGAACTCGGAAAGAAACTGGCGCACAACGACGTCATGCAGCTTCTCGCCGACCACGGGCTGGTCCCAGTACGGATGGTTAAAAACGATCAAGACGTCCGGGTGCGAATGGAGTTCCTCGAACAACTCTCGCATCACTTGCTTGTCGGGAGCGGCGGTATAGGCCTTGAAGCGTTCCATCCACTCGACGGCCCGAGCAGGGGGCAGGTTGTGGACGCCGATGTGAAAGTAGGTCTTCTCATAGGGCGTCGTCCACTCAACCGAGATCGGCGCGAGGCTATTGTCGGCGAACATCTGCAGTTGCAGCGGCGCCTCAATGAGGTCGTGGTCGGTGAGAGAAACGATGGGTTCGAGGCCCAACTTTTCGCGGATCTGACCGCCCTCCAGTTGATAGGCCTGACTTGCCGAGAGCGGCGAGGTCCACCACATACGCTCGCATTGGTAGGCCAGGTCCGTCAGTCGCTGATCGCCGTACTTGATCGAGTATTTCTTCAGCTGCGACTGAATGAAGTAGTTGAAGAGGCGGCTCTGCCGGGTCGTGCGCTCGACGAAACTCGTGCTCTCCTTGGAGTGCATGGTATGCGAGTGCAACGAGACGCCGGTCTTGAATCCGTCGGCGACCCCTTTGTCCCGCATTACGTAGTGCAGTCGGCTTTCCATCACGGTTCCCATCACTCCGATCTCGTACCGCGCGGAGGCCTCTCAATCCGCCGCAGCCGGCTGGTCGTACCGTCATCCCACCTCAGCCAAGCTGATTCCGAGGCGACCGTCACCGGCTCCCAGTGGATTCAGACGGATGGATCTCCGGCCCAAACATCGCGGCTGTCTACTGTTTGGACCATCCCGCGAATGCCCGCCGAATTCGGACGACAAACGACAATCGGTTACTACTTCATCGTAGCCCCCGACCCGATCCGGCGGCAAGCTTCTAGGAGCCGGTCTACCCTTCTTGACGACAGGCCGAGAGCAGCTCTTCGCAGAACTCTCTGGAGCGCTCGTCGGAGAGCTTTCCTTCGGGGCCTACGACATAGAACACGTCTAGGGCCTTGCGTCCCTGGGTCTCGATGAGCACGACCTCGATGTCGCAGTCGTGACGAGAAATCGCGCTCGTGAGGTCATAGAGCAGGCCCACGCGGTCCTCGGCGACCACGTGGAAGATGGTCGCCCGCGAGGAGGTCCGATTGTCGAAAGATACTTCGGGATCCACCGGCGTGCGGCCACGCTGTCCGAAAAGTGGTTTGCGGCGGCGGAGTGAATCGCCGGGGTCTTCGCGGCCGTCCAGAGCCCTGCGCAGACTCTTCCGAAGCGAGCGCAGTTCCGCCTCATCGAGATCCAGGCCGCCGCGAGACTCGCCCGAGGTCAACGCAAAGCTGTCCAGAACGATTCCCTCGCTGTTGGCGAAGGCTTCGGCGCGCTCAATGTTCAGTCCGAAGCCGGCGATCACCGCGCAAATTGAGGCAAAGAGAAACGGTCGGTCGTAAGCGAGGACCTCGACCAGGTAGACCGAACCTTCGCGCGAGGTGGAGACGACGGACTTCTTGTCTACGAGCTTGAGACTTCGTTGATGGTGCTGGACGACTTCATCGGGAGAGTGCATGCGCAGATAGCGCTCTGGAAACCCTTCCAAGAAACCCGCTAGCTGTTCCCGGTCGCCGGGTGCGGCGGCGGCAAGCACCGGCTCACGGGCCTCGCCGACGTGGATTCGGCGGTCCTCGGCGTCGCCCGTCAAACGGTTGAAGACAGCCAAATAGAGACGCCACAGCAACTCTTTGCGCCACGGGGTCATGGCCTCGGGATTCACGGCCGTCGTGTCGGCGTAGGTCAGCAAGGCAAGCAGCCGAAGATTGTCGATCGAGCCCATTTCGCGAGCCAGCTCATCGATTGTTTCCGGGTCGGAGGTGTCGCGCTTGGTGGCGGTGTAGGCCATTAAGGCCTGCTCACGTACCAAGAACAACACCGCTTCAATGTCCGCTTCGGCCGCGCCCAGTCGTTCCAGGGCGACTCTCGCCGACTCCTCGCTGCGAGCGGAGAAGTCGGCCTCTCCGACTCGGCGACCGGCATCGTGATAGAGCAGCGCGAAGTAGAGAATCTCAGGCCTCTCCACTTCGGCGAGTATTGAGGCGAAACGCTTGGATACCTCGTCCTCTTGAGCAGCGAGTCCGTGGATTGTCTGAATCGTCAAGAACGTGTGCTCGTCCACGGTGTAACGATGATAGAAGTCGCGCAGCACCAAGCAGTCGATGGCCCGCAGTTCAGGGAAAACTGCGAACAGTGCACCGGTCTCATGCATGACCGTCAGCGCCTCGTAGGCGTGAGGCTGCTTGAGAATCTCCGCCACCATTTTCCAGGCGCCGGCGCTGGACGCGACATAGGCGCTTAGAGCGTCCGTAGCGCCGGAGATGCTTTGCTCGGCGGAAACGGCCAGAGGCAAACCGTGTCGGCCGACGAAACGAAACAACTGGAGCTGCGTTTCCGGCTCCGCCTCGACCGCCTTGGGTATACGCAGATAGATCTGACCGCGAGTGACGGAGAAATCGTTGTTGGAGAAGCGCTTCGTCCGGTCGCGCAAGAGAGTGAAGAGCGAGTTGCGCGGCGTGCCGTGCTCGTCGATCATGCGCAAGGCAAGCCGGTGGATCGTGCGCGCGGAGCGATAGTACTCGCGCATCCAGTGGGCCGCACCCGCGTATTCTTCAAACGCCTTCCCCGCGCCGTCGGCGGCGACGCTTTCCTGGAGGTCAAAGCCCAGCCGGTTGTTGTCGCGTCCGTTGAAGTGGTGCAAATAGCAGCGAACGGCAAACAGAAAGCGCTTGGCTTCGAGCAACGCTTCGGCGGACTCGGCGGGAAGTCCTTCCTCGGCCGCGGGAACCCGGTCCACGCCGGCGCGCGCCAGCTGAGAGATCCAGCAGGCTAGTTGGAAATCGCGCAGGCCGCCGGGACCTTCCTTAATATCGGGCTCCAGATGGTAGATCGTTTGATCGAAGCTTTGGTGCCGTTTTTCGGCCATCTCGACAAGGCTGGAGATCAGCCATTTGCGTTCGCGTGCGAAGAACGTAGGCAGCCGGTCGTTCGCGAGCTCGTCGTAGAGTTTGCGATCACCGGCAAGATATCGCGCGTCGAGCAGGCTGACGTGGAGTTCGGCGTTGTCGCGGGCCGCCCGTCCGCATTCGGCAGGCGTCCGCACCGACTGCGAGACGCGAAGTTGGGCGTCCCAGAGTTTGGTCAAGAGCGTGGAGATACGGTCTTTGAACCGCTCCGCGTCTGATTCGCGGGCGACCAAGAAGAGCAGATCGACGTCCGAGTGGGGAAATAGTTGGGCCCGTCCGTATCCGCCGACCGCTACGGCGGCAATACCCGTCTCCCCGGCGAAATCGTCCTGGAACAGCCCCTGGACGACCTGATCGACCATGGCGCTGCGATCCGCCACCGCCCGCAGGCCGTCGCCGTCCTCAAAGAAGGCCGTATTGATGCGGTCCATGCTCTGCACGTGCAGAGACGACAAATCGGACATGGAGGACAAACCCCGGAACCAATGAACGGGAGCCGACAGCGATCGACTCCCGAACCAACTACTCATCGTAACGCGACGCGCGAGAGCCCTCGCAGCGGCGTAAAGAAGCGGCTAAATGGCGGCGTCGCCGGTTTCGCTGTTGCGAATCCGGACAGCGGCCTCCACGTCGAAGATGAAGACCTTGCCGTCGCCGATCTTGCCGGTACGGGCGGCTTCGACGATCGTATTCACGGTCTCGTCCACCCGTTCGCTAGCCACGACGACTTCAATCTTGACCTTCGGCAATAGGTCGACCTCGTACTCTTGGCCGCGGTAGACCTCTTTGTGACCTTTCTGACGCCCGTGCCCTCGAACGTCGTAGATCGTCATCCCGTCGACGCCGACGCCCTTGAGCGCCTCACGCACGTCGTCGAGCTTGAACGGTTGGATGATGGCTTCGATTCTCTTCATTCTCTGCTCCTCACAAACCCGGAAATTCGTTCGTTCGAACCCGAGAGCGCGGCGCATCGCCTAGACGTCTGCAGGACGCCTAGATCTGATACGCCTCCTCGCCGTGTTCGGTGATGTCGAGGCCTTGGACCTCGTCCTGCTCCTCTACGCGCAAGCCGGTGATCGCGTCGACGATCTTCAAGATGATCCACGTCGCGATGCCGGCAAAGATCCAAGTCAGCAATACGCCGACCGTGTTGTTGACCAGTTGCCCCATGTTGCCTTCAATGGCTCCAGCCGTCCCGCCCACCGCTTCGCTGGCGAACGCTCCGGTCAGGATGGCCCCTAGGGTACCGCCGACGCCATGCACGCCGAAAGCATCCAACGAATCGTCGTATCCAAACTTAGGCTTGACCAGAGCGACCGACCAGTAGCAGACGAAGCCCGCCAGAAAGCCGATAACCAGCGCCCACATGGGCGTGACGAAACCGGAAGCCGGCGTGATAGCGACCAGGCCGGCAACCGCTCCAGTGATGCCGCCCAGAACGCTGGGCTTGCCGTCGCGGATCCTCTCGGCGAGCAGCCAGGAGAGGACGGCGGCGGCGGCGGCGAAGTGAGTATTGACGAAGGCGGCCGCGGCCAAACCGTCGGCGGCCAAAGCGCTGCCGGCGTTGAAGCCGAACCAGCCCACCCAGAGAAGGCAGGCTCCGATGAACGCGAAGACCAGATTGTGGGGCTTCATCGCTTCACCAGGGTAGCCCTTACGTTTCCCAATATAGATCGCCACCACGAGAGCCGAGATCCCGGAGGACGCGTGCACCACGGTACCGCCGGCGAAATCGAGACAGGGAAGCCAGCCGTCGGCGCCCATGAATCCGCCGCCCCACACCATATGCGCCATGGGGAAGTAGACGACCGTGGCCCACAGGGTCATGAACAGCATCATGCCTGAGAACTTCATCCGCTCGGCAAACGCGCCGGTAATGAGCGCAGGGGTGATGATCGCGAACATGAGCTGGAAGACCATGAACGTGTAGTGGGAAAGGTTCGGAGCCGGACCTCCGGCGTCCATGGTGACGCCGCTAAGGAACAGATAGTCCAACCCGCCGACGTAGTCGTTGCCGGGCGCGAAGGCCAGGCTGTAACCGTAGAGGGCCCACAGGACGGTCATGAGCGCCATCATGGCGAGCGACTGCATCATCGTGGAGAGGATGTTCTTCTTGCGCACCAGGCCGCCGTAAAAGAGCGCCAATCCCGGGCCGGTCATCATCAGGACCAGCGCCGAGCAAACCAGAATCCAGGCGTTGTCGCCGCTATCAATCTCCGCTTCCTGCGCGGCCGCCAAGGTGGGCAGGCCTAGCGCTAGTGCGGGGATCTTCCATCGCCTCAGGGCGTTCATCTTCATCGGTGAGTACTCCTCCCTTTCGACGACGCCTGACAGGGGCGCCGGTGAGTCTCCTAGGAGACGTTCACATCGTCATACGTCCTCGGTGCGCAAGACCACAAGAACGTTTCTATGGAGGCGATACAGAATTTTTATGCCCTGCAGCAGAGGCGCTTGAGCGGGCGAAAAGAGGGCTTTCCAGCCGTCTCAGCCGGTCATCCGATCCGTCCCGTGAATCGGGCGAATCGAAGGTTTCTATGGGCAAAGAACTCCAGGAGGGCTATACCCGCACCAAGAACTGCTCCAAACCGACGTTGAAAGCCTCGGGAGACTCGAGGTTGGATAAGTGCCCGCAGCGCACCAATTCGAGCATATCGACGCCCGGAATTCGTTCGGCGAAAGCCCGCATCTCGCTGGTCGGCGTGATGTCGTCCTCGTCAGAAGCCACCACCAATGTCGGGACGGCGATCGAACCCAACAGCGCAGTCGAGTCAGCGCGAGCGGCCAGCGCCTCGCTCAGTTGAGCAATGACCTCGCCCGGCGTCGATTCGATCATGCGGCGCACCCGAGCGGTCAGATCCTGATCGCCTCTGCGAGTGGTCTCGCCCAAGACCTTTTCAAGCATGCGGTCGGCGACTTCAGCCGGTCCCCGGTCCCGAGCAACAGCAGCCAATTCACGGCGGCCTGCGCGGGCCTCCTCAGAGTCCGCTGCGGCACGGGTGTTGGCGAGCACGAGTCCGCGCAGGCGGTCCGGGAATAGGCGCGCGAAGGCCAGAGCGGCATAACCGCCCATGGAGACGCCTCCCACGACCGCACGCTCGATCTGCAAGGCGTCCAGGAGTCCCGCGCCGGTCGCGGCGATACCGTCTATCGAGAGCGGCCCCGGCTCCGACCCGCCGATGCCGGGCGCGTCAAAAGTCACCACGCGAGCCGCGTGTGCGAGTCCCGCGTTCTGCTCCGCGTACATCGAACGGTTGAGCGGAAACGCATGCATCAGCAGCAGCGGGACGCCCTGGCCGTGAGAATCGTAGCTGACGCGCCGGTCGCCAATTGTGGTTTGCATCGTGGTCAAGCAGCAGCCAGATAGAATAGGCGCACGGAGTCGAGCACCCAGAGTGACGAAATCTAGCATGAAACACCGTGGACTGTCGCCGCTGGACGGACGCCCCGTGGAGATCGAGACATCCGAGGGACGAATCACGGCCGTCCGGCCTTGCGATTCCGCCGATCACTGGATCGCGCCGGGCTTGATCGACGTTCAGGTCAACGGATTCGTCGGCGTCGACTACAACTCTCCCGATACGCCGCTGGACGAAATCGATCGCTCGATTGAAGTCCAGAGGGACACCGGCGTCACGAGACTGCTTCCGACCGTGATTACCGGGTCGAACGAGAATATTCGCGGTTCGCTGGCAAATCTGGCCAAGGCGGCCCGGGCTTGCGCCGGACGCTCGTCCATCCAATGTTTCCATGTGGAGGGCCCGTGGATTGCAGCCGAAGACGGGCCCCGAGGCGCTCATCCCATCGATCACGTACGGGGGCCCTCGATCGAGGAGTTCAAGCAGTTTCAGGACGCTGCCGAAGGCCGTATTCGGTTGCTGACGCTGGCTCCTGAATGGCCCGGGTCACCGGCCGTGATCGAACACATGGTGGATGCCGGAGTCGTCGTCGCCATCGGTCACACGGCGGCGAAGACGCAAGATATCCGAGACGCCGTAGCCGCGGGCGCCACGATGAGTACTCACCTCGGCAACGGCTCGCACAACCTGGTGCCGCGCCACAACAACTACATCGTGGAGCAGATGGCTTCAGACCAATTGGCTGCGGGCCTAATTGTCGACGGCATTCACCTGCCGCCCTCCTTCGTCAAAATTGCGGTTCGAGCCAAGCAGCCGGAGCGCGTCGTCCTGATCACGGACGCAGCGCCCCCGGCGGGCAGCACGCCGGGCAACTACCATTTCGGCCACATTGAGGTGGTGCTGGCAGAGGACCAGTCGGTCCGTTTGCCCAACGGCCAACTGGCCGGCTCCGCACTCTCCATGGATCGCGGAGTGGAGAATCTGATGCTGTTCGCGGACCTCTCGCTGGAGCAGAGCTTGCGGGCGGGAACCAGTCAAGCCGCTGCTGCGGTTCACATGGACGACCGCCTGGGATTCCTTGAGATAGGAGACGCGGCCGAGTTCTTCTTGTTCGACTTCGATGCCGACACCAAGGCGGTCAGCGTCCGCGAAGCGATCTGTTGACCGCCTGGATTAGGATCCGGTCCAACAGGCCGGACGCTTCTCCAGAAACGCCGTCATGCCCTCCTGGGCGTCTGAGGCCAGGGCGTTCATGGACATGACTTCCTTGGTATAGGCGTAGGCCTTGGCTTGATCGAGGTCGATCTGGGCGTAGAACGCGTGCTTCCCCAAGCCGACCGTCAGCGGACTCGCGTCGGCGACCTTCTCAGCAAGCTCCAGCGCGGCGGCGGCCAATTCCTCACTCGAGACGACGCGGTTGATCAATCCCCATTCGGCCGCCGTCGCCGCATCGATCGGCGTACCGGTCAAGAGCATCTCCAAGGCTCTCTTGCGGCCGATCGCACGCGTCAGAGCCACCATGGGCGTAGAGCAGAACAGTCCAATCTTGACCCCTGGGGTGGCGAATGTCGCCCGCTCGGACGCGACGGCCAAATCGCAGGCGGCTACCAGCTGGCACCCGGCCGCGGTCGCGATGCCGTCGACTTGAGCAATCACCGGCGCGCGCAGCTGCTGGATCGTCTGCATCAATTCCGTGCATAGATCGAATAGCCCGCGGTAGAAATCGACGCCTCCGCCGGAGGTCATCTCCTTGAGGTCATGTCCCGCGGAGAAGGCGGGCCCTTCAGCGGCCAACACGACGGCGCGAGCCCCGTCTTCTAGTCCGCGGAGCGCATCCGTCAGCGCACGCATCATCTCCATGGAAAGCGCGTTTCTCCGACGCGGATTGTCGAGCGTCAGACGGACAACGGGGCCTAGGTCTTCTCGGCGAATCATCTCGTTCGTCAGGCTACCAAGGCTTTCGCTATGATGGGTCGCCGTTTCCGCCCAATCCTTTTCGATCCGAGCCCCGAATGTCTCCACTGCTGATCCTTCTCCTCGCCGTCATTCTTGTCTTCGTGTTGATCATCCGCTGGAAGATCAACGCCTTCGCCGCACTGATGATCGCGGCGATCGGCATCGGCATTCTCTCGCCGGAAGTGCCGCTGACGGACGTGATGAGCCGGGTAGGGACACGCTTCGGCGGCGTCGTAGGCCGCATCGGCGTTGCGATTGCGATGGCCGCGATTATCGGCCAGTGCCTGATGGAATCGGGCGCGGCGGACAGGATCACGCGACGCTTCATCCGTTGGTTCGGCGAGAAGTATTCGTCGCTGTCAATGGTCGCATCCGGCTATGTGCTCTCGGTACCGGTGTTCCACGACACCGTCTTTTATCTTCTGATTCCGCTGGCGCGCTCGATGACCATGCGCCAGGGCGGCAAGCGCTACATCCTCAACACGCTCGCCATTGGGGCCGGCGGCGCGGCCACACACGTCTTCGTTCCTCCTACGCCGGGCCCCCTCGCCATGGCGGCGGAGATGAACGTCGATCTCGGGCTGACGATTCTCGTGGGGCTGATGGTCGCCTTCCCGGCGGCCATGGCCTCGTGGGCCTACGCCTGGTGGATCGACTCGAAGCTGCAGATCCCGATTCGCGAAGCTCCGGGCCTCTCGTTGGAGGAGTTGGAAGTGATCGCGAACCGGCCTGAGGACGACCTCCCGGGGTTCTGGAAATCGCTGTTTCCGATCTTCTTGCCCGTCGCCCTGATTACCGGCAACACGTTGACGAACACCTTCGCCAGGGGCTCCGAGGCAGCCGAGTTGATGGCTTTCTTGGGCAATCCCACGTTAGCGCTGATGATGGCCGCCTCGGCGGCCTTGTGGGTCCTTGCGAGCGAGAAGAGCATGAGCCTGCGTGATCTCGCGAAACCGACCGAGTTGGCGATCAAAGACGCCGGGTTGATTATTCTCATCACTGCCGGCGGCGGCGCCTTTGGCGGGATGCTGGTGGAAGCCGGGGTCGGCCGAGTCCTCGGCGAGTTGGCGAGCAGCGCGGGCATCTCCTACCTCGTATTGGGATTCGGCGTCTCAATGATGCTGCGAATCGCGCAGGGCTCGGCGACGGTGGCGATGATCACGGTTTCGTCGATCCTGGCGCCGCTGATGCTTACAACACCGCCCGCCTACAACCCGGTCTACATCTTGATGGCGATCGGCGCGGGTTCGATTACCGGAGGTTGGATGAACGACTCCGGGTTCTGGGTCTACCGCACGATGACGGGCCTCACGGAAGTCGAGGCTCTCAAGACGAAGACAGTCTCACTGGCCGTGATGGGCATCGTCGGCTTCTTGACGTCTTGCCTCGGCGCGTGGCTGCTGCCGATGGTTTAGAGAGCGACTTGCTTTCGTAGGCGTCAGCTATTCCACAGTGACGCTCTTCGCTAGATTGCGGGGCTGGTCGACGTCGCAGCCTCGGAGCACGGCGATGTGATACGCCAACAACTGCAGCGGGACGACCTCAAGGATAGGCAGGAGCAGTTCGTTCGATACCGGGACTTCCAAGACGTCGTCGGTGAACTGTCTAACCGTCTCGTCGCCTTCGTTCACGACCGCAATCACTCGACCCGACCGAGCCTGGACTTCTTGGATATTCGAGAGCGTCTTCTCATAACGCAACTTCGAGTTCTCGTCTTCGGGGTCGTAGGTCGCGACCACGACCACCGGCAGTTCCTCGTCAATGAGCGCGTTCGGGCCGTGCTTCATCTCCCCGGCGGGATAGCCCTCGGCGTGGATGTAGGAGATCTCTTTCAGCTTGAGTGCGCCCTCCAGAGCCATCGGGTAGTGGATGCCGCGTCCCAGGAACAGCGCATCCTTGGCGTGATAGTACTTCTTGGCGATTGCCGCGCAGGTCTCATCGATCCGAAGAACGGCCTCGATCTGGTTGGGCAGGACGACCAGTTGCTCGGCGAACTTCTGCGACGCTTCCTGCGCAATGGACCCGCGCGCTTGGCCGACATAGATCGCCAGCAAGTAGAGCGCCGCTAGTTGCGACGTAAACGCTTTGGTCGAGGCGACGCCGATCTCCGGACCGGCGTGGGTGTAGATCGCGCCTGCGGCCTCGCGCGTGATCATGGAACCGATGACATTGCAGATAGCGATCGTGGGCGAGCCCTTCTCCTTCGACTCCTTCTGCGCCGCCAATGTGTCGGCGGTTTCACCCGACTGCGTAATCAGGACGGTAAGAATGCTCTCGTCGATGATCGGGTCGCGGTAGCGATACTCGGAGCCGTAGTCGACCTCGACCGGGACCCGCGCCAGTCGCTCGATCATAAACTTCCCGGCCAGCGCAGCGTGCCAGGAGGTCCCGCAAGCAACGATACGGATCTGCTGGAACTCGCGCAGCTGCTTCGGCGTGACGCCCATCTCGTTCAGAAAGACTTCGCCGGTCTCGCGCTTGACGCGGCCGATGGACGTCTCGCGCACCGCACGCGGCTGCTCAAAGATCTCCTTGAGCATGAAGTGCTTGTAGCCGCCCTTCTCGGCCATCACCGGGTCCCACATCACCCGCTGGACCTGGCGCGTGACAGGGGCGCCGCCAAAATCGCTTAGCTGAACGCCGTTGGCGGTGAGAACCGCCAAGTCCCCGTCGTCGAGGAAGAAGACGTCGCGCGTGTGATGCAAGATCGCCGGAGTATCGGAGGCGACGAAGTACTCGTCCTCTCCCAGGCCGATAATCGCGGGCGGCCCCTGACGAGCGGCGACGATCTTGTCCGGATCGCGGCGTGAGATGACGGCGATCGCAAAGATCCCGCGCACGCGCGCGATCGCCTCGCGCACCGCATCCTCAAGCTGCACGCCGCCGTCGCGGCTGTACTTGTCCACCAGGTGCGCCAGAACCTCGGTGTCGGTGTCTGTAATGAACTCGTGTCCCGCGGCGCGGAGCTCGTGCTTGAGTTCGAGGTAGTTCTCAATAATGCCGTTGTGGACGACGACGATGTCGCCGGAGTTGTCGCGGTGAGGATGGGCGTTCTCTTCGGTGGGTCGCCCGTGGGTCGCCCAGCGCGTATGACCGATGCCGTAGCTTCCAGCGGCGGGGTCGAGACGGATCGTCTCCTCCAGCTTGCGCAGCTTGCCCGCGGCGCGGCGCAGCTCAAACGGGGTGTCGCCGGCGCCGACGGCGACGCCGGCTGAATCATACCCGCGGTACTCGAGACGTCGTAGCCCGTCCACAATGATCGGGGTCGCCTCTCCGGGGCCGATGTAGCCGACGATTCCACACATAAAGGTCTCTTACTCCTCGATCTCGACCGTATACTCCTCGATCACAGGATTGGCCAAGACTTCGCGCGCGATGCGGTCGACCTGCTCCCGAGCTTGGTCGGCGGAAACCCCGTCGTCGAGTTGTAGGTCGAAGTACTTCCCTTGACGAACGTCCGCAATCCCCTCGTGTCCGAGGTTGCGGAGGGCGGACTGAATGGTGCGCCCCTGGGGATCGAGGACGGTCTTTTTCATGCTGACGTGCACGCGCGCTTTCATACTCCAGATTGTATCCGGGTTGAGACCGCCGCCATGCGGGGAAGCCCTTAAGTTCTTCCGGGATCGTTGGTATCCGGCGGGAGACTACTTGCCGATGCAGAACGTGGAGAAGATGGCGGCGAGTACGTCGTCGTTCGTCGTCGCCCCAGTAATCGCGTCCACCGGACGAAGGGCGGAGTAGAGGTCGAGCAACAGCATCTCATGGGGAATGCGGCTGCGGACCGCCTCTTGGGCGGCTGCGAGACTGGCCAACGACTCGCGTAGGAGTTGCTCGTGCCGGAGATTTGTGAGGAAGGCGGTCTCCCGTCCGGGACGAGGAGCCGCGTGTTCGACGATCGCCTGCCGCAGATCTTCAATCCCAAGCCCGGTGACGGCGGAGACTGCCAGGGCTCCGGCCGGAAGCTGCGCCCGAGGTTCCAAGTCCGCCTTGTTGCCGACCACGACGCCCTGACCGGCTTCAGCGCATTTCTGGAGCAGCCGCCCGTCCGTATCATCGAGCGGTGCGGACAAGTCCACGACGGCGAGCGTCAGGTCCGCATCGGCCAAAGCTTCCCAACTACGCTCGACACCCTGCGCCTCAGCAACATCCTCGGTGGCGCGGATCCCGGCCGTGTCGAGCAAGCGCACGGGAATGCCGCAGATGGAAGCGGTCTCGCTGACGACGTCGCGCGTCGTGCCGGCTTGTGGGGTGACGATCGCGCGGTCGCGCCCAACGAGCCGATTGAACAAGCTCGACTTACCCACGTTGGGCCGCCCGAGGATGGCCAGGGTGATTCCGCCCCTGACGACCTTGCCCCAACGAAAGCTCTCAGCGAGTCGGCGGGCGGGTTCGAGCACGCGAGAGATGCGAGCGAGCAGCTCCTCATCCGACGCGACGTCGACGTCGTCTTCCGCGAAATCGATGCCCGCTTCCAGCAGGGCGATGAGTTCGAGGAGTTCCGCCTTCATCGGGGCCAGTCGCTTGGATAAGGAACCGTCGACCTGCTCCATCGCAACGCGCGCCTGGTAGACGGTGGTGGCGTCGATCAGGTCGCGAACCGCCTCCGCTTGCGCTAGGTCGAGGCGACCGAGCAAGTAAGCCCTCTGAGTGAACTCCCCAGGTTCGGCGGCTCGGGCGCCGCCCGCTAGAGCCTGCTCCACTACGAAGGCAAGGACGGCAGGGGAACCGTGGCAGGAAATTTCCACCACATCCTCTGATGTGAAGCTGTGCGGAGCAACGAATCGCGTGAGTACTACGCGATCGACCGTCTCGTCTTCGCCGTCCACGACTCGCGCCATGACGGCCTTGCGGGGCTCCCAATCGCCGGATGATTCGCGACGGCAGAACGTCTCGGCGATTTCGACCGCACGAGCCCCGGAGAGCCGCACGATTCCGATGCCTCCCCGGCCGGGCGGAGTGGAGACGGCGACGATCGTATCGTCTGCGAATACCGATTGAGGCAGCATCGCGATCGCGACTAGGCGGTCCGTCGACTAGTCTTCCGCGTAAATGACCGTGTGACGCCGCGGGACTTCGCCTTCCGACTCCGTCGTCACGCCTTCGATATCGCGCAGAGCGAGATGAAGGATGCGACGTTCGCGCGAAGTCATCGGCTTGAAGTGAAACGGGCGTCCAGTACGGCGGACCTTAGCGGCCGCCTCCTCAGCGCTTTCGCGAAGGTCCTCGATGCGATCGACGCGATAGTCCTCGGCGTCAAAGATGAGGCGGTAACGATCCTGGTGTCCGACGCCGAGGGCTTCAAGCGTCAGGTGCTCCAGCGCCAGGAGAAGCTCGGCGCGGTTGTGGAGCAGCATGTCCACGTCCGGACCGGAGAAGTCGACCGTGATGTCCGGCGAGATCATCTCCGTCTTCACCGCCCCGTCGAGAAAGTCGTAGTCCAAGTCGAGGTTGGCGAGTTCCAGCACTTCGTCCAGGAACTCGTCAATCTGGTCCTTTACTTTTTCTGATTTCCAATCAACGGGCATGAGCGGCGGGGTGGGAGACCAAACGTCGGGCTATTTCTTCTTCTTGCCTTTGGGGCGTACTTTTTCGATTTCGAGCGGCTCGCCCGGCATCTTGTTGAGCAACACCTGTTGGCCGACGCCGACTAAGTTGCTGGTGAGCCAGTATAACACCAGGCCAGCCTGGAACTGGTAGAAGATGAAGCCCATAAACAGGGGCATGAACTTCATCATTTTGGCCTGAGCCGGATCGACCGACGGCGTCGGCGTCAGCGACTGCATCCAGAACTGCGTCGCAATCATGGCCAGCGGCAAGACCCGAATCGCCAGCGTCTCCGGTTGAGATAGGTCGCTGACCCACAACCAATCGGCGCCGCGCATCTCGATCGCCGCGGTCAACACGGTGTAAAAGGCGAAGAAGAAGGGGATCTGCAGCATCATCGGGAAGCAGCCGCCGGCAGGATTGACGTCGTACTTCTTGTAAAGCGCCATCAGCTCTTCGTTTTGCTTCTGCTTCTTGGGGTCCGTCATGCCGAGCCCCTTGTAACGCTCATTGATCTGCTTGACCAACGGCTGAATCTGCTGCATCCGCTTCATCGATTTCGATCCCTTCCACTTGAGCGGGAAGAGGGCGAGATTGATGAAGCAGGTGAGGATGACGATCGCCCAGCCCCAGTTGGCGACCCAATTGGCGTGGATCCAGCGCATCATCAGGAACAGCGGCTCGCCGATGAACCCGAACCAACCGAAGTCAACCGCCTCGCGGAGTCTCGGGTCGACGGCCTGAAGCTCGTCTACATCCTTTGGTCCGACGAAGACTCGAAAACGATTGGCGCCGGGGCCGCCGATCGCCATTGCCGGGTAGAGCAACGTGTCCTCAAGTTCCGGGTCGGGGCGAACTTCAATGCCGGCCGAATCAAACGCGAGTTCGGTCTCGTTCTCTTCCGGCAGGAAGATCGCGGCGAAATAGTGATCGCGGATCCCGAGGTAGTCGTAGCGGCCTCGAATGGTGGCCCAGCCGTCTTCTTCATTCTCAAGATCCACGTCCTCAAGCCCTTCCTCGGAGGTGAAGAAAAAGTTGCGAGCAAAGGTCTCGTTAGTCTTATGTTGGAAATCGCCGAAGCCGCCCGGCCAAGCGATTCGGTGCGGCTGCTCAGCTCCGCTTCGCGCGACCCGAGTCTCCAGTTCAAACACGTAGCCGGACGCCTCAAACCGGAAGGTCTTGGTGACCCGCAGTCCGTTCTGGACGAGGTCGAATCGCAACTCCGTCGGCGCGGTGCGCAGGTCGGGGCCGTCGTTCACGGCGAACAGGGCATCGTCGACGCCTTCGATCACCGCACCGCCGGGAGACCGCAAAGAGAACGGTGCGCCGAACTCCTCGGCGCCCCAGTCGTTGACGAGGTCGAGTTCCCCGCCCTCGGCGTCCATGTAGTGGTGGAGAGTCCAACTCTTGACCACGGCGCCGCGATTGCTAAACACCACGCGGTATGCGCCGGTGTCCACCGTGATGGCGCGCTCGCTGGTCGCGGCCACTGCCGCAACCTCAGCCTCCGCTCCCTCATCCTCGGGTGGGGCGGCAGCGGTCTCCTCCTCCGCCGCGACCGGAGCAGCGGGAGTCGGCGCTGGAGCGGGGGTCTCCGGCGCAGGCGCTTCTTGCACGATCGGAGACTCGATCGGCGCACCGGGCGGGGGCGCAAAAAAGTAGAAGTAGCCCATGATGGCCGCCGCTGAAAGCAGCGAGGCGACCAGCAGGCGACTCTGGACAAACTGTTCTTCGTTTTTCTCAGGCATCGGGAACCGGGTCGATTCCGCCGCGGGCGAAGGGATTGCAGCGCAACAGGCGACGGGCGGCGAGCCAGACGCCCCGTAGGACGCCGTGTTTCTCTACCGCCTCTTTAGCGTACATCGAACACGTCGGCTGATACTTGCACGCCGAGGGCAGGAAGGGCGAAATCTGGCTCTTGTAGAACAACAGCAAGAAGACGGCCGCCTTCTGTCCCCACGACTGCGCTCCCTTGGTCACAGCGAATCACTATAGCCGCCCCGACGCCGGGCTTTCGCCAGCAAGCGCTCGAGTTCGGCCTCTATCTGTTGGTAAGACGAATCACGCGCCTCGTTTCGTGCGTGAAAAACGATCCACGCCCCGTCCGGCGCCCAATCCCAGTGTTGACGGATCGCCTCGCGGAACCAGCGCTTGACTCGGTTGCGCACGACGGCCTTGCCGACTTTGCGTGAAACCGTGAGTCCAACGCGCCCCGGGGCCTGTTCCGCCCTGGGCAGCAGGAAAACGGAAAAAAGGGGACCCGCGGCGCGGACCCCCTG
>Ga0070726_10001071_pt1 | contig 28964 bp, 26 predicted proteins | sample tdAd471_FD_67275 | JGI IMG/M metagenome (GOLD analysis project Ga0070726, IMG submission 67275) | Marine sediment microbial communities from the Atlantic coast under amendment with organic carbon and nitrate - tdAd47.1 | ecosystem: Environmental > Aquatic > Marine > Coastal > Sediment | place...
CTACGAGGCCCTGCGCACCCTCGACTGATCCGAATACCCCCTAGCATCCAAACACCCCCACAAGGAGACAATGCAATGTCTAAACGCCCCACCTATGCCCAACTGCGCGCCGAAGTGCTGAAACGCTATCCTGATGGCGTCACGCCTGCCGGCATCAACATTGATGACATCGTCCAGCTGAAGCTGCAGAACACCTACTCCACGCATCTTGATATCGCCCGTGAAATGGCCGGCGTGATGCGCGAAGACATGGCTGCCTATGATGCAGACCATGGCAAGTTCACTCAGTCGCTCGGTTGCTGGTCCGGTTATCACGCGCACCAGATGATCAAGTCCGTGAAGCGTATGCGCGGCACGGCCAAGGGCACTTATGTGTACCTCTCCGGCTGGATGGTTGCCGGCCTGCGCAACCGCTTTGGTCACCAGCCTGACCAGTCCATGCACGAGAAAACCGCTGTGGTGGACCTGATCGAGGAGATTTACGTCTCCCTGCGCCAGGCCGACGAAGTTGCCCTGAATGACCTGTTCCGTGAGCTGAAATCTGCCAAGGAAAAAGGCGCGCCTGCCGACGTGATCGAAACCATCGTCCAGCGCATCGATACGTTTGAGTCTCATGTCGTGCCGATCATCGCTGACATTGATGCCGGGTTCGGCAATGAACACGCGACCTATCTGCTCGCCAAGGAAATGATCAAGGCTGGCGCGTGCTGCATCCAGATCGAGAACCAGGTGTCTGATGCCAAACAGTGTGGCCACCAGGATGGCAAGGTCACTGTGCCGCGCGAAGACTTCATCGAAAAACTGCGCGCCTGCCGTCTGGCCTTTGAGGAGCTGGGTGTGGATGACGGCGTCATCGTGGCCCGGACAGACAGCCTCGGCGCTGGCCTGACTCAGAAGATCCCGGTCTCGCAACAGCCGGGCGATCTGGCCTCCGAATACATTAAATGGCTCGACACGGAAGATATCACGCCAGCCAACCCGCTGAAGGATGGTGACGTCGCCCTGCAAAAAGACGGCAAACTGGTGAAGCCGGTGCGCCTGCCAAACGGTCTCTACAAATTCCGTGAGGGGACGGGTGCTGACCGTGTGGTCGAAGACTGTATCTCCAGCCTCACCATTGGCGGCGCAGACCTTCTCTGGATCGAAACGGATACGCCGAACGTCGACATCATCGCCGGCATGGTGAACCGCATCAAGGAAGTCGTGCCGAATGCCAAGCTGACCTACAATAACAGCCCCAGCTTCAACTGGACGCTCAATCTGCGCAAACAGGTGCGCGCAGACTGGCTGGCCGCCGGCAAGATCTCCGAAGGGGAATATCCGGAGGCGGAGCTTATGTCTGCCCGCTTCGACGAAACAGACCTCGGCCAGGAAGCCGATGCCCGTCTGCAGCGCTTCCAGTACGACATCAGCGACCGCGCCGGTGTGTTCCACAATCTGATTACACTGCCGACCTTCCACATGACGGCCTTCGCCATGGACGAGCTCTCGAAGGGCTATTTCGGCGAGAACAAAATGGCCGCCTATGTGCAGACGATCCAGCGCCGCGAAATCCGCAATGGCGTGTCGGCGGTGAAACACCAGCACGAAGTCGGCTCCGACCTTGGCGACACGTTCAAGGAAATGGTGGCTGGCGAACGCGCCCTGAAAGCGGGCGGCGTGCACAACACGATGAATCAGTTCGAGAACGTCGCCTGATTCATCCTGACAATCCTACTCTCCATACCTTTCAGCCCGGCTTCGGCCGGGCTTTTTTTATGGATCATTCGAAATCGTCCAGCGCGCAGGTATATGGCATGCCGGGAAGGGCTTTGCCGTCTTCCAGCGAGGCCTGGGGCTGGCAGATGCGGGTTGTCTGATTGTTGTCGCGCGCGGTGGTACGTGCCCACACGGTCACCAGCCCTCTCGGGCCTGAGCCCGCGGGGCACGCATCTTCAAGGTTGAAGGCGTGGATGGCGTTGCGCTCGAAATATGTCTTGGCGTTGCCGGAAGGTGCCTGTGAGGCAAACCACTCCTGCAGCACGTTCTCTGTAGGCAGAATGTCGACATCCCAGCCATCATCGCGCCGTGCCTGTGTGAAGGCCGGATTGTCCCAATGCCCCACCATGAAGCTGTTCTGGCGCACGCATTGCGGCTCTGTCAGCGTAATGTAGATTTCTTGCGGATGGTGATAATGATAAGGATAAAATGTATTCGCGAGTTGGATTGTCATGCCCACTTCGGCGCCCACCGGCTCTCCGTCGATTGACTTGATCCGCAACAGGCCCCAAGGCCCCATCACTTCGGCATAAGCATACCCGCCGCGAAAGCGTTCATTCAGTGCGCTGGGGTTTTCCGCATAGAAAGGTAGCCAGCCCACTGAGGCCCAGAGGTTTGGCAAGCCATTGGCCGTCACATCGACAGGGAAGGCGCCCTCCGGGGTAGTGTCTTTCAGGATCTGCCAGAATCCCTCTGACAGTTCGCGCCCGGATTCGCCTATTGGCCCGTTTGTCCCGGCATAATATTCCGCCATAGCCGGGCGCTCGATCCAACTGGCTACCTCGCTTTCCTCCAGCGCGGCCTTACCCGGCGAATACAGGGCAAAAGCGTCATAATTCTTTTGGGGATCAAAGCATGCTTTGGCTTCATCGGGGTGGTCAAGCACTGCGCGAATATGGCTCAGCACGGCGTCGACATCTTTATATTTGTCTATGCAACCCGTTTCCGGCCCTTCGCCATCAGCTGTGACAGTCTGCAGGATAACGCCTGCGCCAGTATCGCACTGTGAGTCGCCTGCCCGGAGGGATTCCGAGAAACCCTCTAGATAAACAAGGGTCTCATCCCATAGGGTATCTATCAGGGCTTGCTCGCTCTGCGTGTAGCTTGCCTCAGGCATGTCACTGTCGCAGACAAAGACTGGCGGCGCTGTGCTCGTCATCTCCGTACTGGCGGGGGTGCAGGCACTCGCCAGGGCAAGGCCGGTGAATATCAGAGCGGTACGATGTAGCATTTCGGTCTCCGAAGCATTGACTCACCTGTCTGAAAATTTAACAGGGTGAGGGGAAAGTTCAAATTTGGGATCTGCAGCGCCCCATGCATGTGAAGCTGGCGGTCTGCAAAACGGGGGCTCCGGTGACCATGAATAACCGGGTAGGCAGGCAGACCATCAGCGTTTCAAATCGGCCATTTTCGGCTGTTGCAGAGAAATAGCTTACAGGGAGCTGGAATTTTCATGGACTGCAGGCCGACAAAAATTGACCCTTGGGCGCAGATCTTTCTGGTCGCGCCATATTGGACCAGCATAACGGTACCTGCGACGAGCCCGGAGGCACGGCCGCAATTCCTGGAAAAGTTGCAAGGTGCACTGAACAAGGGTGCCGAAGGGGCACCGTGGGAACTTGAAAGATTTGCCCGGCCACGCACCATACGTTTCAGAAAGTATGGCCAGCTTGTGTGTCCATTTGAGTTCAAGCCGGACTTTGTGGAAGAAATTCAAAACCATATCGGCACGGACCATTTTGATGGTTTGTCTGGCCGGATTAACTATTTCGACTATGGTATTGGCAATATCGAAATCTGTATCGGTATCAAGAATATCACGGCGGAATCTCTGGAGGTGCTCACACCGAAATTTGAGGTCTGCAAACTGCGCGTGGTCGATGAATTGGTGGCGGGCGTGCCTAGCGCTCTGATTGATCTGGAAGACATAGACCGCCGGATCAGCGCGTATCTAAAGAAGCATTGCGATGGCCTCGAAAACCGTCTGAAGCCCTCCTATGATCAGGATATCATATCAAAGCGGTCTTCCATGATGTGTGGTCCGGTCAGTCGGAATGTTCTTTTCATCAATTCAGACACCCCGTCAGCGAGCGTGGAGGTGCCTCTCGACGCCATCCAGCAACTCGCGGCCAAATTCCTGAACCAGGTGAACGGCAATCTGGGGCAGACAGGCTCCAGCAGCATCCCGGTCAGCCATGTCGGCTTTGAGGGCGCGGTGGCTGTTGTGAACCGGAATGAAACCAGTTGCCAGCGTGTCGGCAAGAGCCTCTCGGATGGTGCCTTCACAGTGATGAATGACCTGACCGGTGAAGAGGGGGAGGTCAAACGTACCAAGATGCTGTGGGCCTTGGTGCATATGTACTGGTCGGCCTTCTACTGTTCGTCAGAGGGCCTCTTCTCTCTGCTTGCCTCGCATTCCGAAAAGAAGAAGGCGCGCCTGGCAGACATTCGGCGGGAGTATGAAGCGCTTGAGTTCTACAAACGTATCATCTCTACCCTGAAGTTTGAGGCAAAGCCCGAAAAAGTTGTCGTGGAAGGCGAAGACAGGATCCGCTACACTTCTGTGTGGGACGCCTATGAGTCAGATGATCTTCTCATCTCGCTCGAAAAGATCAATGCTGATCTGACCGAGAACCTCCTTACTTTGAGAGATCGCGCACATCGGATCATCCAGAACCGCACGGCCACGTTGATCGCCATCTTCACGGCGCTGACCATTTTCAGCCTCGTGGCGGATGTCATCGAGCTGTATGACGTGACTGGATTGATCAAGCCGCTTCTGCGCATGACCATCCTGTTCAGCGGTGCGGTGCTTTTGTTGATGGTAGCGTATCTGGTTTCCCATATCACCTCTGTTTTGACCTCACGCATAAGGCGGCATTAGGCGCTTAACCCAACCTCAGGAGTATAGTTATCCCTTCCGAATTCACCGCCATAGTGAATTGCCTGCAGGAACACCTGTCCGGCACCATCGGCCATAGCGTGCCCGAGGGCGCGGGCCGGTTGGTCATGTCCGCCCTGGAGCGTGAACTGACGGCTGGCAGGGCGGACGGACTCTCCCCGCGCACCCTACCAGTGGTCGATACATGGTTTGAGGCTGCGCTGGATCTGTCTGCGGCGGAAGGCTTCGGCAAGACGGCGACCGCACTGCGCAATGTCAAGGATCGGCTCTACTGGGATTCCATCTATCCAATAGAGGATGTGGGCGAGGATTTTGATGCTTATTGCGCCTTTGCTGAGCTTGTTGGCCCCAATGCGCCGGTGCGCGCAGAGGGCTATTCCGCAGGGTTGACGCTCATCGCGCCGGACTTTTTGTACAATTGGCATACGCATCCGGCCTCAGAGATCTATATGATCCTTACGCCCCAGTCTCTCTGGGCGCTGAACGATGGTCCGTTTATGGCGAAATCTGCCGGAGATGTTGTCTATCACGCCAGCGGAGCGCCGCATGCGATGAAGACCCAGGGGCACGTCCTGCTCGCGCCCTGGATATGGACCGGAGACATCGCCACCGAGCCGCAAATGAGATCTGGCTCACGATAAGTGCCCTTGGCCAGAGACATCCAGCGCGGAGCCCGTTTCCGCCCTGCACAAGAATTATGGAAGAGTGAACGGTAGAGCATATGACGGATGAAAACGAGTATACCTACGATACGGACCATACAGTGGGCGACGATAATGTCCGTTTCATAGGTCTGGATGTTCACAACCCCGTTTTCTTCATCAGCGCTGCCATCGTGCTCGGCTTTGTCGGCCTCTCCCTCGCCATGCCGGATACGGTCCGCTCTGTCCTGACGGACATGAAAGACGCGACGCTGATAAATCTGGATTGGTTCTTCGCCTTGATCCCGACGGCCATGGTGCTGTTTTGCGCTGGCCTTGCGGTCTCCTCTCTCGGGTCCATCCGGCTTGGCGGGCCGGACGCAGAGCCGGAATTCGGCTTCTTCTCCTGGATCGCCATGCTGTTTGCCGCCGGTATCGGCATCGGCTTCATGTTTTATGGTGCGGCTGAGCCTCTTGCTTTCTATACGGACTGGTTCGGTACGCCGCTGGATGTTCCGGCAGAGTCAGAGCAGGCGAGACGCCTGGCCTTCAGCGCGACGCTGTTTCACTGGTGCCTGTCGCCCTGGGGCATCTATGCCGTCATCGGCCTGTCGCTCGGCTATTTCGCGCACAGCCGCGGCCTGCCTATGACGATCCGTTCCATCTTCTACCCTCTGATCGGAGAGCGTATCTGGGGCTGGCCGGGCCACATCATCGACATTCTGGCCGTCATCTCCACCGTCTTTGGCCTTGCTACCACGATCGGTATTGGGGCCACTCAGGCGGCGACCGGGGTTGGCTTTCTGGCAGGGTTCGATGCGGGGCTTACGGCGCAAGTTGTGCTGATCCTGGTGATGACAGGCGTGGCCGGCATCTCTGTCTGGCGCGGCGTTGATGGCGGCGTGAAGCTGCTGTCCAATCTCAACATGATCATCGCCTTTCTTCTGCTTCTGTTTGTTATCTTCTTCGGGCCCACGGTCAGCATCCTGACCGGCATATTCGAAAATCTGGGCGCGTATCTGATCGATGCGCCCTCGCTGATTAACTGGGTCGGCCGTGAGGATACCGAATGGTTCCATGGCTGGACGATCTTCTACTGGGCGTGGTGGATTTCCTGGTCGCCCTTTGTGGGAATGTTCATCGCCCGCATTTCAAGGGGCCGCAGCGTGCGCACCTTTGTCACCGCCGTGCTGCTCGTGCCGGCCCTGATCAGCGTCATCTGGTTTACCGCGTTCGGCATGGCCGCCATTGACATCTTTAACGGGGAAGACACGGCTCTGTCAGGGGGCATCGACCAGGTCTCGCTCGTCCTGTTCCAGATGCTGTCGGAGATGCCATTCTTCGGCGTTACGGCGCTGGCGTCCTTGCTTCTGCTGCTCGTCTTTATCGTGACCTCGGCGGACTCCGGCGCCCTTGTCGTTGACAGCATTACGGCAGGCGGCAAGACGACCTCTCCCGCGTTGCAGCGCCTGTTCTGGGTGTTCGTGCTTGGGGCGCTCGCCTCCGTGCTTTTGTATGGCGGTGGCCGCTCCACCCTCAAATCCTTGCAGAATGGCATCATCGCAACGGCGACCCCTTTTGCGCTGATCCTGTTGCTGGCATGTGTCAGCCTGCTACTCGGATTACTGGACGAAAAGCGGACAGCCAGGAAAGCGGCGCAGATTGCCGCCCAGGAGGAATAGGAATGTCAGAGACGGAAGTGACGCTGGAAGACCTGAACTTCGAGGCACAGAACATCCTTGTTCTGGTCGACATGAAGCATAAGGACCATGCCGACAAGGCGCTGAATCTGGCGGCATGGATGGCCAAAGCCATGTCGGCCAACCTTACCCTGATGACGGTGGCCTACCCGCTGGGCAAGCACATCGCGGATGTGCCGGAGAAGCGCAAACCGGATTTCCTGGAATATGCCCGTCGCCAGTCCGAGAAACTGGGTGTCACGATAGAGCCCTTGTTCACCGTGCATGAATCCGTGGTGTATGAAGTCGTCCGCGTCGCCGAGAAGCGCAAGATCGATCTCATCATCCTGCAGTCCGGCCCGACAAAGCTGGTCGAGCATGTGCTCGGCTCCAAGGCGTCCAATATATCACTGAAATCCAAATGCTCGGTCTTTGTTGTCCGCTAGCGCATCAGACCAGTTGGAAGCATTTCAGAGCGCATCCCGGTCTGCTCATGGCCAGCGCGCCTTTGTAGCCCGGTAGGGCAGGCAGGTCCTGCAACTCAAACTGAAGCAGGCTTTTGGCGTTCCCCTTTGCGCGCAACAGGCGGGCTGGGGCGGCTGGATCGACCGCCACCTCAAACGCCTTCAGCGGCACGCCCATGCCGCGGCCATCAGCCTTGATCAGGGCCTCCTTGCGAGTCCAGCAGGTCAGGAAGGCTTCCATTTGCTGCGCCTCAGATAAGGCCAGAATGGCGGCCGTCTCGGCAGGCGCGAATGTGTTGCGGGCCAGTGCCTGCATCTGATCGATCTGGCGAACCGCTTCAATGTCCACACCCAGCTCTCCCTCAGGGCTGACGGCCAGCACCGCCAGGTCAGCAGAATGAGACAAATTGAAACTCAGCGCCGTGCCGTCACTTGCGGCGAGCGCCGGTTTGCCCTTCGGGCCAAGATCAAAGCTCAGCGCGTCTGGCGCGTCTGCACCATAGGCGCTGAGGATGTACCGCGTCAGGCCATGAAACGCGGTGAAGCGCACGCGGTGCTCCGGCATGACCAGACGCTTGGCCCGCGCGCGTTCTTGTGCCGAGAGCACGCTCGCCAGCGCCTCCATTGCCGGCGCAGGGCACGGGCTTGGCAGTAGCCAGACATGAACGTCATCCTTCTCAAGCACGGGCAGGACACGCGTCGAAAACTCTCCCACCACATGCCGCAGGGCCACGCTTTCATAAGCTGAAAGCTGCTCAGTCCTCGCAGGCTGAGGGGAAGATGAATTCGGAATGGCGGCCTCCGGTGTTTACGCTCATCTCCTGCATGGCGCTTCTGGGGACTGTGCGCAAGCTCACCTCTTTGTCACCGCCCCAGAACATGAGCTCATCCCGAGCGACGTCGAAGGATGACTGCACGCGCACAAACGCCCCTCTGTCATCCCGGAAAGCCCGCAAGGATTTATCCGGGACCCAGGTCGTAGTCGCAACTCAGTACTGGGTCCCGGATATTTGCGGCGCAAATTCCGGGATGACAGAGCGGGCCCCTTATCCCACAAAAAACCCGCCCCAACCTGCAGCAAACATTGCCGCAAAAATAAACTTGTCCGACACCCTCCGCACCCGGTGTATAGTCAGGCCATGTCTGATCCGCGCTTTGCCCCGGCCTATGCCTATGTCCACCCGGTCTTCTGGCCGTGGCTCTGGCTGCAGCTCTGGGCCATTGCGACGCATCAGAAAGAGACGGGGCAGGACTTTCTCCTGAATGTCACGCGCTGCGGATTTGTTCGCATCAAATACGTGTCGGACGTCCGCAAGCCCAAACCGAAAAATCTCTACACATATGAAGCGCCGCTCGTGCCTGCGTGGGAACGCCCGGCGCTCGGCACTGACATGCCGTCCGAGTTCGCAGAGAACGCCCAGCCGCTTATCCTGAGCGCGCTTGTGGATGCCCTGCACGCGGCCCTCGCAGACCTGTACCCGGCATACCGCGAGCCAGCCCCCGACACATCCTGATACGGAACTTCCTGCCCGAATTCAGCTCACCTCACCGGATGGCCCCCGCCATGCCGGGCAAACGAGCTGGCGGAAAGGTCAGTCCACCTAGCGAAACGTGAATTTTGCGGGCCGCTTCTCGAGGAAGGCCTTGTGCCCGTCCTTGAAGTCTTCATTCGTGAAGCCATTCAGGAACAGCGCGTTTGCCTCAGGCGTGGCATTGTCCCAGCCCTGGCTGACGCCCTCAAACATCTCCTTGATCGCGCGGGTAGACCATTGCGAGACGGCGCCAATGGCCTCTGCCATCTCGTATGCCGCCTTCAGCGCGTCACCCTTCGGCACCAGCCGGTTGATAAGCCCCATATGGAAGGCTTCCTCACACTCGAACAGGCGGCCGGTCAGCAGGATGTCCTTGGCATTCGGCACGCCAACCACTTCCGCCAGGCGGCGCGTATCATCGGCCGGATAGACGATGCCCAGCCGCGCCGGTGTCACCGCAAAGCGCGAGCCCTCAGCCGCAATGCGCAAATCCGTCGCCAGCGCCAGGCTGACGCCGCCGCCCACACAGGCCCCCTCAATGGATGCGATCACCGGCTTCGGGCAATTGGCCAGGCTGTTCACTGCGCGCGTGATCGTATCGGCGGAGGCCTGAGCCGTTTCCTCCGTGGCGTAGATCACCTCGAACTCGGAAATGTCTGCGCCCGCCGCGAAGGCGCCCGCCGTGCCGCCATGCAGGATGATCACTTTCACCGCCTTCTCGGCAACGGCCTGATCGACCAGGGCAGGGATTGCGTCCCACATGTCGGATGACAGCGCGTTGCGCTTTTCCGGCTTGTCCAGAATGATCTCGGCCGTTTCGTCATTTAGCTGCAGGCGAATGGAAGATGACGTCATGGCGCGGGCCTCTTGTCTGTTCGAATGGGAGTGCCCCGATTTAGGCCAGTGGGCCCCCAAGGGCCAGCCCCGATTTTGGCATGGCGATTGCCTGAGTGAATGCAGAGGGACAAGCAAAACAGCTTATCCTGTATTCTTATGGGATCGCGGGAGAGATCAGCCGGTGAGCAATAGTAATATTCTGGTTGTAGCACATGGGGAAAAACGTGGGCGCTGCGTCCCGACAGGGGATGCCTTTCTGCGTCGGCTGGCCATGACAGATAATCCGCTTCTGATGGATATTCGTATCCATCGGACAGGCACCGGCAAGCCGGACCTTGCAAATGTGTCCCTGGTGATCTTCTGGCTGGGAGACCCGCTGAAACAGAAATACCCGGAATGCTATCTGGAGGCCCTGGAGATCGCGACGGCGGCCCAGGACGCTGGCATCAAGATCATCAACCATCCCGATGCGTTGAGCATGACCACCAAATCACGTCAGGCCCGTATCTGGCAGGAAAATGATGTGCCAAGTGCCTGCGCGGTTGCGGTTGAGCATGCCAGCGAGCTGACCTTGGCGATTGAGCAAGTGGGTTTTCCCTGCCTGATCCGCAGCGATCAGGAACACGCCCAGAGAAATGTGATTCGGATTACGTCCCAAAAGGATGCAGAGCGTATCAATCTGGAAGCCCTTCTGCCGGCTGTGGTTTTGAAGTGCTATGATGTTCGCGATGAATACCGCCGCGCTGGCTGGGACAGTGACAGCCTGTTCTGTCGCTTTCACCACAAGGCGCGGGCGATCGTCTTTCAGGATCGTGTGATCGGCAGCCACCTCTTCTTCTCCAAGGACCGTATTGTCGGCCTCTCCAGTTCTCTCTTCGCGCGCGAAGAGAGACCGCGCCGCAATCTCGCGCGTCGCCTTGGCTATCACCGTCACTTGCTGGATGAGATGATCGAGGAGGATAAAAAGTATTTTGCCGAAGTGCCGAAAGGGCATGAGGAGCTTGTCAGGGCCGTGTCCGCCATAGGTCTGGACTTTGCCGCAGTGGACTACAGCCTGCGCCCAAATGGTTCAATTCTGATCTGGGAAGCCAACCCGTATTTCTATCTACCTGATGGCCGTGCCAGCGTGCTGTCAGCGCAGCGCAATGCTGTTGCGCGAGTCAATCAATCCTTTGACTGGATTGCTGACAGCATTACCCGCGCGAAGGCGGGCAGGCCCGCTCTCACGATCGTGGCTTCAAATACGGACCTGCTAGATAAAGAGGCGGTTTGAGCCAGTCAAAGGCCTTGGAAACAGGGGCGGCAGTACCCGGCTGAAGGGCCGGGCAGGGGCGTGATCAGACGTTGAAGCGGAAGTGCAGCACGTCGCCGTCCTGGACGATGTATTCCTTGCCTTCAGCGCGCATCTTGCCGGCATCTTTTGCGCCGGTCTCGCCGCCACAGGCAACATAGTCCTCAAACGCGATAGTTTCTGCGCGGATGAAACCGCGCTCAAAGTCACCATGGATGACACCGGCCGCTTTCGGCGCCGTCCAGCCTTCGCGGATGGTCCAGGCGCGGGCCTCTTTCGGGCCAACCGTGAAATAGGTCTGCAGGCCCAGCAGATTGTACCCGGTATGGATCAGGCGGGTCAGGCCCGGCTCTTCCAGGCCCAGCGTTTCCAGATATTCGGCGCGGTCATCATCATCCAGCAGGGCCAGCTCGCTTTCGATCTGGGCGGAGATGACGACACAGGCTGCGCCCTCCTCGGCGGCGCGTTCCACGACACGCTTGGAGTATTCATTGCCTTCTGCTGCGCTCTCTTCATCGACATTGGCCACGAACAGGACGGGCTTTGACGTCAGCAGCTGCAGCATGTTCCAGGCCTTCATGTCGTCCTTGGAGACATCGGCGCGGCGGGCCGGGCGGCCTTCGACCAGTTCGGCCAGCGCCAGATCAATCAGGGCGACCTGCGCCTTGGCTTCCTTATCGCCGGAATTGGCTTTCTTGATGACGCCAGCTTTGCGCTTTTCCAGGCTCTCAAGGTCAGCCAGCATCAGCTCGGTCTCGACGACCTCATAGTCGGCGATCGGGTCCACCTTGCCGCTGACATGTGTAATGTCATCATTCTCGAAACAGCGCAGCACATAGATGATGGCGTCCGTCTCGCGGATATTGGCCAGGAATTTGTTGCCCAGGCCCTCGCCCTTGGAGGCGCCCTCGACCAGGCCGGCAATATCCACAAAGTTCATGCGCGCGGGAATGATTTCCTTGGAGCCGGCAATCTCGGCCAGCTTTGCCAGGCGCGGCTCCGGCACGGCCACTTCTCCGACATTCGGCTCGATGGTGCAGAAAGGATAGTTTGCCGCCTGCGCCGCTGCCGTTTGGGTCAGGGCGTTGAACAGGGTGGATTTGCCAACATTCGGCAGGCCCACGATGCCACATTTGAAGCCCATACTGGCCTCCTCATAATTTGTCTCGTCGCGCGAATACCCGGATTTCCAACCGAAAAACAGGCTGATTTATCGCCTTACAGCGGAATTGGGTGGAATTAGTAAGGTCTATGGGTATGCTTGGCGGGTTACATCAAGAGGTAACACGCATGGCATATGATGTTTTCCTGGTCTCCGCGATAGAAGATCGCGATATGGCGAAGCTGGTAGCGCGCCGTTTGAGGTCATTGAAGTTCAAGGTCTGGTTCGATCAGAAGCAGACCGACAATACCTTTGACGCAAAAGATGCGCGCAATGCCGGCAATTCAGAGTCCATGCTGGTGATCTGGTCCGAGTATGCGGTGAAGAGTGACTGGGTACGCGCGGCGGCCTCTGTCGGCCATTCCCGGCCCGGCATGCTGGCACAGGCGAGCCTCGACAAGACAATTCCCTACGAGCCCTTCAAGCAGGACAAGCGCTATTCGCTGGAGGGCATGACCTCTCGCAAGACGCCGGAAGGCTTTTATCAGCTGATCGAGGAGCTGGGCAAACGCCAGAACCGGTCCGGTCTGCGTGAGTGGATGGGCTTTGGCTCCAAGGATGAGGACGAGCGTGACGCCTGGCTTGAGGCTCACCCGGAAGACCCGCTGGCCATCGATGCGAAGAAGAAGCGCGAGAAGGCCCTCGGCATCAAACCGCCTCCAGCAGCTGAGGCAGCAGGGGCTGCTGCACTGGCGGCAGCCTCCGTCAAGGCGCCGTCTTCCAAGTACAGCCAGGCCGCATCCAGCCGTCCGGTGACGAGAGCGACCGCATCCCCCGCAAGTTCCAATGGCGGTGTGGCTGCCAAGGCGGAGGATCTCGGTATGGGCTGGGGCACGCTCGCGGCGGTGGGCGCGGCCATTGTTGCCATGTTCTTCATGAGCTGGGTTTTCCGGTCGCAGACCATTGCGCCCGCGACGACGCAAGCCGGTCTGCCAGCCGTAGGCAATGCCTACCGCCTGACAGAAGCCTGCCCGGCCGGACAGGTGCCCGCATCGCTCATCAAGGTGCTGGAGCCAGGCCCGATCATCAATGATACGGAAGAGCCCGAGTAGTAGGCCTGCCTAGCCAAAGACCGCGATGGTCTGCCGCCCGATCATGATCGGCTCGCGGCGGCTGTTCCACAGCGTCATGGACTGGCTGCTATAGCCATCGCGCGACGTGTCGGCGATGTGACGGGCGAGGAACCAGCCATTATCGGTCTGGATGTCATCGGTCAGGAATTCCGCCATCCACGTCATCGAGCTGATGCGGGCCGGGCCGGACAGCATGGAAAGCGCAGCAGGAGGCGGGGCATCTGCGAGGGCCAGCACTGAAACCGCATCCGGCGTCAGCGCGTCATCCTTGTGGCGCATCCAGAGCGAGATGTCGCCTTCGGCTGCGCCCGAGATGGGGCGAGAGCCTGCGACGAGGCGCATGTTGAAGTGATGTGTGAAGGCGGGGCGCATCGGTCTGTCGCCGAAATAGCTTTCCGTCTCTTTTGGCTCAGTGACCTCGGGTGCGGACAGGTTGGCGAAATTAAGTGCCGACTCGCGGCGCGCGCCGAACACGAAAATGGAGTCCGCTGCCACACCGTCACTGCCGGTCATCCGGACATTCACGAACACCGTGTTCTTGCCCTCACGCAGAACAACAGCCTGGCAAATTACATCGCCAGAGACCGGACCGACAAATGCAATCTGGGCAGAGCGGATGGCCCGGTCGCCAGCAAGGCGCTGCGCCGTCTGCAGACACATCGCGCCGGTCAGGCCGCCATAGGTGGTGCGGCCCTGCATCCAGTCTTCCGGAACGTGAAAGGTCAGCCGCGTATTGCCGGAGGCAATCGCGCTGTTCATCAGCTTTTTAAAGTCCATCTCTCTATCCTCTTGCGCCGGACAGGATAACCGGGTTCCAAAAAGGAACCAATGCATGTCGCCGGGGTATGCCGCTAAAAAAATACGCTCCGATTAGAGGGCGGAGCGTATTCTTCACTGCATTTGGCAGGCCGGATCTAGTGCTGGCTTTCCGGCGTCGTCACGCGCAGGCCGTCCAGCTCGTCAGAGATGGTGATCTGGCAGGACAGGCGGGAGTTCTCCTGAACATTCTCGGCGAAGTCGAGCATGGATTTCTCCATTTCCTGTTGCTCGCCAACCTTGTCCATGAAGGCCTGATCCACATAGACGTGGCAGGTGGCGCAGGCACAGGCGCCGCCGCAATCGGCATCAATGCCGGGAATGGAGTTCTTCACGGCAGCTTCCATGACCGTTTCGCCGTTCTTGGCTTCAACGACGCGCTCGGTACCATCGTGGTCTACATAGGTGATTTTTGCCATGGGCGGGTTTCTCTCCTTCAGGCTGCAGCAGCAGCGGCAATGTCTTTCATCGAGACTGTTGTATCGCTAAGCGTATCCGGCTCAACCTTTGCGCCCATCATGATGAGCTTTTTTGAGGCCAGGAATTCCGGGGCACTATTGACGGCATCTACAGCAATCAGTGTGCCATTTTTGAGGTAAAAGGCGGCGAACTTGCGCTCTTCAGGCGATCCGCGCAGCACGATCTGGTCATACCCCTGGCTGAGGCCGGCAATCTGCAGCTTCAGATCATACTGGTCAGACCAGAACCAGGGGCAGTCTTCCGGCGGGCGGGGCTTACCCAGAATGGCGGCAGCGGCGAGCTTTCCCTGCTCAATGGCATTATGCACGCTTTCGAGGCGCGAGGAGCGTCCATAATGGACCAGCGGACGGCTGGCGCAATCACCCGCCGCAAAGATACGGGGGTCAGATGTGCGGGCGTCGCGGTCTACCAGAATGCCATTATTGCAGGCGATTCCGGCTTCATTGGCCAGCTCCTCATTCGGCAGGATGCCGATGCCGACCAGGACAAGATCCGCGGGCAGGGATGTGCCGTCTTCCAGAATGGCTGCCGTCACCTTGCCATCCTTGCCTTCAAGACGGGCGAGGCGGGCATTGGTACGAATGTCCACGCCCTGACGGCGGTGTTCGGCTTCGTAGAATTCGCTCATGACCGGGCTGGTGACACGCGCCAGTACGCGCGGCGCCATTTCCAGCACAGTGGCGGACAGCCCCATCTGGCGGGCCACAGCGGCCGCTTCGAGCCCGATATAGCCTGCGCCGATGATGACAATATTGCGGCCTTCAATCATTTGCGGCTGGATACGCTCAACATCTGACAGGCCGCGCAGATCATGTACATTTTCAAGGTTTGCGCCTTCCAGCGGCAGGCTGCGCGGGCGCGAGCCTGTCGCAATGACCAGCGCGTCATATTCAACATGAGCGCCATGGGCCATTTCAATGGTCTGGTTTTTCCGGTCGATGCGGGTCGCCGGAGTCGACAGGATCAGTTCGACATTGTTGTCTTCATACCAGGCGGCGGGTTTGAAGAAGAGGCGCTCTTCGGCGAACTCTCCCTTCATATAGGCCTTGGAAAGCGGTGGGCGCTGATAGGGCAGGGATGGCTCATCCCCAATCAGGGTAATGGCGCCTTCATAGCCGCCCATGCGAAGCGACTGGATGGCCTGCGCTCCCGCCTGGCCCCCACCAAGAATAACGATCTTCTTTGCGTCCGAAAGGTCCAAGCCTTCCCTCCCCATTATTTGACGCCATAATTCGTGACGCTGGCGTCATTTTTTGCTTTTGTACGCCACTCTGCCTGCTGCGGCAAGACATGTCATCAAGCCATATGCCGCAGACACAACAGGAAAGGATGGCGTTTCCCCGCGCTGTTTTATATGGCTCGCTGTATGGAGAAAACCTTTCATCTTCCCTCTGACGAGAAAACCCGTGACTTTGGGGCAGCCATTGCGACAATTTTGCAGGCTGGAGACGTACTGGCCCTGCATGGTGGGTTGGGAGCTGGCAAGACGACGATGACGCGTGGTCTGATCCAGTCTCTGCTGGGGGAGAATGAAGACGTCCCCAGCCCGACCTATACGCTGGTCCAGATTTACGACACGGATGCCTTCCCGATCTGGCATTTTGACCTCTATCGCCTGGAAAGCCCGGAAGACCTGTACGAGCTGGGCTGGGATGAGACTGACCAGGGTGTTGCCATTCTGGAGTGGCCGGACAAGGCGGGCGACCAGCTGCCCGCCTGGCGTCTGGATGTCCATCTTGAGTTTGATGGCGATCAGCGGATTGTAAGGCTGGTGCCATATGGCGAAGACTGGCAAACACGGCTTGATGACTTCCGATTCTAGCGAACGCGAACGGCAGATAGAATCCTTCCTGGCGAAGCAGGGCTGGGATGGTGCGCAATTGCACCCGCTGGATCAGGACGCCTCTACCCGTCGCTACATTCGCCTGACACGTCCGGACGGCGTGAAAGCCATGCTGATGGATGCCCCGCGTATCGAAGCGGATCCGTGCCCACCATATGCAAGCGATCAGGAGCGTAATCGGATGGGCTGGAACGCGCAGACGCGGCTCGCAGCCTCGCGGGTCGATGCCTTCGTTCTGATTGCGCAGCATTTGCGATCCCTCGGCTTTGCGGCGCCGGAGATTTACGCGCACGACACTGAACTGGGCTTTGCCCTGATCGAGGATTTTGGAGAGCGCAAGGAGATCGCCCGCCAGATCGAAGCGGGCCGTGTGGCAGAGCAGGACGCCTATCTTGCCGCCGTGGATGTGCTGGTGGCCCTGCATCAGCATCCCGTGCCGGATGTGCTGAGCCGTGAGGGCGAACGCTGGCCCATTCTGGAATTTGACCGTCTGGCCCTCGCCACCAATGCGGACCTGTATGCAGACTGGCTGCCTGCAGAAGCCGGGCAGGACAAGCTGTCTGGTGAGATGCGCCAGCGTTGGGAAGCCGAACGCGATGCGCTGATTAATCAGGCCATGGCCTTTCCGCGCACGCTTACGCTGCGGGATTTCCATGCCGAGAATTTGCTGTGGCTGGGCGATGGCAGGATCGGCCTGCTGGACTTTCAGGATGCGGTGAAGGGTTGGGACGCCTGGGATATGGCCATGCTGACGCAGGATGCGCGGCGAGATGTTTCGCCGGACGTCGCAGAGGCCGCCATCAGGCGCTATCTCGACGGCACGGGGAAAGACCGCGCGGCCTTTGAAGAGCGCCTCGCTGTGATTGGCGCGCTGAATGCCCTGCGTATTGCGGGGGTCTTTTCCCGCCTTCAGCATCAAGATGGCAAGCCGCGCTATGGCAAATTTCAGCAGAGGCAGCTGAACGTGCTGGCGAAAAACCTTCAGCACCCGGCGCTTCAGTCGATGGCCGCCCTTGTGCGCGAGGCGACACCTTTGGTATTCACGGGGCTGAGATGAGCATTTCTGTACCGCACACCGCCATGGTTCTGGCCGCAGGGCTTGGCACGCGGATGAGGCCGCTGACGGACACTATGCCGAAGCCGCTGATCGAGGTGAATGGCAAGGCCCTGATGGACCGGCTGCTGGACCCTTTGAGCACCGCCGGGGTAAAGCGCCTCGTCGTGAATGTGCATTGGTGCGCCGACATGATCGAGCAGCACCTCTCAGGCCGCGACGATTTCGAGATCATCTACTCCGACGAGCGCGAGCAATTGCTGGAGACAGGCGGCGGGCTGGCCAAGGCCGCGCCGCTGCTGGGTGAAGAGCCTGTCTTCGTGGTCAATACAGATGCCTTTTGGGGCAGCCTGTCGCCAAAGCCCTTGCTGGACATGGCAGCGGCGTTTGATCCGGACCAGATGGACGAGCTACTGCTGCTGGCAGACACGCAGCGTTGCCTCGGCTTTGCCGGGGCGGGGGATTTCCTGCGCGATGAGGCGGGCCGCCTGACGCGGCGCGGGGATGCGCCGACGGCGCCGTGGGCCTATGCAGGTGTGCGCATCCTGAAGCCGCAGGCCTTCCTGTCCCAGCCTGTCGAACCCTACTCTGTGGCATGGCGTATCTGGGGCCCTCTGGTGGAGGCCGGGCGGTTGCATGGACTGCCGCTGGATGATTTCTGGCTGCATGTGGGCGATCCGCAAGCGGTCAAGGATGCCGGAATGTGGCTGATGTGCCATGGCGAGTGATGGCAAGCTGTTCGGCGCGGACCGGCCAAAGGTCTGGACCATTCCTCCGGGAGAGGACTTTCTGAAAGTCTTCGCAAAGGCGCTGGCTAAAGAAGTTCACCTGTCGACGCATCCGGATGCGTTGGCCGATGCGATCATCTATGTGCCGAACCGGCGTTCGGCGCGGGCCTTGTCTGCAGCCCTGTTCGAGGCTGCCGATGAGAGCCCGATCCTGCCGCCGGAGATCCGCGCGCTGGGTGATCTGGAAAGTGATGAACTGCCGCCGGTTGCCGAGAGTAGCCTGATCGACCTGCCGCCCGCCCTGTCGCCCGGCAAGCGCCTCGGCCTGCTGGCCTCCATGGTGCAGACCTTCTACCGGGTGAATTACGAGACGGAACTGCCAGCCTCGTCTGCGCTGTCTGCGGCGATGGAGTTGTCACGCCTGCTGGATCAGGCACACCTCAGTCCGTATACGGATTGGAAGGAACTGCCCAACCTGGTGAAAGATGCAGACCTTGCCCGGCACTGGGAAAGCTCTGCCAAATTCCTGGAGATCATCACCACGGCCTGGCCTGCCTTGCTGGAAGAGCAGGGCGTGTCTGATCCACTGGAGCGACGCCTGAAGGCCGCGAAGGCCACGGCGGAGGCGTGGCTGGCGCATCCACCTGAGGCACCTGTGATCATTGCAGGCTCTACCGGTGCAACCCCGGCGGGGCGGGAGCTGATGAAAGCGGCCTTGCAATTGCCGCGCGGTATGGTTGTTCTTCCGGGTCTTGATCTTGGTGCGGATGAAGAGGCGCGTATCTCCATACTTGGTGAGGTCGGCCACCCGCAGAATGTCTTGTTCCAGACGCTGACCCATCTGGACGTAGCGCCGAAGACCGTCTCGCAATGGCCGGGCGCGTCTCTGGCGCGGGAGCGGCAGGCCCGAAGGCGGATGATCCATGAAGCGCTCGCCCCGGCAGATGCCACAGCGGACTGGCGCGATACGCTGGACAAACTCGCCAAAGCTGCGGAGGTCAGTGTCGAAGCCTTTGCGGCGGATGCGCTGCAGGGGCTGTCCATCATCGAGGCGGCGGATGAGGCTGATGAGGCGGCGTCGGTGGCGCTGATCCTGCGCGAGACGCTGGAAGAGGCGGGACGCTCTGCGGCGCTGATCACGCCGGATGCGGGGCTGGCCCGGCGGGTCTCCGCCTTGCTGCGACGCTGGGGTGTGGACGCGCCGCCATCGGCAGGCATGCCGCTTAGCCGCACGCTGGCGGGCAGCTTCATTGGCCTGTGCGCGCAATGGGCAACGGACCCGTCCGACCCGACCCTGCTTGTATCGGTTTTAAACCACGCACTGGCCGCGCCTTTACCGGGTCTGTCAAATCTGGAGCTTTACTTCCTGCGCGGCCCGCGCCGCTGGATCAGTCTGGAGGGGCTGAAGGAAAGCATCCGCACACGTCACGAGATTGAGCCTTATCCGAATTTCACGGCGGACCACCAGGCAGAGGCCGAGGCGCTTGTCGGCAAGCTGCTTGCCATCTTTGAGGATACCGGCGCGGATCTCAGCCAGATGGAAGACCTTGCCGGCGGTGACGGGCTGGAACGGATTGCGCTGCTCGCGGCTGCAGTTAGTGAGACCCCCTTGCCGTGGGCCGGGGAAGATGGCGCGGCGGCAAGCCGGCTGATGGAATTCGTCAGCGAAGTGTCCGAATATCTGACGCCGATGCCGCCGTCGGCACTGGCCGATCTGGTCAATGCACAGGCCGCGCAGATGACGGTTAGCCTGAAGCAGGAAGAGCATCCGCACCTCTTCATCTGGGGGCCTCTGGAAGCGCGCCTGCAGTCAGCGGACCGCGTGATCCTGGCGGGTCTGAATGAGGATGTCTGGCCGAAGCGGCCTGCGCCGGATGCGTTTTTGCCCCGCCACTTCCGCAAGGAATTGGGGCTGAGCGACCCGGAAGATCGGATGGGCCTTGCAGCGCATGACTTTGCACAGCTGGCCTCTGCGCCGGATGTGACGCTGGTGTATTCCGCGCGCCGCAATGATGCACCGGCCGTGGCGTCCCGCTGGGTCTGGCGCTTGAAGACGCTGGCCGAAGGCGCGCTGGACGACAAGGCGAAGGCGATGCTGAGCCCTGAAGGCCTGGACCCGCTGAAGCTTTCAGAAGCGCTGAAGCAACTGGGCGTTGATGCCTTGCCACGGGATTTCTCTGCCGAGCCTGTGCCGACCGCGCGGCCGGAAGGCTGGCCCAAGAAGCTCTCTGTCACGCGCGTGGATACGCTGCAGCGTGACCCTTATGCTCTGTGGGCTGAGCAGGTGCTGGGGCTTGTAAGGGTTGACCCGCTGGGCGGCGATCTCGGGCCAGCCCCTCGCGGCACGGCGGTGCATAAGGCGCTGGAAGATTTTGAGGAAGCCGGCAAGCCCAAGACAGCAGACTATCTGCTGGAGCTACTGTACCGCGAATTGATGCGTGTTGGCGAGACGGAAGAGGCGTGGGCCGCCCGCAAGGCGGTATGGGCGCGCACGTCGGAGTGGTATGTCAATTGGCGCAAGGGTCGCGATGTCGGCGGCGGCCGTCCAAAATTCGAGGTGCGGGGCAATATCGAGCTGGATCTGGATGGCGGACCATTTCGTCTCAGCGCGACAGCAGACCGGATCGAGATGACTTCGACCGGGGAGATTGTCATCGTCGATTTCAAGACCGGCAATCCGCCGCGCGAGAAGGAAGTCGGCGCAGGCCTCAGCCAGCAGATGCCGCTGCAGGCCCTGATCGCGCAAAAAGGCGGCTATGAGAAGGTGCCTGCGGCGCGCGTGGACCAGCTGCACTATGTGGCCTTCAAGGCCAAGCCGGATGCGTTCACGCTGGGCGGCAAACATAATCTGCCGTCTGACCCGGCAGAGATGGCGGAAATGGCCGAGGAGGGGCTTCGGCGCCTGATCGTGCAATATCGCAATCCGTCTGCGGCTTTCCTGTCAGCGCCGCGTGTGAAATTCGTCAAATATGACAATGGCTTCAATCTGCTGGCCCGCCGTGCCGAATGGGCGGGCGACACCGAAGACGGGGAGGCAAGCGATGGCTGACGACATGATGCCTGTGACCCCTCCGGATACAGAAGACTACCGCCGTGCCAATGCGGCGCAGCTGTCTTCTGCCGATCCAGCCTATCCCGTGTTCGTGATGGCGAATGCCGGTAGCGGCAAGACCAAGGTTCTGATTGACCGCGTGGCGCGCCTTTTGCTGCGCCGGGAGGATGGCCGGGAAGGCGCGCGGCCGGATTCCATTCTGTGTATCACCTATACCAAGGCGGCGGCGAACGAGATGTTGTCGCGCCTGTTCCGTACACTTGGCAAATGGTCGATCATGCGGGACGAGAAGCTGCGCGAAGAACTCTCGCGCCTCGAAGGGCGGGACAAGACGGCCTATACAGCGGATGATCTGCGCGGGGCGCGGGCGCTGTTTGCCCGCGCTCTGGAAACGCCGGGCGGCCTGCGGATTGAGACGATCCACGCCTTCTGCGCGCGTATTCTGCGGCGCTTCCCGCTTGAGGCAGGCGTCCTGCCGGGCTTTACAGAGATTGAGGAAGACGAGGCCGACGCGATCTGGCGGCAGGTGCGCGGCGCGGCCGTGCTGAAGGCGCAGGAGGAACATCCCGAGGCCCTGGATCTTCTGGCCACGGAAGCAGGGCATGAGGGCGCGGACCTGCCCCTGAACGCCATGCGCTATCGTATCCAGCCCTTCCTGGATTTTGCCGAAGCGCATGAGTTTGATCATGACCGGATGGAGCAGGCCCTGCGCAACGGGTTGAACGCGCCGGAAGGCAGCGCGGCGGACATTCTGGATCTGGCTATGGGCGAGGAGATGCCCGTGACGGCTCTGCGGGAGGCGCTGATCTCGCTACATGCGTCCGGCAAGCGCGATGACATGCGCACGGCTGGCGCGGTGGAGGCCGCCTTGCTGGCAGAGACTGCAGAGGCGCGATGGGAGGCCTATAAGGGTGCGTTTTTCGGCACGCAGAAGCCTTATTCGCGGCTCTACAATGCCGGGGCCGGGAAAGATGCCAATGTGGTCGGTCTGTTCTCTACGGCGGACCCGATCGGGTCGGAGGTCAGCCGCGTGATGGAGCTGGCGGAAAAGCTGCGCCTCGCGGCGGCGGTGGAGCGCAATATGGCGCTGCTGAAGGTCGGCTTGCCGGCTGTACGCGCCTATCAGCAGGAAAAGCGCAAGCGCGGCGCGCTCGACTTTGATGATCTGATCCGCAGCACGCATGATCTTCTGAAAAGCCGGGGCATGTCTGACTGGGTGCTCTACAAGCTGGATGGCGGCATCAGCCATGTCCTGCTGGACGAGGCGCAGGATACAAGCCCCTTGCAATGGGATTTGATCTCGGAACTGACGAAGGAGTTTTTCTCCGGCCAGGGCGCCGAGCGCCAGCAAGACCCGCGAACCCTATTCGTTGTGGGCGATGAGAAACAGTCCATCTATTCCTTTCAGGGGGCAGAGCCCGCCCAGCTGCGCGCGCAGGAGCAGGAAAAGGGCAAGATGGACCCGGAATTGCACTCTCTCACCATGGAGATGTCATTCCGGTCATCTCCGGAAGTCTTGTCCTATGTAGATGCCGTCTGGAATTCTGCGCCGCCTGTGGATGTGGCCGCTGACAATCATCCACCTTTCTCTGCAGAGCAAGTGAAGCACACGGCCCGCCGGGCAAACCAGCCGGGCCTGGTTGAGCTGTGGCCTGTGGAAGAGCGGGCAGAAGAGGCGGACGAAGACGCCTGGTCCCGGCCCGTGAATGCAATGCGGTCATCCTCTCCCAAGGCGCGGCTGGCCAAGCAGATTGCGCGGCAATTGCGCGAGATGGTCGACCGGGGTGAAACCGTTTGGGAAGAATTGCCGAACCGGGACTGGAAGCGCCGCCGTATGCGCGCCGAGGATATTCTCATTCTGGTCCGCAGCCGGACGGGTGGCCTGTTTGATGCGATGATCTCGGCGTTGAAATCCGAAGGCTTGCCGGTGGCAGGCGCGGACCGGCTTAAGCTGACAGACCATATCGGTGTGCAGGATTGCCTCAATCTGATGCGCTTTGCGCTGAGGCCAGAGCGTGATCTGACGCTGGCGGAAATACTGCGCGGGCCATTTGTCGGCTTTGTGGATGATGACCGCTATCTCTATCGCTTCGGAGCGGAGCGCGGGCGCGGGGAAACGTTGTGGTCCCGAATGCAGGCAGACACACGGACCGAAGTGCAGCAGGCAGCGACGTTCCTGTCCGGCCTTTTGGCGCAGCGCCATTTGCCGCCCTTTGAATTCCTGTCTGCCGTTCTGGACGTGCCGGCTGCGGATGGCACGACCGGGTGGGAAAAGATCAATGCGCGGCTTGGCACGCCAGCGCATGATCCGGTCGAGGCGCTGATCGCGCGGACGCAGGCCTTTGATGCGACGGGGCCATCCTCCATGCAGGCCTTTGTGGCCGAGATGGAATCCAAAACGGTCGAGATCAAGCGAGACCTTGCCGCCCCCGAGGGGCAGGTGAGGGTGATGACCGTACACGGCGCAAAAGGCCTGCAGGCCCCCGTTGTCGTGATGCCGGATACGACTGCCGGGCCGAAGACCGTGTCTGACACCCTATTCGATGTTGATGGCCTGCCCATCTGGTCGCCCCGCAAAGATGGCGATATTCCGGGCGCAGCGCTGGCGCGGGCGATTGCCAATGCGAAGTCTGAGGAGGAGTTCCGAAGGCTGCTCTATGTGGCGCTGACGCGGGCGCAGGACAGGCTGATCATTGCCGGACACTGGCATGGCGCCGCGGCGCCCGGCTATCATGCCCGCAGCTGGTATGCCCTGTGTGAGAGGGCGATGAACCGGCTGGGCGTGGAAGCTGATGAAGACGGCATGATGCGTTATGGTGGTCTGGCACCGCTGTCGATTGACGGGTCCGGGCCGGAAGAAGACAGCCACACGCTTCCGGACTGGGTGTTCCGCGCGCCGCCGAAAGCTGTGGCAGCGAGGCGCTATAGTGCGGCGACGACCCTGCTTGGCCAGAAGACGCCGGTGCTCGCCCCCTTCGGCAAGACACGTGAAGCGCGCCTGCGCCGGGGCCGCATCATCCATACGCTGTTCGAATACCTGCCGCAGTTGGCGCCTGAGCGCAGAAATGCCGCTGCAGAGGCCTATCTTGAACGCCTGCCGGAGCTGGAAGCGGAAGACCGCCACGAGATGAAGCAAGCGGCCATGGCCGTGCTGCAGGCACCGGAGATGAAGGCGCTGTTCGCACCGGGCGGACGTGCGGAAGCGGCCATTGTCGGCACTGCGCCGGAATTGCCGAAAGGGCTGGTCATTAACGGCCGGGTCGACCGTCTGGTGGTCACGGAGCGTGATGTGCTTATCGTCGACTTCAAGACAGACCAGCCTGCGCCGGACACACCGGACGGCGTTGCAGACACCTATATGGCGCAGATGGGGGCCTATTGGGTGGTGCTGAGACGGGCCTATCCGGGCCGCACGGTACGGGCTGCGCTGTGCTGGACAGACGGGCCCCGGCTGATGTTTTTGCCCGAAGACATGCTTTTAGCAGCTCTAAAGGGTGCAGACAGGCCGGTTTGACTTCACAGAAGAGTCTCTATGTATCATTCAGGCAAAACGAAAAACTGAGGATTCCCGCAATGGCTGCGATCAATGTAACAGACGATGATTTTGACGGCGTGATCGGTTCTTCCGATGTGCCCGTCGTAGTGGACTTCTGGGCGGAATGGTGCGGCCCATGTAAGCAAATGTCGCCCCATATCGAGGCGGTGTCCGACGAACTCGACGGCAAGGTGAAGGTCGCCAAGATCAATGTCGACGAAAACCCGATTGCCCCGTCCAAATATGGCGTGCGTGGTCTGCCGACACTGGTGATGTTCAAGGATGGCAAGGTTGCTGCGACGCATCTGGGCGCGATGAGCAAGCAGGCAATTGCCGACTGGATCAAGCAGAGCGTCTGATCCGCGTCTGCCCTTAAAGAGATAAAAAAACGCCGGCGAGAGATCGCCGGCGTTTTTTTAGGCGGGTTCGCTGGTCAGCGAGATGAAGACGTCTTCGAGGTCCGGCGCCTTTGTCTCCAGATCTGCCACGCTGATGCCGTTGGAGCGGACCAGTTCCAGAAGACGGCCAATGCCGGTCTCGCTGGTGCGGAAGGTAATGGCCAGATCGCCTGATGGCGTGATCGAGGCATCCATGCCTGCCAGGGCATCCGGCACAGCGGCTAGAGGTTCACGCGGGGTGATGACCAGCGTCTTGTAATCGAGGCGCGACAGCAGTTTGGGCGTCGATTCGCAGGCGACAATCTCCCCATGGTTCACAATGGCGATGGTATCGCAAAGCTCTTCGGCTTCTTCCAGATAGTGCGTCGTCAGAATGATTGTCGTGCCATTGGCGTGCAGTTCCTGCACATATTCCCACATCGAGCGGCGCAATTCGACGTCCACACCGGCGGTCGGCTCGTCCAGGATCAGGACGGGCGGATTGTGGACGAGCGCCTTCGCCACCATCAGGCGACGCTTCATGCCGCCGGAGAGTTGGCGCACATAGGCGTCTTTCTTGTCGTCCAGGCCGACGGCTGTGAGAATCTCCAGGCTGCGGCGCTCTGATTTTGGCACGCCATAGAAACCGGCCATCAGTTCCAGCATTTCCAGCGGGGTGAAGAACGGGTCTGCGACGATCTCCTGGTTCACGACGCCGATGGCTGCGCGGCTCTGACGAGGATATTCGTCAATATCGAGCCCCCAGATACTGGCGGAGCCGGATGTCTTGTTCACCAGACCGGCCAGAATGTTGATAAAAGTGGATTTACCTGCGCCATTTGGTCCAAGTAGTCCGAAGATAGACCCTCGCGGAACCTGCAGATTGATCCCTTTCAAAGCATGCTTTTCGGGCATCTTTCCCGAGGCTTTGTAGGTTTTCTGGAGGTTTGAGACTTTAATGGCGAAGTCGGGGGCCGTTTTCGTGGATGACATGCTGGGCCTTTTCACTCTGTCCATACGATCTTGCACCTTACGGCGGCGCAATCTAGGTAGGGTCGAGTAGCACTGTGGGCAACCGGTGCCGCAGAAATTGCAGATGGAAAGACAAGTCATGTCCACTAAACGCGATGTGTTTGATCCGCCGGAAGTTTCCATGGTGACCAGCCGCAAGGTTTCCTGCAATGGGGGTGGCGGTGCGCTGGGCCATCCGCGCGTCTGGTATGAGATGGGCGATGAAGATTTCGTCGAGTGCAAATACTGCGACCGGCGCTTCGTTCTGATCGGTGGCCGGGAAGACCCTTCCAGCGCCAAATAGGCTTTTTGCGATTAAGTGAGGTTTCCTAATGCGTGTCCTGATAGCAGGCGGAGGCATAGGGGGGCTGACGGCAGCAGTTGCGCTTCAACGCCTGGGCCATGAGGTTCTGGTGTTTGAGCAGTCAGGTGTGCTGGATGAAGTTGGCGCAGGCATTCAGGTCAGCCCGAATGGCGTGAAAGTGTTGAAGGCGCTGGGCGTTGAAGCGCGGGTTTCCCGCAATGCGTTTCGCCCGAAGGCGCTTGAGATGCGTATGGGCCGCAATGGTCGGCGCCTGTTCGACATTCCGCTTCGCAAGACCGCGATCAATCGCTGGGGCGCGGATTACCTGCATGTTCACCGGGCCGATATGGTCGAGGCGCTGAAAGAGGTGCTGCTGGAACGTGAGCCGGGCAGCATCCATCTTGGCTGTAAGGCGGCTTCCTACAGTCAGGACGACAAGGCTGTGCGGTTGCAGCTGCAGTCCGGCGACGTGTTTGAAGGCGATGTGCTGGTGGGCGCCGATGGCATCCATTCCGTAATCCGCGCGCAGATGCTGGGGCCGGATGCCCCGCGCTATACGGGCATGACGGCCTGGCGCGCCGTCGCACCGGTCACGGCTCTTGGGGATCAGGCTCCGCCGCCCACGGCCAGCGTATGGGTCGGCTCTCGCCGACATGCGGTGACGTATCTCTTGCGCGGTGGATCGCTGGCAAACTTTGTTGGCGTGGTCGAACGCAAGGAACAGCATGTCGAATCCTGGACCGCGGAAGGCTCTCGCGAGGATGCGCTGAAAGACTTTCAGGGCTGGAATCACGCTGTCACGGCGATCATCGAAAAGGCAGACGTGCTTCATCGCTGGGCGCTGTATGACCGGGATGAGCTGCCGCGCTGGTGCGATGGCCGCGTCACGCTGCTGGGTGATGCCTGTCACCCAATGCTGCCCTTCCTGGCGCAGGGTGCGGTGATGGCGATCGAGGATGCCTATGTGCTGGCGCAGCAGCTGTCAGGCGAGGCAACACCTGAAGCCGCCCTCAAGGCCTATGAGGCCGCTCGCAAGCCCCGCACTAGCCGTGTGCAGGCCGGGGCGCGTGCCAATGCGCGGGTGTTCCACCGCCGCAATCCGTTGACTCAGATGTCTACCTATGGGCCGATGTGGATTGCTGGGCGAACGATGAAGGGCTTTGTGCACTCCCGGAATGACTGGCTTTACAGTCATGACGTGACCTGCAGCTGACACATCGTTATCTGTCTAATACGAAACACTCCTGTTTCGATTCCATCATTTAAATGTCTAGCGGGTTTGCATGCTTTCTGTACTTGATCTCTTTCGCGTTGGTATTGGGCCTTCCAGTTCTCATACTGTCGGTCCGATCCGGATTGCCGGGCGGTTTATCTCTGCTTTGCGCGACCGGGGCGGCCTCGGCGATATCGCGCGGGTCGAGGTCGAGCTGCAGGGCTCACTGGCCTTGACCGGGGCAGGGCATGCAACACCGAAAGCTGTTCTGCTTGGCCTGGCCGGGTTTGAGCCCGAGACACTGGACCCTGATGAGGCGGAAGCCAGTGAAGCAGAGATCCGCAAGACAAAACGCATCAAATTGGCCGGAGAGTATGACATCGCTTTCGATCCGGAGCGTGACATTGTGATGGCCTATGACGTCATTCCCGCGCTTCACCCCAATGGCATGCGGCTGAAAGCCTTTGGCGCGGAGCATGATCTGCTGGCCGATGAGACCTGGTACTCCACGGGCGGCGGCTTCATTGCATCGCAAAAGCAGCTGGAACGTCCGCTGGAGGACGATCTTGTGCCGACTGGCCCGAGCGTGCCGTTTGCCTATACGTCTGCCGCGGAATTGCTGGCGATGTGTGCTCATGAGGGGATGAGCATTCAGGAGATCACGTTGGCCAATGAAGACGCAATGCGCCCTCGCGAGGAAACGCTGAGCGCGCTGGACCGGATTGCCGAGGTCATGCTGGGCTGTATTGAACGCGGCCTGTCCCGTGAGGGAGAGCTTCCGGGCGGCCTGAAGGTAAAGCGCAGGGCGCCGGGCCTGTGGACCAAGCTGGTCAGCGGCAGCGGGGACAATGAACGCGAACAATTGTTCGACTGGCTGAACGTCTATGCAATGGCGGTGAATGAAGAGAACGCGTCCGGCGGGCAGGTGGTGACGGCGCCGACCAATGGGGCTGCCGGGATTATTCCATCCGTCATTCGTCATTATTGTGCAGACACAGAAGATCGTACCGAGCGTATGCGGACTTTCCTGCTGACGGCAGGGGCTGTGGGCATTCTCTACAAGCAGCGCGCGTCGATTTCCGGTGCAGAGATGGGCTGCCAGGGAGAGGTCGGCGTGGCCTGTTCCATGGCGGCAGCTGGCCTGGCGGCTGTGTGGGGCGCGACCCCTCAGCAAGTGACGAATGCGGCCGAGATCGGCATGGAGCACAATCT
>Ga0070726_10001073_pt1 | contig 28904 bp, 21 predicted proteins | sample tdAd471_FD_67275 | JGI IMG/M metagenome (GOLD analysis project Ga0070726, IMG submission 67275) | Marine sediment microbial communities from the Atlantic coast under amendment with organic carbon and nitrate - tdAd47.1 | ecosystem: Environmental > Aquatic > Marine > Coastal > Sediment | place...
GGCTATGACCAAGGCACCCTCCCCGCTTCCCATTGACGCCGTGCTGCCGCAGCTACAGGAAACGCTGCAGGGCAATTCCTTTGCCGTTCTGGTGGCAGCCCCCGGCGCGGGCAAGACCACGCGCGTGCCGCTCCATCTTCTGGACGCTGACTGGCGCGCGAACGGCCGCATCATCATGCTGGAACCCCGGCGCATCGCTGCCCGCGCTGCCGCGACCTTTATGGCGCGAACGCTGGGCGAGGATGTTGGCGAAACGGTGGGCTACCGGGTGCGGCTTGATACCCGCGTGAGCGAGCGGACGCAGATCGAGGTGGTCACAGAAGGTGTTTTCACCCGCATGATCCTGGATGACCCTGAGCTTTCGGGCGTCGCGGCGGTTATCTTCGACGAGTTTCACGAACGCAGCCTGGACGGCGACCTTGGGCTGGCGCTTGCGCTCGACACTGCCGTCCTCAGGGACGACCTGCGCATCCTGATCATGTCGGCCACGCTGGATGCTACGCGCATGTCCAAGCAGCTCTCAGATGCGCCCTTGATTGAAAGCGAAGGCCGCGCCTTCCCCGTCGAGACCCGTTATGTGCCCATGAGACCGGATGTGCGAACGGAAGACCATGTCGTCTCCACAGTCATGATGGCGCTCAAAGAAGAGCACGGCTCCATCCTTGTATTCCTGCCCGGCGAGGCCGAAATCCGCCGTGTGGCTGAGCGTCTGGCGGGGCAAGTGGCGGACACCACAGACATCGCCCCGCTATACGGCCGCCTGACACCGCAGGAGCAAGACCGGGCCATCGCCCCCGCACGCGCAGGCCGCCGCAAAGTGGTGCTGGCAACAACCATCGCGCAGACGTCGCTGACCATAGAGGGCATCCGCGTGGTGATCGACAGTGGGCTGGCGCGCGTGCCGGTTTATGAGCCCTCTACGGCGCTGACGCGGCTGGAGACCAGGCGCATTTCACAGGCCGCCGCCACGCAGCGGCAGGGCCGCGCAGGCCGCACCGAAGACGGCGTCTGCTACCGCTTGTGGCCCAAGGGCCAAACAGCAGCCCTCCCCGCCTTCGACACGCCTGAAATCCTGGCCGCAGATCTGGCCCCGCTGGCGCTCAGCCTCGCATCCTGGGGTGTGACCGACCCGGCGCAAATGCAGTTTGTCGACCAGCCGCCCGCCCCCGCCTGGGCGGAAGCCACTGCACTTCTTTCAAGCATGGATGCCATAGGTGGCGATGGGCAGATCACCGATGAGGGTCGCGCGCTAGCGGCCTTCCCGCTCCACCCACGGCTGGCGCATATGATCCACCGCGCGGGCGGCAATGCGCAACAGGCGGCAGAACTGGCGGCACTGGTGTCAGAACACGGGCTGGGTGGTGACGCCATCGACCTTGAAGAAAGATTGCACCGTTTCCTTAATGACGGTAGCCCGCGGACCAAAGACGCCAAGGCGCTCGCCCGGCGCTGGGCCAAGCTGGCAGGTAATACCCGCCAACAGCATAAAGAAATGAGCATCGGGCAAATGCTCGCATACGCCTACCCAGACCGGCTGGCGCAAGCCGCGGGATCACGAGGCCGGTACCGGCTGGTGAATGGCCGCGCCGCAAGCCTGCCTGAAGCGCACGCGCTGGCGAAGCACAAGTATCTGGTGGTGACAGACATCACAGGCCAGGCGGCGAACGGCCGCATTCGCGCCGCTGCACCGATTGATATCCAGGAAATCGAAGAGACCTTCGCTGCGCATATCACGGAGGAAACGCGGCTTGAGTTTGACGGCGCGTCAAAAAGCGTGCGCGCGCGCCGCGTCCGCGCCATCGGCCAGGTAATCCTCGCGGACGCCACTGCCCGGGTTGAGGACATCGAAGCCGCCGCAGAAATGCTGTGTGCCGGTATTCAGGACTTGGGGCTTGATGCGCTACCTTGGAGCAAGGGACAACAGGCATTGCGGGCGCGGGTGACCTATTTGCATGAAAAGCTTGGCGCGCCCTGGCCGGACCTGAGCGACAAGGCACTTGGGCAGAACGTCGCAAGCTGGCTAGCGCCGTATCTTTCCAGCGTCACCGCCATCTCGAAAATCACGCCGGATATGCTTGAAGGGGCGCTTGCGGCCCTGCTGCCGTGGGACTTGCGTTCCCAGATCGACACGCTGCTGCCGTCGCATTTCCAGGCACCGACCGGGTCGCGCATTCCCATCAACTACACCCATGAAACCGCGCCCGCGATTGAGGTGCGCGTGCAGGAGCTTTTCGGGCTAACCACCCACCCGGCGATCATGGGCGGCAAGGTGCCGCTTCTTGTTATCCTGCTGTCGCCCGCGCATAGGCCGATACAAATGACGCAGGACCTGCCCGGCTTCTGGCAGGGCTCGTGGGCTGCGGTCGCCAAAGATATGAAGGGCCGCTACCCGCGACACTTCTGGCCCGATGACCCGGCGGGCGCTGAGGCCACCGCCCGCGCCAAGCCACGCGGCACATAGCCAAGACAATTGAGGGGCGACCACCGGGATGGTCGCTCTCGCTCTTTATGTCTGTGTCTGTGTTTGTGTCTGTGTTTGTGACTGGGCTGCGTCTATGACCAAGGGGTCACCAGGTATTTTTCGCCGGTTCGCATCGCGCGGTAGTCGGTCACCGCTTCCTTGGTCAGCATTTCTTCCAGATTGACACGCTTCTTGTAGCTGCTCGCGAATGTCGTGGTCAGGCTTTCAAGCACGCGCTTGCGCATGCGGCCAACCGTTTCCATGCCAACAGACTGGAGGAACGGGAACAACAGCCAGCCAGACAGCGTCCAGCCAAAGCCGTAGCTCGGCGACAGGATCGTCGGCCCAACATCCAGCCGCCCATAAATGAACATGCGCTTTGGCTGGTTGGAGCCATAGCGCGAATATTCTGTCATTCTGCTGACGGCCACCTGTTCCATCGCCTTGAAGGCAGTGTCGACCGACTGCCCGCCACCAATCGGGTCAAAGCCATAGAAAGCGCCCGTATCATCAATCGCAGCCCGCAGGTTGCCCATGAAACCTTCTGCTGCGGAATTGACAACGTGGGTTGACCCCAGCTTCTCAAGAAGCTCGACCTGTTCATCCTTGCGCACGACATTGACAAGCCCAAGGCCGTCTTCCTTACAGATGCGGGTCAGCATCTGGCCCAGGTTGGACGCGCCCACGGTGTGCAGGATGGCGTCCTGGCCGTCCATCTTGGCGTTTTCCGCAAAGCCAAGGGCGGTCATCGGGTTAACAAACGCGCTCGCGCCGTCTTCCGCCGAATGGTCCCCCAGCGGCAGGCACATGCCCGCGTCAGCGATACAATATTGGCTGTAGGCGTTGCCCGGCACACAGGCGACGCGCTGGCCCACAAGGGCCTTGGCCATGTCGCTGTCACCGGCGGCAACAACAGTGCCCGCGCCCTCGTTCCCCGCAGGCAGCTTGAGGCCGTGGCGTGCCTTCGAACCAGTATTGAAAGGCTCTGGCATTTGGGCGACATATTTGCCGGGTGAATAATCGGCATTTTCAAGATCAGCAGCACTGGTCAGAATGGCTAGGTCCGACGGGTTGATCGGCGCTGCTTCCATTTTTACCAGCACCTGATTGCCGGTGGGATCAGGGAAAGTCACGTCCTCGATCGCCACGGTCAGCGTGCCGTTGCTTTCAAGCGTGGTGAAAAGTTGCTTACCCGTTGTGCTCATGCTGGTGTCTCCCTTTTGCGATGACGGCTAGTGTCGCGCCCGCCGGATACCGGCCCGGCGCACACAGTGTTCCTTAATGGTCATGTAGGGCGGCGGCGACAAAGGCAAGCTGGCCTATCACATTAAGGCCAGGTAGCTTTCGGCCAAAGGGGACGATCGCAAAGCCACCCGCTATCGCCGAGTTATTTGCGCTTTAACTTCGCATTTGCACCAGCTTCATTAGCCTTTTTAGCTTCGTCCCGCGCGCGTTTCTGCGCCGCAGTCCATTTGGGCTTTTTCTTGGCCCCTTTCGCTTTCTTGGCCTTCGGCTTGCTCTCCGCTTTTTTCACCGCACTTGTTTTTGTCTCAGTGTCCCGTGCAGCCGTGGCGTTTTTCGCCTTTTCCTCTGCGGGCTTGTCCTCGCTGTAAGTCGGCTTTGAACGGACCTTGCCGTCCCCCTCGGGCATGCTGCGCCGCTCCTTCCGGTCATCACGCCTGCCTTCAGGTGCCCTTGCCGGGCCGCGCTTGTCGAAGGCTCTTTTTTCCCGGACAGGTTTTCTGCTGCGGCTGCTTTCGGCTTCAGGCACAGGACCGCGGAGTTTGTCGACAGTGATCGTCTTCTCCAGTTTGCGGCTGGGGCCAAGGGCCTCAAAAAACTTGTCAACGATATCGGGCGCGAGCTCGACATGCGTTTCATTTTCATGAATGCGGATCGACCCAATTTCCTGTTTCGTGATATGGCCATGCCGGCAAAGGGTTGGCAAAATCCAGCGTGGTTCGGCGTTATGTTTGCGCCCAACCGACAAAGATACCCACGTCCCATCACTAAAGTCCTGACGGTTCTTTTGGGGGCGCTCTCCCCTGTCTCTGCCTTTCGATCTGTCGCGGGCATTGTCCCTGCCCCGACTATAATCACCTACAGGGCCGGTGTCCGACAACTCTTCCGCCACTGGCCTGCCTGTTTGCTGCAAGCGAACCAGGGCTGCGGCGATCTGTTCCGCGCTATGATGGTCAAGAAGTTCCTGGACATGAGGGCGTTCCTCATCGGTCACAGCTTCAGTCAGCACGGGATCATTCAGGAAACGCTCGCGGTCGCGGGCGGCGATTTCCTCCATCGTTGGCGGCTTGGCCCACGCCGCATCAATCTGGGCGTTGCTGAGCAGCCGTTCTGTGCGCCTGCGTGCTGGATAGGGGACCATCAGGATACAGACACCTTTTCGCCCGGCCCGGCCCGTCCGCCCGCTGCGGTGCAATAGTATTTCCTTGTTCTTCGGAATATCCGCATGGATCACCAGCTCAAGCCCAGGCAGGTCAATCCCGCGGGCAGCAACATCGGTGGCAACACAGACACGCGCGCGGCCATCCCGCATCGCCTGCAGGGCATGGCTGCGTTCGTTCTGGCTCAGCTCACCCGACAAGGCCACCACTGAGAAACCACGGTTATTGAGGCGGCTCGTCATATGGTTTACTTCAGCACGCGTGCTGCAAAAGATGATGGTGTTCGGCGCTTCGAAATAGCGGATCACATTGATGATGCCGTTTTCTTTGTCATTCGGTGCCAGCATCAGGGCGCGATATTCGATGTCCTGGTGCTGCTTCGTATCGCTTTTGGTTTCAATGCGGATGGCATCGCGCTGATAGCGTTTGGCAAGCCCCATGATGGATTTCGGCACGGTCGCAGAGAACAGGAGCGTCCGGCGGTGATCAGGCGCTGTATCCAGCATATATTCCAGATCATCCCGAAAACCGAGATCAAGCATTTCGTCAGCTTCATCAAGAACAACGGCACGCAGCGCTGTCATATCAAGGGAGCCCCGTTCAATATGGTCGCGCAACCGGCCGGGTGTACCAACCACGATGTGCGCGCCCCGGTCCAGGCTGCGGCGTTCCGTGCGCATGTCCATCCCGCCAACACAGGTGGCGATGGTTGCCCCAGCCAGTTCATAGAGCCATTCAAGCTCGCGCTTCACTTGAAGGGCAAGCTCACGCGTGGGCGCGATCACGAGCGCCAGCGGCGCGTGCGCCTGGGTGAGCTTTTCAGCCCCCTCGAGAATATCGGGCGCAAGAGCAAGGCCGAAAGCAACTGTTTTGCCGGACCCCGTTTGTGCAGAAACGAGAGCGTCAGCGCCAACAAGGCCCGGGGCCAGCATTTCTTTCTGCACGGGCGTGAGAGAAGTATAGCCGCGTTTTGTTAACGCTTGGCCGAGCGCCAGAACGACACCATCAAATTCTGTCATTGTTTACTTTCGGAAACGGGGTTTAGCCGCAAAACTGCCGGCTAATCGCATTAAGAAGACCGCACGGATACTGCGAAGCGTGCGCCGAGACAAGCTCAATTTAGCCTGCCCATTGTAGACTGAGTTCAGGCAGTGTCAAAATAATCCCATTTCCTGTGCCCGGCGGGGCACCAGAAAAGGCGCGCCACTTTCACTAACGCGTTTCATTACCCATGAAATTTTTCGTTTGATTTAAAAGCAATATCTGAAACCGCAAGGGTGGAGAAGCGATCAGCCCACGGCAACTGGTTGAACGTCGGCTATCGGCCATAAGCGGACATTCAAGGAACTTTCACATCGATTAAAAGCAGACAATGGGCCGTTAGTTGGAGTGTTCTATGGTCGGGCTAGAAACTGTCGTTATTTTCTCAGAATACCCTGACAGCACAAGGAAAGATCCCACCATAAACATCAAAAAGGAGATTCCGATGGAAGCGGTAAGAATCCACATTTGCTTACGGAACTGTGGGATGTCAAACTTCCAAAATGCGGTTGCAGTCAGCACTCGCGCTGTATGTGCCAACCAGAGCACCAGGACACCTACTAAAAACGTTGCGCCACCCTTGATTAGGGTGGCTGAAAACTCAGCATCTGAGTCAACGGCGGGGCCAAGTAAATTTAGTACAGTGATCATCCCAGCACCATTAAGAGCGAAGGCATATTTAAGCACACCAAACTCGGCTTCCCTCGCTTGCACGAGCAATGTCAAATCGAAGTCCGATACTGTTTCCTCAGTTTTATCAGCCATACTTGCCCCCTATCTGGCCGTTAGTTGAAGTTTTCGCGCTCCTAAATAGAATGCAATAGCTCCACCCAATTATCGCCTTTCTACGTATCTCATATCGATATTATTATATCCTCAACATCTGGCCGCCGATTGTACACCGGTGTGCCCAGATGATTTGCCTAGGAGTCCGCTTTGGGTCGGAAGCAGCCTCCCCTATTTCTCGCCCGTGTAGGCCAGCACCACATCGATGGTGTGCTCGGTAAAGCGGTCGCGGCGTTCTTTTGAAATGCCGTCCAGCTTCATCACGGTCAGCATCTGGCTTGCGGCCAGCAATATGCGCGCGTCGTCCCGCGCGCCGCGGCCCTTCTGGCGGCCCGGTGTGGCGGCATCCAGGATCGCGGTGAGGTTATCGAGCACGATATTCTGGCATTCCAGGAATTTTTCGCGGATGTGCGGGGCGAAGTTGGTGGACCAGTTCAGCCAGACCTGGGCAAAGGCGCGCTCATCATCCAGGCGGCTGGTGGCATGCTCCGCCAGCGCGGTCAGCAGTTCGGCGGTCGAAAGCCCTGTGGGGTCCACCTCCGCAAAAATCGCCAGGTTTTTCTCCGCCACGTCATCCAGCACCGCGTCAATCAGCGCCTCGCGCGTCGGGAAATAAACAAAGGTGGTGGCAACCGAAACACCCGTGCGCTTGGCAATGTCCGCGTGCTTGGCTTCGCCGATGCCGCGTTCGGCAAACAGCTCCACCGCCGCGTCCAGAAGCTGGCGGCGTCGCTCTTCCGGGTTCAGCCGGGTGCGTTTCTGCGTATCTTTCTGTCGGTCACTCATACATGGCCCTTCTAACCCCTTCCCTTTTCTACCCGGCGGGCGGGGGCTGGATCAAGCGGCAATAGCGGGCCTTGGGAAAAAGGGCACACCTGCAGAACGTGCGGGCACAGGGCACTTCCGGTGTGCCCACGCCGGAGCCGCAGAAAACCGTACCCAAATGGGCCCTATGAGTGTGCCCCTTTTGTGCCCTTTTTGCTAACCGCAATGCTGCTATTGACAATATTATCAATAAATGAGAGAGTCGGCCAAATTGTGATGCGAGGAGGGAAATCCATGTCTGCTGAAACTGCCGCCGCTGAGTGGCGCGACACCAAAAGATATCTGTGGCCGCTGCCGGTGCTTCTTACCGCCATACCGCTTATCAGCTGGTACCTTTATGCCAAATCGGGCCATGAAGCGGTGCTGTGGCTGTCGCCTGTTTTCTTCTATGTCCTTATTCCGATTATTGAAATCGCGTTCGGGGAAGATACATCCAACCCACCGCGGGAAGCTATCCCGCGCCTGCGCGACGACCCGTTCTATCGCTGGTCGGCCTTCGCCGCCCTACCGGCCGCCTATCTGGTGTGGGTTGTCGGCGCCTGGTATGTGGCCAACATGGAACTCACGCTCACTGCTTATATCGCGGTCACTGTGGCGAACGGGCTGATGGGCGCAGGCGCCCTGAATACCGCCCATGAAGTGGGCCACCGGCGGGATAAAACCTCCATCAATGTGGCGCGTTTCCTTCTGTGCCTTTGCGGCATGGGCCACTTCCGGATCGAGCATAACCTGGGCCACCATGTGCAGGTTGCAACCCCTGAGGACAGCGCCACCGCCATGATGGGCGAAAGCTTTTATGCCTTTGTTTTGCATGAACTTCCTGGCGGCTTCAAGCGCGCCTGGAACATTGAGAAAACGCGTCTTGGCCGCAAGGGCAAGTCCGCCTTCAGCCTTGAAAACGAAGTGTTTCTGAACACGCTGATCACGCTTGGCATGTATGCGGCGTTTGTTCTGTGGCTGGGGTGGATTGTGCTGCCGTACCTGCTCATTGGTGCGCTTCTGTCGAATCTGATGCTGTCATCCGCCAACTATATTGAGCATTATGGATTGATGCGCCCCAAGCGCGACGACGGAAAATACGAGCGCGTTCAACCACATCACAGCTGGAACGCCAATCATATCGTGTCGAACGTGATGCTGTATCACCTGCAGCGGCACTCAGACCACCATGCGCACGCGGAGCGCCCGTACCAGTGCCTGAGGCATTTTGATACCGCGCCGCAGCTGCCGGCAGGCTATTTCACCATGTTCATGGCCGCCTGGAACCCGCCCATCTGGTTCACTATTATGGACAAGCGCGTTGCCGAACAGCATGGCTATGACATGACAAAAGCCTATATCCACCCTGCGAAGCGGGACCGGATCATGAAGCAGTTTCATCATCCTGAAGGCGTGATGCAGGCTGCGGAATAAAGCTTTATGTGACTTGGGAGCGGGAAGCCCCTGGCTGCTTGGCCGGGGGCTTTTTATATGGGGATCAGGCTGCGGCCAGGCGTGGGTCTGCGCTGGTGGCGCTGTCGATCCAGCCGCCGCCCAGCACGCGGTCCCCGTCATAGAAAACAGCGGCCTGGCCGGGGGATACGCCGGCTTCAGGCTCGTTCAGCACCACGCGGGCGCGGCCGCCTTCAAGGAAGATTTTCGCAGGCACACCGGGGCGGGTGGAGCGGATTTTGGCAATAACGGCAAGCCCTTCGGCTGGCACGTCTTCGCCAATCCAGTTCACCTCCTTGACGCCGATCTCGCTTGTCAGCAGCGCTTCCTTGGGGCCAACGATGACCTGCTTTTTGGCAGCATTCAGCTTGACCACATAGATAGGGTCTTCAAAGCCGCCGATGCCAAGGCCGCGGCGCTGGCCGATGGTATATTTGACGATGCCTTCGTGCCTCCCGAGCACATTGCCGTCGATATCCACGATATCGCCCGGCTCAAGCGCGCCGGGGCGCAGCCGTTCGATCACATCCACGTACCGCCCTTCGGGTACAAAGCAGATATCCTGGCTGTCCGGCTTGTCTGCAACGGTCAGGCCGAAGCGCTCAGCCTCGATCCGCGTCTGCTCCTTGTCCATATGCCCAAGGGGGAAACGCAGGAAATCCATCTGCTCCTGCGTGGTCGCGAACAGGAAATAACTTTGGTCCTTGCCGCCGTCGATGCCGCGCACCAGCTGCGCCTTGCCGTCTTCGCCAACAACCCGCTGGACATAATGGCCGGTGGCCATACAGTCCGCGCCCAGGTCGCGGGCGGTATCCAGAAGATCCTTGAACTTCACGGTCTGGTTACAGCGCACGCAGGGGATCGGGGTTTCACCCTTGATATAGCTGTCAGCAAACTCTTCCATCACCTGGTTCTTGAAGCGGCTTTCATAGTCCAGCACATAGTGCGGGATACCCAGCGCTTCAGACACACGACGGGCATCATGGATGTCCTGCCCCGCGCAACAGCTGCCTTTTTTCTGAACGGCGACACCATGATCATAAAGCTGCAGCGTGATGCCGACCACGTCATAGCCTTGCTCCTTCAGAAGCGCAGCCGTCACAGAGCTGTCCACGCCGCCGGACATAGCCACGACCACCCGTGTCTCTTCTGGCGGGCAAGGAAACCCGAGGCTGTTCAGTTCTGTTTGCTCAAGTGGGGTCGACATTTCTTACTACTTTCGTCAGCTTTCGCTTCTTGCCTGTCGATATAGGCATTCGAGCTTCCAGAGGCAAGTGATTCCGCCCAATAGGCATGAATGATCCTGTTTTTGCCCGGCAAGAACCGCTCCCGCCCCATATTAGAACGCCCCCTCCAATACGGCGACCCCTTGAGTTTCAAGGCGTTTCACATTTTTCGGGAAAACTGGCCCGCCCCTTGCTTCTATCTGGTCGAACAAAACCCTGCCGGGTGATGAGGCGAACAAATTGGTAGTAAGATATGAACCCTATTGATCAATTGATGCAGAGCTTTGGCTCCTCCCCTTCTCCAGCGCTTGCTGGGCTGTTGGGCGTTAGCCAGGCTTCAGGCGCCGGACAGAGCGATTTTGCCGCTCAGTTTGCCCAGGCTCTACAAAGCATTGAAACGGCCTCAGTCGTTCCGGGTACTGCTGTATCCGAAGCGCTTGACCTCACCACGGAACAGGCAGAACTTCTTGCCAGCCTCCAGGCGACCTTGCCGCCTGAGATGATGCCTGCGCAATTGCAGGGAGCCCCCTTTGCAGGCGTGACGACAAACCTTCCTGGTGTACCTGAAGGCAATGCGACTGCAGCCACAAGCGCGGCTCAACCTGTCCATCAGGCGAAGGCTGGCGTTTCAGGCATTGCCATCCAGGCCGCTCTTGCAGGTGGTCAGGCTGCAGCAATGCCAGCGCAAGGTGTTGCAAGCCAACAGACCGGCCAGGACATATCCATTCTGCCCCAGGCAGCCCTTGAAAAACTTGGCCTCAAGCTCGAGCAATTGCCAGCCCTGCCGTCAACCGAACAGTTGGCCGCGGTATCGCAGGCCGGGGTTTCCACCAACAGCCACATTCTGCCTGCCACTGCAGCGCAGGGATTGTTCGGCGTTGCGGTCGAAAAGGCCCCTGTCCTTACCCTGGCAGCCGATGGCACAGGCGTTCAGGTTACACCTGAGGCATTAGGACAAGTGGGCCAGGCCCAGTTGCCTGAAGAGACACTTGCAGCGCCCCTGGACAAACCAGCACTTACTGCAGCGCCCGTTAACGGCGCGCAAGCAGCCACACCCAGCCTTCAAGGGCTGGCACAAGGCCAGCAACAAGCCGTCCCCACGGTGACCCCGCAATCGGAACAACCAAGCCAGGCGACTCCCGCTACTCCTCAAGCCCCTGCCGAGGCGCAAGCCGATGAAGTAGAGGGTAACGGTGTTGTCACGCAGCAGGCGCAGCAACAGGTTGCAGCCGCGGCGCCGAAGTCAGCAGCGGACCGCACTGTGCCGACAACGAACAAGGCCAGCAGTGGCCCTGGCAAAGAACATCTTGATTTCAAAGTGATGGCAGAGCCTGCCGCGGACACGCTGAAAGAAGCAGCTTCAGCAAAACCGGTAGAGCCTGTATCAAAACTTCCAGAAACGCAGGCGCCAGCGCCAGTACGCGAGGCTCTGCCTCCGCTGACACCGGAGCGAGTAGCCGGCTTCTTTGACAGCACATCGGCTAACACCGTTGCCGCAGGGCTGAGCGGCCTTAAGGGCGAAACCGGTTTTATGGCCAGCATGTCACTTCTGGGCGGCAAGCCTTCGCCGGAAATGGCGCAGCAAGTGAGCCAGCAGTTGAACATGCATGTCACCAAGGCGGTAAACGACGGCCAACAGGCCTTCACAGTTCGGCTCGACCCTGCTGAACTCGGTCGCGTTCGGGTGAAGCTGAGCTTCCTTGAAGGCGGCAAGGTTCACGCACAAGTAATGGCAGAACGGCCCGAGACTTTGGACCTTATGCAGCGAGACATTCGCGGCCTTGAGCGGGCGCTTGAGTCTGCTGGACATAAAGCGGATGGCGGCATCCAGTTCAGTCTGGACACCAATGACCAGGAGAGCGCAGGCCGGGCATTCGCCGAAGCGGTCCAGCAGGAAAAAATGCGCGACGATCTGGCAGCGCGCAGCGGCCTTGGTCATGGAATGGCTGAAGGCGGCTTGGAGGCCGACATCACCGAAGAAGAAGTTCCACTGGAGACCATCCTCGCCAACGTAAGCGTGGAAACCGGGCTGGATATTGAAGTTTAAGGAAGGCGGGCCGCGCTAGCGCCCGAAACGAGAGCAAGAGAATGGTAGATCTTACAGGCATCACATCAGCAACCGGCACAGGTTTGACACGGGGCGACAACTCCGCAGCCAAACTTGCCGACGACTTTGATGATTTTCTGACCCTGCTCACAACGCAGCTCCAGAACCAGGATCCAACAGACCCGATGGACAGCAACGAGTTCACCAATCAGCTCGTACAGTTCTCAAGCGTAGAACAGCAGATTCAAACGAACCAGAACCTTGAGTCTCTCCAGTCCCTTCTGGAAATGAATAATATTGCCAGCGCAGCTTCCTTCCTGGGAAGTGACGCCCTGATTTTGGGCACAACAGGCGATCATGACGGCAGCTCGGGCATTAAGTGGCAGTATCAGAACACGGCTGTAACAGATGACCTTACCGTTAAGGTCCGGAATGAAACAGGCACCGTTGTCTATTCCGAGGCTGGCCTAACGACTCTTGGGCTTCATACCTTCAAATGGGACGGTATCGATACTGCCGGCAACCCAGCCGCCCCAGGGAAATATACTCTGGACATCGCAGCAACCAATGCTGACGGCGTAGAATTGGACCCGCCAATAGCTGTTCAGGAAACTATCACGGCCGTAGACACCAGCGGCCTTGAACCAATCTTTACCGTCGGCCCGAACGAAGTTGGCCAGTCGGAGATTTTGCAGCTCGTTCATAAGAACTAGCTGACCTAAACACCGGACCGAAGCGCCCGGTTAACGAGCAGAAAGCCCAAAGCACGCGAAAACGCAAAAGAGTGTAGGAGAAGTAAAATGGCATTCACTGCTTTGGCAGCAGGCGTATCAGGCCTCCAGTCCTTTACCGAGGGCGTTGGCGTTATCGCCGACAACATCACCAACGTAAACACGATTGGTTATAAAGAAACCCGGGCCCGTTTTTCGACCCTTGTGACCGAGACGGCAGCCCTTTCATCGTATTCACCAGGCGGCGTACGCGCCTTCTCGGATACTCTGGTATCCAAGCAGGGCCTACTGCAGCCTTCGGCTTCGGCTACAGACCTGTCCGTTGACGGCGCAGGTTTTTTCGTGGTTCGAGATGGTACTGATGCGGAAGATTCTGCGGGTGAAGTTCTCTATACCCGCGCAGGGTCCTTCACCCAGGACTCCCGCGGCTTCCTGAAAAACACGGCAGGCCTGTATCTAATGGGTTGGCCGGTTGCGGCAGACGGCAGCATCACCAACAACCAGAATGACCTGGACGAGTTGAGCCCGATCAACATCAACGAATTGAACAGCCTTGGTTCGGCGACGCAAAACGTGTCCCTTCGCGCCAACGTGAATGCGAGCGCGACTGAAATCGACGGCGCTGCGTATACCCTTGGCGACCTTGCGACCGGCACCACCACGGCAGAACTTGAAACCAACATTCAAGTATATGATTCCCTTGGTCGACAACATACTGTGATTGTGGCTGCAGCCAAGGTCGACAATGCTGCAAACACCTGGAACTATGAGCTCTATTTCGATGATTCATCTGTGCTCACGGCAGCCCACACCAACGGCATTGTTGCTTCTGGCCAGTTGGTCTTCAATACCGACGGCTCCATTGACCTTGCCAGCACCACTATGGATGATATTGGCGGGAACCCCGTTGATCTTTCCCTGGGCGAAACGCTGACATTCGACTATGCCACCAACGCAACCGATGGTGCGACTGTCGAAGTTGAGCAAGGCGCTATTACTTTTGACTTTGGTACGGATGCTGAAACAGATGGCTTCTCGCAAACCGACAACGCGTCGAACCTGCTCAGCTCAAGCGTGGACGGCGCGAACTTTGAAAACGTGAACGGCGTTTCCATTGGGGAAGACGGCAATGTTACCGCGATTTTCGATAACGGCCTCACCCTTACCGTGTTCAAGCTGCCTGTCGCGACGTTCCAGAACGCGGATGGCCTGACCCGTCGGCAGGGCAACGCCTTTGGCCTCTCGGATCTTTCAGGTACACCGTCCTTCCAGCAAGCTGGTCGCGGTGGTGCGGGCAGCATCGCTCCGAACTCTCTTGAGCAGTCTACCGTAGACCTGGCCAATGAGTTCTCGGAACTGATTAAAGTACAGCGGGCCTTCTCTGCCTCTACCAGAATCATCACCACATCCGATGAAATCCTGGAAGAGCTGACTAGGCTCTAGATTTAAGCTGACCTAGCTTGATCACCACTCTTTTGCACGAAACTGGGTAGCCTTTGGCTGCCCAGTTTTCGCTTAAGGCTAAAAGTTAACGCCGCTTTAACTCTAGCCATTAGGCTTTTTTAAACGACCTGTTCCTATAATCTCCCCACCACCAATTGGTGAGGAAGAGGCTTATGCAAAACGGAACCGGTAGAGCAAATGTCATTGGGCCAACTGGCAAGCCATTGACCCTTGCCGATCTTCCGAAAGCAAACACCCAAAGGTGGGTTATCCGGCGCAAGGCGGAAGTCGTCGCTGCGGTCCAAGGCGGCCTGCTAAGTCTGGAGGAAGCCTGCAAGCGCTACTCTCTCTCGGTGGAAGAGTTTCTTTCTTGGCAGCAAGCTATCACGAAGAACGGCCTACCCGGCCTTCGCGCCACCCGCGTACAGCAGTACAGAAGCGAATAGCGCTGCCGATTAGCGGCTAAATTCAGCCCATCTTGAATTTTTCCTTTACAATTATAGGCAAAAATTGCCTAGATTTAACTATCTGTTTACTCTGACAGACTAATTTGTTGGGTGAACTTGGGGCGAGTATCCCCATTGGGTGTTTGTATCCGAGGTGGGCGTTGGACAATTTTCTGCAATTTCTTCGAAATCTCGGCACTGGTCGGCTGATCCTCATCGGCCTAGTAGGTGCCCTGACCGTATTCTTTTTCTTTGCCATTGTGGGACGCTGGCAAAACGCCCCCATGACTGTGCTCTACACAGACCTGGACCCCGCGAATGCATCGACAATCGCGCAACGGCTTGAAGCCGAGAACATTCCCTATGAAACAGACGCTGGTGGCCGTGTTCTGAAGGTTCCACGGAATCAGGTTGACCGGTTGCGCCTTACGCTTGCAGGCGACGGCCTGACTGGTGGCGTTGTCGGCAAAGAGATTTTTGATCAGGAAAGCAGCTTCGGGCGCACAAGTTTTGAACTCAATGTCAATTATGTCCGCGCCGTGGAAGGCGAAATCGCCCGAACAATCAAATATCTTGGCTCGGTCAGCGAAGCTCGCGTGCACATCGTTATGCCGGAAAGACGTCCGTTTGAGCGCGAGGCTTCCGAGCCTTCGGCGTCCATTCTTATTCGGACAAGCGGAGCTGGACTTGGACGCCGAGAAGCTCAGGCAATCCAGGCCCTCGTCGCTACCGCTGTACCAGGCTTGTCGCCAGAGCGAGTTACAATCTCTGATACATCGGGACGGCTGCTTGTGGATGGAGCCAGCGAACAAGGTGAGTTCTCCAGCTTTACGAGCCTAGAAGAAGCACGTCTTGCCAAGGAGCGGATGTACCGGAACAAGATTGAACAGTTATTGGCCCGCAGGGTTGGCGAAGGACGCGTTCGCGCCGAAGTATCCGTTCAGATGGATATGAGCAGGACCACTACGAACGCTGTAACCTACGACCCCGATAATCAGGTCATCTTGTCTCAGAATGTGGTGGAGGAAGAGTCTCGCGAAACAGATCAGGTAGGTGGCCAGGTAACGACTGCCAATAATTTGCCTGATGCTCAAGGGCTCGGCGTTTCCCCATCAAACACCGCTAGCAAGACCGAAGAAGTAACAAACTTCGAAAACTCGAAGACAGAAACAGTTACGATCAAGGAGCCCGGCGAGATAACCCAATTGCGGGTTGCCGTGCTGGTAGATGGCATCCGTGAGATTGATGAAGAAGGCAACACGGTTGGCTACCAGGAAAGGCCGCAGGCTGAGATAGACCAGCTTCGCAGTCTTGTATTGACGGCTATTCCCTTTGTTGACGATCCAGACACCGGTCGCAGCGATGAAGTAACGGTTACATCAATGCGCTTTGTTGACCCCACGCCGATCACGCAGGCTGCTCAGGACTTGAACTTGTTTGGGCTGAACAAACAAGACCTGATCGAAGTCGTTTCCGAGGGCGGCATAATTATCTCCATCATTCTGGTAATCCTTCTTGTGGTGCGCCCGCTTGTGATGCGCCTGATAGAGGCCATCCCAGATGCCCCTGCCCCACCTGATCCAGGTCAAATTGAAGACAGAAGCGGAACAGCTGAAACGCCAGCCATCATGGGGCCCGGTAGTCCGATAACTCCTGACGTAATGGCTGCCGCTGCTGCAGGTGATGAGGATGCGGCCGCTGCTGTTCGCTACGCGCAGCAAACAGGAGCTCTGGTTCGGGACGACATGCGGACGGATGCAAAAATTGACGTCGCCCAGGTGGAGGGCCGCATTCAGGAATCCGCAATCAAGAAAGTTGCCGACATTATACGTGCCAATCCTGATGAATCGATCGCGATCGTGAAAACGTGGCTTTATGCTGAGTGATTCAGCGTATCCGCGGTATTAAACTGATGCAGGTGTAGAAATGCCAGAATTGACCAAAATGTCCGGAGCCCAGAAAGCAGCAGCTTTCATGTTGGCAATCGGAGACGAACATGGCCGAAATATCTGGGAAGGTCTGTCGGAAGACGAGATCAAGGAGCTGTCGCAGCATATGTCGACACTTGGTACCGTGGCCGCCGCCGATGTCGAAGAGCTTTTCGTTGAATTTGCCTCAAAGGTTTCAACAGTCGGCAACCTGAATGGCTCTTTTGACAGCACGGAACGCCTTTTGGCAAAAATGCTGCCGGGCGACCGGGTACAGCAGATCATGGACGAAATCCGCGGGCCCGCGGGACGTACCATGTGGGACAAGTTGGGCAATGTGAACGAAGTTGTTCTCGCCAGTTACCTCAAGAATGAATACCCACAAACGGTTGCCGTTGTACTGCAGAAAATCAAGGCAGAGCATGCCGCTCGCGTACTTTCTGTTTTGCCTGAAGATTTTTCCATGGAAGTGATCATGCGGATGCTCCGTATGGAGGCTGTTCAAAAGGATATTCTGGACAAGGTCGAACAGACCCTGCGCGTCGAGTTCATGAACAACCTTGCGCGCACCAGCCGCCGCGACAGCCATGAGACAATCGCAGAAATCTTCAACTTCCTGGACCGAAGCGCGGAATCCCGTTTCCTCGCAGCGCTTGAAGACCGGAATAGGGATTCTGCAGAACGTATCCGCGCCCTGATGTTCACCTTTGAAGATCTCGCCAACCTCGACCCGAGTGGTGTGCAGACCTTGTTGAGAAATGTGGACAAGGACAAACTCGCCCTTGCAATGAAAGGAGCATCCGACACCCTTCGCGACCTATTCTTCTCCAACATGTCCGAGCGGGCAGCAAAAATCCTGAGGGAAGACATGGAAGCTATGGGCCCTGTAAGGCTGCGGGACGTGGACGAAGCACAAATGGACATGGTCAACAAAGCCAAGGACTTGGCGGAAGCGGGCGAAATCCTGCTCTCGGACAACAAGGGCGAAGACGAGTTAATTTATTAGAAGCGGCATGAAGACGAATGGCTGAACCCGTAAAATATCGATTTGACCAAGCCTTCGATGGCGGCGCAAAAAGCCGCTTCGACGAAGAGCTTGACCGCCTTCGCGCGGATACGGAGCAAATTAAGTCTGAAGCCTATGCACATGGATTTGAGGAGGGCCGAAAGCAGGCCCTGAATGACGTTGAGGCAGCCACCCAGGAAACCTTGAGCCAGGTTGCCCAAGCTGCCCATGCGCTCTTTTCGCAGAAGTCGCAGTTGGAAACGGGCATCAAACAGGAGATGGTCCAGTTAGCCTATGCAATTGCATCAAAGCTCTCACCTGCCCTTATCAGGGCCCACCCAATGGCGGAAATTGAAGCCCTTATTGAAGACTGCCTGGCAACTGCGAACAAAGAACCGCGCTTGGTGGTAAGGGTGTCAGAAGCGCTACTCGACCCGATTAACGAGCGGCTTGAGGACCTGAAAGCATCAACTGGCTTTCCCGGAGATATCGTATTAATCGGAGAACCGGCCCTAGGCCCTCAGGACTGTCGAGTGGAATGGCCGGACGGCGGTACTGAACGCAAGCATGACACCATCATGCGTGAAGTAGAAACCGCAGTTCAACGCTTTGTTATGTCTGGCACTGACAAAGGCGCCCAATCCGCCACGGCGGAAGAAACAAACTCTGAAACAGAGCAAGCTACTGAGCAACTTGCTGCTGGTGGACCTGACTAAGGAATTATTTGATGGCAAATGAAGACGAAAATTCAGGCGACGTTGGCTTGCAAAATCTGGACGATGGTGCGAGCCGTAGCCCGGACCTTGCGCCTAAGGAAGACGGGCAAGTCCGTTCGGCGCAGGAATTGGAGCCCGTATTTGATGTTCCGGTACGTGTACAAGCGGTTCTCGGAAAGTCGACCCTTGAAGTGAGCCAATTGCTGAAGCTGGCCCCCGGGGCCGTTGTGGAACTTGACAGGAAGGTCGGTGAGGCCATCGACATTTACGTCAACAACAGGCTTGTGGCTCGTGGCGAAGTTGTCTTGGTGGAGGACCACCTGGGCGTAACAATGACCGAAATCATCAAGCTGGATGGCGGCGCGAACTAAGTTCGCGGATCAAGGGGGCAGACGGCCTATGAGCACGATTTTGGGTATGTTGACGGCCTTCCTGCTGGTTGCTGGCGCAATCTGGCTCGGCGGTTCTCCCTGGGCATTCATAAACCTGCAGGGCGTCATGATCGTTGTTCTGGGAACTTTCGCCGTTACGGCCATCAGCTTCCGCTTTCAGGAGATGATGACGTTACCGGTGAACATCTGGACCTTGCTGCGCCATGGCCAACGCGATCCCTCGGATGAGGCTGTCAAAATAATGAAGATTGCTGTCGAGGCACGGAAACATAACGACATCTTGTTGCTGGAGCGCCTATTGCCGAAGTTGAAAGATACGCCGTTTCTGATGAAAGCCATCCAGCTTGTCGTTGATGGCACGGAGCCGGAAGAGATTGAGCAAATCTTGCGGCGTGAAGCCAGCTCGGCGTCCTCTCGCCACATGAGGTCTGTTGACTTCTTGAGGCGGGCTGGCGACGTAGCGCCCGCTATGGGTTTGATCGGCACGCTTATTGGCCTGGTTAGAATGCTGGGTAACTTGGACAATCCGGCAGAGATTGGACCGGCTATGGCCGTCGCGCTACTGACCACCTTCTACGGCGCTCTGATGGCGCACCTGTTTTTCATTCCGCTGGCTGCAAAAACCGAACACTGCACAGATGAAGAGGCTTTGGTGAACAACCTTTATGCCATGGGTGCAACATCGATCCGCCGCAAGGAAAACCCGCGGCGCCTGGAAATGCTCTTGAACACCGTATTGCCGCCAGCACAAAGGATAACCTTTTTCAAATGACCGCAAGCCTAAACAAAATTTGCATGGTCAAGAAAAGAACTGAACCGCATGACCCGCGGAGAAAACGGGTTGATGTAACGGAGACTATAAAATGCGACTGCTGATTGTGGGAACTCTTAATGGCCAGTTGGGTGCCGCCAGCCAGATTGCGATGGACCGCGGGGCCCAGGTAACTCATGCGCCCGACACTGACACTGCTCTTTCAATCCTAAGGAGCCGTGGCGCAGACCTGTTGATGGTGGAAATCTCGCTCGACATTCCGGGGCTCATTCCAAAGCTTCGCGCAGAGCACTTTTCTATTCCTGTGGTCGCCTGTGGAATAGGAACCGACCCCAAAACAGCTGCAGCAGCCATTCGAGGCGGAGCAAAAGAGTATATCCCTCTGCCGCCTGATGCAGAGCTGATCGCTGCTGTTCTTGAAGCTGTTGCGGAAGATAGCCAGTCCTTCATTTACCGTGATGCTATAATGAAAAATGTGGCTGCCCTGGCCGAGCAAGTAGCCCCGTCCGAAGCCAGCATCCTTATTACCGGCGAGTCTGGTACCGGTAAGGAAGTAATGGCGCGCTTCGTACATCAGAAAAGCCGCCGGGCGAACAAACCTTTTGTAGCGGTTAACTGTGCTGCTATCCCTGAAAACCTTCTGGAATCCGAACTGTTTGGCCACGAAAAAGGCGCCTTCACCGGCGCTGTAGCCCGTCGGATCGGTAAGTTCGAAGAAGCAGATGGCGGCACCCTTCTGCTTGATGAGATTTCAGAGATGGATGTGCGCCTGCAGGCAAAGCTCCTGCGCGCCATTCAGGAACGCCAGATTGACCGGGTAGGTGGCTCAAAACCTGTCAATGTAAACATCCGGATTATTGCTACATCCAACAGAAATCTTCAGGAAGACGTCAAGGATGGTAAATTCCGGGAAGACCTGTTCTTCCGCCTGAATGTTGTGAACCTGCGCGTCCCTCCCCTGCGGGAACGTCCGTTAGATATTCAGGCTCTGGCAGAATATTTTGCCAAGAAATACGCTGAGGTAAATCAGGTGGACGAACGCCCCATCGGCGCCGACGCCATGAAGGTTCTGAAGGCGCACAACTGGCCAGGTAATGTTCGTGAGCTGGAAAATACAATGCACCGGTCAGTCCTACTGGCATCAGGTGATGAAATTTCCGTAGCTGCAGTGCTTCTTCCCGACGCCAGTGGCAATCTGGCTGTTACTGGCTCGGGCGAAAGCCGGGCACCGGAAAGCCAGCCTCAAAGTAGCATGGTGGAAGAAGGCGGTGTAGACCCGGAAGTGGCCGCAACGCTTGTTGGCAAGACCGTCGCCGAAGTGGAACGGGATCTGATCATAGATACATTGAAGCATTGCTTGGGCAACCGTACCCACGCAGCTAATATTCTGGGAATCTCCATCCGGACACTTAGAAACAAGCTGAACCAGTACCATGCAGACGGTGTTTCGGTTCCCCAGCCGGGCGACAACAACCACCGCGCTTCCGTATAGTGCAGGAACCGAACTGCCAATGAGTGACAAACAATGAATGATTCAGCTCCAGGTGGGCGGCAGGGCGATTCAAGTGCCCAGGGCGGACTGAACGTCGGTGCCATGCTGTCTGGCATGAAGAGCTCTGATATCGCCTTCGCGCTGGGCATGGTGACCATCATCATGATGTTGATCATGCCGATGCCGGGCTGGTTGCTGGATATAATGCTGGCCGCATCGATCACTTTTTCCGTCATGGTGATGATGACAACCCTGTTCATTCAAAAACCTCTGCAAATGAGCAGTTTTCCTACTATTTTGCTGATCGCAACCATGTTGCGCCTGTCACTTAACCTGGCGTCAACCCGACTGATCCTGTCTGAAGGGCATACCGGCACCGACGCCGCTGGTAAGGTGATCGAGGCGTTCGGCAACTTCCTGATGGGGGGGCAGGTTGTCATTGGCATCATTGTCTTTGCTATCCTTGTTATCGTAAATTTTGTGGTCATCACAAAGGGCTCGGGCCGTATCGCAGAAGTTGCCGCACGCTTCAGCTTGGATGCCATGCCCGGCAAGCAAATGGCCATCGATGCCGACATGTCCGCCGGTCTCATTGATGAACCTGAGGCGCGTCGCAGGCGCCAGGAACTTGAAGACGAAAGCACCTTTTTCGGTTCGATGGATGGTGCTGCAAAATTTGTCCGCGGTGACGCAATCGCAGGACTTCTTATCACTATCATCAATATTGTTGGCGGCATCATCGTTGGTGTTGTCATCAACGACATCAGTTTTGGCGACGCAGTTAACCGCTATACTATTCTGACTGTAGGTGACGGGCTGGTATCACAAATTCCGGCACTGATCGTATCCACATCCGCAGGCCTATTGGTAACCAAGGCCGGCGTTTCGGGTGCTACAGACAAGGCCTTGTTCGGACAACTGAGCGGATATCCGAGGGCTCTCGGGGTCTCAAGCGGGCTTCTTCTTGCCATGGGGTTAATGCCGGGTCTTCCGCTCCTGCCCTTCGCCCTTTTTGGCTCTATCCTAGGTGTTTCTGCCTATCTTCTGACCAGCAAGAAAACCCAAGAGGCAAAGCAGGTTGCAATTGCGGAGGATGCTGAAAAGAAAGCCGCAGTACCTGCCGAAGAGCCGATCACCTCTGCCCTTGCGATTGACCAACTTAGGCTTGAGCTTGGTTATGGGCTGTTAACGCTGATCAATGACGATAGTGGCTTCCGCCTCACCGACCAGATCAAGGCACTTAGGCGCCAACTGGCAACAGAGATGGGCTTCGTCATGCCCTCTGTACGCATCCTGGATAACATGCAATTGCCCGCAAATTCTTACGTACTGCGGGTCAAAGAAACTGAAGTCGGTCGGGGCGATATTCGCCCAGGCATGCTCCTTGTTATGGACCCTCAGGGACAACCCGTACAGATACCAGGCGAGGCGACAACTGAACCTGCCTTCGGCCTTCCTGCGACCTGGGTGGACCCTGGCGCACGTGAAGAAGCCAGTTTCCGCGGATACACTGTTGTGGACGCAGCCACGGTCATCACAACACACCTGACGGAAGTCATCAAAGACAATATGGCTGACCTGCTCTCGTACGCAGAAACACAGAAGCTGCTGGACGATCTACCATCGGATCACCAGAAGTTGGTGGCCGACATTGTGCCCAACCAAATCACAACATCCGGCATTCAAAGAGTGCTCCAGTCCCTGCTCACAGAACGGATTTCCATTCGTGACTTGCCGACCATCCTTGAAGGTGTGGCCGAAGCAACAGGCTTCACACAAAACATCGTCTCCATCACCGAACATGTCCGCACCAGGCTAGCAAGGCAGCTATGTGCAGCCTATTCCAACGCTGAAGGCCTGGTGCCGCTCATTACCCTTTCCACAGAATGGGAACAGGCATTCGCGGAAAGTCTCGTTGGCCAAGGAGAAGAGAAACAACTGGCGATGGCGCCCACACGACTGCAGGAATTTATCAACTCAGTACGCATGGTGTATGACCAGCAGGCAGAACGAGGGGAAGCACCCGTCCTGCTGACAAGCCCGCTGGTACGTCCCTATGTCAGATCAATTGTCGAGCGGTTCCGCCCTGCGACAGTTGTCATGAGCCAGAACGAAATTCATCCGCAAGCCAAGATTCGGACACTTGGCCAGATTTAATAAGTATCTGAGCCAGTGCCGGCTCACATGAGGACAATAAAGCGTAATGCGGTTAAAAACCTTTCATGCCAAGACGATGTCGGAGGTAATGGGGCTGGTCCGAAACGAGCTCGGGCCGGATGCCATCATCATACAGATAGAAGAAGGCAAAAGCGGTGTCAGGGTGACCGCGGCTCTTGAGGCGGGCGCGACACCTACACCACCTGACCATGCCCCTGAACCTAAACAGACACCTACCGCGTTTGAGATTTCGCACCCAGTTCCGCAAGCCCGGGATTTTGATACAGCAGATATTAATGCTGTTCTGAACCATCATGGGCTCCCTTTTGAGACAGCCTCGCACATCAGTGAAGCTGCCCGTGCTATCGGTGGCGGCAGTCTTGTAGACGCTTTTTCCGTCGCTCTGGAAACCGCCATCCGCTTCAGTCCACTGACGGACAGCACAACACGTCCGATCATGTTGGTTGGCCCACCGGGTGCAGGCAAAACCATTTGTGCTGCCAAGCTTACGGCTGACGCTGTTCTGCACGAACGGCCCATCAACTTGATTTCGACGGATACGGTTAAGGCAACAGGTATCCAGCAGCTGGATCATTTCGCTCAGCTGATGAAACAAACAGTGTCGACAGCGTCATCGCCCGAAGAGCTGGCCGCAGTGCTCCGGTCACACAGCAACAAAGACGGTCTGACCATCATCGATACACCTGGCACAAACCCATTTGATATGGATGAACTACGTGAAATTCTCGGCTTTATCCGGGCTGTCGACGCGGAACCAGTTCTGGTAATGCCAGCAGGCCTGGATGCCCTGGACGCACAGGAAATCGCTGGTGTCTTTTCCCGGCTAGGGTGCCAACGCTTCATCGCAACACGGCTCGATGCTGCCAGACGGTATGCCAGCATTATCATGGCAGCACGCCCCGGCTACCTCGCTTTGGCGGCACTTAGCCGAAGCCCCTTTGTGGCCGATGGCCTTGATCCCGCCACACCAATGGCTCTTTCCAAGCTCATAACAGCCTTACCTCGTCGAAGCAAAGCCGACACACTGACGGATGAGAAATCATGAATGATTCTGTTGCATTAGATCGCAAAGAAACCCTTGAACGGCGCCTGATAACAATCGCGTCCGGAAAAGGCGGTGTCGGGAAGACCTGGGTTTCGGTATCCTTGGCACATGCCTTGTCCCATGCTGGCAGGAAGGTCCTGCTGTTTGATGGGGACCTAGGCTTGGCCAATGTCGATATTCAGCTGGGCATGATGCCAGACAGAGACCTAGGACAAGTCATCACCAAAGACGCGACGATGGCAGAGACCATTGTGCCCTTTACGGACAGCACCGGGGCTGGGTTTGACGTACTTCCTGGCAAATCTGGATCCGGTGCCCTTGGTTCCCTCTCGAAGGAAACATTGGTTGGCATGCGCAACGACCTGACCCAGCTTGCGGAAAATTACGACCATGTTTTGCTAGACTTGGCGGCAGGTATCGACCCCTCTGTGACCACCCTTTCCAAGAACAGGGGACGAATTTTGGTGGTGATGACCGCGGACCCTACATCTCTCACGGATGCCTATGCATTCATTAAAGTGACGCATATGCGCAACCCGAACGCGGACATCTCGATCGTAGTGAATAATGTGGCTTCGAAGAAAGAAGGCGAAAAGGCATTCGCTGCCATCAAACGTGCGTGCGAAGGATTTTTGAAGATTTCACCGCCACTTACCGGTATTATCAAGAATGACCCAAAGGTCGTTGACTCGATTAGGTCGCAAGTCCCCCTTCTGATCAGGCACCCTCAATCAGAAGCGGCTTCGGACATTAAGGCTCTGGCTGCAGCCATTACCGGACGCTAAGCGTACCCACTGAAGCAGCTTCGAACGCGAAGGACTGCGGAATGAGTGATATATCCGGGCCTCCACTGCCTAAACCCGTCGACCCGGTCGCCAGGACGACCGGCAAGACCAGTGCTGTGTCAAAGGATCCTCAGCAGGCCCAAACTGAGGCTCGTGAACATAAGGGCGAAAGTTCCTCAAAACACGAACAGGCTGAGCACCTCCGGAGCCGAGAGCCCGCCGTTTCCATATCCGCAACAGCGGCTCACCTGGAAGTCGGAGAGCGGCTTAAGGAACAGGTAAAAAAAATAGACAATGAAGGCCGTCCGATCATTGTCACGGAAACGGCTACATTCGCCTTGCGCCCCGATGCGGGTCTGCGCCCCGGCGACGACGTCAAGTTGGAAATCATTGAAGCCGGACATAAATTGGCAGCAGATCTCCATGAGCGTAACGGGCATACCATCGACCCACCGATCAGGCTTGCCCTGGTAGTCATTGCAATTCACGCGAAAAAGCAGCCTCAAACTAATGAGATACAGCAGAACCCAGCCCCTCTTCCTGAGAAAACGGGATATGGTCCTGCGGTTCTAACCAAGAATGTGCCGAGTAGCACCAGCGACGCCTTGGCAAGCATGCTTGGTCGTACCTCCCAAGCCAGCACGCCAACCCAACCAGCACAATATTATGCCACTTCAGCCCCTGCCCCTGAGGCACAACAAGCGCTCCATGCGCAGGTAACCGGGGCACCTTCAGAACAAACCGGCAATCCTGATTTCCTAACTAGCCGCAACAGCAGCCCAGACCTGGCAACCCTGATTGCCGCGCAGCAAGGAGACCGTAGCAGGAGCTCAGGCTATGTTTCTACCACCAATCAAAACCCAGCCTCTCAAAAGGCTCTTGATGCAGCGCACCTTATCCCGAAATCCACTCTAACGGAGCTGACAACAAGTGGCCCGCAAGACGGCTTGGGCCCAGAAATCAGGGCATTCTCTTTCTCGGGCCAAGCCCATTCACTTCAACTAATGGACCCAGGCACCAGCCAAGTTTCTCCGGCTCAAGTCGCCACGGTTCTCGCTGTTCGACCGTTACCGCCTGAAGATGCAAAGGCCCTACCACTTCCGGTAAACGTCTTAAGTCCTTCCGGGGCTACACTGGCCACTTTAGAGACGAATAAGGGTAATTTTGTCATTCCCCTTGCTCAGGCCAACAATCTCGCAGGTGAATTGGTAAAGATATCCGACATTCAGCCACCGACTGACGTACCCCCCAAAGAGAACCCGGCCACATTCAATGCCATTCTGGCGACGCCAGGCATTGGCCAACGCAGTGGGGTGACAATTCAGATAAACCAGAATGCAGCCCCCCAAGGCATACCCGGCGAAGCGCAGATCAAGGCCGTACATACCGTACGCGCGTTCCTCACCCCCAAAGGGCCCAGCGCTGATTTCCGAATTGAGACAACTCAGGGAGAGTTGTTTGTAACCATGCCAAACAGCTTTCGTCCAACCACAGACGATCTGATACAAATTCTCCCTGCGCAAACGAGCCAAACACAAACAGCTGGCTTGCCCCTTGGGGCGGAGCAAGCCGCGCAGTTATCTGCCGGAACCGCGCTCAGTACTCTTGCCGCCCATCACTGGCCTGCACTGGAACAAAGCTTTGCGACCATCATGGGATCAGATCCCGCTACAGCCAGCCAATTGGCAAGCAAAAGTGCACAAGGCGGCGGCAAGCTTGCAAACAGCTTGCTCTTTTTCCTGAGCGCGGCAGGGCGCGGCAACCCGGAAGGATGGCTGGGACAAGATGCCGCCCGGGTATTGGAACAATCGAATAAATCCCTGTTTGAGGCATTTAAGTCCGGCATGTCACGATTGATGCAGGCGGCAACGGATACAACATCTGATTGGCGGCCGGCCCTTCTGCCCCTTGAAATGCGAATGCCTGATATGCCTTGGGTCGCCATGCTTTTTGGCCCTCCCCCCAGAGACGACGGTTCAGGAGGCAGCAAGCAAGGTTCTGGCAGCGAGGGCGACGATATGCAGGGCGCACAGCGTTTTCTGGTGGAAGTTCGGTTTTCTGTGCTAGGCGCAATACAACTGGACGGCCTGGTACGCGAAAACCGCTTTGATCTTGCAATGCGCTCGGAAAAACCTTTGCCTCAAACACTGATGCGAGAGGCATCTGGCTTGTTCGCCGCAGCACTTGACGCGAACGGCTACACTGGCCAACTTTCAATCACTGAGAGCCAACCCTTCCCCATGGATGTTGAAGCGCTGATGCAGCAGGCACAAATCAGACCTGAACATGCGTCGTTGACTTGAACTCGATAGCTTTTGTTGTATCTCTTGTTCCGGTTCAATTTAGGATATTTGCGTGCGCGTTACTTTGGCATTTATTGGCTGCGTCTTGATCTGGGGCTCTACCTGGTATGCGATTGAGTTGCAATTGGGCGTCGTTCCCAAGGAATGGTCTCTCGTCTATCGTTTCGGAATTGCATCCACTACGCTTTTCCTCCTCTGCCTCGTCCGCAAAGAGCGTTTGATTTTCCCGATAATTCAGCATCTTTGGCCCGCTTGCACTGGCCTGTTTCTATTCTCTGCCACCTATATCCTGACATATGGGGGTGCAGAATATCTCACCTCTGGGCTGGTCGCCATCACCTTTGCCCTTCTGTCATTTCTCAACATCATTAACGGTCGAATATTTTTGGGAAATGCCATCAAGCCCAGTGCACTTTTTTCGGCACTGCTGGGTATTCTGGGGCTGGCGCTCATTTTCAAACCGGAAATTGACAGTTTCACACTTGATGACGAAGCCTTCAGGGGACTCCTCTTATGCCTCGGGGCAACACTTGTTTGTTCTTTCGGCAATACATTTGCCGGCACCAGCGGTTCCCGGAGTATGCCACTTTTCTCCTTCAACGCATGGGCCTTGGGCTATGGAGCCCTATTCAATTTCAGCTACGCGATCTATAGCGGAAAACCTGTAGGGTTTGACGTATCCGTCTCTTACGTTGGCTCGCTGTTATATTTAGCAATCATTGGGACGGTGATTGCGTTCTCCATGTATATCTGGCTGATTGAGCAAATCGGCATTGGCCGGGCAGCCTATATGAGCGTTCTCACCCCCGTTATTGCCCTTGCGATTTCAACAGTGTTTGAAGGTTTTACATGGAACCTGTTTGCGCTTTCTGGACTTGCACTCGTGGTCTGTGGCAACTTGCTGGTGGCCCGCACCCGCGAAAAGCCGTCTCCGCAACTCTCCAAATCCTAAGATGCCTCCAGGGCCCCCTGAGTTTCGTCAAGAGCATCGCGCATCACCCCCACAAGGAAATCAACCTCCGCATGGGTGATGATAAAGGGCGGGCACAAAACAACAACATTTCCTGCCGGCCGGACAATCAGCCCACGCACCAACGCCATCTGGCCAACGTGATTGCAGACGCTCGCTTCCAATGGATACTGCTCACGCGAACTCTTATCTTTTGCCAGTTCTATACCGGCAATCAACCCGGACACCCGAACTTCACCCACCAGCGGATGGTCCTCAAGCGTCTTGAGTTTCTTGCTGAAATAGGGACCAATGTCAGCATGTACCTTTTCCACATGCCCTTCAGTTTCAATGATTTCGATATTCTTCAATGCGAGCGCAGATGCAAGAGGGTGTCCTGACGTCGTAAATCCATGGTGTAGTACGCAGCCTTTGCCTTCGATCACGTCTGCAATCTCATCAGAGATAACCGCCGCCGAAATCGGAGCATAGCCCGAGG
>Ga0070726_10001075_pt1 | contig 28843 bp, 24 predicted proteins | sample tdAd471_FD_67275 | JGI IMG/M metagenome (GOLD analysis project Ga0070726, IMG submission 67275) | Marine sediment microbial communities from the Atlantic coast under amendment with organic carbon and nitrate - tdAd47.1 | ecosystem: Environmental > Aquatic > Marine > Coastal > Sediment | place...
GATAGACCTCGCCGCCTTCGTCCAGCGTCATCCGTCCCACCAGGGCCGGCCGGTAGTACGTTCCTACCAAGCGCAGGTTCGCCTCGGCCTCCAGCCGCGCCAGGTTGTTGTCGACCAGAATGGGATTGTCCGTGCGCAGCCCGACGTTGTACCGGATCCGCGACAGCAGCGGGTCGCGTTCTCCCGGCAGCTCCAATCCGTCGGAGCCGAGGAATGTGAGGACCTCGGATTCGAGATCCAGCCGCTCGCGCATCGATCCGTCTTCGACCACGACTTCGCCGCCCACCATGACCTGATCGTCGTCCGTCAACCAAGCGCGTAGGTCCGCCCGAGAAACCGTTCTCAACCCTTCGGGAAAGTCCATGTAGACGTCGCGAGTCGTCAACGACAGGTCCACCTCTTCGGCCTGACCGTCGTTCCACTGGAACTGGCCGGACGCTTCCAGCGTTCCGCCGTTGAACTCGCCCGCAAACTGCTCGATCGAGAACCGGTCGTCGTTCATCGCCAGCTTCGCGTTGAGCCCCACTGCGTCCACGCCGTAGTCGTCGAAAGAGACGCGCCCATCGCTCAGTTCGAATGTCCCGCTCAACTCGGGATCGGCCAATGCCCCGGCGATTCGCCCCTCCACCGCAAACGGGCCCGCCGCAACGACGTCGTTCAACAGCAACGTCGAGATCCCTGCGTCGCCTGATCCGTCGAAGCGCAAGTCCCATTCGCCGCCTTCCTCCAGCGCCACCCGACCCGCCGCCGTCAGCGATAGCTGCGGTCCCTTCCAGTCGAGAGCATCGATCTCCAGCGCCGAATTGCGCAGGGTGATCTCGGTGGGACGCTGTTGCTCGAGCGCTACGTCCCGGTAGCGCAGCTCCAGGCGCGTCGCAGTCGCCTTCGCGCTCGCCGCTGCCAGAGTCAGTTCCGAAGCCGTCGCCTCAAACTCCAGATCCAGCGCACCCTCCAGATCCTCCGGGGCCGCCTCCAACGCACCCAGGTTCAGGCCTGTCACCGTCCCCTTGAGCTGCAGCGCCTCTTCCGCTGCCGCCCCGCCGCTCGCCGTGATCCGAGCCTGCGCCCACTCGGCGCCGAACTCATCCAGCGTCATGCGATCCGGCGAGATCGATGCTGCGAGGTCAATGTCGAGGACGGGACGCATCGTCTCCGGTAGAAACAGAGTGCCTCCCGCGAGTCGTACGTCGAGCTCGGGATGCGGGTCTCCCACACTGCCTCGGACCACGCCGTCCAGCTCCAGTACTCCGTCCGCAAAGGCCTCGTCGTAGGTCCGGCCTAGAAGGAGGGGCAGGGGCGAAAGATCGAGTCCGCCCGTTAGCCGCAGTTCCAGACCGTCCTGCTCCACCTCGGTCGGCAACGAGCCTGAAACGGTTAGCGACGATTCGCCTGAGCTGACCGTCAGTCGTTCGACCTCCACGACGCCGCCCGCATAGCTCAATTGCGCTGGACCGTCCGTTGCCACCCGCTGTCCAGCGGCTTCCGCCTCGAACTCGTCGATCGTCGCCGCGCCCCGCCATGCGTTCCATTCCCCAATCGGGCCCTCGCCTGTCAGCGAAGCGCTCACGACGCCCGTTAGCGGCGCTCCCTCGCGGAACTCATAGTTCAATCGTCCTAGGTCTACATCGCTGATTCGAGCTTCCACACTGGCGGGCGTATCCCCGTCCATCGAAGCTTCGGCATTGCCCGAGAGTTCCCAGTCCGGCGCCGCGAAGCGCGCATTCACGGCGGCCGCGTCGAGGTCGCCGACCAACTCCACCGCCCCAATCGAGAACTCGTCTAGCTTCAGCTCATCGCCGGCCACAGACCATTCGATCTCCGGCGCATCCAGAGTTCCCGCACCTCTCGCTTCAGCCTTCACCAGGCCCGTCAGCACTTGCTCCGGTGTCGGGCGGAGTCGCGTGAGCGTTAGACCCGGTCCGCCCAGGTTGAACTCAAGAGCGCCTGAGTCCACCTCCCACCAACCGTTGGCCGACAAGGTAGTCTGTTCATCGCGCACCAACTTCGCCGACGACACCTCCAGGCGGCCGCCCGAGAGCGTTGCCTCTGTCGCCAAGGCGCCCAAAGGCTCCTCATAGGCGACCAGATTGCTTGTCGTTGCGCTGAACGTCGCCTCCGGCGTTGCCGCTGTGCCGCTAATCCGCGCAGTTGCATCCGCCTGGCCGCTCACTTGCAGATCCGAGCCCAAGGCCATCAGTACCTCGGAGATCTCCACGGCGTTCAACTCCGCCGCGATGTCGACCGCAGGCGATTCACCCTCCAAGCCAATCTGTCCCGACGCCTCGAACGTCTGCTCCTTCCAAGCGATCCGGAGCCCCCGAAGATCTACGACCCGCGCAGTTGCGACGGCGTTCAGAGAAAGCGCTATGTTCTCCAGCCCGCCGAGTCGAAGATCCTCCGAATCCAACAGAACGTCGGCGGCTGGAGCCGAGAGGGTTCCAGCCAACTCCACGGACCCGCGGGCGCCGCCGCCCAAGTCCGCGGATCCTTCCCGCCCCAGCCAAGACTCGACCTCAGCAACCGCATCCCCGGCGTCTTCCACAGTGACCTCGAAGTGTGCTGCCAGCATCTCGCCCGGCCCCACGCGAGCTACCCCTGCCGCATTGGTCCCCAACGCCTCCAATCCATCAGTCGACAAGACCGCGTTTCCCAATCCGCCTGAGATGCTGAGTGACCCCGCGACCGGAATTCGCCCCGGCGTCGCCTTGTCCAGCGTGGGCTGCAATGTCGTCGAGAGATTCGCCTCGACGCGCTCCCATTGCAGGGCAGGGAAGTGTACCGTCCCGCCCCCCGTCGCCTTCGCCTCCAGCAAGACTTCCACGCCTACTTCTTGTGCCAGACGAGCCAGCCGAACATCGCTCCAAGACAACTCGAGCTCGGTCTCACCGCCGGCTGCGGTGAGCGCCGCATGGCCGCTCGCCGCCATCTGTCCGTAAGGCGCCGTGATCGAAAACACGTCCAACTCCGCGACGTCTTCGCCTCGCGTCCAGCCCGCTTCAAAGTGTGAATCGGCAGCCGGCAACGTCCCGTAGACCCAACCAGCGAGATCACCTGTTGCGTTCACACGCAACTGCTCAAGTGCATCCGTCAACCGGACGTCCAAGGCGAGTCCTCCTTCAATTGGCGACTCGACGCCGGCCAATCGCGCCAGTTGCGAAACCCCACCCGTCGCCCGTGCGGCCACGTCCAACACGAGTTCGCCGAGTGGGTCTTGCAACCCGCCGACGGCTTCCAGTTGGACGCCCCCCACAGATGCTGTAGCTCGCTCGATTTCCAGTCGCGAGGCGTCTCCCGCCAACTCCAATGCTAGAGCCCCGATCTCTAGCGTTCGTCCCTCCCATGCAACGGCGCCCGCCCCCTGTGACGAGAAACTCGCGTGAAGGGCGTCAGGTCCGCTGACGGACGCGCTCCACTCCGGGACCCGGACCTCGATGCCCTGGGATTCATCGCGGTAAGTCAACGCCGGTCCGCTCGCGCGGAAGCTCTCAACAGCAAGTGTAGGTGCGGCGCTGGAGTCGTTCCCGCCGGTCTCCGGCAGATTCGAGCGCCCCTCCGCATCGGTGACGATCTCGACCTCGAGGCCCTCGACCAGGCCATCCTCAAGCCTCACCTCTCCGAATAGGAGACTCCAAAGTCCGAAATCAAGGCTCGCCCGTCGGGCTTCCGCCAGCGGGGGCAAGTCTTCCGCCCCTGCAACCCGCAGAGAGATGCCCTTCAACTCGAACCGCAACACGGCCAAGTTGTAATCCAATTCCTCAGCTGCGAGGATCAGCCCGGGAGTCTCCCGGACCGTCTCCGTCAGATAGCCCAGAACCGCGCGGCGCACCTGCGGCAGGTGTGCGGCCAGAAACAGCAGCCCCGCCGTGGCGGCCAACGCGAGCAGAGCCTTCCGACTCCGCGCGAAGCGGCCACGGCTCTCTCCAGAATTGGATTCCTCGACCGGCACCGAGGCGCTACCGGAAGCCGCGCATCAGCGAGCGCACCTTGTCCGACTCCGGGGCTGCGGGCGCGAGCGTGACGAACGTCCGTAGATGCTCGATCATCTTGTCCGGTCTCTTGACGCCGTTGTACGCCAAGCCGAGGTAGTAGTGCGTGTAGGGGTGTTCGCCGTCGAATTCCAACGACTTCTCCAGGTTCTCCACGCCGGCAGCGAAATCCTTGCGCTGAGTCGCCAGCATTCCCCGATACCGGAGTGCGTCCGCATTCTCTGGATTTGCCTCCAGGGCCGCGGCGGCGTGAGTTGCAAGCGATTCCAGATCGCGCATCTCCAAGGCGTTCAGCGCCCGTGCGGCGTGTACTCGGTCCTCCGCTAGTCCCAACTCGGCCGCCCGGTCGATCGCGGTCGTCGCCTCTCCGTGCTTCTGCATGGAGGCCAACGATTTGGCCAGCATCTCGTGCGCCTCGGCGTTTTCCGGTTCGGCCATGCAGACCTCGCGGAGCATCGTCTCTGCTTGATCCGGATGCCCTTGCCGGAGTGCGGTTCGTCCTTCCTCTATCGTCGCGGCTCCCGCCGTGCAGGCCAACACCAGCGCCGTTATGATTGCCGTCTGTCTCATGTCGAAGAAACCTCCAAAGAGGCGGGCCGTCGGGCGCGACCGAACCGCTTCCTTATGGTAGACGGGCCGGGCCCTCTTCCTGTTGCGAAGAAGGGCCTCCTGCTGCACACAGGGGGTGCAGGTCGAATTACAGAGGCGCCGGGACACTTTGCAGAATCTCGGCCAAAATCTGCTTCGTCCGCTCGTTCACGCCGACGTCGGCGCCGAACCGTCGATCCGCCGTCAGCCGATGCGCATAAACCGCCGGGGCCAGCGTCTTCACGTGGTGCGGCGTCACGTAATCCACCCCCTCGGTGAGGGCCAGCGCCTGGGCCGCTCGGTGCAACGCAATTGAACCGCGCGGACTCACGCCCAGCGTCAGATGGGGATGCTCGCGCGTTGCCTGGGTAATCGCCAACGTATAGTCGATCACGTCGTCGTGCACGCGAACCTCGCCGACCTGGCGCTGTAGCTCAATCACGTCCGCGGCACTCAAGACCGGCTCAATCGCCTCGGGTCCGGGGCGGTCGCCGTTCAGGCGCAATATCTCGCGCTCCGCCGCGGCATCCGGATATCCCATCTCAATCCGCAACAGAAACCGGTCCAGTTGGGCTTCCGGCAGCGGAAACGTCCCGTGGTACTCCAGAGGATTCTGTGTCGCAATCACCAAGAACGGCTGCGGCAGAGGGTAGGACCGACCCTCAATCGAGACCTGCCCTTCGTTCATCGCCTCCAACAGCGCCGATTGCGTCTTCGGTGTCGTGCGATTGATCTCGTCGGCGAGGAGCACGTTCGCAAAAATCGGCCCGGGCTTGAAGTCGAACTCCTCTCGCGTCGTCGAGAAGATCGTAACTCCCAGCAGATCGCTCGGCAGTAGATCAGACGTGAATTGGACGCGCTGGAACTCCGAATCGATCGAGCGCGCCAGCGCGTGTCCCAAGGTCGTCTTGCCAACGCCCGGAACATCTTCAATCAGCAGGTGTCCGCGTGCCAGCAGGCAAACCACCGCCAACCGCACCGCTTCTTGTTTCCCGCGGATGACGCTCCCGAGCGAATCTTCTAGTCGCGCAAGTTTCTCGCCTGCCGCCGCCGTAGTGATCGGTTCCGCCTGCATCGACCCTTCATTCTACAGACGCCGCTAGCTCGGATTCGCCCCGGAGTCTTCTACCCGTGCGCGAAGCTTCCGCATCCCTTGCAGCCAGCGATCTCGATCCGTCGCGCGTCGTTGCTCGTATTCGGCCACTTCCGGATGCGGCAGGATCAAGAACCGCTCCTCGGCCAATCCTACCGCCGCCGCCTCCGCAACTTCTTCGGCCGAGACCGATCCTTCTCGCAGGAAACTCTCCTGCTCGCCGTCCTCGCCCAGCAGCATCCGCGTCCGTACGCCCTGCGGGCACAAGCACGAAACCCCAATTCCGTCGGCACCGTGGGTCATCGAGATCCACTCCGCCAGCGCCAAAGCCGCATGCTTTGAGACGGCATACGGCGCCGACCCGATCTGCGTCAGCATCCCCGCCGCGGATACGGTCTGCAGCAGGTAACCGCCGCCCCGCTCAATCATTCCAGGAATCGCTGCGCGCGCCGCCCAAAGATGCGCCTGGAAATTCACGTCCATCACGCGCCGCCACTCTTCGTCCGGCAACTCGACTCCGCCCATCGCCAGCACCCCGGCGTTCGAGCACAGCAGGTCGACGGTTCCGTACCGCTCCTCGGTCTCGCTCACCAACTCCCTGAGGTCCTGTTCGCGCGAAACGTCGACTCGTTTCGCCAGCCCCCCGGTCGCGCGTGCCGTAGCCTCCGCCGCTGCGCCGTCGATGTCGGCGACCACCAACGCCCGCGGCCTCTCTTGCGCAAATCGTACACACAAAGCACGTCCAATTCCGTGCCCGCCCCCGGTGACGACAATGACCTTCCCTTCCAGTTGCACGACGACAGAATAGCCCGACAGGCTCGTGCGGCGTACCATGGACGCTCAAGTGGCCGGTACGTCGAACAGCGCAGGGACGCTCTACATCGTCGGGACCCCCCTCGGCAATCTGGAAGACATCACTCGGCGCGCCGAGCGCATTCTTCGCGAGACGGATCTCATTGCTTGCGAAGATACCCGTCGCACCGGCAAGCTTCTTGAACTCCTCGGAATCCCCAAGCGCCCCCTGCTGAGTTGCCACGAGCACAACGAGGCGGACCGCGTGCCCGAGATTCTGCGGCGGCTTGCAGCGGGCGAGTCTGTCGCTCTCGTCTCCGACGCCGGGATGCCGTTGACCTCCGACCCCGGCTACCTGCTTGTCCGCGCCGCTGTTGAAGCCGGCGTCGCCGTCACGCCCATCCCTGGTCCAACCGCAGTCTCATCCGCCCTCGCCGCATCAGGCCTGCCCGCCGCCGGGTATCGCTTCTGCGGCTTCTTGCCCCCCAAGTCCGGCCAACGTCGCAGAGCGCTCCAGGCCCTCACGAGCCAAGACGTCACGCTCGTCTTCTACGAAGCCCCGCATCGCATCAAACGGACGCTCCAAGACATCCTCGAAATCCTCGGCGATCGATCCGCCGTCGTCGGGCGAGAGATCACCAAAATGCATGAGGAATTCCTCCGCGGAACGGTTGCGTCCGTGCTCGCCGATCTCGAATCTCGGGAGCACATCAAAGGCGAGATGACGCTAGTCGTCGCTCCGGCCGCCCCGGAGGCGCCTCCTAACGACCAGTCGTTGCCCGAGCGCGTCGCCGAGTTGACGGCCTCCGGCCTAACCCGCATGGACGCACTCAAGCAGGCTGCTCGCGAACGCGGCATCTCCAAAAGCGAAGCCTACCGGCTCGTCGAAGATTCTGAGTAGAATGAGGCCATGCGCATCCTCCTCGCCCTCTCGCTCGTATTCGGCCTCGCCCCGGCTTGCCACGCTCAGTCCTCCACTGCGTTTGATTCCGAATGGGTCTCGCTTTTCAACGGCAAAGACCTCTCGGGCTGGAAGAAGGTGGGCAAGGAAAAGTGGGTGGTTGAGGACGGCGCGATCTACGGCGAGGGCGTGACGGACGAGTACGGCTATCTCGCCACGGAGAAGACCTACCGCGATTTCCACTTCTCGCTGCGCTTTAAGTGCGAAGCCGGCGGCAACTCCGGCGTATACGTTCACACCGAGTTCGAGGGCGACACCCCCAAGGTCATCGCCGGCCGACAAATCGAGATTGATCGAACGCTCGGCCACCACACCGGCGGCGTCTACGGCGACGGCAAAGGCTGGATCGCTTGGCCTAACCCCGAGTACGAAACCGTGATTCGCCCCTACGACTGGAACGACATGCTCATCAAGGTCGAAGGACGCCACTACCAGGTCGTGCTCAACGGCGTCGAGATTCTCAACTTCACCTACCCCAACCCCGGCGCTCGCGAGGGCGTCATCGCCCTCCAACTGCATTCCGGCGGCGAGGGACGCATGCGCTTCAAAGACCTCTTCGTGCGCGACCTCCGCTAGAAGGCGCAACCGCGCTCCGCCATCGATCGCGTCGCTGCGCTACGCTACCGGGCGATGCGCCGACTCGTTACGCTCCTCGCCTTCCTCTCGATCCCGGCCCTGGCTCAGGATCGCCCGAACATCCTGTTCGCTATCTCCGACGACCAATCGTGGATGCACGCCTCCGCCTACGGCGACCAGGGCACCGTCACTCCCGCGTTCGATCGAGTGGCCCGTGAAGGCGCCCTGTTCCACTACGCGTACACGGCGGCTCCCTCCTGCGCTCCGTCCCGCGCCGCCATCCTAACCGGGCGCAACATCTGGGAACTGGAAGAAGGCGGCATCCTCATCGGAATGCTGCGTTCGAAGTTCGACGTATTCACGCAACGCCTCCAGGACGCCGGCTACCAAATCGGCGCCACCGGCAAGACTTGGGGGCCGGGGATCTACGGCCCGGACTGGGAGCGCCCCGTTTACGAGCAGATCCTTAACGATCGCAAGTTGCCCGAGTCCGAGCAGCGCCCCGGCCTCAGCCAGATCGACTACGCCGCCAACTTCGACGACTTCCTTGCCGGTCGCAGCTCCGATAAGCCTTTCTTCTTCTGGCTGGGGACCACCGAGCCGCACCAGCGTTACGATGTCGGCGCTTGGAAGCGTGCGGGTAAGAAACTCGAAGACGCCCGACTCCCCGCCTGGCTTCCTGACGACCCCGTCACGCGAGGCGAGATTCTCGACTACGGCGTCGAGATCGAGCACTTCGATTCGCATCTCGCGCGCGCCCTGGCGGCGCTGGAGGAGGCCGGCGAGCTGGACGACACTTTGGTCGTCGTCACCAGCGACCACGGCAACCCGCTGCCGCGTTCCAAGTGCAATCTCTACGACGGCGGCGTGCGCGTGCCCCTGGCGGTTCGCTGGCCGGGGCAGGTCCCGGCCGGTCGGGAGATTGACGACTTCGTCAGCTTGGCCGACGTCGCCCCCACTTTGATGGAGGCCGCCGCCCTGGATGTGCCGAAGGTCATGTCAGGGCGCAGCTTCTTGAACGTCCTTAGGTCCAAGAAGTCCGGCCAGGTCGACCCTTCCAGAGACTTCGTGGTGACGGCCTTCGAGCGCCACACCAACGCCCGCCGCGGCGGCGTCGGTTACCCCATGCGTTCGATCCGTACCCATCGTTGGGCTTACATCCGCAACTATGAGCCCGGTCGCTGGCCCGCCGGCGACCCGGACCTCAACGCTCGGCCCCAAGGCATCTTCGGCGACGTGGATCGCGGCGCCTCCAAGACGTTTCTGATCGCCAATGCCCAAGACCCCAAGGTGGCCCCCTACTACGTCATGAGCTTCGGGCGTCGCCCGGCGGAGGAGCTCTATGACATGGAGAAGGATCCCGACCAGATGCACAACCTGGCCGACGATCCCCGGTTTGCCAATCAGAAAGCGAGACTCGTCTATCGGCTCGGGCGCTACCTGAACCTCCACAATGACCCCCGCATGCGCGGCGAGAATCCCTGGGACGGCTATCCGTTCTTTCGCCAGTTCTAGGAGGCGTCTTCCTCCGTTACAGCACGGGGTTTTCCAGCAGCTCAGCCGCCGTTTCGGGTAGATCGTCCGCCAATGTCGGGTCGAGGCCGGCCCGTTCCAAGATCTCGGCCGCGCTCCGCTCCGGCTCCGGCGCCTCAACTCCCAGGCCATAGGAGGTGGCGACAGAGCCTGCTGCGTCGATCAGGCGAATCAGCAGTTCGATGCGACCATCCTGGTGCGCATCTCCCGCCATCACCGCTTTGAATTCTTGAGGCAGACCCCACTCGACCGCCAGCCATTCGCCCACGGTCTCCCGAGAGATTCCGAACTGTGTCGTCTCCCAGGTTCGTGCGTCGAACTCGTTGGACTTCGAGGCCTCGCGGATGGTCTCGAAGCGCTCGGGGCTCCAGCTAGCCAGACCCAGCGCTCCCATGTTGCGCAGCAAGCCCCCCGTGTAACAGACGGCTGGATCCCATTCAGTCTGCTTAGATGACAAGGTCTGTGCGATCAAGGCCGTGGCTGTTGCATGCTCCAGCAACACTTTGTGTAGATCGCCGGCGGGCCCTCCCTTCAGTCCTTGTCGCATCCCCAGCGTGATCGCCAGTCGGCGAATGGAGTCTTGCCCCATCCGCACCGTCGCGCGCAAGACGTCCGTCACCTCCCTCCCTCCCGCAAACCGCGCGGCATTCGCCGTGTGTAGGACCTGCGCCGCCAGACTGGCGTCCCGCATGACCATCTCCGCCACTTCCGACAGGCTAGGATTCCGAGACAGCGACCGCAGCAATGTTATGGTCGCGGGCGAAATCGCTGGAAAGCATTCGAGTAGGTCTGTTCGATCGGGTGCGGTGATAGGCGGCATGGGGGCTTGGAGCATCCTCTCGTCTATCGACCGCTCGCGGCTTTCGCTTGAGTAGGCCCGTGCTTAATCATTAGGAATTCTGATACTGTGATTGCCTCGATTCCATTTGGTATGATGCAAGCTCGCGGCGGGCGGCCCGCACTCATTTCGTCTCAGTTGGCGACCCGGCAGGCCCCGCAGCGACACCGTAGACAACTCGCGCTCCGTGATCGGTTAGGCCCGTGCGGCCTCGTCTCCGAGCGTGTACGAGGCGCTTTGAATGGGTAAAGATACCGGTTTTATGGAGTACGCTCGGCAGGCCCCTAAGGGTCGGCCCGTCGATGTCCGCATACAAGATTTCAACGAGGTCTACCAGCCGACTCCCGAGGACGTCTTGCGCGAACAAGGCGCTCGATGCATGGACTGCGGTATTCCCTTTTGTCACACCGGTTGCCCGATCAACAACATCATTCCCGACTGGAACGACCTGGTCTATCGCGACCGTTGGCAGGAAGCTCTACGAGAACTCCACTCCACCAACAACTTCCCGGAGTTCACCGGCCGGATCTGCCCGGCTCCCTGCGAATCCGCCTGCGTCCTGGGCATCAACGACGACCCGGTTACGATCAAGCAAATCGAGAAGTCCATCGTCGATCGTGGATGGGCCGAGGGCTGGATCAAGCCCGAGCCTCCCGCGAAGCGCACCGGCAAGAAGGTCGCCGTCGTCGGCTCAGGGCCCGCCGGTCTAGCCGCCGCACAGCAGCTCAACCGTGCCGGCCACTCGGTCGTCCTCTTTGAAAAGAACGAGGTCCCCGGCGGACTCCTGGCTCTCGGCATTCCAGACTTCAAGATGGAGAAGCACCACGTCTCCCGACGAGTCGAGCAGATGACGGCCGAGGGCGTCGAGTTCCGCTGCGGAGTTCATGTCGGAGTCGATGTGGAAGCGCCGCAAATGATGGACGAATTCGATGCGGTTCTGCTCGCCACGGGCTCGGAGCATCCGCGTGATCTGGCCATCCCCGGCCGCGAACTGGACGGCGTCTACTTCGCCATGCAGTTTCTGCCCCAGCAAAACCGCCGTGTCGGCGGGCGGCCCGTCGAGCAACACCTGGACATCACCGCCAAGGACAAGCACGTCATCATCATCGGCGGCGGCGACACGGGCGCCGATTGCCTGGGTACGTCGCGGCGCCAAGGCGCCAAGTCGATCCGCCAGTTCGAGCTGTTGCCCAAACCACCCGAGTCGCGTGATGAGCCGGGCGCTTTTCCCTGGCCCCTCTGGCCCTTTACGTTTAAGTCGGAGAGCTCGCACCAAGAGGGCGACCCGCGCGACTACGCGGTTAATACCAAAGCTTTCCTCGGCGACGAGAACGGCAAGCTCCGCGCCCTCCAGGGCGTGCGGCTGTCGTGGCCCGAGGTCGACCCGGAGACCAATCGCCGTCCCTTCAAGTTTGAAGAAACTCCCGGTTCCGAGTTCGAATTCCCCGCTGATCTGGTCCTGCTCGCCATGGGCTTCGTCCACCCGGTGCAGGAAGGATTCCTCAGTCAATTGGGCGTCGACTACGACCCGCGGGGAAACGTCAAAGCCTCCTTCGGCGAATTCCGTACTTCAGTCGACAACGTGTTCGCCGCTGGGGACGTCCGTCGCGGCCAGTCGCTGGTCGTCTGGGCCATCGCTGAGGGGCGCAAGGCCGCTAGGGCCGTCGACATGCACCTCATGGGCTCGTCGGATCTACCGGAATCCTAGGCCAAACTCCTAGTCCAGATTCCTAGGCGAATTTCCTAGTCGTACTAGGGCTGGGCCCGAGGGGGCTCAGTCTGTCTCCAGACTTACACTCGGTGCTGAACGACCCCATTGTCCCCGGAGGGTTCAGCGTTGCAATGTCAACAATGCTCAACTGAGCTACTAGATCAATCCCTGTTTTGCGACGCGTGCGGCTTGTCGCGTGCGTCGCTGGTGCCCGACGAAAACGTACTCCGCAGCTACTGCGGCAAGTGCGGATCTCGGCTCCAGGGTTCCAAGAAGTGCTACTGCGTACAGTGCGGTGAGGAGACGATCTACCTCACCGGTCCTGCGCGCGCAAGTTTGTGGGAACAGATCCTCAACAATCCCAAACTCCAGTTTGCGATCGCCGGAGTGTGTCTTGCGCTGCTGATTGTACCCATCTGGGCTCTCATGCCTGAAAAGAAGGAAGAGTCCTTGGACGCCCAAGTTCGGGCTCAAACGATTCGAGCCCAAACTGGCAAGACGGCGCCCGAGGCGTTCCATGCTCGGCAACTCAACGTCCACTCCGGCGAGTTCGCCGGTCTCCAGCTGAAGCAGCTCAGCGGCGTCGTCCGAGACGTAGACGGCTCCATGTATCTCACCGATAGGATCCTCAATATGGTCTACAAGATCGGCGCCGACGGGAAGCAGAAGGTCATTGCGGGTACCGGTGAGGCCGGGTTCTCCGGCGACCGGGGCGACGCGACTGAAGCTCAACTCAGCGGCCCCAGGGGGATCACCATGGACGCCGCCGGCAATCTCTACATCGCTGATACCGGCAATCATGTCGTCCGGCTAATCGACCGCTCCGGAGAGATTCGGACGATTGCGGGAATGGCGCCGAGCGAAAAGATCAAGCCGGGGAGATCTCTGGACCCGGCCCGTCAAATCGAGTTGCTCTCGCCTATCTCGCTGTCCATCGGCCTCAAGAACGAGATCTACGTAACCGAGGACCCCCACACCGGAGGTTCCCGCGACCCCAGCGTGTGGATACTGGAACCCCAAGGCGGGTCATCCAGGCCTCGTCGCTAGCTTGCCTTCCGCGTGCGCCGCCGAGCGTCGAGGCTCGCTAAACTCAGAGCGTTCGTGTTCGCTCGAGTAGCAGTCCTTGCCGCGGCGGCAGCCGCCGCTCTATCCGCACAGTCGGCGCCGTTGCGCGTCTCGGCCGGGGAGGTCGAATCCGCCCGCGGCTACGTCTCCTCGAACGCTTGCCGATCCTGTCACCAGGAGCAGTACTCCAGCTGGCATCGCAGCTACCACCGAACCATGTCCCAGTCCGTTTCCGCTGAGACGGTCCTGGCCGACTTCTCGGGGGTCGACCTGGAGTTTCGAGGCGAACGATTCCGCCTGGAGTCAGAGGGCGGGCGGTACTTCGTTCGCCTGCCGACCGGGGATCGCCGGCCCGTCGTCCAGTCCACCGGCTCGCACCACTACCAGCTCTACTGGTACGCCTCCGGATTCGGGCGGGAACTGCGCATGGTTCCTTTCTCGTGGCTCATTGACGAGGCTCGTTGGGTTCCCCGCGTTGCGCTCTTTCTCACGCCTCCGGATCAAACTGAAGAGGGGCTCGTCTGGAATTACCAGTGTCTGCCTTGCCACTCCACCGACGGCAAGCCCACTTATGTCTCTGACGGCGCGACTCCCGCCAGACCCGATACGCGCGTCGCCGAACTCGGCATCGCCTGCGAGGCCTGCCACGGTCCGGGTGAACGGCATCTTGAGACCGAGGCCGATATCGTACATCCGCGCAAGCTCCCGGCCGAGCGCGCCGTGGAGGTTTGCGGTCAGTGCCACTCCGTCAACGTCCCCTTCACGCAGAGGGCCTGGGCGGATTGGCTGCTCGACGGCCCGGACTTCCGCCCCGGCGCCCGACTCGCCGACTCGCGATACGTTGTGGACCGAGCCACGCTCAGCCGTTCGCCGCTGCTGGTCGACTGGATGAGCGATAAGCCTGGTTCGCTCGAGGAATGGTTCTGGCCCGACGGCGAGGTACGCGTCACCGGCCGCGAGATGAACGGCGTGCAAGCCTCGCCGTGCTTCAAAGGCGGCGACTATTCGTGCCTGAATTGCCATTCCCCGCACGCCGACGATCCCGATGACTTGTTGATCGTCGACCGCGATTCCAACCAAGCATGCACGGCCTGCCATGACCGCTTTCAGCCCTCCGAGAAGCTGGCCGCGCATACCGGCCACTCCGCCGGTTCCCCGGGCGCTCTGTGCGTGAACTGCCACATGCCGAACACCGTATACGGACTGCTTAAGGCGACGCGAAGTCACCAGATCACCAGTCCCGACGTGCGCTCGGACCTCGATCACGGACGGCCCAACGCCTGCAATCTCTGTCACCTGGACAAGCCGCTCGCCTGGACCGCCGCCCATCTCGAGGATCGTTACGGAATCCCGGAGCCCGACATGCCGGATCACCGCAAGTCGATGGCCGAGGCGCCCCGCGCACTGCTCTCAGGCGACGCCGGGCAACGCGCCCTATGGGCCTGGCATATGGGCTGGAAGCCCGCTCTGGACGCGTCCGGGGAAGACTGGCAGGCTCCATTTCTCGCCCAGACCTTGGTCGATCCCTACGCCGTCGTGCGCGGCATCGCGGGCCGCTCGCTGCGCAAGCTCTCCGGTTATGAGGCGTTCGTCTACGACTTCATCGCCGCCCCGGCCGATCGCCGCGTAGCCAGAGATCGCGCGCGCGCCCAATGGGAGACCCGCGACCTACCTGACAGTTTGCCGATTGATGAGATCCAGGAGCTGTCAGCAGCCCGCGACAATCGTCCGATGAAGCTGGCCGAGTGACCGCGCGATCAGTCCGCCGACTGATGCGAGCCCGGCAGGTCCGGATGCGCCAGGATGGCCTCAATCTGGCGCACATGCCGCTCCCGGTGGTAGGCGACGTAATAAAACCACTGGACTCCCGTAAGTTCGCCGATCTTGCTGTTCGGATGCCGGTAGACGTGCTGGCCCAAGTCAGCCGAGCTGTCGAGCTTCTGCATCAGCCGCTCGTGGGCGGGCGGGTAGTACTCCATGAAGTCGCGGCGATCCGCGATCTTGTCCTTGTACTTGAAGCGCTCCGCCGTGGCATCCTCGCCCAGCATAATCTCGTGGATCGTCCCTTCCTTGTCCGCCAGTCGTTCCGAAGCGCCGGGCTCGGCCTCTTTCTGCAGCGCGCGATCGACAATCTGTAGCAGGTCGTTCTCCGACAGTGCGATATGCTCGACCTCTTCTCCAATCGTGTGCGCGATGCCCGAGACGCGGACCGACCATTGATCGTCGGTTACGGTCTCGATGATCTTCATGAAACGCGCGGAGCCGTCCGCAAGGACTTTGCGGATCTTTGCGATTTCAGCATCGGACTGGGCCGAGGCCGGCGCGACGACGCCCAGCGAACAAGCGAAAACGAGAAGAGCCAACCGTTTCATTTGAGACTTCACCTTACCTATTTTAGACGCCTTCAGCCGCCGCCTCGTTAGTCGGAGTGCTAGAATTCGCGGCGACCATGCCTCGATCCTTTCTTCTCGCCCTGCTAGCCCTGACTTGGAGTTGCTCGTCTCCCCCGGAGGCGGTTCGAACCGCGCTCGATCCTTCGCTGGTCGCCGAAGCCGCGACGCACGATTTGGGAGGTCTGGCCGGGCAAGCCCGCATTGTCGATCTGACGGTCCTGATCGGCGAAGACCTTCCGGCGCACTGGGGCGCTAATCCGCCGTTCGCGCGCTGGACAAACAATTGGTTCACCAAGGATCGCAACAGCTACGATACGACCGCCGTCAACAGCGTCGGGCCCTATTATTCGCAACGTTACGTGATCGATGAACATACCGGCACTCAGTCTGATTTCCCCGCCCACTTCGTCCCTCCGCCCGATTCCGGTCTGCCCGGCGCCGGTCCGCAGGGCCTGGTGACCGGCGACAAGTATCCGCTTAGCCGCATGGCCGGACCGGCCGTGGTCATCGACGTGACTGATATCCGTGATCAGGCCGAACCAGGCTTCTCGGCGCCGATCACCGTGGAGCGTATTCAGGCCTGGGAGGCGGACAACGGCCCCATCGAAGCCGGCGAGGTCGTGCTCTTCCATTCCGGCTACTCCGACGCCTACTACAAGACCTTCCCCGAAGGTGCTCGGCTGACCTACGAGCCCGTCGTGCTGAAGTCGGCTCCAGGCTGGCCCGCCCCCACCCCTCAGGTGATGGACTACCTGCGCGCGAAAGGCGTTTGGCATATGGGGACCGACGGTCCGTCGATGGGACCGGTGGAGGATGGACAACCCACGCACTTGGCGGGACTGTCACAGGGGATGAGTTGGGAAGAGCTGCTGATCAACCTCGGCGAGTTGCCGACGCGCGGCGCCTACTACATCGCCCTCCCGCTCAAAGTCGTCGACCAATCGGGCAGCCCCAGCCGCGCAATCGCCTTCGTCCCCAACGAGTAGTCGGTAGAGCAATCAAGACGCGATAATAGAGGCTTATGTCTCGTCCCAAGCCTGTCGTCCTGACCATCATGGACGGCGTCGCTCACAACCCCAATCCCGCGAACAATGCCGTCGCAATGGCCCACAAGCCGAACCTTGACCGACTGCAGCGTAATTTCCCTGCAACGCTCATTCGCACCGACGGCCGCTTCGTGGGATTGCCCGAGGGGCAATTCGGCAACTCGGAAGTCGGCCATCTCAACATCGGTTCCGGGCGCGTCATCCAGATGGATATTTCGCGCATCGACGACATGGTCGCCGACCGTACCTTCGGCGACAACCAAGCGCTGAAAGACCTCTTCCATCACGGGGCGCAGAGTCGTCTCCACATCATGGGCTTGTGCAGCCAGGGCGGCGTGCACGCCCAGGTCACCCATCTCATCGCGCTCGTTGAGGCGGCCAAGGCGGCTGGAGTCAGCGAACTCTTTCTACACTGCTTCACGGACGGTCGCGATACCCCTCCGCGCTCCGGCGTCGGCTACGTCCAGCAGATGCAGAAGGCGCTCGACAAGATCGGACTCGGCAAAATCGCTACCGTCATCGGGCGCTACTATGCCATGGATCGCGACAAGCGCTGGGAGCGCACCGAACTCGCCTTCAACGCGATCGTGCTTGGCGACGGCCGTCGCGCGGGAGACCCGGTAGTCGCTTTGCAGCAGTCCTATGAGGTCACGGACGCCAACGGCAAGAAGCTCACCGACGAGTTCGTCGACCCCATCGTGATCACCGAGGGCGGAGAACCGGTCGGCACGATTCGCGACGGAGACGCCGTCCTCTTCGCCAACTTCCGCGCCGACCGCGGCAGGCAGTTGACGGAAGCGCTCATGTCCAAGGACTTGGAGCAGCCGCCGCGCAGCCAGGCGCCGAAGAACCTGCACTACGTCACCATGACCGAGTACGCCAAGGAATATCCGTTCCCGGTCGTGATCGACAAACTCCAGCACGAACACGTCCTGGGCGAAGTCTGCGAACAGCACGGTTGGACCAACCTCCGCACGGCCGAGACTGAAAAGTATCCGCACGTCACCTACTTCTTCAACGGAGGCCGTGAGAAGCCTTTCAAAGGAGAGGAGCGCGAGGTCGTTCCGTCGCCCAAGGTCGCGACTTACGACCTCATGCCGGAGATGAGCGCCGAAGGCGTCTGCGACGTCGTCGTAAAGGGAATTGAGAGCCAGTCTTTCGATTTGATCGTCGTCAACTTCGCCAACGGCGACATGGTCGGCCACACCGGCGTCATCCCGGCCGCCGTCAAGGCGGTCGAGACCGTGGACCACTGCCTCGGCCGCATTGAGCGGGCGCTGAAACCCTTCGATGCAGCGTGGGTGATCACCGCCGACCACGGCAACTGCGATCTGATGGTCAACCCCGATACCGGCGAGCCGCACACCTATCACACGACCTTTCCGGTCCCCTTCGTGCTGGTTTCCAACTTCAACGGACAGCTGCGCACCGACGGTTCGCTCCGCGACATCTCGCCGACCCTGCTCAGCCTCCTCGGCGCCAATCTGCCCCAGGAAATGAGCGGCCGCGACCTGCGCATCCCTGCCTAGCCCCTCTTTCGTGGCGCGCGGCGCCGTCCTGCGGCCTTCGAGCAGCGCTCGAAGGTCAGACCGACCAGCTCCGGTAGCTTGGACAAAAAAAAGGGCCGACGCTCTCGCGTCGGCCCTTCCGTTTGTAGGTTTGTTTGAGCTGTCGGCCTAGAAGCCGCCGCCGCCATGCGGGTCGGGCATCGGCGCCGCGGCCGCCTCTTCAGGCAACTCGTGCACCGTCGCTTCGGTCGTCAGCATCAAGCCGGCGATCGAGGCCGCGTTTTGGAGAGCCGTGCGAGTGACCTTAGCCGGGTCGATAACGCCCGCCTTCACCAGGTCTTCGTAGACTTCCGTCCGGGCGTTGAACCCGAACGCGTCGCCCTTGCCCTCGCGGACTTTCTCCACCACGATGGCGCCTTCCTGTCCGGCGTTCGCAGCGATGTTGCGAACCGGAGCTTCGAGCGCGCGACGTACGATGTCGACGCCGACTTGCTCGTCGTGATCTTCAAGCTGTAGGTCGCCTAGTGCGCCCGCCGCGCGAATCAGAGCCGTGCCGCCGCCAGGGACAATGCCCTCTTCGACGGCTGCGCGGGTCGCGTGCATGGCGTCCTCAACGCGGGCCTTCTTCTCCTTCATCTCCGTCTCGGTCGCGGCGCCGACTTTGATCACCGCCACGCCGCCGACCAGCTTCGCCAGGCGCTCTTGGAGCTTCTCGCGATCGTAATCGGAAGTCGTCTCTTCGACCTGTGCACGGAGCTGCTTCACGCGGCCCTCGATGGCTTCCTTCGTGCCGGCGCCTTCCACGATCGTCGTGTTGTCCTTGTCGATCGCGATCCGGGCCGCCGAACCCAAGTCTTCGAGCTCAACGCTCTCCAACTTGATGCCGATGTCTTCCATGATCGCCTTGCCGCCGGTGAGGACTGCGATGTCCTCCAGCATGGCCTTGCGGCGATCACCGAAGCCGGGCGCCTTGACGGCGGCGACGTTCAACGTGCCGCGCAGCTTGTTGACGACCAACGTCGCCAGCGCTTCGCCTTCAATGTCCTCGGCGATGATCAGTAGCGGACGTCCGGCGCGCGAGGTGGCCTCGAGCAACGGGAGCAGGTCCTTCATGTTCGAAATCTTCTTCTCGTGGATCAGAATCGCGGCGTGCTCGAGCGAAACCTCCATCGAGTCCTGATCCGTCACGAAGTACGGAGAGAGGTAGCCGCGGTCGAACTGCATGCCCTCCACGATGTCGAGCTCCGTCGCCATCGTCTTGCCCTCTTCAACGGTGATCACGCCGTCTTTGCCGACCTTCTCCATCGCCTCGGCGATCGTGGCTCCAATCGACTCGTCGCTGTTGGCGGAGATCGCGGCGACCTGGCTGACCGCGTTGCCCTCGACCGGTTTGGCCATTGCGTGGATCTTCTCGATCACCTGCTCCACGGCCTTGTCGATGCCGCGCTTGACCGACATCGGGTTTGAACCGGCTGCGACCGACTTCACGCCGTCGCGGTAGATCGCTTGCGCGAGCACGGTCGCGGTCGTCGTGCCGTCGCCGGCGACGTCGGAGGTCTTCGATGCGACCTCGCGGACCATCTGGGCCCCGAGGTTCTCGACCTTGTCTTCCAGCTCGATCTCTTTGGCGACCGTCACGCCGTCCTTGGTCACGTTCGGTCCGCCGAACTTCTTCTCCAGGACCACATTGCGGCCCTTGGGCCCCAGCGTGACCTTTACGGTATCGGCAAGCTTGTTGACGCCCGCCAGAATGGATTGGCGAGAGTCCTCGCCGAAGATGATCTTCTTACCAGCCATGGATGTTGTTCCTCCGGGATCTCTACTTGCCTTGCTTAGGCCGCGCTCTCAACCACTGCCAGCACTTCGTCCTCCGTCAGGATGACGACCTCTTTGTTGTCCACCGTGAGCTCGTTGCCGGCGTACTTGCCGATCAAGATGCGGTCGCCGACCTGTACGTCGAGCGCTTGGCGATTGCCGTCTGAATCAATCTTTCCGGGGCCGACTGCGATAACGACGGCCTCTTGCGGTTTCTCCTTCGCTGCGTCGGGAATGATGATTCCGCCTGCGGATGTTTGTTCCGCGTCTTCAATGCGCTCCGCCACTAGGCGGTTTTGCAGGGGTTTCAGTGCCATGGGTTTCTCTAGTTGCCTCCAACTGAATCGAACTGAAAGTTCTTGTCAAGATCCATCCCGACCGCGTATTGGATGTCCAGATGGGCGGTGTTTGCCGCCAGGCGCACCGAGGCGCTCTGATCTCTACTTCGTTGTATCATACAATGCCAAATCGAAAAATGCAAAAAACTTGAGCGTATTGGTGTCACATTAACGAGTGTCGCTGCCGCGCGGGGGGAGAGCGCAGGTGGCGGACTGGCACTGGCATCCGGGTTTCCTGCTGACCGACGGCGGCACGTTGGTCCAAGTCCTTAGGAATCAGAGACTGCGGTTGGCGACGGGATTGCTCTTGCTCGACAGGTGGAGTTCCGCGCACATATTTGCGTAGTCGGTCGCCCGATTGGGGCTGATCGCCGTATGCTTGACGCGCTCGCCCGGTTTCATGATGTGACGGTGACGGACATGGACCGCAAACGAGGCGAACTGCCCGAGAGCGCGGACCTGCTCCTGGTCGAGTTAAATGCGGAAGGCGGTGACGACCTGCTTCGGTACCTCGGGGCTCGTCGCCCCGCTTGCATGGTCGTCTTAGACCGTGGCGCTTCGCAGCAGCAGGTCGCCGAGGCCTTTCGTCTCGGAGCCCAAGATTGTTTGTCGCCGGAGCTGGATGCTTCCCTCGCGGCGGAGAGGGTGACCCACCTGTGTAGGAGAATTTTGACGGATCGTTCACATGCCGCTCCCGAAGGAGTAAGGTGAAGCAACGGTCGCCGGAGGTAGGGTTTGTCAGCGCCCAAAACGGAAGATAGCGAGCACGTTTACAGCTTGAAACCAGCCGGCGAAAGCGAAGACGCGAATCGTCGGCTGTGGTCTCGCGTGGGGCGGGAGAAGGGCTACCGACGCTGGACCTCTCTACTTTGGCGTCGGAAATGGCCGGCGCTGGCCACTCTGGCCTTCGCTCTCGTCTTGGCGGGAGCATGGATCGCCGGCCGAACCACGGAATCCTCTGTGGAGTTAGAGCTGGAGGTTCGATCCGGCGGTCCCGGGTCGTCGCCGTCGGGTACCTCGGAAGTCAATCGCGTCGTGCGCCAGCTGAACGATCAGCGGGTACTGGTTGAGGTGGCGCGCCGCATGCGTCTCGACCGCACGACGGAAGGAGACAACGTCGCCGACCGTACCGCCGCTGCGGCCGAATCGCTCGCGGTCCAGCTTGAAGTTCGTACCGGCGAGCCCGGCCGGGTCCACGTCGTCTATGAGCACCGCAATGCCGGGCACGCGGCTGAGTTGCTCAACCTCCTCGCCGACATCTATATCGCCAAGCGGGACACGCTGGACCCGACCGGGGCTCAAGACCTGCGTCCGAATGAGACCTCAACCGAAGTCCTCCAGCGCGCACGGCGCGAACTGGCCGACTTCCTTCGTCTCAACCCGATCTCGCGCATCGAGCCGCAGAAACAGCAGAACCAACAAAGGATTGATGAGCTGACCGCGGAGATTCAGGACATCGACAAGGCGATCTCGTCCGTCGGAGACGGAGAGGCCGCCCGGGGCCTACGCGTGCGCCGGGAGGATTTCGTCAAGATGCGAGAACGGCACGCGGCGCGTCTGGCGGAGCTGGATCGCATGGACGCTCGTTTAGCGGGCCTTGAGCGTAGGGTGCGGAATGCGGAAGAGTTGGTGGCTGGCGGGCCCGGCGTCGCACCTCGCTCCTCCAGTCCCCAAATCGCCCAGCCGGCCGACTTGTCGCAAGTGGCGGTCGTGAGTCGGGCCCGTTCGGGAGGCATTACCGGACTGTCCCGTGCAGTGGTGCTTTCCGTCGCTTGCCTGTTGGGACTGCTCGCCGGCTGTCTGCTGGCGGTCCGGCTGGACTCCCGCGCCAGGCCGGTCTCGAACGTCGCCGACCTGCGGGCGGCCGCGGATGTCCCCGTAATCGCTTTGGCATTGAATAAGGAGGGAAACTCGAGTGTTTCTTGAGCATTTCGGACTCGATCGCGACCCTTTCGGCGTCACCGCGGACGCCCGCTATCTCTACTTTAGCCGCGAGCACAAAGAGGCCCTGTCGGCGCTCTATTTGAGCGTTCTTGAGGGGCGCGGACTGTGCGCCATGATCGCGAACGCCGGCATGGGAAAGACGACGCTCTTGCGCTACTTGGCCGCTCGGCTGGCCGGTAAGACTTCCGTCGCCTTTCTCTCGCACCCCTACCGCAGTCCCAGGGACTTGATGCGCGACGTTCTTGAGCGGCTTGGGCTTCCCGCCGAAGATACCGAGTTCAATCAGATGCGCCGCCTTGAGCAGCACTTAGCGGGCTTGCGTCAGAGCGGTTCCAAAATGGTGCTGTTGTTTGATGAAGGCCAAGCTCTCTCCGTGGAAGCTCTGGAGCAAATTCGGCTGCTGAGCAACTTCCGTTCAAGCAACATGAATCTCCTTGAGATCGTGCTTGCGGGACAGCAGGAGATGGAGACGCTGCTGGAGGGGCCCCACATGGAGGCGCTTCGTCAGCGCATCAGCGTCGTCGCTCGCGTGGAGCCCTTCGACGAGCGGGAAGTCGATCGCTACCTGCGCCGTCGCCTCGCCGTCTCAGGACGTGACGAGGAGCTCTTCGACGAAGACGCCGTTGCATCCGTCACCGCGATCGCCGGCGGCATTCCGCGCAATATCAATCATCTCTGCTACAAAGCGTTGGCTTTGGCCTGGGCCGATGGAGACGACCGGGTCTCCTCACGCTCGGTGGAGGAAGCCGGCAGAGACCTCGGTTGGCTGTTGGCTGCTGCTACGGCCGGCGACGCCTCGGGGCTGCGGGCCGAACCAGGACGTTCCGATACCCTCCAGGCTTCAGTCGACGGCCAATCGCTGCGAGCCGAGGTGCAGTAAACTCCAATGCCCTCAGAAGAGCAGCGAGAGTCCGGCGAGTCAAAGCACTATCGCATGTTGCGCAAGGCGCGACTCGCGGAGCATCTCTTCGGAGCCGACAGCGAAGACGACCTTTTTGAAGCGGACCCTTCCCCTCCCGCCGAAGAGGCGGCCCATCAGGAGTCCTCGGCATCGTTTCCCGATATCAGCCTGCCGGAGATCGTCGCGGAGCCTCTCGAATCGTCTGATGATTTGCGTCCCCCGTCGCCCTTGGACGATGACCCGCTCGGGCCCGGCATCGGCCACGAGCAACTAGAGGCGTTCGAGAGCGAGACGCATGCCGACGATCCAGGCCGGGTCGAGCCCGAGCCGGATCTTGCGCCGCCGCCGGCTCCCGCTGTCGATTGGCGCGCCGAACTGGCCGAAATCATCGGAGCGCCGTCGGTCGCGACCTGTAACACGCTAGGAGTCTGCGCGCTCGCCAAGGACCCCGGGGCGGCGGCGATGATCGCTTCCGTCGGCAGCTGGGTAGCCGAGAGGGCGCAGGCCCCAACGTTGATCATTGAGGCGAACGCCTATCATTCGAGGCTCACCCGCGTCATGCGTGGTCGCCGCCGCGGCCTCGCCGAGATTCTTTTTGACCAGATGGACCGTGACGAAGCACTGTCGCGCTGGGAGGGGGATGAACTTGCTCTTCTTCCTTTAGGGCGCAGTCTGGACCGTAGTCGACGCAAGGAATTCGGAGATCGGCTGCTGGAAGCCTTGCCCGGATTGCGCCGCGGATTCGATCATGTGTTGGTTGAACTTCCCGCTGCGGATGATTCTGCGCTGGCAACTTTTCCGGCTGCTGAGACCGTCGATGCGGTTCTGCTGCTGGTCGATCCCAAGCGGTCGTCCCGGCGGGCAATCGCCAAGGCGACCCGGACCCTCCGAAAGCTCGGAGTGCCGTTGGTCGGCTGCGTCATCGACGGCTCCGGTCCCAACCGTCTCTCTCGGCACAGCCATGTCGCTCGCCGCCTTGGATAGGGGATTGCTCCCCGGGGGCGACCTCAGCCGGGTTCTTCTTCATGACGCTCTCATCCGGGTTTCCAGTCGCTGCCGTCGCGTCCGGCGTGGGGGTCTATCGTAAGTAGCTGAATCTAGGTGGATTCGCATTGGCGCCCCGCATGCTCCACAGCAGGGCATGATCCCGTCGCTGCACGCGAATGTTTCCCGATCCGGCTCCGCGATCACTCTCGGTATGGGACTCTCGGCCGTGTTGACAATCTGGCTGATATGGATGGACACGTCGCTTCCCGCCGCTGCCGGCGCGGGACTGACGGCCATGACTGCGTCGGTGCTGCTGGCCGGCCTCAGCCCCAGCGGCGGATCCGACCGCAGAGGTTCTTCACGGCGGGGAACCCGATGCCGCACTCGCCGTTCCAGATGGACCGCTCCGCGCCGAGCCTCTTCGGCTAGACGAAGAGCGGTCGTCGGTGCTCCACGCCGCCGTCGTCGGAGCGCCGCATGTTAAGAGTCGAACGCAAAGGCAAACGCCTCACCGGCTTTGGCAGCCTCCAGCCCAGACCGCTTGCCGAGGTCTACGATCTCGCCGACTTCCTGGTCAACAGCTCCGAGGCTTTCTTCGGCGAGATTGACGAGGACCTCTTCTTCCTCGGCGCCGACGTGGAACCGTCGCCCGACGCCTCTCGCGCCGACTTGCTCGCCGTGGATCGAAGCGGCGCGCTCGTCGTCGTGATGGTCGAGACCGATCCGGCCGGCACGGCTCTCGCACGGGCGATGGCGGCGGCCGGGCACGTGTCCGCGTGGACTGAAGACGACGTCTGGCGGCGCCTCGCGCCTGCGCGCGCCGCGGAACTCAAGCGCTTTCTTGCCGGCGCATCCGCTGACCTCAACCACGCCCAACGCATCGTCCTCGTTGCTGAGAAGGCCCACCGCGATGCCCTTAGCACCGCCGGTTGGCTCAGCGGCAAATACCGAGTTGACGTCACCTGCGTCGAGGTCGAACTTGCCTTCGACCCTCAAACCGGCGACGAGTTTCTGCGCTGTCGGCCAGCGGACCTCCAGGAACCCCTCGCCGCCCCGGAACCCCAGCCCTTCCGTCTAGCCACAGCCGCCACCGCTACTGCTGCTCCTTCCCCTCCGTCGGGCGAACGACGAACCTCCCAGCGAGAACCCGCTCGCGTCTCGAACCTCCAGGTTTGGTACGCCGGACGTGAACTCGCGGCGCGCGCGGTGGATCAGTCCAGCGGCGGCTTGGGGTTGGAGATGAATTCGCCTTTGCCTCTCGACTCCGTCATCCGAGTCCGGGCTGAGGTCGGAGAAACAGGCGCCCAACGTCCAATCGACCTCGCCGGCCGCGTCAAGCACTGCCGCTTCGGGGAGAGCACCTTCCGGATCGGCGTCGCATTCGACTAGTCCAACCGGAAGCTGATGTCCGCTGCCGGAGCCGAGTGCGTCAGGGCCCCGCAGGAAATAAAGTCCGGTCCCGCTTCCGCATACGCCCGAATCGTCTCCAGCGTAATCCCGCCCGAAACCTCGACCTGCGCCCTCCCGTTGATCCGCCGCACTGCCGAGGCGACCTCTGGCGGCGAGAAGTTGTCGAGCATTACGTGGTCGGCGCCCGCCGCCAACGCCTCGTCCAGCTCCGCCACGTCGCGAACTTCAATCTCCACTGGCAGCCCGGCCCCCGCGCAACGCTCAAGCGCCTCGGCGACGCCCCCCGCCGCATCCACGTGATTGTTCTTGATCAAGACGGCGTCCCACAATCCGAACCGGTGGTTCGTCGCGCCGCCCACGGCGACCGCGAGCTTTTCCACCCGCCTGAGCCCGGGAATCGTCTTGCGCGTGTCCAGCACCTGGACGCCCGTTCCGGCCACGGCCTCCACGTAGCGAGCGGCGTTGGTCGCGATCCCGGAAGTCCGTTGGATGAAATTGAGCGCCGTCCGCTCAAGGGTCAACAAGCGCCGCGCTGACCCGCGCACTCGCGCGAAAACAGTCTCTGCGTCGACCATTCGCCCGTCCCGATGAACGACTTCAATCTCTTCCTGGTCGTAGATCAACTCCAGCAGCGGCGTGCCGGCGACAATCATGGCTTGGCGAGAAAGGAAGTAGCCCGACCCTTGCTGTCCCTCCGGCACGCAAGCCTCCGTCGTGGCGTCTCCCGGACCCACATCCTCCGCGAGCGCGCGCGCAAGCAAATCACGAATTTCAGGGTGATCCCAACTCATCAGCGAATCTCGAATTGTACCCTCTGAGCCACCCGTACCCATGAGGGCGCCGCAATCACCGTACGAACTTCAAGTGGCGCGGGCTTCAGCCCGCAAAGGGACTTCAGTCCCGTCGCCAGGGCGACTTGCGGAGCAAGAGCCCGATGCTAAGCCCCGCCGGGGCGCTACCGGTCATAGCCCCGTGCCCAAGGGCGGGGTGGCCAAACGGCCGCCACGCGCACGCCCATTCTGGAAAGCTCGTCGGGCGCCGAAAATCTCTATTGCTCTGACGCCGAATAGGACGTATCCTCCCGATATGAAATTGTTTGTTTGGACTGCCTCGTTTCTCGGCCTCATCTTCCTTGGCTGCTCGTCGCCGACGGTCCCAGAGTTGGCCGAGCAACGGTTGCACGAGAAACCCGATGCCCACGTCAGAATCGGTTCCGACGAAAGCGAGAGTCCTAATCCGCAGACCCAGTCCCCGAACGACCGACGGCTCCATGATCTCTACAGCCTCGCACTGGACGGAGACGCGGACGCGCTGGACGAACTCAATGTAGATGCAGAGAAGGGCGACCCGCAGGCTCAGCACCTAGCGGGACTCGTCCACATTGAGACCCACCCTTCACGCATCAATCCGCAAGCCATCGAGTGGCTCAGCATGGCGGCGTCTCAAGGGAAACTTTTCTCCGTGGCGGCGCTTGCCGGTTGCTACACCGACGGCCGAGGCGTCGAGAAAGACATGGAACGCGGCGTCGGACTCATGCGCGCCGCGGCCGACATGGGCGAGTCGTTCTCGCAGTACAGACTGGGCGATCTTTATCGGGCGCCGGGCGGGCTGCCGAAGGACCTAGCTCACACCTATGCTTGGCACGCCATCATGGTCGCAAGTCTGCCCGAAAGCCCGTCGGTTAAGAATCCCGCCACCCAGGCCGAGATGATCGAGGTCACGCGGTCTCGCTTAGACCGCCTCGCCAAGAAGATGACTCCCGAGCAAATCGCCGAAGGCGAACGCATCGCAGCTCAGTGGCGCCGCAAGACCTGGGACGAAGTGCGCGACGACGTCCAGCGCTTCTTGTAGCCTCCGCTCGTCTCAGACCGGCTGCGTAGAGTAGTCTGTCTAGACGATGCGCCTGATCCTCGACGCTCACCTCGACATCTCCTGGAACGCCGTCAACTACGACCGCGACCAACTGCAATCGGTGGAAGAACTCCGCCGCCGCGAAGCCCGCCTTACCGGAAAGAGCCGCGGCCGACTCACCGTCAGCCTCCCCGAGATGCGCCGCTCGAACATCGGGCTCTGCCTCGCGACCATCCTCTGTCGGGCCCAGGCCCCTCCGGGCTCGCCGTCCTCTTGGGCCACTCAGCGGGGCGATGTCATCCTCCGCGAAGACCTCGACTACGTCAATCAAACCGTCGCGTCGTCTATGGGCCGCGGGCAGCTCGAATACTATCTGCTGCTCGAACAGCAGGGCCACATCCAACTCGTCCGAACTCCAGCTGAACTCGCCAAGCTCGCCGACGATTGGCAAGCCGGCCGCGAAGCTCCCATCGGTTGCATCCTCAGCATGGAAGGGACCGATCCCATCGTCGATCCAGGTCAAGCCGAAGAGTGGTTCCGCCGTGGATTGCGCACCGCTAGTCTGGCTCACTACGGTCCCAGCGCCTACGCCATGGGTACCGGCGGCGACGGTCCGCTCACTCCCAAGGGCAGGGAACTCGCCAAGGAGTTCGATCGCCTCGGCGTCATCCTCGACCTCGTCCACACCGCCGATACTTCTTTCTCCGAAGCGCTCGACGTCTACGGTCGCCCCGTCTTCTGTAGCCACGGCAATTGCCGTTCGCTCGTCCCCGGCGACCGCCAACTCACCGACGAACAGATCAAGCAAATCGCCGCTCGCGGGGGCGTCATCGGCGCCGTCCTCGATTCCTGGATGATCGTCCGCGACTACGAGCGCGGCGGTCCTCACGACCAAGCCACCCTCGAAGACCTGGCCAACCACGTCGACCACATCTGCCAACTCCTCGGCGCAACTCGGCACTGCGGAATCGGCAGCGACCTCGACGGCGGCTTCGGCACGGAGCAAACCCCCAAGGAGATCGAAACCATCGCGGATCTGCATCTCTTTGCCGACGTCCTGGGAAAGCGCGGATACTCCGACGCCGATCTCGACGGCATCTTCCACGCCAATTTTATTCGCTTCTTCGCCGAGAACCTCCCGGGGACTCCATGACCGGTTGGCGCAAGCATCGGCGCGAAGCCGTCGTCGCGGGCCTCATCTGGTTGGCGGCCGGTTTGTGGACCCGAATCGTCTCCTACGATCTTGGTTACGACACCCCGCCGTCCTCCATCGGCGGCGTACCGTCCTGGGTCGTCTGGGGCGTGTTTGTACCGTGGCTCGTGTTCTTCGTCGTGCACTGCTGGTATTCGCTGCGCTACTTGCGTGACGAGGATGAGGACGCCGGATGACGGCCGCAGGGCTCGAGACAGGCCTAGCCTTCGCGTTCTATCTGGGCGCGACGTTCTTTTTCGCCTGGCTGGCGAACCGCCGCAAGTCCGGCGCCGGCTTCATGGAGGACTTCTTCGT
>Ga0070726_10001076_pt1 | contig 28835 bp, 20 predicted proteins | sample tdAd471_FD_67275 | JGI IMG/M metagenome (GOLD analysis project Ga0070726, IMG submission 67275) | Marine sediment microbial communities from the Atlantic coast under amendment with organic carbon and nitrate - tdAd47.1 | ecosystem: Environmental > Aquatic > Marine > Coastal > Sediment | place...
CTAAAACTATAAGTTTTTGGTCAATTTTTTCACAAAGGAATTTTCAGCTAAAAACTCCTTTAAAATAACTTTGATAGCAGTATATCCAGGTACGGCAATCACCATGCCCACCACCCCAAAAAGTAGCCCTGCAATAATGATGACCAAGAAAATTTCCAAAGGATGGGATTTAACACTTTTCGAAAAAATCAAGGGTTGGGAAAAGAAATTATCGATCAATTGCCCCACCGTCAGACCTATAAAAACATACAGGGCCTTGGGTAGAATCACGGTGCTAAAATCCGAATCTATAAAACTGGTCATAGTTAAGGTGATCATAGTTACTCCACCGATGATCGGGCCTATGTACGGAATGATGTTGAAGAGTGCGCAGAGGAACGCAATTACAATGGCATTTTCTACCCCTACAACGAATAATGAAATCGTGTAAATTACGAAGAGAATAAAAAGTTGCAACAAGATTCCGGCAAAGTATCTGGCGAGCAGATTATTGATTTTATCAATGGACTTTACCAAGTTGCTTTCTTTGTTATTCGGAACAAAGGTCAAGATTCCATTTTGCATCAATTTACTATCCTTCAAAAAGAAAAACGAAATAAAGATTACGGAGAAAAGGCCGACGCTAAAATTACTCAAAGTGTTGACAATTGAATTAAGGAAGTCGGGTATAAAGCGCAAGTCCAATCCTTTCAACATATTTTCCTCGATCTTGGATTCGTTCAACAAATTATTGACGTTTCCGGTGGAGGCTCCAAAGTATTCCAAAGTTTGGATGTAGAGCGTATTCAAATCACCTTTAAGCGCTTCGATGTCCAACAAAGATAGATTCTTGCTCTGTTCTGCTACCAGCGGGATCAAAAGTGCCAGAATGCCTAAAAATATAGATAACATAAACAGCATAGTGGCCACAACTGCCAAGGTATTGGGAAATTTAAGTCTTCTTCGTAAAAACAACACAACGGGCCTTCCCAGCAAAGCTAAAACGGCCGCAATGACCAAATAGGCGAGTACCGATTGTATTTTGTAAAAAAACCAGCATAGAAGTACGACCCCTGCCAGTATGGCTACGGCCCTCAATATTCCGTTGGCAATTGTTTTTGCGTTCATCGATTAACTTTTAAATGCATATTGCACAATATTGGCGCCCATTTGCAGCGCTTGTAACCGCACCTCCTCGGGGTCGTTGTGCACCGTGGGGTCTTCCCAACCATCTCCAAGGTCACATTCGTAGGTGTAGAGCAACACAAGTCTACCTTGGTCAAAAATACCAAAGGCCTGGGGTCGTTTTCCATCGTGTTCGTGAATTTTTGGCAGTCCATCGGGAAAGCTGAACTTTTGCGAAAATATGGGATGGTCGGCGCCCAGCTCTTCGAGTGGCTTGTCGGGAAATATTTTTTCCAATTCTCTTTTTAGATAGGGTTCCATGCCGTAATTGTCATCAATATGCAAAAAGCCGCCCGATAAAAGATATGTCCTCAGATTTAGAACTTCTTCATCATTAAAAAAAACATTGCCGTGCCCGGTCATATGCAAGAAAGGATATTTGAAAATAGAAACACTCCCGGCTTCCACAGTTTCTGGCTCCGGGTTGATCTTGGTGTCGATATTGCTATTGCAAAACTGAATCAGGTTGGGCAAGGCCGTTGGATTAGAATACCAATCGCCACCTCCACCATATTTGAGTATGGCAATTTGCTGCGCATTTGTTGCCGTTATTGCAAAAAAGAGCGGCACAACTATAAAAAGGATGTTGTTTTTCATCTGGGTGCAGTTAACCGACATTAAAAATAGGATAATCATTTGTAAAAATGATGTGTTGACCGTTTTAGTTGTTGATAATGGCCACTGTGGTACATGCCACGATAGCTGCCGTTTCGGTGCGGAGCCTATTTCTTCCCAATGAGATGGGGACATACCCTTTTTCCTTGGCCAAATCAATCTCTTCTTTTGAAAAATCACCTTCGGGACCAATCAGTATGGTGGCATCATTGTCGGCGATTACCCTACGTTTTAACTCCATTTTGTCACCATTTTGGCAATGGGCAATAAATCTGTAGCCAACCGTATTGTCCCGTTCCAAAAACTCCTTGCAGGAAATGGGTGGGTTTATTTGGGGTAGCACGGTTTGCAAAGATTGTTTCATTGCCGCTTGCAATACACGTTCCATGCGTTCCAATTTGATGGTCTTTCGCTCGGAATGATCGCAAATTATAGGGGTGATCTCATCCACACCTATTTCCGTGGCTTTTTCCAAGAACCATTCATAGCGGTCGTTTATTTTGGTTGGAGCGACCACCATATGCAGTTTGTATCTTTTTGGAATTGATTTGCGTTGTGAAGTAATACGCGCCCTACATTTTTTTTGATCGGCTTCGAGAATTTCGGCCTCGAACAAATATCCTTTGCCGTTGGTAATGTGCACTGTGTCACCTTCGGATTTTCTAAGGACCCTGACAATGTGTTTGCTTTCGTCCGGAGGAAAAATAAACTGCTTGGCACTATTGTCCAATGTTGGATTGTAAAAAAGCTGCATAGCTACGGTTTAAATAATTAGCTGCCTATGGCATAACGCGCTTTGGCAGCAATACTTTGCTCGGTAAAAATCCCTTTGTTAAACTTAAGGTAACCAACAATGCCGATCATTGCGGCGTTGTCCGTGCAATACTCAAATTTAGGAATAAAGGTTTGCCAGCCCAACTTTTCCTCTGCATCTCTGAGCCTTTCCCGTATTCCGGAATTGGCCGCAACACCTCCTCCTATGGCAATCTGCTTGATACCCGTCTGGTCAACAGCTAATTGCAGCTTGTCCATTAAAATCTCTAAAATGGTAAATTGAACCGAAGCACAAATATCATTGATGTTTTGCTGAACAAAATCCGGATTTTTTTGGGTTTCGCGCTGTAAAAAATACAATATACTTGTTTTGAGTCCGCTAAAACTAAAGTTCAGCCCATCCACTTTTGGCTTGGGAAATGTAAAAGCATTCGAGTTGCCCAGCTTTGCATATTTATCTATCAATGGTCCTCCGGGATAGGGAATGCCCATCAATTTGGCACTTTTGTCGAAAGCCTCACCCACCGCATCGTCCAAGGTTTCGCCCAATACTTCCATAGTAAAATGATCCGTGACCTTTACTATTTGTGTGTGCCCTCCGCTAATGGTCATGGCCAAAAACGGAAATGTTGGTGCGACCTGGTTTTCATCATCAATAAAATGGGCCAAAATATGCGCTTCCATATGGTTGACCTCAATCAAAGGTATGTCCAGACCCAATGCCAACGACTTGGCAAAAGAAGTCCCTACCAATAAGGAGCCCATAAGTCCAGGGCCACGTGTAAATGCTATGGCGGATAGTTGTTTTTTATCGATATTTGCCTTGGCCAAGGCTTGGTGTACCACGGGAACAATATTTTGCTGATGTGCCCTTGAGGCCAATTCTGGGACAACCCCCCCATATTGCTTGTGAATTTCTTGGGTAGCTACCACATTGCTCAGTACTTTTGTATCGCAAAGTACCGCAGCAGAGGTGTCATCACAGGATGATTCGATTGCAAGTATATATTTTTTTAAATTTTCCACTCGTTTTGGAACAAAAATTGGTCATCAAAGGTAAAACATAAAAGCCCTATCAAAAAACTTCGTAAAATACTGTTGCGTATCCTCTTGGTCATCCTCTTGATCATGGTATTGGGTTCGCTGCTACTTTCCATTCCCGCGGTTCAGACCAGATTGGGCAAGTACGCTACGGATACGTTGAACGAGAAGTTTGGGACCAACATTCAAATTGAGCGAATCGGCGCGTCTCTTTTTAATCTAAATGCTGGAATCAAAGGTATTTATGTGGAGGACTACAAAAAAGATACCCTCATCCATATCCATAAACTCTCAACATCCATCCTAAACCTTCGCAATATGGTCAATAACAAGATAGCCTTTGGTGATATGGAATTGGATGGGCTCACCTTTAATTTGAAAACGTATGAAGGGGAGACGGAGACCAATTTGGATGTTTTTGTGGCAAAACTGGACGATGGAAAACCCAGAGATCCGGGCACCCCACCTTTTTTTATGTCCGCGGACGAGATTCAGATCCACGGTGGAAAGTTTAGGTTGATCGATGAGAATTTGGAAAAACCGAAAGTGTTGAATTTCTCTGAAATTGAAATTTTGTCCCACGATTTTCAAATCCTTGGCCCCAATGTTTCCTTAAAAATTGATGACCTCTCCACCTTGGCAAGGCGTGGAATACGGTTGCGGAAAATGGCAACTGATTTTAAATATACCAAACAACAAATGCGTTTTGATGATTTACTGATAGATACCGATGAATCAGAACTCAAAGGCAATTTGGTGTTCAATTATAAACGTGAAGATTTGGCGGATTTCATCAATTTAGTGGAAATAGATGCCAATTTTACGGAATCTTCCGTCTCCCTTAACGAGATAAATGCTTTTTATGATGAATTCGGCCAGGATAAAACAGTCACCTTTACCGGGAATTTCAGTGGGGTGCTCAACCAGCTTCAGGTGGATGACCTATTCCTATTTACGGACAATACCGGTATTCGGGGTGATTTTAGGTTTGATAATATGTTTAGCGAACAAGCACCATTCGTTCTTCGGGGAGATGTAGATAACCTTACCTCCAGTTACTATCAGCTAAGAAGTATCTTGCCCAAAATTTTAGGGAGAAACATTCCCGAATCTGTTCAAAAGCTCGGTCAGTTCACCGTTAGGGGTGATGTAGAGGTTACCGAAACTTCCATCGATGTAACGGTTAACCTGAATACTGCGGTGGGGGATAGCTATGTGGATCTTCAAATGACCAATGTACAGACCATTGAGGATGCTTCTTACATTGGTTTTATTTCTTTGATCGATTTTGATTTGGGCGGATTTATCGATAACGATGACCTTGGGCTGGCCTCTATGGACATGAACGTGGAAGGAAAGGGTTTCGTGGCGGAAAGCTTGAACACGGAACTTTCAGGTGACATCTACAAGTTTGAATTCAACAATTACGAATATAATAAGATCAATGTCTCCGGGGTGCTCCGAAACCAATTGTTCGATGGTGTCCTGCTGTGCAACGACGATAATTTCCGGTTCGATTTTCAAGGGCTGGCAAATTTTGGAGCGCGGCAGAACAAGTTCAATTTTGTGGCGGCTGTGGATTATGCCGACCTAAAGAAGTTAAACTTTATCAATGATAGTATTTCCATTTTTAGGGGGCACGTGGATATGGATATCGAAGGCAATAACCTCGACGATATGGCCGGTCAGCTTCAGTTTACAAACACCACCTACCAAAACATAAACGATACCTATTATTTTGAGGATTTTAGTGTAACCTCCTCTTTTGAACGCGATACCATCCGTACCGTGGAAATCAACTCTCCCGATATCATCACGGGATATATGAGGGGGCATTTTAAGGTGGGCGAACTGGGTAGATTGCTGCAGAATTCCATTGGTAGTATCTATACCAATTATCAACCCTTTAAAGTTTCTGACGGGCAGTATTTGGACTTTAATTTTAAAATCTACAATAAGATCGTAGATGTATTTGTGCCCGAAATCGCTTTTGATCCAAACACCTACATCAGAGGGTCCATTGAGGCGGACCAAAGCGATTTTAAGCTCACGTTTAAATCACCGAGCATTGAGGCCTATGGAAATATCTTTGACAATATTGAGTTGAAAATCGATAATAAGAATCCGTTGTTCAACACCTTCGTTTCTGTTGACGATATGTCCACGGTGTATTACGATATTAAGGATTTCAGTCTCATTAACACCACCATAAAGGATACTCTTTTCTTTAGAACGGAGTTTAAAGGCGGCAGTGAGTACAACGATAGCTACAACCTGAATTTTTACCACACCTTTAATCAAAACAACAGGTCGGTGATAGGGCTTAAAAAATCAGATGTCAGTTTTAAGGGGAACACTTGGGTGCTCAATAAGAACGGGAACAACAAGAACAAGGTAATTTTCAACAGTACCTTGGATAGTATCCGTATAGAGGATGTGGTCATGGATAACAACAACGAAGAACAGATCAGATTACGAGGGGAGTTTGCCGATTCGACCTATAAGGATATTGATCTTCAATTTAAACTGGTATCGCTCGAAAAAATAACCCCCGCCATAGACAGTTTAAAAATGAACGGTAAGGTGGAGGGTTTTCTCAACATTTTACAAAAAGATGGTAATTATCTGCCCACATCCAGTTTAAACATCCAAAACTTTAGCATCAATGACATGCGCATGGGGGATTTGGAAGTTGGAATTTATGGAAACAACGACCTTACCGAATTTGGGGTCAGTACTTGGCTGAACGATGACGGTAAGGAACGTATGAGCTTAAATGGCAGGGTATTGAATAGGGATAACAAGCGAGAACTGGATCTTCAGGCGCACTTTTCCGACTTTATGCTAGATCCTTTCAAACCCTTAGGCCAGGATATCATTTCCAACATAAGGGGGGTGGTCAGCGGAGATGCAACCATAACCGGTAATGTTGAAAATCCTTCAATCAACGGTTTGCTCACACTTAATAATGCAGGTTTGGGCATTCCATACCTTAATGTGGATTATGATTTTGCCCCCCGTTCACAAATCCGGCTTTTTGACCAGACTTTTTATTTTGAGAATATGGAACTCTCGGATGTGGAAGAGGGCACCACTGCCATTTTGGACGGAACTATAAGCCATACCGGTTTTGACGATTGGTATTTAGGGCTGGATGTGGATACCCAAAACAACCGTTTTATGATTTTGAATACCGAGTACGATGAAGAATCGTTGTATTACGGAACGGGGTTCATCAACGGTACCGGAAGTATCTATGGCCCCATTGATGCAATGACCATTTCGGTAGATGCAACCACAGGAGCAGGTTCTTCGCTTAAAATACCTTTGAGCGATGTAACAAGCGTTGGGGATTATTCGTTCATCAATTTCGTGGAAAAGGGCGAATCAGGAACTTTTGAGGAAGAGCGCGTTTTGGACGAGTACCAAGGTTTGGAAATGGCATTTGACCTTGCTGTTACACCCGATGCAGAAGTGGAAATTGTGGTGGACCAAAGTACGGGAAGTTCATTAAAGGGAACCGGAGAAGGTATTTTGTTGATCGAGATCAACACTAATGGTAAGTTTAATATGTACGGCGATTTTGTTGTGGTTTCCGGAGAATATAACTTTAAATACGGCGGTGTAATTGATAAGAAGTTCAAAGTACGCCCTGGAGGAACAATTTTATGGGAACGCGACCCCTTGGCCGCCCAATTGAACCTGGAAGCCGTATATTCCCTAAATGCCAACCCGGCCCCACTTTTGGACAACGCAGGATATACGGGCAGAATACCGACAGAGGTCGTGGTCCGCTTGGATGGAGAGCTGGAAAGTCCCAACATCAACTTTGGCATCGATTTCCCCGGGACAAATTCCGTGGTGCAGTCGGAATTGGAGTATCGTTTGCAAGACCCCACCATTAAGGAAAGAAATGCCTTTTTCTTACTGGCACAGGGCACCTTTGTTGATCCGCAATCGGGAGGAATCAACCAACAGGCCGTTACGGGAAATCTAATTCAAACCGCTTCGGGACTTTTCAATCAAATTCTCTCGGGCAATAACGACAAACTTAATTTTGGGGTATCCTACGAGCAGGGGTATAATGACCCCAATACGGACATCGCCACAGAAGACAGGATAGGCGTTACCGTGTCCACCCAGCTGTCTGACCGTATTTTGGTAAACGGAAGGGTAGGGGTTCCCGTCGGTGGTGTATCGGAGACTGTTGTGGCCGGGGACGTTGAGGTTCAGGTATTATTGAATGATGAAGGGACCTTGAGCGCGAAAATATTTAACCGTGAAAACCAGATACAGCAGTTTTTGGCGGAAAGGCAGGGCTATACCCAAGGGGTTGGTCTATCGTACCAAGTGGATTTTGATAGTTTTAGAGAGTTGATGCGAAAAGTCTTCAATAAAAAAGAGAATCCCGAAGAAGAGGAAAAACCATCCCCGCGGAAACAACCGGTTCAGGTAATGGGGAAGGATAGTTTGATACGTTTTTCACAAAAGCCCATCAATTTGCCCTAAGTAGCATATTTGATTTATATTTTTAGGTGTTTTTGTATTAATTTATTACGAAAACGTTTGAGAAAATGCTTCAATTCAAATATATTATTAAGATATTCAAAATTTGAATAAAGTTTCCTAGCTTTGACCTCTTAAAAATTTGAATGGCTTCAGAAATTAAAAAAATAGGAGTTTTTACGTCTGGCGGAGACTCTCCTGGAATGAATGCCGCAATTCGTTCCGTTGTCCGTACTTGTGCTTATTTGAATATTGAATGTGTTGGTATCTATAGAGGGTATCAGGGAATGATGGAAGGTGATTTCAAGACATTGAATGCCCGTAGTGTAAACAATATCATCAATAAGGGAGGCACAATTTTAAAGTCTGCCCGTTGCGAGGAATTTAGGACCAAGGAAGGAAGGAAGAAAGCATACGACCAATTGACCAAGGAAGGTATTGAAGCCTTTGTGGTCATTGGAGGTAATGGAAGTTTTACGGGAGCTCTTTTGTTCACCGAGGAATACAATTTTCCGGTAATTGGAATTCCCGGTACCATTGATAACGATATTTTAGGATCCTCCTATACCATAGGGTTCGATACGGCGATCAACACCGTAGTGGATGCGATTGATAAGATACGCGACACGGCAAGCTCCCATAACCGATTGTTCTTTGTTGAGGTAATGGGCAGGGATGTTGGCCATATTGCTTTAAACGCAGGGGTAGGTGCCGGTGCAGAAGAAATTTTGATCCCGGAACAGAACCTCGGTCTGGAAAGATTGCTGGATTCGCTAAAACGAAGTAAAGCGTCAGGGAAATCCTCCAGTATAGTGCTCGTTGCCGAAGGCGACAAGATTGGTAAGAATGTTTTTGAACTGAAAGAATACGTAGAGGAGCATTTGCCGATTTACGATGTAAGGGTCTCCGTGCTGGGGCATATGCAACGTGGCGGTAACCCAACTTGCTTTGACCGGGTTCTCGCCAGTAGAATGGGCGTAAAAGCGGTAGAGAGCATTTTGGAGGGAAAATCAAACCTAATGGTAGGTATCAGGGATACCAAATTGGTGCTCACACCATTGGCGGAAGCCATAAAGGCACATACGGAAATCGACGAAGAACTCATAAGAGTTTCGGATATAATGACAACATAAATTAAACACAAAAAAGAAGAACATGTCAAATTTGAAAATAGGAATCAACGGATTCGGTAGAATAGGAAGATTGGTATTTAGAGCAACCGTAAAAAGAGGTGATGTGGATGTTGTGGCAATCAACGATTTGTTGGATGTCGAGCACTTGGCCTACTTGTTGAAGTATGACTCTGTTCACGGAAATTTTGAGGGTACCGTGGATGTGAAAGACGGAAATCTGGTAGTAAACGGTAACACCATTAGGATTACAGCAGAGCGTGACCCAAAGAACTTGAAGTGGGATGCAGTTGGTGCTGAAATCGTTGCAGAATGTACCGGTATTTTTACTACTTTGGATATGGCCCGATCCCATATTGATGGTGGTGCCAAAAAAGTCGTGATTTCTGCTCCGTCCAAGGATGCTCCAATGTTTGTTATGGGTGTTAACCATAAAGATGTTAAGGCAACGGACACTATCATTTCCAATGCTTCTTGTACCACCAACTGTTTGGCACCCATAGCCAAAGTTCTTAACGATGAGTTTGGTATTGCTGAAGCTTTGATGACAACAGTACACGCTACAACGGCTACCCAATTGACCGTTGACGGTCCATCTAAAAAGGATTATAGAGGTGGTAGAAGTGCCCTTTTGAACATTATTCCTGCGTCTACTGGTGCAGCGAAAGCGGTAACTAAAGTTATTCCTTCGTTGGAAGGTAAACTTACAGGTATGGCTTTTAGGGTACCAACCGCGGATGTTTCTGTTGTGGATTTGACCGTTAAATTGGAAAAGGAAACTTCTTACGAAGGTGTCAAAGCTGCTATGAAGGCTGCTTCCGAAGGCGAATTGGCCGGAATTTTAGGATATACCGAAGAAGCTGTAGTATCCCAAGATTTTGTTGGAGATGTTAGAACTTCTATTTTCGATGCAGGTGCTGGAATTGAGCTAAATTCCAAATTTTTCAAAGTGGTGTCTTGGTACGATAACGAGACCGGATACTCCAACAAGTTGATTGAATTGGCCCTGCACGCAGCAAGCCTATAATCTTTATCTCATAAATTTTTTATCCTGAAGGGCGGATTCCGTTCTTCAGGATTTCAATATAAAATCTCGACGTATGGTTTTGATCGTGGATAGTGGTGCCACTAAATCCGATTGGATTGCCCTGGATGAAAAAGGGGAACAATTATTTGTGACCCAAACTTTGGGACTTAGCCCCGAAGTGTTGACCAAAGAAGTTATAGAGGACCGATTGGCCAATAATTTTGAACTTTCCAAGAACAAGGAGCAAGTACGTCAATTGTATTTTTACGGAGCCGGTTGCGGAACCGATAGAATGAAAACCTTTTTAAAAGGCATTTTCAAGGATTTCTTTCCCAATGCCAAAGCTGAGGTACGGGAAGACACCTATGCTGCAATCTACGCCACCACTAAAATAGGCAAGCAGGGCATTGTGTGCATTTTGGGTACAGGATCTAACTGTAGTTATTACGATGGGCATCAACTGATCCAAAAAGTGACCTCTTTGGGTTATATTCTAATGGATGATGGAAGCGGGAACTTCTTCGGAAGAAAACTGGTCCGTGATTATTATTTTCATAAAATGCCCCAAGATCTTGGGATAAAGTTCGCCAAGGAGTTTGACCTTGATGCCGATGTGATAAAAGACCATTTGTACAAGCAACCCAATCCAAATACCTATTTGGCGACCTTTGCCCGTTTTATTATCGAGAACAAGGAGCATCCGTATTGCAAAGGAGTAATTGAAAAAGGGCTACAGCAGTTCGTGAACAATTACATTATGCAGTATGAGCTCGCAACCAAAGTGCCCATTAGTTTTGTGGGTAGCATAGCACACTTTTTACAAGATGAACTTACCGCTTGTTTGGAACGCAACGATTTAATTTTGGGCGTTATCCGTCGTAGACCCATTGAAGGCCTCGTGGAATTCCACCGAGGGACTATTTAACGGCAATCATAGATATTTCCACATTCACAAACTTGGGCAGATTGGCAACTTCCACAGTTTCTCTTGCCGGTGCGGTATCGGCATCAAAATAAGTGCCGTACACCTCATTTATTTGAGCAAACTGATTCATATCCTTGATAAATATGGAGGATTTTATAACGTGCTCAAAAGTCAACCCCACTTCTTCAAGAATAGCCTTTAAGTTCTCCATGGATTGTTTGGTCTCGGCTTTTATATCGCCTTCGACCAATGCTCCCGTAGCTGGGTCAATTGGAATCTGCCCGGAGATGTACAGGGTATCTTTTATAAGTACAGCTTGATTGTAAGGGCCTATCGGAGCCGGTGCTTTTGGAGTGTTTATTATTTTTTTCATCTGATTGTTTTTGAAGGGTTAAGGTAAAGAATAAAGCAATAGAAATTAGCGCTGACTCCTGTTTTCCCATTTAAGGTCCTGTAACAGGGAGCTCTTTATACCAATAAAGAAGTACCAGCGCTCAAATCGTCCAAAAGGGGTCCAATCAAAACTCAGCCTAAAGCTTCCCAAATCACGTTTAAAGGCAAAACGGGTATCCGTAAAACCTTTGTTCTTAAAATCGTAGCCCGAATTGAAACCAATATCCCATTTGGGCGTAAGCTGTATGTTTCCGGAGAACATTAAAGAGTGATTGGTGATTTCACTCTGTCGATTGTTGTTGTTGTAGGAGGCAACATAGGTAAACCGGGCATCCCACGGTAACTTATTGTTGTATATCGGCTGTTCTTCATTTCCCTTGCTGTTGTTTCCCCTGCTGTTTCCCCTAGCAAAATCAGATCGTTCCCCCCTCACATCGTCCATGGCAAATGGGTTGTCACTAAAATCCCTTTGCTTTTTTTCATCGCTCTCTTCTTTGGCGCCGCCCTTTTGGAACATTTCACTGTTCAGGGAAAAACTGGTGTTTACCCTTGCCGTTGTCAAACGCGCAATACCCCCACCATTGTTAATGTTCAGGGTGTTTATTCTTCGCCCGTTGTTGTCTATGGCATAGGGATCAAAGGTAGCTGCGAAATTTATCGGGACATTCTTGATGATTTCGGTGGCGCCGCTCATACTAATGGGGCTGAGCTTTAGCGAATCCGCTTCAAGATTGTAACTCGCATTGAAGGTGAGGTTACTCAAAATCTTCACCTTTCTGGGTTCGGTCGCGGTGGAATCTTTGTCCCGAACTTTGGCTTCCAAGGAGTTTTGCAAGGAGAAACTCAATGAACTTCCCTTGTTCAAGGAGGGCCTGCCATAAATACTTGTTTCGTACGGTGTATATTCCACCTGTTCGCCATCTTGATTGGTGTAGGAATCATAAAACTGCTCAAAGGAAGGGGTGTAGCCATAACTAATGGATGGACGCATGACATGTCGGAGCGCCTGAATTTTTTTGTCTTCCCCAAAATTCCAGGTACCGTACATGGTGGTACCGATGCTGGTTCCGAGACTGTATCGGTTAAAACGGTCGAATCCCGCAATGGTATCGGTGACTACTTCTTCGGTTTCCTCATTATACTCTCGCCTAATGGTTTCCATGGTCCAAATATCTTCGTAGTTCCCGCTTAAACTCACACTCAGGTACTTGGCCAATTTAAAGTTGGTGGCAATAGGTATTCTATGTCGCGCACCAATCCGAGCATCATCGAACATACCGCTTTTAAAGAAGTTTTCCTCCGTAGTGGTTATGCTGTTCTGGGCATTAACATCATATTGAAAGTTGATGTTCTCAAAAACGCCCTTTTTTATTTCGTCCCGCTTTACAAAAGGGTAAATACGTTCCATACTGGCCTGAAAGGTCGGGAGCGACATATTGATTTGTTGCGTTCTTGAGTTTTGGGTATGGCTCACTGTTAAACTCGTGTTTACCGAAGGGTAAGCCGGAAACGTTTTGGAGTAACTTATAGACGAGGCAAAGGTGTTGGTCTGTGAATTGTTCCGGTTGACCTGGTTCAGGGAGTTGGTGTAGTATTGACTGGATCCAAGGTTCACCGATGCTGAAAATCGCGAATTGGGACTTGCCTTGGTATCTTGCGAATGCGATATTCTTATATTATAGTTGCTGGTTCTACTGTAATCATCAAAACCTTTTTGACTGGTCACCAGATTTTCATAACTAATATTGACATTTCCATTGAACTTATAGCGTTTGCTGTAAATGGACCTTCCCTGCAGACCATAACTACCGTTCGTATAATAGTCTCCTGTGACACTCAAATCCACATAATCACTTATGGGCAAATAATACCCTCCATTTTGAATAAAGTAACCTCGCCTTGGATCGTTACCAAAGGTAGGGAACAATATCCCCGCGACCCTTCCGGTAGTTAGGGGGAAATAGGCAAAGGGCAGTGCGATCGGTGTGGGAACGTCCATAATGTACATATTGCTGTACCCTGCAATAATTTTCTTTTTAGGCACAAATTTGGCTTTTCGAACCCTAATGTAATAATCGGGGTTCACAGTATCGCTAGAGGTAGTGAGTTTCCCCTCGTTCAAAAAATAGACCGAGTCGTTCTCTTTTTTGGTCCGTTGGGCATATACCTTCATGGCATCGCTTCCCAATTGCCCCAAACCGGCTTGCTGTTCGGTCCTTGAATTCCAGATTAGGGCTTTTTGGGTATCAAAATTAAAGCGAATGGAATCTGGACGCACCTCGTTGTCCCCTTGTTTAAAAAAGGGCAGCTGCGAATAATTTCCCAGGGAGTCCTTCATCCGTCCGGCGTACACCTCATTTTTAACATAATCCATAATGATCACGCCAGCCCTGAGTTCGGTATCCTGGTAATAGATTTCCGCCTCGTCGTACAGATAAATTTTATTGTCTTTTTGACTGAGTTTTACATAGTCTTTTGCTTTATATTTAATTTTGTCCAACAACAAAGGTTGCTTTTTTGGCACGGTATCTGCGCTTACGGAATCAACCTTGATGGAGTCGTTCAAAATGTTTGGTGGCATCAAAGGCGCAAAAATGGTATCCTTAACGGCCTTGATGGGCAAGGGGGTAATAGGGTCTTCCTGAGCACTTAAGGTAGCGATGCCACAAAGAAGAACAAATAGGAAAAGTAAAAGATGTTTATTTGGTTGCAACGTGATAAATCCTATTTTTGTGCTAGTCGGCCCAGTTTAGGGGTCAAACTTACATATATTTTTTGTTCTACTAATTGGGGATTACAATATTTTTAACCATTACGGAACGCTATAATTACTCAGTTCTTATGAATAAAAGTCGGTTAACATTTTTAGTTTTTCTACTACTGGTCCTCCCTTTGGCCTCTTTCAACAAAAATGATACCGAGGTTCAATCGAAAGATAAATTTGTCGTCGTTTTGGATGCAGGTCACGGCGGGCACGACCCAGGGAATATTGGAAATGGGTATTTGGAAAAGAAAATTGCCTTGGCCATTGTTTTAAAAGTAGGCAAGGAACTAGAAAAACATCCGGATATCGAAGTGGTCTACACGCGAAGCGATGACACTTTTGTAGATCTGTTCCAACGAGGAGAGATCGCCAATCAAGCCAATGCCGACCTTTTTGTATCGGTGCATTGCAATGCGCACAATTCCGATGCCTACGGAACAGAAACCTATGTACTGGGATTGCACGCCAATCGTCAAAATTTCGAGGTAGCCAAAAAGGAAAACTCCGTAATCTATTTGGAAGATGACTACGAGCAGCGATATGCGGAGTACGATATTAACTCTCCCGAATCGGTAATCGGACTCACCATTATGCAAGAAGAGTTTTTGGATCAAAGCATACAATTGGGCAAAAAACTGCAAGATAATTTTACAAAAGAGCTCAAACGAAAGGATAGAAAAGTGAAACAAGCGGGTTTTATTGTACTGCACCAAACCTTTATGCCCAGCGTTTTAGTGGAAGCAGGCTTTTTGACCAATAAGAACGAAGGAAGCTACCTGAACTCCAAAAAAGGACAGGACGAAATGGGAAAGGCCATTGCCAATGCAGTACTGGCCTATAAAGAGGATATGGGCTTTGCCATATCTCAGCCAGTTGCCGAAACCGCTAAGATTGAAGAGGTCGAAGCAGCGGTTAATGTGCCGGCCGGGACCACTAAAGTGGACGAGCCTATAAAGGACGAGCAGCCCGTGAAACAAGAGGAAGTTCAGGTCGCGGAAGAAAAGAAAGCAGAGAGCAACGGAGTAGTCTTTAAAGTACAATTAATGGCCAGTGGAAAAAACATTCCATTGAATGGAAGCAACTTTAATGGTTTAAATGAGTTGTCCAAAGAGCCGTACAAGAACATGTTTCGTTATATGTACGGCAATGCCGATACCTTTGAAGCGGCAAAGCAGTTAAAAAAAGATGCAGATGCCCAGGGCTATACCACATCATACATCGTGGCGTACAAAGATGGGGTCAGGGTACCGATAACGGATGCATTGAAGTAGATTCATTTCCAAAAGCACTCTTGTTATAATTATTCCTAAATTTGTTAAAACCATAAACCGAATCTTTTGAAACTATCCAGGGAAATTAAAACTGGGATTATCGTAGTCGCTGGAATCGTGGCCTTTATTTTTGGGCTTAGCTACTTAAAATCCTCTCCTCTTTTTGAAAACAACAAGACATTTTACGCTGTTTACGATAATGTAGGTGGGCTACAGCCCGGAACCCAGGTTTCCATAAATGGATTCAATGTAGGCAATATTACCGATATCCGCTTCAAAGATGATTCAGGAAAACTGCTTGTTACCTTAACCGTAAACAATGATTTCGAGTTTTCAGAAAATAGTATAGCCGAACTTTTTGACACCGGTATCATTGGAGGAAAAGCTGTTCAAATCGTCCCTGTTTTTGATAAAGCTCCTATAGCTAAATCAGGAGACACACTGCAATCCAAAATAAAACCTGGAATAACGGAATTGGTACAGCAAAAATTGACCCCACTCCAGATGAAGATTGAGGGAGCGGTATCCCATGCCGATACTTTACTGATGAATTTCAACCAGATTTTGGACGACCCCACAAAAAAGCAACTGCAACAGACCATAGCCTCATTGAACCAAGTGGTAACATCCTTTAAAGGCAGCGCCGATAATCTGAACCTTTTGCTCGACAACAATAAAATGCAATTGGATAGCTCTTTAAAAAATGTGAGTCATATCACCTCCAACTTTTCAAAACTTTCGGATTCGCTTGTAAATTCAGACTTAGGGGGTACATTAACGGAGTTCAAAACTACCATCAATAAATTGAACGCCATATTGGCCAAGATTGAAAGGGGCGAGGGATCTTTGGGGAAACTGCATCAAGACGATGCCCTATACGACAATCTGGCCGAGGCATCCAAGGAGTTGGACCTTTTATTACAGGATTTTAGGCTCAACCCAAAACGCTATGTAAATGTTTCAGTGTTCGGCAAAAAGCAAAAGGAGTATACGCTTCCGGAGAACGACCCGGCCGAGCAGCTGGATTCTATTCAACAAAAAGAAAATCAATAAATGGAATATTTGCCCAATATCATATTTGCCGTAGCCCTTATTGTGGGCATTGGTTTTTTTGCCCGCAATGTAAAAAAGTTGTCCCGTAACATTAAACTCGGTAAAGATGTGGACGTGAGCGACAACAAATCACAACGGTGGAAAAATATGACAAAAATAGCCCTGGGGCAGACCAAAATGGTGGTAAGGCCAGTTGCGGGTTTAATGCACATCATCGTTTATGTTGGTTTTGTCATCATCAATATCGAGGTGCTGGAAATCATTCTTGATGGACTATTTGGCACCCACAGGCTGTTTTCACCCCTTGGTGCGGTCTACAACTTTTTGATCGGTTCTTTTGAAATCTTGGCCCTGTTGGTCATCGTGGCGGTAGTTGTTTTCTGGGTCAGAAGAAATATTATCCGTATTCAAAGATTTATAAAGCCCGAGATGAAAGGCTGGCCCAAGACTGATGGCAACCTGATTCTGTACATCGAGTTTGTTCTGATGCTCTTGTTTTTGACGATGAACGCTGCGGACTATCAATTGCAGCAATTGGGCGTGGACCACTACGCACAGGCGGGAGCTTTCCCGGTGAGCCAGTATATTGTTCCCTTATTTGAAAGTCTTTCCGAGTCCTCTTTGATTTTGGTGGAACGCACAGCTTGGTGGCTGCATATTCTGGGAATACTTGCTTTCTTGAACTATCTCTATTATTCAAAACATTTACATATCCTTTTGGCTTTTCCCAATACATATTACGGGAAAACAAAGCCACAGGGGCAGTTCAATAATCTGGAGTCCGTCACCAAAGAGGTGAAACTGATGATGGACCCCGATGCCGACCCTTACGCCGCACCAGCGGAAGATGAAGCAGCGGAACCCGAAAAATTCGGAGCCTCCGATGTTATGGATCTGAACTGGGTGCAATTGTTGAACGCATATACCTGCACCGAATGCGGGCGCTGTACCTCGGAATGCCCTGCGAACCAGACCGGAAAAAAATTATCACCCAGAAAAATTATGATGGATACCCGCGACCGTTTGGAGGAAGTGGGAAAAAATATAGATGCCAATAAAGGAAAGTTTGTTCCCGATGGCAAGGAATTATTGGGCGATTACATCACAACGGAGGAACTTTGGGCTTGTACCACTTGCAATGCCTGTGTTCAAGCATGTCCCGTTAGCATAGACCCCTTGTCCATTATTGTGGAAATGCGCAGGTATCTGGTAATGGAGCAATCGGCCGCACCTACAGAGTTGAACAATATGATGTCGAACATCGAGAACAACGGTGCCCCTTGGCCTTACAATCAAATGGACCGTTTAAATTGGGTAAACGAATAAATCAAACATTATGAGTGAACAATTGAAGGTGAAGACGATGCAAGAGTTTATGGCGGAGGGCAAACAACCGGAAATATTGTTTTGGGTAGGGTCTGCCGGCAGTTACGACGACCGTGCCAAAAAGATTTCCAGGGCCTTTGTGAAGCTGTTGAACAAAGCCAATGTTGATTTTGCCGTTTTGGGGCCTGAGGAAAGCTCAACGGGTGATGTGGCGAAAAGGGCCGGAAATGAATTTTTGTTCCAGATGCAGGCCATGATGAACATTGAATTGTTGAATGGATATGAAATAAAACGCATCGTAACCTGTGACCCACATTCCTTTAACACCATAAAAAACGAGTATCCAAGTCTGGGAGGTAGCTATGAGGTGGTCCACCATACGCAATATTTAAAAGAGCTTATAGATAACGGGCGTTTACAAATAGAAGGAGAAGGATATAAAGGAAAGCGAATCACTTTTCACGATCCCTGTTACTTGGGGAGGGCCAATTCCATTTTTGATGCACCGAGGGAATTGCTGACCAAGACCAATGCAGAATTGGTGGAGATGAAACGCCATAAAAAAACAGCCCTATGTTGTGGAGCAGGGGGTGCACAAATGTTCAAAGAGCCAGAAAAAGGGGATATGGATGTAAATGTACTGCGCACCAAAGATGCTTTGGAGACCAATCCCAATATTATTGCGACGGGTTGCCCATACTGCAATACCATGATGACAGATGGGATAAAAGCACACGAAAAAGAAGATAGTATCATTGTTTTGGATGTAGCTGAATTATTGGCGAATTCCCAAGGATTATAAAATTAATGTAGAAATGTCAGGTCGAGCCCTTCGACCAAGCCAGGATAAACTAAAGTCGAGACCGAAAAGAAAAAAAATATGCTAGTGGATTTTAATGAATTGCCAGACCACTCCAGAATTTGGATTTATCAGGCCAACAGGAGTTTTACGGAAGAAGAATTGAACGAGTTGGAAGATAGCTTAACGGCTTTCCTCAAAGAATGGACGGCCCATGGCAGCAATCTCAATGCAGGCTTCGAAATAAAATACAAACGCTTTATCGTAATCGGGCTGGACCAGACCAATGTCAGTGCTTCGGGTTGTTCCATTGATGCCTCCGTACATTTTATTCAAACCTTGGAACAGAAATACAATGTGGAGCTGCTAGACCGAATGAATGTTTCCTATAAACAAGGAGAATATATCGCCTATAAACCACTGAAGGATTTTAAAAAGATGGCAAAGGCCAAATCTGTTTCGGCCAACACTATTGTCTTTAATAATTTGGTGGCCACCAAACAAGAATATTTAGAGCATTGGGAAGTACCCGCCAGTGAAAGTTGGCACTCCAGATTTGTATAGCAAAATTCTTAATTTATCTTAATTTCTATGCATTCCTCGATGAAATACAATATTTTTATCGGCAATAAGTTCAGGTCTTAGACAAGATTTTATGCGGATAAATCGCTACCTCCCTCTTTTACTACTATGTTGTTTTCACGCCATTGGGCAATTTAACCCGTTGGTGGTCAAAGACTCCGTGCCGCAAACGGCTTGGGTGGAGAACCAATATGCCAATATGTCCTTGCAAGAGCGTATAGGACAGTTATTTATGGTAAGCGTTGCATCCAACCAAGGCAAATCGGCAACGGACAGGGTAAAAAGCTTAATTCAGGAGCAACGTATTGGAGGGGTCATCTTTTTAGTGGGAGGACCTGTTCAACAGGCTAAACTGACCAACGAATACCAAGCTGTTTCCAAAGTACCATTGCTCATCGGTTCTGATGCCGAATGGGGCATGGCCATGCGTTTGGACTCAACCTATGCCTTTCCATGGAATATGACTTTGGGAGCGATACAGGATAGTGCCATTGTAGAAAAGGTAGGCTATCAAATCGGAAAACATGCCAAACGTCTGGGGGTGCATATCAATTTTGCACCGGACTTGGACGTGAACAACAACCCGGAAAACCCGATCATAGGAAACCGTTCTTTTGGTGAGGACCCTAAAAATGTGGCCCAAAAGGGGCGTGCCTTTGTTCGGGGAATGGAAAAGGCGGGGGTGCTTTCCAGCGGCAAACACTTTCCAGGGCATGGAGACACTGCCACGGATTCGCATAAATCCTTGCCGATTATCAATTCCTCGGTTGAACGCTTGGATTCTATCGAACTTTATCCCTTCAAAAAAACAATGGAAGCAGGATTGAGTTCCATAATGGTGGCGCATTTGGATGTGCCAAGTTTGGAATCTCGAGAAGGGCATCCCTCAACATTGTCCAAAAACATTGTCACGGAAGTACTGCAAAATCAGATGGGCTTTCAAGGTCTGGTCATTACCGATGCCTTGAACATGAAGGCCGTATCCCAGTTCGCCCCAGAGGGGGAGGTAGAGCTCAAAGCCTTTTTGGCGGGTAACGATATGCTTTTGATGCCAGAGAATGTGCTAAAAGCGAAAGAAAAGTTTATTGAGGCATATCAGTCGGGCCTTATTACCGAAGAGCGACTGTCAGCATCCGTCAAAAAAATATTAATGGCCAAATACAAAGCAGGGCTGTATAAGTATCAAGCTGTGGATTTGGAAAACTTGCACGAGGATTTAAACAGCATCGAAAACGATGTGGTTTATGAAGAGGCCATTGAAGCGGCTATCACGGTTACCAAGAATAATTTTTCGTTAATGCCCATCAAAAAACTGGACAACAAAAAAATTGCCTATGTGCATTTTGGAGACGATTCCGGCGCCCCTTTTCATGCCGCATTGAACAAATATTATAAAGTAACCCACATTAAGGCCAAGGATATTGCTGAGTACAAAAAGGAACTGGCAAAGTTCAACCTGGTTATTATTGGTTTGCATAAAGATAATTCGAGTCCATGGAAAGGATATAAATTTTCCAAAAATGAGCGTTTTTGGCTGGAAGAAATTTCACGATTACGGACGAGCAATACTATTCTGGCTTTGTTTGCCAGACCATATGCCTTGCTGGATATTCTCAACTTTGATACGATGGACGGTGTAGTTGTAGGGTATCAGAATAGTGACATTGCCCAGAAAAAGGTAGCTGAAGTTATATTTGGGGCGATTGGAGCTACAGGTAAACTCCCCGTATCGGCCCATGGTGAATTTCCAGTAGGCACGGGTGTTGATGTACAAGCCATTCAACGCTTGGGATACAGTGTTCCCGAGCGGGTTGGTATGAGTTCCGAGATGCTGTCAGAAGTGGACACTCTTGTTCATAACGGATTGGATTCTTTGATGTTTCCCGGAGCGCAGGTGTTGATTGCCCGTAGGGGGAAAGTAATTTATAACAAGAATTTCGGAAAACCGACCTATCAATCGGAGCATGGGATTACCGATGAGTCCATTTACGACCTTGCCTCCTTGACCAAGATTTTGTCAACCTTGCCCATGATCATGAAGATGGAAGAAGAGAGCAAGATTGCCTTGAACGATACCTTTAAAGACCTGATTCCCGAATACGCCGATACCGAGTTAAAGGATGTTTCAGTATTGAAGGCATTGTCCCATTACGGCCGACTACCTTCTTGGATCGCTTTTTATTTGGATACTTTGACCAAGGACAGAAAGCCTTCCAATGAATTTTACCGACAAAACCCTTCGGAAGCTTTTCCATATAAAGTGGCAGAGCACTTATACCTGACCAGGTCCTACAAGGATTCCATTTACAATAGGATTGGAAGACAAAGCTTAAAATCCAACCGGTACCGATACAGTGATGTCGGTTACTATGTTTTTAAAGAGTATATTGAGGATACCTATAAAAGACCCATTAATGAATTGGTCGATGAATTTCTCTACAGGCCATTGGGTTTACAGCGAACTACATTCAATCCGTTGAAAAAATTTCCAAAAGAAGCGATAGTTCCATCGGAGGAAGACGACTATTTTAGATATCAGACGGTGCAGGGCTATGTTCACGATATGGGAGCGGCCATGCAGGGTGGTGTCGGTGGGCATGCAGGATTGTTCAGCACAGCGAACGAGGTTGCCAAGATTATGCAAATGTACTTGCAGGGCGGTTATTATGGAGGGGAGCGGTTTTTTAACGCACGTACGGTAAAAAGGTTCAATACCTGCTATTTCTGTAACAAGAAGGTGAGAAGGGGCGTTGGCTTCGATAAGCCTCAGCTTGAGGAAAAAGGCCCTACCTGCGGGTGTGTATCCAGAAAAAGTTTTGGTCACAGTGGTTTTACCGGCACCTATACCTGGGCGGACCCGGATGAGGAAATTGTATATGTTTTTCTGTCGAACAGAACCTATCCGTCCGCGACCAATACTTTGTTGATAAAGTCGGGTTTGCGAACACGTATTCAGCAGGCCATTTATGATTCCATTATTAATTAGGTAATAAATATTGCCTTAGATTTGTCTTATGAAAATAGCAATTGTGTGTTACCCAACCTTTGGCGGTAGTGGTGTTGTTGCCACGGAATTGGGTATTGCCCTTGCAGAGCGAGGTCACGAAGTACACTTTATCACCTACCGTCAGCCTGTACGATTGGAGCTTTTGGGTAACAACATCCATTTTCATGAGGTACATGTACCGGAATATCCGTTGTTCCATTATCAACCCTACGAGCTTGCACTTTCCAGTAAGTTGGTGGATACCATCAAACAGCATGACATCGAATTGTTGCACGTACATTATGCCATCCCGCATGCGTATGCAGGTTATATGGCAAAAAAAATGCTTCAAGAGTATGGTATTTTTATCCCTATGATCACCACCTTGCACGGAACCGATATTACTTTGGTGGGCAAGCATCCATTTTACAAGCCGGCAGTTACCTTCAGTATAAATAAATCCGATGTGGTGACTTCGGTTTCGGAAGCCTTAAAAGTGGAGACCTTGAAACTTTTTGATATTGAAAAGGATATCGAGGTCATCCCCAATTTTATTGAAACCACCAAGTACAAAAACAATTACACCGATTGCCAGCGCACCATGATGGCGAAGGAAGACGAACGGATCATTACCCATATCAGTAATTTTAGAAAGGTCAAACGCATTCCGGATGTTGTTAAAATATTCCATCGTATTCAAAAAGAAATGCCCGCAAAGCTTATCATGGTGGGTGAAGGGCCAGAAAAGGAGAAGGCCGAAGATTTATGTGATTCGTTGGGACTAAAGGACAAGGTGCTGTTCTTGGGCAATAGTAACGAGATCGATAGGATTCTTTGTTTTTCCGATCTGTTCCTGCTACCCTCAGAAACAGAAAGTTTTGGTCTGGCGGCATTGGAGGCCATGATCAACAAGGTAGCCGTAATTTCCAGCAATACCGGAGGTATACCGGAAGTAAATATTGATGGCGTCTCTGGATATTTGGCCGATGTTGGCGATGTGGAAACCATGTCGGCCAAAGCCATTGAGATCCTTAAGGATGATGATACGTTGGAGAAGTTCAAGGAAAATGCGTTCAATGTGGCATCCAAATTTGATATTGTCCATATTCTGCCGTTGTACGAGGACCTTTATGAGAAGGCCTTTAAATCCCGTTTTAAAAATACCTTTTAGCCATTAGATACATTGTATTCATAGCGTTGACCTGTTTGCTTTCCTGTAAGGCCCAAAAAGAAGGTGCCGCATCAGTAGGGGAGGAGATTGAGGACTTGGTTTTGGTGGACCATGATAACTTTACCAATATTGATTCCTTTGAAACTCGGGTGATTCGTGATACAAAATCGTTGCGGAAACTCTATTCCCAAATAAACCAGACCAGAAAACCGGGGCTTCCCGTACCGACGGTTGATTTCTCACAACACATACTGGTTTTGCTGTGCTTGGGTGAACAAAGAGGAGAAAAAATACCGGTATTATCCAAATTGAAAGAGACCGATCAAGGGATGACGATTGCCTTGGAAGTTCTGGAGAAGGAAAAGAACGGAGAATCAACGGTACAGCCAATTTATTTTCCATTTTACCTATACAAATTGCCCTTGGTCGATAAAACCATCACTTTTCAAAGGGTAGATCATTAGGGCTTTTAAAGTTCTTGTTACTTCTCGTCGAAAATAAGCGCACTTTAAAGTGCAAAGTTTCCTTTTTTAAAGGCTTGACATAGCTTTGAAATCGATAACCTCAAATCGAATACAATGAATATTTCAAAACCTTTGACCATGCTGGTCATGGCTATTTTTTCTTTCACCTTGACCTTTGCCCAAGACGTTGAATGGACCAAAAAGGACAGTATTGTCCAAAGCTATTGGTTGGTTACCGTGGGAGCCAATGCTGTAGATGATTCCGGAGATGAATTCGGTAAACTTTTCGATATTGATAGGGCCTGGAACATGGTGCCTTATCCATCGAGAGCGAGCATAGGCCGTTATTTTAAAAATGGAATTGGATTGGAAGCCATTGGTTCTTACAACCGATACAAAAAAGGGAAAATAGTTGATAATGTTGTCAACCCCGAGGATATTGATTATTGGGGCCTTGATTTTAGGGTGAGTTACGATTTGAACATGATCTTGGGGGAAACCGGATTTTTTGACCCTTATATTGGAATTGGAGCTGGTTATACCGATGCCAACAATCAAGGTAGGGGAACTTATAATGCTGTTTTAGGTTTTAGAACATGGTTCTCTGATCATTGGGGTATTGACTTTAACTCCACGGGTAAGTGGGCCATGAATTTGGATAATGCTTCAAACCATGTGCAACATGCCGTAGGTGTGGCCTATAGGTTCGATGTGGATAAAGGGCTTTCCAGAAAAGGAGCTGAGAAATTGGCCTTGTTGCAGGAAATGGAAAAAGAACAACAAAGGGTTCAGGACTCCATAGCCAAAGCTGAAGAGGAAGCTAGATTGCTGGCGGAGCGACTACAAAAAGAAAAAGAGGCCGCCGCGCTTGCCGCTGCAGAAAAGGCCAAAAAAGATGCGGAAGATGCACGAAGAGCTGCACTTCAGAACAAGATCAATGAATTGGGGAATGTGTATTTCAAACTGAACTCGTCGTACTTGACTTCGAATGACAAGGAATTGTTGGACCAATTAGTGGCCATTATGAACGACGAACCTGGATTGGAAATCAGAATCACGGCCCATACCGATTCAAGGGGTACCAAAAAGTATAACCAATGGCTTTCGGAGCGTCGCGCCGAACGCACCGTTGAATATGTTATTTCCAAAGGAATTGCGGAGGATAGAATCAGTCACGAAGCATTTGGAGAGACCCGATTGGTTAATGAATGTGAAGATGGTGTTCGCTGTACCGAAGAAGAGCATTCCAAGAACAGGAGGTCGGATTTTGAGATAGTTGAATTTTAAAAAAAGAATACTTTAAATACACAAAAAGGGCAGAATATTTTCTGCCCTTTTTGTGTATTGAATATACATTACTCCCATTTTTTAATGGGTATGATTTTGTCACATTTTGAAAACATAAGACCAGCTTTAAAGTTATTGTACTTCTCTATTGAGTTTTCACCTCTCAGCCATGATATATAAATAGAAGGAGTATTGATGCCCGCTTCATGGGAAAATGGATATCCACCGCCAAATCTTGGATTCATTTCCAAGTAATAAACCTTTCCATTGCTCACAAAAAAGTCGCAGTCCATATTCCCAATATGTTTGGTTTTTTCTGCGATTTTCTCTGCAATCTCAGCGTAATCACTATTCACTACAGATAATGCTTTATCCGTCTCACCCGACCGCATAGCCATTTTCTTTCTTATGAACGAACCAAAATGATTCCCGCTAAAATCGTTTAAAATATCAATTCCGTATTCTTCACCGTCAATTTTTTCTTGGATAAGAATGCTCTTTTCAATATCCACAGAACTAGCATTTTTAAGGATTGACTTTGCGATTTTGATGCGTTGTAGTTGATAGACCAATTGTAACTCCTCTTCATTTTCGGCTACATCAATGGCTATTGATGCACTTCCCCATCTGGGTTTGACAATAAGGGGAAATTTCAACTTTCCACTGTTCAAAGCATTTGTAGCATCTTTAAGAGTGTGATATGTTTTAGGAGTATCTATACCGATTTCTTTAAAAAAGTTGAACGTTTTCCATTTATCAAAAGCAATATCAATCACATCTGGGCTGGATACGATTACTTTGGTTCCCAAAGACTCGAGCTCATCCTTATGTTTTGATAATATGGGAAGCTCTAGGTCGTTCAACGAAATAACTGCAGACACTTCATGGGAAATGATCAATGCTTTCAGTTTATCAATATATTCGCTGCTGTAGATTGACGGTACCTGTATGGCCAAGTCTGCATCCACCATTGCTGGGGCCGATAACTGACTATCTGCTGCAAGAACGATTCCATTGCCTTGCAACGCTTCCTTAAAATAATTTATTAGATAATTTCGACGTCCTGCACACGTAAAAAGGATATTGGTTGTGTTCATTTGTAGTTTGCTAAATGGTTGTGGATGTTTCTTTCTGTTTTTTTTGTTCCTCCGCAAGAAGATTTCTCGTAATCCTTCTTTTTTTTGAATTTAGCAAAGGTATTTCATTAACATAATGTACCGTTACTTCCGCTGAATTTCCCACTAGTGATGTAAAGACCTTTAAAAACTCTTTCTCCTTTTGTTTGCAAAAATTGGAATCTACATTTAGCTTTATGGTGTATTCTTTTGGTCCTGTTTGTAGGTACTGAACTTGGTTTATTTCCGAAAACTTAGGTAAGATTCCCATAAACGCATACGGACTTATCATTTCTCCATCGGTATTCATTAAGATATCGGTTTTTCTTCCATCAACTTCTTCTAATATAGGGAAGGGATGTGTAGATACCGTTGACATGATCCCAACATCTCCAGTGTCATAGCGAATCATAGGAGTGGCATGGTTGTATAGGTCGGTAACAACAATTCTTCCGAGTTCCCCATTCTTGGCGGGCTCATCTTTTTCAAAATCAAGGATTTCCACAATGTAGCTTGCCCAATTTATCACAAAATATTCACTGTCCATATCCTGTTGGGCAATGATTCCATTTTCAAAATTTGAGTACCTGGAAACCATGGGGGTGTTGAAATAATACCACATTCTACTTCGAACGTGCCTTGGAAGGTTCTCGGACATTCCAATGATTGATTTAATATTACAATCCAAAGGTTTTGATTTTATACTGTCCAGATAATCACATATTTTTTCCAATGCGGATGGATAACCCAACCATCCTTTGGGAGACTTATCATTTTGAAGCTTTTTTAGTAAATGTTTTATATTTCCCGTCTCTAGCTCTTCCACATCAATTTGTTCAATATTTTGCAGAAATGAAGGGATTTTTCCTTTTTTAAGGTTTTTGCTCCAAAGTCTAACATAAAGTAATTTATCTCCTAGGGTAAAGCCGGCTCTTTTTGCAAAAAATAGGGTGTCTGCTGTATTTCTGTTTCGTTTTCTTTGGGTTTGCTTAATTGTAAAAGGAGTACCTGTTGAGCCACTAGTGAAAATCGTGTGCAATTTACCGTTTCCCGGATGCCTGATCAATAAATTGTCAAGGTTGCTCTTCACGATATTCTTGTTCACAACTGGAAAATCACTGAGAGTTTCGTAATCTTTCAAGTTTGTGTAATACAAAGAATGATTTGCAGCATTGTCCAATAACTTCCTTAGGGGTACCTCGTTCTTTTTTCTCAACAACTCAAAGGAGTCTAAGGAAAAGGAATGTTCAATATCGGTCAAATCAGTTTTAATTTTTCCTCCTTTTGCAGCGTCCAGTGCCCAAAATGCGGAATATCTTAATTGATTTAGGAAGTTGTTTTTTTTCATGGGTTAAGGTTGTATGGACGATGGGGTACGATTAAGCCAAAATTAGTTTTAAAAACACAGTAAATACTGTTTTTCGTTATTTAAGAAACAGTCGCAAATTAAAGGTCACCCTTGGAATATTAAAATCCTGGTGTAGATACAAAGTTAAAAGGCTATTTCTATTAATAATGGTTTTAAAGAGTTTTTTAGTTACAACGCTTTTTTTTTTAAAAAAGTATTGTTTTTCTACCCTTCTCCTCTCTTTTTGGTAATCAAAAATTGAATTGAATATTATGGGGGTTTGTTCCAATGTGCACTCACAGTATTTTTTTGCGTTTCATCGATATTTTATCTCAAAAAGATTGACTAAGTCTTGATAGGTATATTTTTGTTATAGTCCCCCCTTTGTTTCAACCTAATAAGCTCATTTACAATGCCTAAAAAATTACTCTTCTATTTACTTCTTTTTGGAGTATCTAGCGCCATAGCGCAGAATTTACATGATGATTCCAATGCTGCCTCGCCAACAAATGAGGCGAATACCACAACTGGCTGGTCTGGTTCTGCCTTGTTGTTTTCGGACAATTCTGATGCTCAATCGGGACTGTTCTCCATAAGAGCGGAATCCGATGGTAATAATGGTACTTTTGTTCAGTATTCATTTGATGCGGTTGCTGGGCAAGACTATACTATTTCCATATGGGCAAGGGAAGGTAACCAATCCAATCAACCCGCCTTTGCCAACTGGCAAGGGTTAAGTGGGTTTGGTACCACACCAATTACAGGCAATACTTGGACCCAGTATTCTTTTAATGTTACTGCTACTTCCTCGACTCCTTCTTTAAGAGTTTATGTAAGCCCTTGGTCGGCAAGAAATGAGGCTGGAAATGCGGTTCTAATAGATAATATTGCTATTTTCCCAGAAGGTGCTGACACCGAGGCCCCCGGCGCCGTTACCGACCTGGCCTCCTCCAATACGACATCCACGGGCACGGAGCTTTCCTGGAGCGCCTCCACGGACAATATCGGCGTAACGAACTACGAGGTTTTCCAGGACGGGGCGAGCATTGGCAATACGGGAACTTCAACAACATTTAACGTGACGGGCCTTACCG
>Ga0070726_10001077_pt1 | contig 28834 bp, 16 predicted proteins | sample tdAd471_FD_67275 | JGI IMG/M metagenome (GOLD analysis project Ga0070726, IMG submission 67275) | Marine sediment microbial communities from the Atlantic coast under amendment with organic carbon and nitrate - tdAd47.1 | ecosystem: Environmental > Aquatic > Marine > Coastal > Sediment | place...
GGGAAGGATCGGGCAATGTTATCTGTCTGGACGTCTTGCGCACCCTCACGCGTGAACCTCTGGCCTTTGAGGTCCTGAAGGCCGAATTGGACGCCGCACGCGGCAGCCACAAAACCTATGATCAGGCGTTATCCGCCGCATTGGAGCGGTGGCCCGGAGGCGCGGCTGAGGCCGAAGCCCGCTGGTTTACCGAAAGCTTTGCAGAATTGTTGCAGGCCAGCGTGTTGATCCGCCACGCGCCTGACGCAGTGACCGACAGCTTTGTCGCCACCCGCCTGACATCGCATCGCGGCAAGGTCGCCGGTGCCGTCGACATGCCTAATACCGAAGCCGTGCTGGCGCGTATGGAGGGGGGATCAGCCCTCTGACACGCCGGCATCGGCAAAGGTCGCCATACCGGAATGACATTCCAGCGCGGCAGTGACGATATTGATCGCCAACGCTGCGCCCGACGCCTCGCCCAACCGGAGTCCAAGGGACAACAGCGGAACCTTGCCAAGCTTGTCCAGCATCGCGTGATGTGCCTGTTCTGCCGAGACATGGCCTGCAAGGCAATGATCGAGGGCGCCTTTCATCTGACGTTCCAACACGCTGGCGGCGGCGGTGCAGATGAACCCGTCCAAAATTACCGGAATCCGCGCCACCCGTGCCCGTACAATGGCGCCGGCCATGGCGGCCAGTTCACGACCGCCGACCGCGGCCAGTACCTGCAAAGGGTGCGCCAGAATATCGGAATGGCGGGCCAGGGCGCGGCGCACGACATCGGCTTTCACCGAAAGGCCCGCATCGTCCACACCGGTGCCCCGCCCGACCCAATCATCTGCGTCGCCACCGAAAATCGCATTGGCAATCGCCGCAGCCGAGGTTGTGTTGCCGATCCCCATTTCCCCGACGACCAGTAAATCGGCCTCTGGGTCAACAGCATCCCAACCGACCTGAAGTGCGGCGACCAGTTCGCCTTCCGGCATGGCGGCCTCGGCGGTAAAATCCGCCGTCGGTCGATCCAGATCCAGTGCGATCACATCCATCTTGGCACCGGCCACGCGGCACAATTGATTGATCGCCGCGCCGCCACGCTGGAAATTAAGAACCATCTGTTCCGTTACTTCAGCCGGAAATGCCGATACGCCCTGTTGCGTTACGCCATGGTTTCCCGCAAAAACAACAACTTGCGGATATTTCACATGCGGAGCACCCTCGCCCCGCCACCCGGCATACCAGATCGCGATCTCTTCCAGGCGGCCCAGCGCGCCGGGCGGTTTGGTCAGTTGCCCGTTGTGATCTGACGCCGCGGCCATGGCCTTCGGGTCTATCTCTGGCAGAGCTGTCAGGATCGTGGCAAACTCAGTCAAATTGGAAAAAGCATGAGGCATGGCCGGGATCCGTGATTCGAGGGCAATTTCCATTGGGTTTAACGGCATTCCTACGCAGGAAAAGGCCAAAAGGCGATGTTGAGGACAGCATGAACGACTTTCGAACCAGCGACATCGCCACCGCCGCGACATTGTTGACCCGTTTGCCGCTTCCAGCGGATCACGCGCTGGCCGCAGAGCGTGCCTCGGCAGCGGTCTGGGCCTATCCGGTGGTCGGGGCGGCCCTTGGGGGCCTGGCCGGGATCACAGCGCTGGCCGGGTTGGGCCTTGGCCTGCCCTCAGGTTTGGCAGCAGCCCTTGCACTGGCGGCGCTGGCTTTCGCGACCGGAGCCTTGCATGAGGACGGTCTTGCCGATTGCGCCGATGGGATCGGTGGCGGCGCGACCCCGGAACGGCGCCTGGAGATCATGAAAGACAGCCGGATCGGTGCCTTTGGCGCAGTGGCGCTGATCCTGATTTTCCTGGCGCGCTGGTCCGCCCTTGGTGCCCTGTTCGAGGCTGGATGGGTGTTCTGGCCGCTGGTCATTGCCGGTTGCGTCAGTCGCGTTCCAATGGTGGTTGGCATGCTGGTGATCCCTGCCGCTCGGTCCGGCGGGATGTCCGCGGGCGTCGGAATGCCCCCGGTACCATCTGTGGGTCTGGCGATTGCGTTGGGTTTTGTGGTTGCCTTGATATTTGCGGGCTGGACGGCCTTTGCGATGGTGATCTGGGTCGGCTTGACCTCAGCCGCCCTGTTCGCCTTTGCCAATAGCCGATTGGGCGGACAAACCGGCGACGTTCTCGGCGCAAGCCAGCAAGTTGCCGAGGTCACAATCCTGGCTGTCCTAGTGGCGGCGTAAGATCCCTTTACCCTTCGCCCCGATTCAATACCACACCAAGCAACGGCTTGTGGTCATCGATCAGCCGCTCCACCTCGCGGACATGTTTGGCGGTTGTCATCCCGCCCCCGGCGACCAGAAGGACGCAATCCACATGGGGCAGTATGGCAATGACATCGTCATGCTCCAACGCAGGCGGCAGGTCATACAAAACGACATCCGGGGCCAGGGTGTCATCCATTTCCTGCAGGACTTCGCCAGCAACCTCTTCCAGAAGCAATTCCGACCCATTCACCTCGGCAGAGCTGTTGAGGCCCAACGCCAGATTGTTACCGGCCCGCAGGAAATGTTCTTCGGGCAAGGTATAGCCCGACAGGTAGTCCTTCATACTCGGCGGGTTTGCGATGCCGAATGTGTTGGCCAGATCCGGCCGTTGCAGATCCATATCCATCAGGATCACCTTCCGGCTGTCGCCACGCGCCAGACTGACCGCGAGATTGGCTGCAAGGAATGTCTTGCCACAGCCCCGCGTGGGCGAGGTGACCGCCACATGCCGCCACCCGTGATCCTTTAACGCTTGCAGGACACGGGTCCGCAATACGTCGATCATCATGTTCGCCGGGTGTTTGCGCTTGGCCGAGATGATACGGTTGCGTGCCAGGTGCTGGGTCGAAATCCGCACGGTTTTCAACTGGCTCCAGACACCTGGGTCGTAGCGGCTGAGATCGCGCTGTGCGTTCACCCGTATCGCATGGTCTTTGGTTTGCATCAGGCCGTCATCCATGATGGGCCTCCTTTTCCTATTCCTGCCCGACAGGTCGGGCGTTCCTGTGTTCTGGCCATAATCCTCTTTCAGAATCCAAAGAGATTGGCCTCAGCAATTCCTTTTCGAACGAAGTCTTTCTCGCTTTCTTCCGGCTGCCAGCCCAAGATGTCCTTCGGCTTGCGGTTGTCAAAACCCGAGAAATGGGCGCGCGACTTCCAATCCCGATAGGACGCCCGCACCGCGTCTTTCTTGCCCAGCGCATACCGTTTCAGCGCGTATTTCACCCAATCCACAAGGAAGTACGCCGCGATGGAGCCTGGAACGACCCGAATTCGGGCGCCTGTCGCCTCGCGAATGGCTTCGAAATAGCCGCGGGCGGACAACATCGGCTCGCCAATCAGGTTGAAGCTTTCACCCATGGCGCGATCGTTGTCAGCCATCCGGATCAGCGCGTCTGCGACGTCTTCGGCCAGGACAAACGGCAGCGTGTTTTTGCCGTGACCCCAGATCCGAACCGCCCCCGCGCCGTGCCAGCGACCAATGCCCCAATGTTGCAGAGGGCCGCCACGGCCGACAACGATACCGGGTCGAGCGATCGTCACCGGCAATCCCGCATCGCGATACATTTCCAACAGGACCGCCTCGCTTGCCGCTTTGGAGCGGGCATAGATGTTTCGGTCGCGCATATCGTTGGCGAAGCTCGTCGCCTCGGTGATCGTACGTTGTTCTTCAGACATGTCATAGGAGGCGATGGTGCCCGTATAAACCAGACGCTCAACCCCCGCCTGAAGCGCGGCTTTCGCCACGGCTTTGGTCACGCCGACATCGTTTTGAAGGGCTGCCTCCCAGGTGCTCTCATTCGCTTTGGCAAGATGGAAAACCCAGTCCACACCCCGCATCGCCTCGGCCAGCTTCGTCGCGTCCTGCAACGGCACTGAGACAAGTTCGACCCTGTCGGCAAGATCGTCGAACGGGCCGGTCCGGCCACGACTGACAACACGAACATCATGACCCTTGGCGACCAGCGACCGGACAAGATGCCGCCCGATAAACCCGGTGCCACCGATTACCAACGCCTTGGGGTTCGGTTTTCTGGCCGGTGTGAACGGCACCACAACATCCTCGGGCAGCCGCACCCGAATTTGGTCGAGCAACTCGGTCACCTGAACCGCCGCCGCACCGGAAAACCGAGGGTCCGGCTGGCCGGAACGGATCGCGGTATAAAACGCCGCAACAACCCCCTGAAAAGACAGACCATAGGGTGATTTCCGGTTGAGTGAACCGGCCTGCCGCCCCAGATTGACCAGACCTTCGCGCATATGCTGGCCGGCCAGAGAAATCTGTTTGCGAAGGGGGTTCACGATGATGTCCGACGTGTTGTCACCCGCCACGATCAAACTGTCCTGCGCATAGTCCAGATGCGCGGATGCCGCCGATCCCGTGACCTGTACAGAGCGGTCGTCGGCAGTTTCCACCAGAGACAGGGTGATGGTCACGTCGACCTCACCGGCGCGGCCCAGGATCCGCCAGCTTTGCGGGCGGGTCCCGCCGCTTTCCAACTCGATATATTTGCCCAGGGAGACGGCGTCTATCTCGACCGGGCCAAAAAGATCGGTGGCAAAGGCCGCCAGATGCGGGCCTAGTTCAAAAAGAAGATTGGGCGTCGATTGCAACAGCCACATGCCATAGGGACCGGAACGCAAGGGTGCCAGCGGCAGGTGCCAGTTGATGGTCGCCGAGGTGATCCGCCCGAGATCGCCCCTGGCGATCGCCGTCTTCAGCCGGGCATAAGACGGAACGGCCAGGAAATTGTGACCCGGCGCAAATATCCGGCCCTTTCGTTCGGCAAGATCGGCCAAAGCGCGGGCCTCGGACGCATCCAGAGCCACGGGTTTCTCGACCAGAACATGTAACCCTGCCTCCAGGCATTGCCGGGCCAGCGGCGCGTGCGACGGCGGCGTCGTCAGAATATGGACTGCATCAAGATTTCCGTCGGTAATCATCTTGTCCAATGAGGTATAGGCAACCGCTCCGCGTGGCTGCGCAAGCGCCTGCGCGGCTGAGGCGGACAGATCACAAACCGCCACCAGTTCGGCACCTTTCTGGCTGGCGATCGCGTCAGCATGCCAGGTTGCGATATAGCCTGCGCCGATCAAACCGATACGAAGAGGTTGGTTCTTGTAAGGCATTATTTATACTCGATAATTTTCATATCCGCCTGGCGGAAATTTCGGAAATAGAAGGTCGCCATACCGATCAGGTTCGGCCATTTTGACAGTGTTAGCAGGACCGCATGCCTGAGCGCCTCTTGCCGGGGCAGATGACCCGCCCGAAGGCCCCGAACAGTCCTCAGATAAGACAGGGGATATGCCGCCAACACGCCAAGCCCAATCGCCGGATGCACCGCGCCCATGACCAGGGCAAGTGCCGGGATCAGGGCGCCGTACAGCATGACACGGCGGCGTTCCGAGCGGAAATAATCGGGGTGCAGCCAACCAACCTGCGCAAAGCCATGGCCCGAGCGAACCGCGCGCCGCCACCATTCCGACAACCGGGTCATATCCGCGTCGTGACGTGTCATATTGACGGGAAGACGCCAGAGCTTCCATCCTGCTTTGCCAAGGCGCACGCAAAACTCGTCATCCTCGGCGGCGATCACTGCCTCGTTCATACCGCCGACCGCGTCAAAAGCGGCCGCGCGAACCATCATGTCGCCGCCACAGGCCGCGATTTGGCCCGCCGGGCGGTGCCATTCCACGTCGCAAAGCTGGTTATAGACGGATCGGTCTCGGTGGATTTCCGAGCGCCAGCCCGTCACCACCGCCCAATCCGGGTGGCCCTGCAAAGCGGCGGTTGCCGCCGCGATCCATCCCTCCACCAACCGGCAGTCGCCGTCGATAAATTGCACGAATTCCGGCGCTGAACCTTCAACCATCAGCGCAGCAAATCCAGCATTTCGCCCGCGTGCCGCTGTAAAGGGACGGTCCTCGGTCAGGTGGACCACCTCGGCACCTGCCGCAATGGCGACCTCGGCGCTGGCATCTGTCGAACCGGAATCCACATAGACAATTCGCGCTTCAATCCCCGCCAAAGAGGAAAGGCACGCCCGGAGGCGCGCGCCTTCGTTCCGGCCAATCACAACGATGCCGATACGCGCGGTCATTCCGCGACCCTCCCTCTTGCCGGTTCAGAACGGATCGCCGGCCCGATCGGGGCTGGACGTATCGCCCCCTGACCGGTCGCTATCAGTCGGGCAAGGCGGGCCACTTCGGTCGTGATCGTAAACTCCGCCTCGACCATCCGACGTCCGGCCGCGCCCATACGGGCGCGTTTGGCGGGATCTTCCGCCAGCAAATCCATGGCCTCGGCCAGCGCATTCGCGTCACCAGGTGAAACGATGAGCCCTGAGCGGCCATCCTCGACCAACTCGGCGACCCCGGCGATCCGGGTTGCGATGACCGGGCATTCGGCCGCCAAAGCCTCCATCAATACGACCGGCAGGCCTTCGGCAAAACTTGGCAGGATCAGCATGTCCGACCGGCGAAGCCCCTCGGCCACCTCGGACTGGGACTTGTACCCGGCAAAGGTAACACGCTTGCCAAGACCGAATTCGCGCACCTGCTGCTCCAGCGCTGGACGGTCCGGACCGTCCCCGATCAGCGTCAGGTGCAAATCAGACGCCTGCATCCGTGTCATCGCCTCCAACAGCACGGGCACGCCTTTCACCCCAGACAACCGGCCGACAAACAGAGCGTTGATCGGGATATGAGCGATCTTCGGGGCGGTATACCGCTCGGGCTCGACACCGCAATGGACGATGTGAAGCTTGTTCCAATGGACCTGGTCTGAATGCGCCATGGCTTGGCTGCGGCAATAGTGGCTGATACAGGCGACAAATCTGGCCCGCGCGATCTTTGCATCCAGCCGCCATTGTTCGGGTGCAAAAAAGATATCCGGACCATGCAGCGTGAAACTGAACGGAATGCCAGACAGCTCGGACGCGATCATCGCAACCGAACAGCTGGATTTGGCGATATGGTTGTGCAGGTGGGTCACGCCGCGCCGCTCAAGATACCGGGCAAGCACCACCGCCTCGGCAAAATAGAACAGCTGATAGCTCAGGTTCCGTATCCCCGGCGCGCCGGTAGTCAGTGCCAGCCTTAGGGCCCGCCCATAGGCACCCGGACGCAGGAACACGGCCTCTAGGTTGGCCATGGCGAGGCGCAACGGGTTTCGTGCCGCTTCAAGGACGTAAAACGTATTGCCCGCCTCCTGGCGCTGCTCGGGGCCGACAAGATGGTCGGGCGAGGTACGGCGCACGGAACAGGTCGACACATCCATGCCCAGATGGCGCAACCCTGCGACCTCACGCTGGATGAACGTATCGGTCGCGCGCGGGTATTCCCCGGTCAGATAGCCGATACGCAACCCCGCTTCGGGACGGCATTTATGCACTGCCAGCGGGTCACCAGAGCGGAGAGCCGGCGGCAACGAACTGGCAAACCGCATGGGTGTCGACAAAACAGCGATGTCCCGGCGATGCAACCGGCCCGTCATCCCGGCAACAAGTCGCGCCAGGGGGCGGTTCATCACCACGCGCCGCACATGGCCACCTGCTTGCAAGGAAGTCGCCATTTCCGAACGGCCTGGCAAACGGTCTGCAATGAGGTTCACGATCGGCGGCACGGTTTCCGCCGCGGTCATGTGCAACACGATCCGCGCACAATCCTGATCCGTGATCAGCGGCACCTCACCATCTGTTCCATAGCCCAGCAGCCAGCCCTTGCGGGAAAGGCCCAGATGACCGCTGGCCACACGTCCTTCTCCGGTGACAAATCCCGTCCGGAGCAAACTGATTTCGGCGCTAATCTCTGCCGCGCGCGCCTCGATCAACTCTTCTTGTTCGATCTTCGTAGCGGTGTAATTGTCCCGTTCAGAAGGAATCGGATCGCGGGGGATGTCTTCGGTCACGATGCTGCCAACAGGCAATTCAGCGAGATCCCCCACAAGAATGGAGCTGAAATGCAAGAACTTCTGAGGCGGGTCCGTCGCCAACGTCATGGCATTGATCAGCGTGCCGGTGATGGCCAATCCCTGCTGGTGGGGGGTCGCCCCCCGGCCGGAAATGGTGCCTGCGGCATTGACCAGGGCCCTCGCACCGGTCAACGCTGGCGCCAGTCTTTCGGCCGCACTCACGTCTTGAAGATCGAGTTCCACCACGCGGATATTTGCGTGACCGGCCCAGTCGGACGGCACCGTTCCGCCCGGGCGCAGCACAGCGACGACCGGCCAGCCTTCGCGCGCAGCACGGGCAACAATGGCGCGACCGATATGCCCGGCGGCCCCGGCAACAACGATGGGATTTGCTAGGCGGCCCATGGCATCGGCTCCATAGCGGTACATCTTGTGGAAATGGCTCTGGCGCCGGGATGGCGGTGCGCCTCCTGAATGGCGAGGGTGACTTCGTTCAGGTGCAAGGCATAGGGACCGGCAAGGCGCGGTGTGCGGTTTGCTGCGATGGCTTCGGCCATTTCCATCGGGCCAAGCGCGAAATTCATCGCCGCAGCGCCCCAGCGTTTCACCTTTGGATGGGTGCGGCCACGGGCGCGCACCCGACGTCCGAAGGGCATGTCGATCAGACGGCGGCGAATTGTGCGGCGCGGATGAAACCGAACAGGAGCAGCATTGTCCCAGGCCCGCCCGACGCGCAAAACACCCGCGTCGCCAATAACTTGCAGGCCGTGATCATGCGGCGCGATGATCGAGCAGGTCAGGCGCACCACCGGACCGCTTTCGAAATAAAGGGTCGCCGTCGTGAAATCCGGCGCGCGGTCAGGCCCGTCCAGTTTTTCCGGCACAAGTTCTGCGGCGGCGGCCACCACCTCGCGTACGGGACCGAATATGGCGATCAACCAGCTGAGGTAATAGCCCGCATGTTCCAAGGTGCAGCCAACGCGGAACTCGTCCTCATATGGCCAGGGCGCCCCGGATTCGCTTTGCCAATCACGATAGGGGGCCTGGGGAATGAACCCGTCATCCAGTTCCGCATAGACAAGACGCGGGGTCCCGGCGAGGTTCTGGCGCACGGCGCGGCCCAAAAGCTGCGCGGTTTCACCCAGAACACTGCATGGCGCCGTGGCGATTTCCAACCCCTTTTCAGCGGCCAGATGGAACAGGGCCTCGGCTTTGTCCATCGCAATCGCCATCGGTTTTTCCGTATAGACATGATGGCCGTGATCCAGGCAGGCCTTCGTAACCTCAAAATGGGCAGCGGGGTTGGTCAGGTTGAGGATGATGGTGCCCGGCTGCAACGCCTCGAAAAAGCTGTCCAGCGTTTCGGCAGGGTGAAGTTTCCAGAAATCTGCAAATGCCGACAGGCGCGCCGGATCCTTGTCATGGACCCGCACAACGTCAATGTTTGGAAACGTCTGAAAGGACCTCATGTAAAGGTCCGCAACGAAACCACAGCCGATTACCGCAAATGCCGTCATCCGGCCTCTGCCTCACTACCGCCCGCACCCTTTTTGCCAAAGGTTCTTGTTTTGTTGATACATAGCAAAAATCCGCCGAAAATCCAATGGTTACGTGCGGGAAAACCCAAAAGGAACAGACTGTTGCCGATTGCGAAACGGTATCAGGATTTCGCCCGAATCCGTTCTCTCATCAGGTCAACGGCCCGGTCCGCCCAGGCCGGCCAGTTCAACTGCGTCTCATAGACCCGCCGGGCCGAAGCTCGCAACGCTGCGTAGCTGTCGGGGTTTGTCAGAAACGGCTCGATCGCCTCGCAAAACAGTTCTGCATCAGCGTCCGCAGACAAGACCAGCCCGTTCTCGCCGTCGAAGACCGGAATGCCGCCAATGTCAAGGCAGAGGGCCGGCAAGGCATAGGCGGACGCCTCGCAAAACGCGAACCCATAGGATTCAAAAGACGGGCCAATCAGGAAATGCGCCTGGCGAAACAACTGTTCGAACCGCGCCAATTCCGCGGGCTTGGTTTTGTCGAGATAGGCATGGAACCGGATCTCGCTGCGACCGTCATATCCGCCAGGATGGCAACCGATCACATCCAATTCAGCGGCGATCCCGCGCGCCCTCAGGGCCGAAATGACCGCGACCGCCAACGGGCCGCCCTTCATCTGCCAATCCCGCCCGACCAACAACAACCGCAATGGTCTGTCCGGCCCGATCTCTGGCAACGGGCCCGGTGTACCCGGATCCGAGACATTGGCCCCCCACGGCAAGATGACAGACTTGTCCGCACCAAGCCCATAAATCGCAGACGCCCCGTCCGATTGCCACTCCGAAGGCCAGAGGTTGAGGTCATTGGCGCGCATCACCGCGCGTTCGTGCCGCAAAATCCAGCGATCCATAAGGCGTGAAATGGACAAGAACGACCCGAAAGCCCGCCCGATTTCTGAGCGTTTATAGACAGTTGGCGTTGCGTCAGACGTGAAAACCCGAAGCATCGGATATGGCAGGCGCACTTTGGCAAGCGCGTGGAAACTATACGCGCAGACAAGCGCGTCATACCTGTCCTTTGCCAATTCCTTTGCAACCTCTCGGGCGATGAACGGTGCGAACAAAAGATGCAACCGCCAACGCAGCCGAAGGTTGATCGAATCCGGCATTCGGTGAAGAAGGCGTCGCAATGGCTCCAACTTCCCCCAACGCTGGCTGAGGACCGTTACATCGGCCACACCCTCCAAAGCGTTCAGGATGCGGGTATTGCCACCGGAATAGGACCAGCCTTGACGTGGGTCCATATCCGAAAGATACGCAATTTTCATGCCCGGTTTTCTTGGCATGTCCACCCGTTTCGCCCCGTCTGTTACTGTGCCTGCCGTCAGACGGTAACCCTATGCAACAACGCGCGCAACTGTCGGGGCCATCGGCCCATAACAGAGGACAAGGCCGCATATTTCTGTTATGAAACCATTCAGACGCGCGCCAGGAAACGAGCGCCGCGCAGCATAGTTTGAGGCAAACGGGCGAAGACATGCCAAACACCATCGCATATGGAATGCTGGCCCTGTGGCCGGTCATTGCAATTTTGCTGTTTCGCTGGATGTCCGTGCGGCAGGCGTTGATTTGGACGATCCTTGGGGGCTATCTGTTGCTGCCACCCTTGCCGGCCGCCTTCGATTTTCCGCTTTTTCCGCCTTTAAACAAAGAGTTTATCCCGAATCTGATCGCCATTTTTCTGGTTGTGGCCATGTCCAGCCCGGCGGTCACGGTGCCAACCTCCCTTGTCGGTCACATCCTCTTGCCACTCAGAATTCTGAGTCCGGCCTTTCTTTCCCGGTTTCTGCGCAATTTGCGCGAGGTCGTGCGGCCACCGGAAAGCCGCCTCGGAAAAGGGCTGGTTCTGGCCTTCCTGTTTTCGCCCATTGCGACCGTCCTGACCAATGACGAGCCGCTGATTTTTCAACAAACCGCCATTCGTGGGCTGTACATGATGGATATCTTTGCGCTGGTTATCACCCAGGGCCTGGTCCTTCTCAGCTTTTTTGCCGCGCGCCATGTCCTCCACACCAAAACTGCATTGTCGGCGCTGGTCCTGGCCTTCGTCATCGCCGGCCTCGTCTACTCCCTGCCGGTTTTGTTGGAAATCCGCCTGTCGCCACAATTGAATGTCTGGATCTATGGCTACTTTCAGCATTCGTTTATTCAGATGATCCGCAATGACGGATTCCGCGCCATCGTCTTTCTAAATCACGGGATCTGGGTGGCGTTTTTCGTCATGATGGCGCTCACGTCGGCGGTTGCGGTCCTGCGGTCAGGGCGGTGGCCACGCGGCTTCATGATCCTTGTATGCTTGTATCTGGGTCTGGTCCTCGTTCTGTCAAAAACCCTTGGCGCGCTGGCATTGGGTGTGGCGCTGGGCCCGATTGTCCTTCTTGTGTCGGTGAAATGGCAGATTCGGCTGGCGGCGCTGATTGTCAGTGTGGCGGTGGCCTATCCCGTTCTACGAGGCAACGATCTCGTCCCCGTTGATGCCATGCTCGGCCAGGTCGAAAAGATCAGTTCCGAAAGGGCCGCATCCCTGAAGTTTCGCTTCGACCAGGAAAAGGAGCTGTTCGAGCGGGCCAATGAAAAGCCCCTTTTCGGATGGGGTAGTTGGGGCCGCAATCAAGTGCGTGATGACACCACGGGTGAGATCAGCTCGGTCTCGGACGGTCGTTGGGTTATCACCTTGGGTGTTTTTGGCTGGATCGGTTATTTGGCCGAGTTCGGGCTGATCGCCTTGCCGGTTCTTTTGTTGTGGCGACGCACACGGGACAAAAATGACATCCCACGCGAGGCCGCCTTGCTGGCCTTGTTGCTGGCGGCCAGTTTGGTCGACATGATCCCGAATGCCACACTGACCCCGTTGACCTGGCTGATGGCCGGGGCGTTGCTGGGATATGTTGAAAACCCCGAGACGACGCCAATGCCACCATCCCGCAAAAGAACTGTGATCTGACATGGCAAAACCCCGCGTTCTGATCATTGCCGAAGCCGCCAATCCAGACTGGGTCTCTGTTCCGTTGATTGGCTGGTCTCTCAGCCGCGCCCTCCGGGACGTGGCCGATGTTCACGTCGTCACCCAGGTCCGCAACCGAGAGGCGATTCTGCGCGCGGGTTGGATCGAGGGTCAGGATTTCACCGCCATAGATTCCGAAGCTGTGGCCCGCCGGCTCTGGAAAATTGGCGATGTCCTTAAAATGGGGGACGGCAAGGGTTGGACCGCGCTTCAGGCTGTTGCCGCCCTGTCTTACTACGACTTCGAGCGGCGCGTCTGGCGGCAATTCGCGCCGGATTTACGCGCCGGGAGATATGACCTCGTGCATCGGATCACGCCGCTTTCTCCGACAACGCCCAGTACACTGGCGGCGCGGTGCCGACGGATTGGGGTGCCGTTCGTACTGGGCCCTTTGAATGGCGGAGTCCCCTGGCCCCCGTCCTTTGAGGCCGAGCGTCGGCGTGAGCGCGAATGGCTGTCTTATCTGCGCAGTGCCTACCGTCTGTTGCCTGGCCGGGCGGGGATGTTGAAATCCGCAGCCGCCATCATTGCCGGCTCGCGTCATACCGCATCCGAAATCCCAGCGCGCTTTCAGGACAAACTTGTTTACCTGCCTGAAAACGGCATCGACCCCCAGCGCTTTACCGGGACCAGCCAGGCCGGGCATGACAAAGTCGCGGCCTGTTTTGTCGGCAGACTGGTTCCCTACAAGGGGCCGGACATGTTGCTTGAAGCCGCCGCCCCTCTGTTGCGCGATGGGCGGATGACGCTGGATATCGTCGGCGATGGTCCGATGATGCCCAAGCTGCGCACCATGGCGGAGGATCTGGGCGACGCGGTGCGGTTTCACGGCTGGCTGGCGCATCAAAATGTGCAAACCGTTATGAAGAGTTGCAATCTTTTGTCTTTCCCGTCGATCCGTGAGTTTGGCGGCGGCGTTGTATTAGAGGCGATGGCCCTTGGCATCGTGCCGCTGATTGTCGACTACGCCGGTCCGGGTGAGTTGGTCGATGATACAGTTGGTCGGAAGGTGCCAATCGGGACCAGGGACGACATCATCGCAGGTTTCCGACAGGAACTGGCCCGGATCGCCGAGGATCCATCAGTGCTTGCGCCACTGGCCGCGGCCGCCAAGTCCCGTGTCGAAGCTGACTTCATCTGGCCCCGAAAAGCCGCCCAGATAACCGAGATTTATCGCTGGGCCTTGGGAGAAACCGCACACAAGCCCGACTTTTTCCCGCGGTAATCAGACCGTCCGCATCCGCTGTGCGATGGCATCGATCATATGCACGGGCAGGATCGCGAAACACCTTGCATAACGCCCAGCCAGACGGGTCGGGCTCCAGACCAGACGCCACGCCCATTCCAACGAAAGGTCGCGCACCCATTTCGGCGCGCGACTCTGGGTGCCCGCCAGAAAGTCCAACCCCGCCCCGATAGAGGCGAACCCGACCGTTGGCAATGCCTTGCGCGCTCGGGCGGCAAACGTCTCTTGCTTCGGCGCGCCAAGGGCAAGAAAGCAGAAATCGGCCCGCGCCGCGCGGATCTTGTCGATCACCTGTTCGCCGGCCGGACCCTCGGGATCAAAGCCAAATTCAGGGGCCACGCACAGGACAATCTCCAAGCCGGGCACGCGCTGCAACAGATGCCCCTTTGCCTGCATCAACGCGCCTTTGGTGGAGCCGATCAACGCAACACGTTTCTTGTGAGTCGTCGCGACCCTTGCAAGCGGCAAAACCAGGTCCGAGCCCGGCGCCAGTGACACAGACCGCTTGGCCAACCGCGACAGCCAGACGATCGGATTACCATCCGCCACCACAAAATCCTGCGCCCGATAGGCCGCACGGAAAGCCGCCGAATGACGCAGTTTGACAAGGTGATCCATGTTCAGGGTGGCCACCGCAAATCCCTGATTGGTCTGAAACCGCTCAGCGATGCGCACCATCAGGGCGTCACGGTCTGTGACGTTGACGGTCAGCTTTTCTGGTCCGGCGCGAAATTCCATGGTGATCCGCCCTCAGCAGCCGGTGCCGCGTAGCACAACCGAGGCCGTGCGGAACAACACCAACATGTCGGTAAAGAAGGAAAGGTCACGATAATACTGGCTGTCGAAAGCCGCGCGTTCCGAAAAACTGGATTCGTGACGCGGGGAAATCTGCCAATAGCCGCTGACGCCCGGGCGCATTTCGAAATAGGCGGTGCCTGGGTACAGGGTTTCCTGATCTGTCATCATCGGACGCGGCCCGACCAAAGACATCTCGCCAACCAGCACATTCCAAAGCTGAGGCAGCTCATCCAACGAGGTTTTGCGGATCAATCGTCCAATGGCCGTGATCCGGGGATCGTGCTGCAGTTTTTGATGCTTGTCCCACTCAGCGCGGGCTTCGGGATGCTTTACAAGATACCCCTCCAGCATCAAATCGGCATTCAGAACCATCGACCGCAATTTCCACATGCGGAATCGCTTGCCGCCCTTCCCGATCCGGTATTGCGCATAGAAAGGCGCGCCGCCATCCATCGCAATAATCGCCGCAAGGAGGGCCACGACCAAGGCCGCCGGAATGGCCAGAACTGAAACGATGGCGATGTCGATCGCCCGCTTGAACGCGGCCTGATACAGACCGCTATGCTTTTCAGCCACCGATACATCCGTATCGAGCGCCTGGGTAAAATCGAAAGCCATACCACCTACTCCCAAAAAGGGCAGCGGATGAACTTCTGACTGATCCGGAAAACGGTTGACGAAAACCCTTTGGCAACAGCCGGGCGGATTTCGAACCGTGTCGAATTAAATCCGTATGGAGAAACTGGCGACGATAGACGCGAGATTGCGTCAATCTAAATTCGGGATCATGCCAAGAAGAGACCCTGCTGCACCTGACTTTCTCCCACCCAAGGAACAATGTGGCCAAAGGCTGGCAGTCGGTCCAGAACTATGTCGGAAATCTGGCGTGAAAGGGCCCTAAGTGGTTATTTTTGGGCCGGTTTCCGAAAAATATGTGTTGTGCCGCCATATTTCAGACAGCATGAAATGTGGCATTGTTTCCGCAAACGCACGCCTGAGCAAAAAAGTCTAAAATTGTTCGAAAATCAGCGACAAGCACGGAAATCGCGTCGAATCACCCGTTATTCAGCCAGCCAAACCCGGTCAACGAAGAGATCGGGAAGATCATGGCATCAATGACCCAAAGGGCCGCCGGAAGGCCGATGACGATTGCGGCAATCACGGCAAGGCGCATGGCAAGCCGCCGCGTCTGGTCGGTCACGGTTTCCACATTGGGAATGACCACTGCCGGCCGGATGTCCAACTGCCGTTCCATCTGGGCGCTGGTGCGGATCACCGGATGCATTGCCTCCAGCCCATAAATCGCCGCGATGGTCGCAAGGACGGTCAGGAAACTGCCCATCAATGCAATCTTCTTACGGCTGGGCGAGATCGGATAGGCGGGCACCTGCGCGCGTTCCAGCACTTCGAAATTTTCCGATTGCTGGCTTGCCTCAAGCATCAGGCCCATCTCGGCCTCGGCGCGATGACGGGTAATGACGCGAAATTGCTCTTCCAACTGGGCCAACTGCCGGTTCAGGGCGTTGAATTGTTTCTGCACCTCGGGCGCCGCCCCAATCGCCGCTTCGAGCCCGTCTCGCCGCGCCGCAATGACGGCGCGCTGGTCGTCAATTTTGCGAACCTGGTTCTTGACGATTGTACTGTCGCCTGACCGCCCTCCGGTCAGTTCAATCCGTTGTTGCTCCAACACCAGATCAGCGCTTTTCAGCCCCGAGATTTGCTCGCGCATCGCCGCGACCGCAGCCGGCATACTGTCCGCGAAGGAGCGTTTGAACTCAGCGATTTCAGTTTCGAGATCGGCGATTTCACCACCGACGCGCGCTTCTTCACTACGGTAAAAATTGAGCGCGTCGCGGACCCTGTCTTCTCGGGCGCGACGGTTCTGTTCGACCACAGAGTCAACAAAAGCATTGGCGACGGCCGCCGCTGTGTCCGCCTCGCCAAGTGTCACGGTGATGGTAAGCGCGGTGGGCACGATATCGGTACGCCAAGCCAGACTGGGGTTTGTCACCTCGGCGATTTCAACCGATTCCCGCATCACAGCGACTTTTTCGGCGTCAGTCAGGGCATCCGGATCTTCGAACAGATGCATCCTGTCGACGATGCCCAACAGATGATCCCGCGACATCAGGCGTTGTTGGATTCGCTGTAACTGAAGCAGGGCCTTGGCGTTATTGGTGCTTTCCGTCAGGTTTTCCGTAACCGCCGATGCCTCGATCTGGATCACGGCTGTCGATTGATAGGCGCGGGGTTGGCTCAGAGCGTAAAACAGCGACACCGCAAAACCCGCAATCAAGATCAGCCCGGCCACGAAAAACCGTCGCCGGACCATGCCGATGATCTCTTGCAAGGTTAGGACCTTGTCCACTCTTTGGCCCCCCAAATGAATGCCAATTTTCCGAACAGCCGAGGCCACACGGATTTCCATCCCTTATAATGGTAAGGATTCCGGCCAAACTAGGGCGAACAGATGGTCATTCGATGCGGAAACGGCACAGTTTCCGAAGGTTCAGCCCGATTGTGCCTTCGGCAGAAACGCCGCTGTCATCACCTTGCCGCCAAAAACGACCGCCAGCCCGTCCAACCCGTTGCCCGGCAGGCCGAGTGCAATTTCAGGATTGAACGCCGCAGAGAACCGGGAAATGCCCCTGTCGAATGTGATCGTCACCGCGTCAAATCCAAGCATCGCGCCCGTAATCGGGTATTGGCATTTAAAAGCCGACTCTTTCGCGGAAAAAATCGCAAGTGCGGCGTCGTCGCGCCGGTCACCGGGCAGATCGTCCAGCCAGCGGCGTTCCTGTTTGTTCAGGATCGTGTCCAGTAATGCATCAACCAGTGTTTGCCGATCTTCCAGATCGAAACCGAGGGAAACGTAACTGTCAGCGTGCGAAACCAGTGCCCCTGCCGTATCGCGGGTATGACTGATCGAGCCGACCATCCCCTTAGGCCAGACCGGCGCCCGATCGGCGGCCATCGGCAGGTCGAGATAAGCCAGGTTCAACGCCTCAGCGGCTTGTCGTGCCGCCCGACGACCCGCCGCAAATTCCTGTTTCCGGCTGGGTATGGCACGGGCAACAGCCCGAGCTTCTTCCACCGAAAGATCCGACGGATCGGCAACCGAAGGCACCAGCGCAATACCCAGATTGTCTGGCAACGCAGCCCGCAATGCCGTTTCAAGCGGTTCAATATGTTGGTTGGCAAAGTCCAGCATTCAGACGTTCCTTATCCGGTTTTGCGGGTTCGGCGCATTTCACGCCGCCGCGCCATGGCATCCGCCCGCCCCTGAACGCGCGCCGCGCGTTCCGGCACACCTACAGCCGAGAGGTTAGCATTTTGTTTATCGCCGTCGATATGTGCGGCCAGAGCCGCCAAAGTTGGAAAGCGGAATATGTCGGTGATCGCCAGGTTCGGAATATCAAGTTCGGCCCGGATTTCCCGATGTGCCTGAACTGCCAACAAAGAATGCCCGCCAAGATCAAAAAAGGAATCTCCTGAGCGGATCTCTGAAACACCGAGGATCCGTTGCCAGATTGCCAATATCGCAGCAGCGCTGCCACCGCCTGTCACTTCCTCGGGGCTGCGCAAAGGCACGACACGCGCTGCTGGCAGTCCGGGCAGCGCATTGCGATCGATCTTGTTGTTGGGGGTCAGCGGAAAAACCTCAAGCGGAACGAAATGCTGGGGCACCATATAGTCCGGAAGATGCAGCGCCAGTTCCTCCCGTGCCGCCGCCTCGTTCAGGGCGCCGGTGGTATAGGCAACCAGACGACGGTCGCCTGGCATCACGTCCCGAACCACGACAACGGCTTGCCTGACACCCGGGATGTCTTCAAGCCGGGCTTCAATCTCACCAAGTTCGATGCGATAGCCGCGAAGCTTCACCTGGTTGTCGATCCGCCCAAGATAGCTGAGCGAGCCATCCGCCTGCCACGCTGCAAGGTCGCCGGTTCGATACATCCGGCCAGAACCAGCGAACGGGTCAGGAAGGAACCTGTCGGCGGTCATGTCTTCGCGCTGCCAATAGCCACGCGTGACACCGGCACCGGCGATATACAATTCACCGGGCTGGCCGACGGGCACCGGTTGCAGGCCCGGATCAAGGACATAAACCGCTGTATTGGCGATGGGTGTACCGATGGTCACCCGCTCCTCGATCTCTGCGGTGGTGGACCAGATCGTCGTTTCGGTCGGACCATACATATTTTCGATCCGGGCAGATGTGGCCCCTTTCAGGCTTTGCACCAGGCCGAGCGGCAAGGCTTCGCCCCCCAGAAGGATCTGTTTCAACCCGGACAGGCTGGCCCGTGCACCGTCATCCTCGACAATCATACGGACCATGCTTGGGGTCGCCTGCATATGGGTGACCCCATGGCGCTCGATCTGGGCAGCGATGGAGTAATCCCCTTCCTCCAGCGAGGTTTCAGTATTGGAACGTTCCAGCACTTCGGCCAGGGGGAACAACCCCTCCATGACGGTCGCCGGGGCGATGCCAAAGTCGATCAGACAGGCGACTTCCGAGACACCTATGGCCTTCACCTCTTCCACTCGGGCCAGACAGTCTTCAACCGTGCCGAACAGGCCAGAGCTTTCAAAATAACGCTCGAATGCGAAGTCTAGGATCGCGTCCAGCTCATCTCCCGACAGGGTTTGCAGGTCGATATCGAAGGGCTGCGTTGCGCCTTCGGGCTTCTTGAAGGCGGGAAAGTCCCAGGCGCATTGTTTGATCAGACCGGCTGCACTTTGCAGATAGTCTTTCAGAGGGCCGCGGACGATCCGGCGCACGTGTTCCCGGTCGCGACCCACATAGGTATGCAGCATCAGCGTCACTTTATGGTCTTCCGGATCATAGCCGTTTTCGCGCAGGGAGTTGTGATAGATGACGATTTTCTCTGCGACCTCGTCGATGGATTGACCCAGGAGATGGGTCAGAACATGTGCCCCGGCCTCGCCCGCCTCTTTCCAGGTTTGGGGGTTGCCGGCAATGGTCACCCAGATTGGCAATTCAGTGGATACGGGACGCGGCTGGGTGACGACATCAAACGAACCGCCATCCTTTGTCGGGAAGGCCACCGCCTCACCCCGCCACAATTTGCGCAGGTCCTCGATCGCCTGGAACATCGCCGGTTTGTTGTTGGGCGGCGTGTTTTCCGGGCGCAGCACGAAATCATCCGGCTGCCAGCCGCTGGCCACCGCCAACCCAGCCCTGCCATCGGTCAGGTTGTCGATCACCGCCCATTCTTCGGCAATCCTGGCCGTGTGATGCAGCGGTGCCACGCAAGACCCTGACCGCACCGCCATGTTTTCCGTGACGGCCGCAACCGCCGCGCCGGTGACGGCGGGGTTCGGATAAGGGCCGCCAAAGGCGTGGAAATGGCGCTCGGGCGTCCAAACAGCAGAGAACCCGTTCTTGTCGCCAAATCGAGCCGCATCCAGCAAAAGCTGGTATTTCTTCGGGCCAACCCCATCATCATTGCCCCAGAAAAACAGGCTGAAATTAATCGGCGTCGACGAGGTGGTGACCTTGCCCGAGGACATGGTCAACCGGCTTTGATCCGAGGCGATCACCAGTTTGACGCCGCGCGCGATCGTATAGAAAAGTTCCAGCACAGAAATATCGAATGACAGGCTGGTCAGGGCCAGCCAGCTGTCACCCTGGCCGCAGGTGATCCGGTCATCCATGCCAGTGAAAAAGTTCGCGACCTGGGCATGTTCCACCATCACACCCTTCGGCGTCCCGGTAGAGCCGGAGGTATAGATCAGGTATGCCAGATCACTGGCGCGCACGCCTGTATCGGGGTTGGTTGCGGGGGCGGCCTCGATCCGTGTGTCGGTATCCAGATGCAGGGTCACAGCCGCGCTGTCGGGTAAATCGTCCGCCATCTCGTGGCGTGTGACGATCACGCCAAGGCCGCTGTCGTCGACGTAGTGAGCGATCCGGTCTTCAGGATAGGACGGATCCAGCGGTACATAGGCCCCTCCTGCTTTCAAAATCGCCAACGATCCGATCAGCAGATCCAGCGAACGTGGCACGTAAATCCCGACAAAGTCACCCGGCGAAACACCCATGGCGATCAACCTGTGGGCCAGTTTATTGGCCCGCGCGTTCAGGTCGCCATAACTGAGACTGGTGCCTTCAAACACAACCGCCACGTCTTCTGGCCGACGCATGACCTCCTGCTCGAAGAACTGGTGGACGCAGGTTTCGGCGTCATAGGCTTTGGCCGTGCCGTTCCAGTCTTTCAACATTGTCCGGCGTTCCGCCTCGGGAAGAATGTCCAGGTCGGAAAGCTTTGCAGCGGGATCCAGCTGCGTGGCGATATGGGCAATCCGGGCCACAAACAGCCCCGCCGCCGCATCGCTGACGCGGGAACGGTCATAGAAAAGCGTATCAACCCCGATACCAATGACCCCACCCAAACGGGCAAAGGCCTCAGCGTCTTCGACGATGAGTATTTGCGGCAGGTCAAGGGACCGTATCGTAGGAAAACGCAACGCGAGATCGCGTGAAAACCCGCCCGCAGCCGTCAGGCGATCCGCTCGGGACAAGGCTGCCTCAAGATCCGCGACCGATCCATCGACCGGACAAACCAGCGGCACCCAATGGTGCAGGAACGGGTCCGTTGCGTCTGTTGCGATCCCGATGGTTCGCCCCCCCTCTGCTGCACTGCGAAGCAGGGCCGCCAGAGCCGCAACGCGCGGGGCCTCGACCGGCAGCGAGGCGATGTCCGCAGGGCCTGTTGCCAGACCTGCCAGCGCGATTTGAATCGGCGGGCCGGCTTCAAGATCCCGCCGGATCGCCGCCTCGTGCTGAGCCGCGCGGCCAAAGGAGGCGGCGAGCAGATCAGGATCAGGCATCAGAAATTCTTGACCCGTCCGAGGGGTTGCGTCGGATCGCACCGGTTGGCCGTCCAGCGTTGTGATCCCGCCAAGGCGCAGGCTGCCATCGGCCAGGCCGATGGTGATCGCCTCTCCGGACACCAGACCGATCTGACCTTTTGGGGTCACAACATCGGAAAACACCGCGGATTTCACCGCGAAAACCGCGTCGCCGACCATCAGCTTCGCAACGCAAACCGGGTTTGCATGATCGCCATGGTCCAAAGCCCGCACCAGACGCGCCGTATCGGCCACTGGCGCTTCGGGGTCGATAAAGCCGAACATTGTGGGTCGGTCAGCGGCTATGTGGAACGTGGATGGGTCCGGCGTCTGGGCGATTGGTTTCAAACTGTCGCCTTCAATCCCTCCCAACAGGTCGGCAAAGCCTTCCAATGCGGCTTCCCAACATTTTGCATTCAATGTGAAACCGGTTTCTTCGGCTGCAATCGGGAAAGTTTTCTGAACCAGAATTTCCCCGCAATCGACGCCAGTCTGCATCTGATGCCATGTGACGCCGAACGAGGTTTCACCTGCCAGAATGGCCCAGATCGGTGCGTTGAGGCCCGCATAGCGTGGCAATGGGCCATCATGAAAATTGACCGCCCCTTTGCGTCCGGCGGCCAAAACCGCTGGCGACAGAATCGACAGGTTGGCGATGGAGAACAGCCAATCCGCCGACGCCCCATCAAGGGCCGCTTCGATGCCGCCGGAACTGTCCGCGGCAGCAATTCCCTTGCTACGAGCCCAGGTCAGGATGGCTGCGTCGTGGCTGACCACACGGGTGATCGCGTGACCGCGCTGCAAAAGCGTTTCGCCACATTGCACCAAAAGGGACCCGTCGCCGATCAATATCGTGGAGATCACAGTCATGTCTGCCTCTGAGGTTTGGGTTGTGGTTGAGATGGCGATGTGCGGACCGGTGCCGCATGGACCAAAAGGCGGCCAAGTGACCGAGCCAGATCCGACCGGAAATGCTCCGGATCTGGCGCCGGACGGCCCGTCAAGCGGGCGCGCAAGGCGGAAAAGCTACAGCCGAGCCAGCGCGCCGAAAGGGCGAGCACGGCATAGAAACGGCCATGCATCTTGACATAGTAATAAGCCTGCGAGGCGAACCAATATCCCGGAACCCGCGTCCAGCGCTGCATCCCTGTCGAAACCGATCCAAGATGGCAGACCTCACTTGAAGGAACGAACAGACAGTGCCACCCGGCTCGTTTTGCCCGCAAACACAGCTCGGTCTCTTCAAAATAGAGGAAGAACGTCTCGTCGAACAACCCGACCTCATCCAGGGTCGCGCGCCGGATCATCATCGACGCGCCCGCCGACCAGCCAACGGGCGTCGTTGAGGTGGGTAGATCAATTGGAATGCGGGACCGGTGCAGCAACCGGCTGAGAGGGCCGAACCGCGCACCCCCCTCCAATTCGCCGAGGATGCTGGGAAAGTTGAAGGCCGTGATGCTGTTTTCACCATCCTCGCGATGCAGTTTGCTGCAGGCGAAACCGGCACGTGGATCAGCCTCGAGCGCCACGACTAGTTTGGCAATAGCATCCTTTTCGGGAAAGGCGTCCGAGTTCTGGATATAGAAATAGTCGGGGTCATGCCGCGCCAGAGCCTCGCGGATCCCGACATTATTTCCGGCCCCAAAGCCGCCGTTTCGGCCCGACTGGATGACATATGTCGCCTTCCATTTCCGTTTTTGCACAACCGCCGAGATCTTCTCGAATGAGCCATCGCCAGACGCATTGTCAACGATCAGCAGCGTTGCATCGAGCCCGGCCAGCGCCTTGCGGGTGGCCTCGGCGGCGGAAAGGGTCATGTCGGCGGTCCGGTAATTCAACAGGACGGCGACAATGGAGGGGCCAGCGCCGCTCATTCTGCCGCCTCCACGAAAGGCGCGATGCCGTGTTGATGGGTCCAACCCGCCTCGGCCTCGACGATCAGGGCCCGGATTTTTGAAGCCAGAACACGGACATTCGGCTCCAACACCATGGAATCGTGATCGCCCGGCACCTCTTCGACCGTGATGTCCGGCACATATTGCCCCCAGTCATTATCCGGTAGCAAATAGGCCCGTTCCGAGTTCACCAGCTTGCCCTCTGAAACCTGCCATGTGCCGATCAGCGGCGGACGGAAAAGGGTGACAGGACCGTCCCATCGTTCCATCTGGTAATTGGCGACGGCATTCAGGAAGGCGGCCTCGATCTCACGGTTATGGAATGCGTTTTCACCGGTCTCAGGCGCCACCGTCTTGGCACGTTTCTCGAACTCCCACCTGATCCGGTTCAACGCCCAGCGAAACGGATAGGCTGGCCCGCCTTTTCGGATCTCGGCAAGTTGGATCAGGGCGCGGTCTTTTGCAGCCAACGGCCGTCGCACCGGCAAGGGGGTGTCCAACAGGACGAGGGACAGGACAGTCTCGCCCGCCGCCTCGAGTTGGCGCGCGACTTCATAGGCCGTGATCCCTCCGCCCGAAAACCCACCCAACAGATACGGACCATGCGGCTGCACATGGCGCATCTCTGAAATGTAATCCCGCGCGGCTTCCTGCAATGTGGCATGCGGCGCCTCGCCCCCCAGAAGCCCACGCGCCTGCACGCCGTAGAAGGGGCGATCACCGCCCAACAGAAGCGCAAGATGACGCAGGTTCAGAACATTGCCAAACATGCCGGCGATCAGGAAAAATGGTCGGCCCGCCCCTCGGGAACCCTGATGCAGGGCAACGAGGTGGCGGAATTGAGGATCCGATCCTTCGGGCGCTGTTTCCTCAGGGTCGGTGGTGTCAGTGGGGCCAACCCTTGCCTCGATCAACGCGGCGCACTCGGCGATCGTCGGCGCCTCAAACAGAACGGAAATCGGGAAATCGAGCTGATATTCCTTCTTGATTTTCAGGAACAGACGCATTGCGATCAGCGAATGGCCACCGAGGTCGAAAAATGAATCCTCGACACCGATATCGTCAACCCCGAGCAGCTCCCGCCAGAAACCGGCCAGCGTTTCCTCGATGGCGTTGCGCGGCGCGATATAGGTGCTTTCAAGGGTCGGTCGTTCGAATTTTTGCCCGTCGGCGGTGGGAACTGGCTCGGGCCGGTCGGCTTGCGCGATCAGGGCCGGTAATGCGATGGACGAGACCACGATTTCTGACCGGCCATCCGCCAAAGCCGCGAGGAACGCCGCCGCGCCCTCGGCAGGTTGCAGACCCTGGCTGAGGGAGTGGCGCAGCCGTTCTTCGTCGGGAGACCGAACCGCGTCCCTGTCATTGGTGTCGAAAACCACCTCCGCCGCTGTTGGCGGGGTACTGGCTGTCACGGTCTGCCCGGCCTGCAGTCGTTGAATTCGAAAACCTGCGATCTCGACCAGAACCTTGCCGCCTGGATCCGCCAGGGTAACGTCGAACACCGCCTGATCGGGATCGCTGGCCCCGGCATTCAGGCGTACATGACTTACAATCTCGGCGCCAAGCGGCTGAAACACGCTCACCCGCTGATAGGAGATAGGCACCCAAAGGCGGTCCGCCCTGTATCGCGGGATCAGCTGCATCGCCCACCCTGTCGCAATATCTAGAAGTGCGGAGTGCAACCGATGACCATCGTCAAGGTCGCTACGGAATTCTGGCGCCAGCGACAAATGTGCCACCCCTTCGGCAGCACCGAGAGCCGTGCGTTTCAAAACGGCCCAACGCGGACCGAATTTCAGGTTCCCCTCCTGAGCCGATGCAAGGCGGGCACCTTGCGCAGCCTCAGTGACATTTTGACAGCGCGCCGCGATGGCGGCTTGATCCATTGGGGGCGTTATGCTGTCCGAACGCGCCGTCAGCGTCGCTTCGGCGTGAAGTTGAAACGCCTTGCGACCAGCGAGCGTTACCGGACTACGCAATTCCATGCGATAGCCATCCTCAACACGGATCAGATGCACCCTGATATCAATGGCTTCCCTATCTGCGACGAGCAGCGGGCGCAGAAAATAAAGATCGCTGATGTCAAACGGCTCGGTCTCGCCAATCGCGGCCATCGCTTCGGCGGCCAGTTCCAGATACCCTGTACCTGGTAAAACTGCCGCGCCATTTGTCATCCGATGTTCGTCCAGCAACCAGTCCCGGGCCGACAAGGACCCGGTCAACATCCGGTTGCCGTCGCCGTCGAACCCGATATGCCTCAGAACAGGCTGCGTGGTGGGGTGTTGCGGCAGACCGCTTATCGCCTCACTTCCCAGCGCCCGGGCTGCCATACCAACGCCGTTCCAGATGCCCCAATTGATGGCAACCACTTTGGTTTTGTCACCCTTGCGCGACTGTGCATAGGCGGACAGGAACCCGTTCGCTGCCGCATAATCCGCCTGTCCCGCCGCCCCGATCAGTGCCGAAGTCGAGGCGCACAATACCATCCAATCCAGCGCGCCGTCGTCGAACAAGTCGTCCAAAATCCGGGTACCCAAAACTTTGGGGGCCAACACCGCATCAATATCGGCCGATGTTTTGGCCATCAGAGGCGCATCATCCATGACGCCGGCGGTATGGACAACGCCCGTGATCGGACCGAATGCCGCCTCGACCTCGGATTTCACCCTCTGCATATCCATTGGGTTGCACACATCGCCAGTCACCGCGATGACCCGCCCGCCATCCGCCCGAAGCGCGCGCAACGCGGTAATCTGACGTGCGACAGGGTTGAAAGGCCCCTCGACCTCCAGGAACCGGTCCCATTCCGCCTCGTCCGGCAGTTGTTGGCGCGACAACAGCGCCACATTCATGCCGCGCTGTTCGATCAAAACCTCGGCCAGTGTCTGGCCCATGCCACCGAACCCGCCGGTGATCAGAACCGTGCCGCCTTTTTTGGCCACCGCCGGAATTGCCGCAAGGGGCGCCGGCCGCTCGGCCTGTTCGTATCTCCGGGCACCGCGCAACGCGGCGATCCGGGTCGTGGGTTGCGACAAAAGCTCTTCCAGGATCGGCGGGATCAAGCCCTCCAGCCCGGCAGCCGTGGCGCGACGAAACAGGCCTCTCCGCCCGGATCCCGGCAGGACAATATCCAACGTTCCGGCAGTCAGTCCGGGAAACTCACGCGACAGCACCTTCAGGGCCGGGCCCATCATCCGGCGTTCAGGATATGTCAGGATCTCTTCCCCGACAGCGGCGGCGCCGGTTGTCACGGTCTGAAAATGCACCGGCATTTCCATGGCTTCAGCCGCCAACGCCTGCGCGGTGAAAAGGGCCGTCCAATACCCCTGTTCGATCGCACGGTTGAAAAAGCTGGAACCGGGGCGGAAAGTTTCCTCCTCTGTAACGGGCCAGAAATTGACGATCCGCTGTGGCGCCTGATCCCGTCCTGACAAATCCGCAAAAAGCTGGCCAAAGCCGGTGAAGCCCTGTTCGGGCGCCAACGTATAGGATCCGTCCGGCCCACGGCCAAATGCGTCACCCGCCCGGACACAGATCACCTCATACCCGGCGGTGATCAGACGCTCGGCAATGCATTGGCCAAGCCCGACCTCGTCTAGAAAGAACAGCCAACGCATCGGCTCGGCCCGCGCCAACTCCTCGGTTACGTCAAAGGAAATATCTGCATAAACCGGTTTCCAATGGGTTTCCCAGTACCAGTCCGCCGGATCCGGTTGCTTCATCGGCAACGCCGCCCCGTCAGCGGCGGGTTTGCCTGGGGTAATGAAATAGGGTTGCCGTTGGAAGGCATAGCTCGGCAGAACCACCCGGTTGCGCCGGGCGTCCCCCCAGATTTGCGGCCAGTCAACGGGCGCGCCAAGCGCGTCGAGCCGGCCCAGGACCTCCATGAAGGCTTTGTCGTCGGCTATGGGATCGTCCGGGTGGCGAAGGGAGCCGAGGGCAGCCTGCGCCGCCACCGATCCATGCATTCCGACCAGTGAGGACAAAGCCTTGCCCGGACCGACCTCAAGATAAATCCGCTCCGGGTTCTCAGACAGCGTTGCGATGCCATCAGCAAACCGGACCGCATTCCGCAGATGCCCAACCCAATAATCGGGGTCGGTCGCCTCGGCCGGGGTGATGAAAAAGCCGCTTCGGTTCGACACGATGGGAACTGCGGGCGGGTTCAGCTGGATTGACTGCAAGTAACCACGGAATTCGTCCAGGATGGGATCGAGCATTGCCGAATGCGCCGCGATGTTGATCGGGATCCGCTGATGACTGACCTCATCCCTGTCGAGACGCGCCGCCAATTCGTCCAGCGCAGCCTGACTGCCCGAAACGACCGTAAGATGCGGGGCGTTCAAGCCGGCAATGTCAACGCCATCGCCCAGAAAAGGTTGGATTTCGGCTTCGGACAAAGACACGCTCAGCATTCCGCCCGCAGGGACAGTATCAAAAAGTTGTCCGCGCAACAGGACCAGCCCTATGGCATCCTCAAAGCTCATGACACCAGCGAGGCAGGCAGCCGTGTTTTCACCCATGGAATGGCCGATCAGACAATTCGGCTCGACCCCCCAGCTTTTCAGCAATTCGGCCAGAGCCACCTCGACGATCAGGATCAGCGGCAACTGCACCGAAGGTGTTTCCAACTGAGCAACGGCATCACGTGGCGACTTGCCCTCCGCCAACCAGATCGGACGGTAATCGAGACCGGATTTCGCGTGGAGGATTGCCAAGCCTTGATCCATCCAGTCGGCAAAAACCGGTTCGGTCTCGTACAGGTCCACCGCCATCCGGGCGTATTGTGACCCGCCGCCTGGAAACATGAACACCAATTCGGGCGCGTCGCCCACCGGGCTGTGATTGAAAACCCGACGGGGGTCATTCTCGGTCAGAAGACGGGCCGCTTCTTCATGATTTTCCGCCACGATCACGCGGTGCTTTTCAAACGCGCGGCGACCGGTCTTCAAGGTCCAGGCGATGTCGGCAAGGGGTTGGCTTGTGTCGTTTCGCAGATGATCTGCCAGCCTGGCTGCATTGTCGTCAAGTGCGGCTTTGCTGCGCGCTGAGACGGACAGAATATGGAACGGAAAATCGGCCTCTTCCGAGGCGGGGCGCGTCGGCGCCTCTTCCAGAACGACATGGGCATTTGTCCCGCCAACACCAAGGGAGTTCACCCCCGCGCGCCGCGGTCCGGCATGGCTCTCAAACGGTAACAGACGGTCCCCGACCTTGAACGGGGATGTTTCAAAATCAATTGACGGGTTCGGGGCTTCAAAACCCAATGTCGGCGGGATTTGCCGGTTATGCAGGGCCAGCGAGGTCTTGATCAGCCCGGCCACTCCGGCGGCTGTGTCGAGATGCCCGATGTTGCTTTTGACCGAACCCACATGGCAATACCCTGTGGCATCAGTGGTTTCCCGAAACGCGGAAGTCAGCGCGGCGATTTCAATGGGATCGCCAAGATATGTACCGGTGCCGTGGCACTCCACATAGTCAATCGTATCCGCCGAAACACCGGCCATGGCGTGGGCATCCGCAATAGCGTCGGCCTGCCC
>Ga0070726_10001078_pt1 | contig 28765 bp, 24 predicted proteins | sample tdAd471_FD_67275 | JGI IMG/M metagenome (GOLD analysis project Ga0070726, IMG submission 67275) | Marine sediment microbial communities from the Atlantic coast under amendment with organic carbon and nitrate - tdAd47.1 | ecosystem: Environmental > Aquatic > Marine > Coastal > Sediment | place...
GAAGCAGTCTCAGGGCGAGACCTCACTTTTGGAGCGGGTCGGGACCCAATCGACCCTCGATGGGTACATCGCAAGTGGCGGCTACAGCGCTCTTCGGATTGCGCTTGCGAAGGGTTCTGATTGGGTTGTCGAGCAGGTGGTGACAAGTGGAGTGCGAGGCCGCGGTGGCGCCGCATTCCCGGCAGGCATCAAGTGGAGAGCCGTGGCCGCTCACCAAGGCACGAAGTATGTCGTGTGCAACGCAGACGAGTCCGAGCCAGGCACGTTCAAGGACAGGGTCCTCATGGAGCAAGACCCCTATGCGATTGTTGAGGCGCTCACGATTGCCGGTGTATCTGTCGGTGCCGAGAAGGGCTACCTCTACGTCAGAGACGAGTACCCGATTGCGCTTCGAGCGATTACTGAAGCGATCTCGGCTGCCAGGGACGAGGGACTTCTTGGCGACGACATCCTCGGCTCCGGGGCGATGTTCGAGATAGAGACCAGACGCGGTGCCGGCGCCTACATATGTGGAGAGGAGACAGCGCTCTTCAACTCCGTTGAGGGGTTTCGACCAGAGCCGAGGCAAAAGCCGCCTTTTCCGACGGACGAAGGGTTGTTCGGCAAGCCGACGCTTGTCAACAATGTCGAGACCCTCGCCAACATTCCAGCCATCGTGTGCAGTGGTGGCGAGGCCTTCGCAGCGATTGGTACCGGGGAGTCGACAGGCCCGAAACTGTTCTGCGTCTCGGGAGACGTGTCTGATCCTGGCGTGTACGAGGTGCCCTTCGGCGCGACGGTACGTGAGCTCATCGAGCTTGCAGGTGGACCGAACTCGGACATCGCTTCGGTCCTCATCGGTGGTGCTGCTGGCGCCTTCATTCTTCCTGACGACCTCGACTTGCCGCTGACGTTCGAAGCGACCCGTGCCCGTGCGATAGGGCTCGGATCTGGCGTCATCATTGTGTTTGACTCGACGGTTGACCTCACGGCGATCGTTGAGCGGATAGCGGAGTTCTTCGCTGACGAATCGTGTGGTCTGTGCATACCGTGCAGGGCTGGGACGGTCAGACAGAGCGAATCGCTTGTCAGGCTGGCCGGACCCAATGCTGACCGAGATCGAGAACTCACCATCCTCGACGAACTGGACGCGGTTCTTCGGGATGGGTCGGTGTGCGGTCTCGGCCAGGCTGCATCGGCTGCAGTCCAATCAGCGCTCACGCTGGGGTTGATTGGACGCGGGTCATGATCGAGACACACATCGATCCACCCGCCTCCTTGGTGTCATTCAGCCTCGACGGCGTGGAACGCATCGTTCCAGAGGGGTCCACCATCCTCGATGCATGTCGCGATATCGGGACAGATGTTCCGACGCTCTGCTATCTCGACACTCTGGCGCCTTTCAACTCATGCCGCGCCTGCGTTGTCGAGGTGGAAGGCTCGAGGACGCTGGTTCCTGCGTGTTCTCGGGAGGTGACCGAGGGTCTTGAGGTCCAGACGGAATCGAACCGAGTCGTCGCCACACGAAAGTCCGTCTTCGAACTGCTCGCCTCGTCTGTCGATCTGTCTCTCATCGAAGATGGCACACGCGAGTTCATGGATCGGTACGACGTCGATCTCGACCGGTTTGGTACCGCCGGCCGAGCTGTGACGGAGGTCAAGATAGAGGACGACCTCTACATCCGCGACTACGACAAATGCATCATGTGCTTCCGGTGTGTCGCTGCTTGCGGGCCAGACGCACAGAACACCTTTGCAATCGACGTCGCCGGTCGAGGATTGTCGGCGAGTATCGCAACTGAGTTCGATATCACGCTTCCAGACTCCGCGTGCGTGTATTGCGGGAACTGCGTTGGCGTGTGCCCGACCGGGGCCCTGATGTTCAAGACGGAGTTCGACCTTCGGGCATCTGACAACTGGCGCGAGGAAGACCAAACCGTCAACACGACGGTGTGCTCATTCTGCGGTGTCGGGTGCAATCTCGAACTACACGTCCAGGACAATCGAATCGTCAAGGTGACATCGCCGATGGACCACGAAGTCACCAGTGGGCATTTGTGTATCAAGGGCCGATTCGGTTGGGGCTATGTCCAACCCGAGACCCCTGCGCATGAGCGATAGCGACAACGCAGGCGGCGCACCGACGGCTGCGTGGCCCACCGTGCGCTTCTCAGATGGCTCGTCCACCGTCATGGACGACATGCTCACAGCAGAGGGTCCTGTCGAATTCAGGCTGAAGAACGTCCCGATAGCGGTCCTGATGCGAACGCCAGGCAGAGACCGGGATCTCGGACTCGGGTTTCTGATTAGCGAGGGCATTGTCCTCGGACCTGAGGAAGTTGCAGCGATTTCACCTGTCGAAGGGGCCACCACCGGCGACCGCTATCAGGTCGACCTCGCTGATGGCGTTGAGATTGACCCAGAGCAGTTCCGGCGAAATGTGTTTGCATCCTCATCCTGTGGTGTGTGTGGGAAGGCGTCAATCGACGCGGTCCTGGTGTCAAGCCGCCCGCTCCCGGTCGGTCCGGTTGTTTCGCCTGGGTTCCTCACGGGCCTGCCATCGAAGATGCGGGATGCCCAGGAGCAATTCGCCCTCACAGGGAGTCTCCACGCCGCCGCTGCATTCCTGCCATCAGGTGAACTGGTGGTGATCGCCGAGGATGTCGGACGTCACAATGCCGTCGACAAGGTCATCGGGTCTTTGGCGGAAACGCGGTGGCCGATCGGCGAGATCGTTCTGATGGTGTCTGGTCGAATCGGGTTCGAGATTGCGCAGAAGGCAGCCGTTGCCGGGATTCCGTTCATCGCAGGGGTGTCCGGTGCGTCTTCACTCGCAGCTGAACTTGGCGTTCAGACCGGCCTGACTGTCGCCGGCTTTGTGCGCGACGACACCTTCAACGTCTACAGCGGTCCGCACCGAATCGGCTGATCGCCTCAGCCTTCAGGCTTCAGATCCAACTCGACAAGTAGCTGCAGCGCATCTGTTGCCCCAAGAAAGATGAGGGGCCGACCAAGAGATGGACGTGTGATCGATGCCTCAGGAATGAATACGACCAGTTGATCGGCATCGCGGACTACGGAAAGTTCGACGTCCGAGGATATCAGCAACCCAACTGTGATCGGTCCGGCGGTGGCGTCAACGACACGGCCAGCGAGCAACGGAGCGATCTCGTCTGATGCCATGCGGAACCGGATTGATCCGTCGGTGATCCGTACCTTCAAAGCTCTCCACCTCCAACCAGCGACTCGAAGTCCTCGGGTGTGTTGATGTTCGACAATGTGTGGCCTTCGGCGTGGATGTACTCAACCGTGTCAACGGCCTCCAGAAGGCCGAATACTGACCCCTTGCCGGTGGCGAGGCGCCCTTCGATCATCGATTCGACCGCAGGCCCGTAGACGCCGCATAGCGGCTGTGTAGACGTCCCATCAGTAGCAACTCGTACAGCGCTCCTTGCGATCCTCGGCTCTACCAGACGAGACACGAGATCGACCGTGACGAGCGGGAGATCGACAGCAAGGACCATGACCGCGCGACCTTCGGCATGGCGTAGGGCTGCGAGTATCCCAGCCAATGGTCCTCCGTCCTGGCGAGTATCTGGAACCGCTGTTAAGTGACCGTCATAGCTCCCGCCGGAGATCACGACATCGGAGACGACAAGCGAAAGGGTTGCCACCGCATGGTCGACGAACGGGACGCCAAGGTATTCGAGTTCCGCTTTCGGTGTGCCCATGCGAGTGCTTGCCCCTCCGATGAGGATGGCGCCGAGTGTGTGGTCAATCATCGGATTGGAGCGTACATCGCCGCGTAGCTGCTGCAAGACCCGGTATTGTCGTGGGATGCCTACCGACCTTGAAATCGCCAGATCAGTACAACCACGCCCGATCCTCGACGTCGCTGCCGACATGGGTGTCCCAGCGCACCTCGTTGAACAACGCGGCAACGGACTCGCCAAGATCGACGTGTCAGCTACCGATGCCATGGGACCGCCGAAGGCGAAGTACGTCCTTGTCACCGCAACGAACCCGACTCCCTTCGGCGAGGGAAAGACGACCGTTTCGGTGGGTCTTGCGCAGGGATTCAAGCGAATCGGTGAGCTCGCAGCGTTGTCGTTGCGGCAGCCATCGCTTGGTCCTACGTTCGGGATCAAGGGTGGGGCCGCTGGTGGAGGGCATTCCCAGGTGATACCGATGGAGGAGATGAACCTCCATCTCACCGGTGACTTCCACGCAGTGACTGCTGCGAACAACATGCTCGCCGCCCTGATCGACAATCACATCTATCAAGGGAATCAGCTGTCGATCGGAATCAAGCGTGTGACGTGGCGCAGGGTCATGGATGTGAACGATCGCGCCCTCAGAAACATCGTTGTCGGGCTGGGGTCGACGTTCGACGGAATCCCCCGTGAGACGGGTTTCGATATCACTGCAGCTTCCGAACTCATGGCGGTCCTCGGGATGGCGACGGGTCTCCAGGATCTCAGGGAACGGCTCGGTCGGATCGTCATCGGCTACGACCGACACAACAAGCCGATCACGGCCGAGGACGTACAGGGTGCTGGCGCGATGGCCGTACTCCTGAAGGACGCCCTCAATCCAAACCTTCTTCAAACCCTGGAGGGAACTCCCGCGTTGATCCATACCGGCCCATTTGCGAACATCGCCCACGGCAACTCGTCGATCGTCGCCGATCAGGTTGGAATTCGAGGCGCAGACTTCCTTGTCACGGAAGCCGGGTTCGGCTCGGACATCGGTGCAGAGAAATTCTTCAACCTCAAGTGTCGTGCCTCGGGGCTTGCGCCAGATGTTGCCGTCATCGTCACCACCGTGCGAGCCCTCAAGTACAACACAGGCAAGTTCGTCATCAGGGGCGGTCAGCCTCTACCGGCCGAGATGACGGAAGAGAATCCAGATGATGTCCTGGCAGGGGCAGACAATCTCCGTCGGCACATATTCAACGTTCGCCAGCACGGTGTCACACCGGTTGTGGCCATTAACTCCTTCCCGACCGACCATCCAAGCGAGCACGAAGCCGTAGCTTCGGTGTGTGAGGAGGAGGGAGCAGCGTGGGCTGTTGCATCCCCGCATGCGGGAGGTGCCGATGGCATGGTTGACCTCGCCGAGATCGTCAGGGACGCCGCGAACTCCGGTTCGGATTTCAAGATGCTGTACCCAAGCGAGATGGGCCTCGAAGACAAGATCAAGACAATTGCCACGAAGGTCTACGGCGCCGTCGATGTTGAGTACGACATCAGGGCTCGCAGGGAGATCGCCAAGTTCGAGGACATGGGGTACGGCGACCTACCGATTTGTATGGCGAAGACGCAGTACTCCTTCAGCCATGATGCATCACTTCGGGGTGCCCCAACAGGGTGGACGCTGCCGGTGCGCGAGGTCCAATTGGTGGCTGGGGCAGGCTTCATTCTTCCGTTGACGGGTTCGATCAACCGCATGCCAGGCCTTGGGGCCAACCCAGCGGCACATGGCATCGACTTCGACGGAAATGGCGAGGTTGTCGGCCTGAGCTGACCATCTGATCTGGTTCGTCAGATTCCGGTGATGAGGGGTGTTCTCGGAGTCGCCGGGAGTTCGTAGGCGTTCTTGTAGCTTCGATCTGCCCACAGCATCAAGACGTATGCCACGACACCGATGACCACTGCAGCAATGCCAAAGGGGACGAGCGACCCGTCGTAGAGCCGGTCAATGCTCGCCCCGATGATCGCCCCACCGAGTGTTGAGATTGTGCCGATCACTGCCGCTGCCGAACCGGCGACGGCACCCATCGGAATCATCGCGATGGCGTTGAGATTGGGCACGAGGAACGCTTGGAACATGATCATCGGAAGCAACGTCACGACGAAGAGGGCGAATGGAGGATGCCCGTCGGTGATGAGCATCGCCGTGGCCATCGCGAGGGATGCCAGCAGATACCCGGTGAAGGCCAATCGGAGCAATGGTCTGAGCTCGTAGCGTCGAACGATTCTCGTGTTCGAGAGCATGACAATCGCCATCATCACCGCCGTTGCTCCAAAGAAGACTGGGAACCACGCCTCGAGACCGAAGATGTCGTCAAGAATCAGCTGTGACGAAGCAAGGTATGAAGCGAAGAACCCGAACACAGCGGTTAGCGCAAGGGTGTACCCCATTGCCATCTGATTCGTAACCACGAACCGGAAGGCGATGAGCATTCGTCCGAAGCGAAGGGGAATCCTGGCTTCTGTGGGCAACGTCTCAGGCAGTCTGACAGACCAGGCGAGAACACCGATGCCAAACGCCGCCATAAACAGAAATACCCACTGCCATTCGCCGACAAGGAGAACAAGGGTGCCGAGCGTGGGAGCGACGACGGGCACCAAGAGGAAGACCGCCATGATGAATGACATGGCGCGAGCCATATCCGCACCTTCGTACACGTCCCTCACGATGGAGCGCGCTACGACCAAGGGTCCGGCCCCACCGAATCCACCAATGAGTCGAGCGACAAAGAGCCATTGGAGGCTCGGAGCGTACGCTGAGCCAATGGCGGCGACGATGTAGATCACGAGACCAATTGCGAGGACGCGCTTTCGTCCGAGCGAGTCAGAAAGCGGTCCCCAAAAGATTTGACCGATACCAAGGCCAAGGAATACGAAGGTGATGATCGCAGCGACCTCGTTTGAATCCGAGGCGAGGCCGAAGCTCGTCCGGATGTCTCCGAGCGCAGGCAGGATCATGTCAATCGAAAGGGCGACCACCGCCATCGTCATCGAAAGCAGCAACGTGAATTCTGCTCGGCTCAGGCTCCGTTCAACAAGGTCTCGTGGTGTGGGCATCAGGCGAGGGTATGGCGCCGCTCGTCTGCAGTGATCAGCCAGTGGCGACGGGCCGCTCGGTCGATGACCATTCACTCCAGGAGCCGACATACAGCTTCGGTCTGGCGAAACCGGCGATCTCGGCTGCCAGGACAAGGTGGCATGCCGTCACACCGGAACCACAGTGCACGATGACATCGGTTTGGTCGCCTACCCCGACCGATGCGAAGTTTCGGGCGACTCGCGCCTCAGTCGTGAAGCGATCGTGATTGAGGTTGGCAGTCGTGGGAAGGTTGACTGCACCGGGGATGTGGCCCGCTTTTGGATCGACGGGTTCGGCTTCTCCGCGATACCGCTCCGACGCTCGAGCATCGATCACGACGGTGTCAGAACCCCTGTTGTCAACTGCGTCAATGGAGACGACGCCGCGCCAGGGATGAAGCGCAACACCTGCAGCGTTGCCCTGGGTCTCTTGGACCACAGACGAAAGTGGGCCTCCTGCTTCGCCCCAAGCCTGGAGTCCGCCGTCAAGCACCCTCGTACTCGAATGCCCCTGATCGGTGAGCATCCACCACAGTCTGGCGGCAACGACCCCACCGCGGTCGTCATACACAACCACATTCGATCCCGGAGAGACCCCAAGGCGCCCAAGCGTCCGATCGAATTCTTCAGGTGTTGGCAATGGGTGCCTGCCGCCGCCTGATCGTCCGGAGAGGTCGGCGTCGAGATCAGCGAACACGGCACCGCTGATGTGACCCCCGCGAAATGCTTTTGGTCCTGCGTCCGGCTGGCCGAGATACCAGCGGCAATCGACAATGACTGTGGTCGGTTCGTCGATGATTGCTATCAGTTCGGCGGATGAAATGAGCGGCGTGCTTGTGAGCATGTCAGGAGCGTAGACGTCCCTTGCCGGGCGGAGATGTCGCTGCATCGGTACGCTGACGTCATGACGACCGTGCATCTGATCGACGGCACTTACGAACTGTTTCGCGCTCACTTTGGAGCGCCACCGAGACAGACACCGGAGGGGTGGGAGATCGGAGCCGTCCACGGAATCCTCCAGTCGACATTGACCCTGCTCGCCGATGATGAAGTGACGCACGTCGGTGCCGCCTTCGACACCGTTATCGAGTCGTTCAGAAACCACATGTATGACGGGTACAAGACAGGCGAGGGAACACCCCCAGAGCTCTTTGCCCAGTTTCCTGTCGCTGAACGTGCGATGGAGATCATCGGCGTCGCGGTGTGGTCGATGATCGAGCAGGAGGCCGATGACGGTCTCGCCGCTGCAACAGCGAAGTATGTAGGCGACGTCGATCGGGTCATCGTTATGAGTCCCGACAAGGACATGTGTCAGCTGTACGGGGATCCGAAGGTCGTGGGGTTCGACAGACGAAACCAGAAGCTTGTCGACGCTGACGGGGTTCGCGAGAAGTTTGGGGTGTCGCCAGCTTCGATTCCGGACTACTTGGGTCTCGTCGGGGACACGGCAGATGGCTTTCCTGGCATTCCTGGTTGGGGGGCGAAGTCGGCTTCGACCCTGCTCGCTCGATACGGCACGATTGAGGCCATCCCACCGTCGGAGGAATCATGGGATGTCAAGGTGCGTGGCGCTGCAAAACTCGCTGCGACTCTGAGAGACAAGCGTGCTGACGCTCTGTTGTTCAAGGACATCGCCACGTTGCGCACCGACGCCGACATTCCCCAGTCGCTTGACGAGCTTGAATGGAAGGGCGTGGACAAACCCGCGTTTGTGGCCTTGTGTGACGAGCTCGGATTTGAATCGCTGAAGACCCGACCCACGCGCTGGGTCTGAAACTCCCTGCGCGTCTTCCAGACGTGGGACGCCATCGTTTTGCCTTATGGGAAATGCCCTCGCGTTGCCACGATTTGGGTAGCTCCGGTCTTATCTCTCAGCGTCAAGGTGTCGCCGTTGATCGCAACGACGACTGCGCTTTCAATGGCGATGATCATCGAACGCTCTTGCTCCATGATGCCCTCCGGCATGGTGCACAGCTTCTTTGTCGTACCGATTCGATCGATTGCGATTTGATCTCCTTCGGTGCGATAGGTCGCTATGAGTTTGTTGCAGCCTGTCGATCCGGTGACTGTGCCGTCGGTCGAGAATGAAAGTGTGGGCCGTGAGTCGATTGCGATCGATTGGACGCCACCGCGACCGTTATTGATTGACTGCACGAACCAGTGCGAATCTGGCAATGAGGTGTCGAGTCGTCCTAGCTCGAGAACGGTTACGCCGTCGTGAGACAGCGTCGCTGTCTCCCCCGCGATGGTCCAGTGGGTGGCGCGGCCGAGTGCGGCGTGGATGGCCGTTTCCTGCCGTGTCCGGTCGGGATCGCATCCGATGAGAGTCGACATGAGGGGTCCGGCTGAGAAGGACTGGTCGGTACCGACCGCAGCGGTACCCGAGAACCCGTTGCAGCCTGTGTGACCAGAGAGCGTTTCACCTTCGATTGCGAGGAAGGGCGATGTGCCGTCTACAGGACCCACCAGGCTTCCGCCCTCCGTTGCAACGCGTCGGATTGTCCACTGGCCGTCGAGATGTTCTCGGTACACGTCGTTCTCCTCCTCCGATGGACCGATACAAGCCGAAACCGTTAGACCCGCAACCATGGCAATGAAAATGAATGCGCTGACTCGGGCCATACCTCTGAGACGGCTTGTATGTCTCCCTTGGTTCCCATCATTGCGGTTCTGAGTCTGCTCAAATGGTCGTATGGCAGTTGTTGAAGTATCGGGATTGGTCAAGACCTACGGCGACGTCCGGGCGGTGAGGGGTGTCGATTTCTCAATCGATGAGGGCGAAGTGTTTGCGCTCCTCGGACCCAACGGTGCTGGGAAGTCAACCACCGTCGAGATTCTCGAGGGCCACAGGATCAAGACGGCGGGAACGGTTTCCGTTCTCGGGTTCGATCCGGGCGATTCACCGCGTGAGTTCCGAGAGGCCATTGGAATCGTCCTCCAGGAGACTGCGATAGAGCCTCAGCTAACAGTCAAGGAAGCCATCGACATCTATGGCTCCGTGTATCCAGAGCGAAGGAACACGACTGAGTTGATCGAGATCGTCGGCCTCGACGAGAAGACCGATGCGCGAATCAAGACGTTGTCAGGTGGGCAACGTCGCAGGCTCGAACTTGCGCTTGGCATTGTCGGTGACCCCGATCTCATCTTTCTTGATGAACCAACGACCGGCTTCGATCCGAGCGCGCGCCGTCAGGCATGGTCGATCGTCCAGAACCTGACCTCGCTCGGTAAGACCGTTCTCCTGACCACCCATTACATGGACGAGGCGCAGTTCCTCGCAGACAGGCTTGCGGTCATTGCCGGTGGCGAGATTGTCGCCGAAGGCACGCCGGCGTCACTTGGTGGGCGCGAAACAGCCGCATCGGCCATCATGTTCAACGCCCAGAGCGTTTCCCTTGAAGGATTTCCCCTGGACGATGTCACCGTTGGCGCCAACGGCGGCGTAACCGTTCGGTCGTTGTCCCCAACGCGGGACGTCCACACCATCACCGGGTGGGCGCTTGACCGCGACCTCGAGCTTTCGGATCTGTCGGTCTCCCGGCCGTCCCTTGAGGATGTCTACCTCGAACTGATCGGCGAGGGGGAATAGCTGTGGCTGGACGACCATCAACGCTCAGTCTTCTCTGGCGACAGACGAAGTATCAGAACCTGATCTTCTTCCGCAACCCGACGGCGGCATTCTTCACGCTGTTCTTCCCGCTGATGATCTTCGTCGTCTTCTCGCTGATCTTCGGCAACGAGGAGATCGACTACCTCGGGATCACCACCGCCCAGTATTACGCCCCAGCTATGGCTGTCTTCGCCGCTGTGTCGGCGACGTATACGAATCTCGCAGTTACGACTGCCTACCAGCGCGACGAGGGGATCCTCAAGCGAATCAAGGGCACACCCCTTCCGCCAATCGTCTACATGGGCGGCAAGATTGCAAGTGCGATCATGATTGCGGTCATCTCCGTTGTCATCATGATGTCGATCGGTGTGATCTTCTACGGAGTGGAGATCTATGCCCGCACGATTGGTGCCGCCTCCCTGACCTTCATGGTCGGTGTCGGATGCTTCGCTGCCCTCGGTCTCATGATCGCGGCGCTGGTGAAGAGCGGCGAGGCAGCAACGGCGGTCACCAATGCAACGCTGCTTCCGCTTGCGTTCTTCTCAGGAGTATTCATCGTGCCGTCCGAAGATGCCCCAGCATGGCTCAACACCGTGGCCAACATTTTCCCGCTCAAGCACTTTGTTGAACCGTTCACAGCAGCGTTCAACCCGCTTGAGACAGGTTCGACGCTCGACCTGGCCAGTCTCGCCTACATGGCCCTGTGGGGGATTGTCGCGATGGCTATCGCTGTTCGCTTCTTCCGCTGGGAAGCTGATCCCACTTCTGCCAGGCAATCCCGAAAGGCGAGGAAGGCAGCGGCAGCCTCATGAGCGTTGTCGTTCGCTCCGCGAATCGACACGACGCTCCCGCGATGACCTCGATCTACAACGAGTACATCGTTGACAGCCACGTATCGTTTGACACTGATCCATGGACTGACGCACAACGAGCAGCGTGGCTCGAGAATCGACTGTCGAGCGGCTATCCGGTGCTCGTTGCTGAGGTGGACGGCGTTGTGGTCGGCTCCGCGTGGTCTGGTCCGTGGCGTGACAAACAGGCCTACGAATCCACCGTTGAGACGACGATTGTGCTCGATGATGCATTCATAGGAAGAGGGGTCGGCACGAAGTTGTATGCGCGGCTGCTCGCTGTGCTCGCTGACAGCGGCTTCCATCGGGCGGTCGCGATCGTTGCGCTGCCGAACGACGCTTCGCTTGCGCTACATCACAAGCTTGGGTTCGCAACCGTTGGTGTGCTGGACGAAGCAGGATTCAAGGACGACCGCTATGTCTCAACGATGTTGCTGCAACGATCTCTAGAGATCGGCTGAAACCCCGAGTAGGCGCTCCCTGCGAATGGATTTGGCGCCGGAGGCAAGAAGGGCAAATGCGATGATCCAGGCGATGAGACCGGCGAGACCCGCTGAAATGACTGGGCTGTAGAGAAGGCCAGAGGCAACTCCGTAGCTCATCAAGATCACCGGGAGCGTCACGAGGCTCGATGCCTGATGGGCCGAAGCGGCGGACCTGACTCGAGCGGAGAGTCTCAGGATCAGCGAGAGCGCAATCGCAATAAACGGTGGGACCACCCACAACACCAACAGCAACCAACCTGCGGTCGGGAAGAACCAACCACCGAGTTGTGATCCCACAATGATGTTGACGACAAGGGAGTACAGCCCAAACCCGACAATGCCAGCGGCGTAGCCAGGGATCAGGCTTGCGATGAGCTTGCCGAGATAGATCTCCTTGACCGTGAGTGGTGAATGGGCCAGGTACTCGCCGGTTCCACGTTCTCGTTCACCGACGATGGAGTTGGCGCCAACGGCCGACGAGATTGTGAGTGGAACAATGATGGCGATTGGTGCGAGCAGGTACACGGCAAACGCGTACGATGCGCGGGTTGCCCCGTTGTCGCCTTGAATGTTCTCTTGGATCGAAGCAGGAAGCGTGCCGATGATGTCACCAATTTGGGCAACAGCACCCGTGTCCCGTACGAAGCTCATCGCGCCGAGCAGAATGGCGGGAAGTACCACGAAGAACATGCCTCCGAGAATGATCAACGGAATCCAGTAGTCCTTTGACTTGATCAACCGGTAGAGATCCGCCCGGATCACGGCCTTCACCATGCGCCATCTCATACGGTTTCCCTGTGCGCTCTCTGCATCTCGAAGTACAGATCCTCAAGCGTCGGGTTGAGGGGTTCTACCCGTGTCGGTCGTATGCCTCGTTTCACGAGTTCGATCACGATGTCTGGGATCCGGCTTGTCGAGTCGATGGTTACGTGGAGTCCGTCTTCGAAGCGGGTTGCGAGAACGCCATCGAGATCTTCAATGCCAGTGAGGGATGCACGGTCCTCAGCGTCGATGATGACGATCGGGTTCGCCATGTATCTGGTGGCGAGATCCCTTGGGTTGCCAGAGGTTCGCACGGAGCCTTCTTCCATCAGTACAACCTGATCTGCAACACCCTCGGCCTCGTGAAGGAGGTGGGTGCACATGATGATTGTTCGCCCCCTGCCAGCCATCTCCTTGATCAGGTCGAGCACGGCACGCGACGATTCCGGATCGAGCCCAGCTGTCGGTTCGTCGAGCATCAGAACCTCGGGGTCATGGATGACAGCCCGAGCGAGCGCCAACCTGGTTCTCATGCCCGTCGAGTAGCCACCAACCTCTTGCGCCAAAGCGTGATCGATGCCGAATCTCTCCGCCGCTGAGCGAGCGCTCACTTCGTCGCTCTCGAAGATGGTTGCGGCGAACTGGAGGTTCTCCCACCCCGTGAGCTGGTCGTAGAACGCTGGTTTGGGTGGGACGACACCGACTCTTCGCCTGATTTCGTCTCCAGACTCAACGGGGGATAATCCCAGAACCTCGATGCGTCCAAAATCGGCGAGAAGAGCGCCAGTCGTGAGCCGGACCGTCGTTGTCTTGCCCGCTCCGTTTGGTCCAAGGAGCACTGTGACAGCGCCGGAGGGCGCGGCGAAGTCGACCTCGTCGAGTGCAGTGACATCTCCAAAGGTCTTGCGAACCGAGGAGAATCTGATCGCGTTGTTCATCACGTCAACCATCGGTCGCAACGGTAGAGGTCTTGATCGGAAACGGAGACGATCGTCCTCCTTGGCGAGGGGTGTACGCCTGCCGACGAATTGGGGGTCAGTACGATGTCGTCATGTGCGGACGCTTTGTACAGGTCGAGAAACCGGAGTTCTATGCCGAGCATTTCGGTGCAGATTTCGTGAGAACAGAGACGATCACGCCGTCTTGGAATGTCGCACCGACAATGGATATATATGCCATCGCTGCTCACGAGCATGAGAGAGTTGTGACCTCGTTCCGTTGGGGACTCGTCCCCTTCTGGGCGAAGGACCTCAAGATCGGGGCCCGAGCGATCAACGCTCGGATTGAGACAGCTGCCGAGAAGCCGATGTTCCGTGATTCGTTTGCTTCCAAGCGATGCCTGATTCCTCTCGACGGGTTCTATGAATGGGAGCGCAAGACCACCGGAAAGCTCCCGCACTACATCCACTCTGCCGATGGGTCCCCGCTACCAGCGGCAGGTTTGTGGGCATCGTGGAGGCACCCTGAGACAAAGGAACGTGTGCTCACCTGCACCATCGTGACCGGAACTCCCAACGCTGTTGTTGCACCAATCCACGATCGAATGCCCGCAACTGTCGCTCCGGAGAACTGGGAGGCCTGGCTTGACCCTGCGAACGGCGCCGACGCAGTCCGGGATCTCGTAGCCGTCTATCCGGCAGGCCAGCTCATCGAGCATGCCGTTTCTACGCTCGTCAACAAGGTCTCGAACGACACCGCTGACAACCTCACCCCGCTCGAAACACCAGCCGTGGACGCTCCGTGACCGATAGCGTCAGAACGTCGGTCGTCAAACAGATCGACTGGTGTCAACGCATGGGATCCCCTCTGTATGCGGAGCTCCTGACGATTGCGCTTGCGGACTTTGACTCGGGTGGCCCCGTGTCGAGGGTTCTTGCCGACTTCGAGGGGGACGCCGTTTCGGCCGCCCTTCCGCTCCGCCTGATGGGAGGTGTGCATCGTCTCGTGTTGGAGGGTGTCGGAGGATCGCTATCTGCACACTTCCCGACGGTCGGAGGCGACCCTGACGGTCAAACACTTGCCGAGGACTTCTTGGTGGCTGTCGACGCCAACGCGTCATACCTACGAGAGGCTCTCGTCGTTGCACCTCAAACGAATGAGATTGGTCGGTCGGCCGCACTGCTGCCAGGGCTTGGCGTTGCTTTGGAGGGACGCAAGATGCCGGTGAGGCTTCTCGAGATTGGATCATCGGCAGGGTTGAACCTCAATCTCGATCAGTACTCATATCGAGCTGGTGCGTGGACGTGGGACGGAGTCGCCGATGCTCCGACGGTGGCCGTCGAATGGTCGGGTCCTGCGCCACCGCTTCCGCAGTCGCTCGAGATCGTGGAGCGGCGGGGATGTGATCTCTCGCCGCTCGATGCGACAAATCCCGACGAGCGGACACGGTTGCTTTCGTTTGTCTGGGCGGATCAAACTGCCCGCTTCGAGCGGATGCGAGGCGCGCTTGATCTCATGGAATCATCTGATATCAAGCTGGACAAGGCGGACGCCGGCCAATGGGTAGCGCAACGCTTGGCAGATGGGCATGGCTCTGGATCAATGACGGTGCTGCAGCATTCAGTCATGTGGATGTACTTGCCTGAGGACACGCGGAAGTTGATCCTTGGGACAGTCAGCGAAGCGGGTGAGGCAGCGACCGACGACCGACCGCTGGCCCACGTTCGATTTGAGGCTTCCCCCCGCGGGTACAACGCTGCTGGGCACCGTTTGACCGTGCAAGTGTGGCCTGGTGGCGAAGAACAAGTCCTTGCGACCGGCCACGCCCATGGCGCTTGGGTGGCGTGGAACGGATAGTTACCGCGATTAGTGGGAAGTCCCAGCGGCTCGCTCGCTAACTTACATCCGACATGGGCGAAGACGAGGCGGCGCAGCCGAACCAGTTGAAAGCAGCCGACCAGAAACCACTCTGGCGAAGGATTCTGCCGCGTCTGATTTTCCTCGCGATTGCCCTTGGAGCCCTGTACTTCTTTCTCCCAACGATCGTGGACTTCTTCGACGAGTCACACAAACTCGCCTCCGTGGAATGGTGGTGGTACGCGATCATGGCCATCCTCATGTCCGGTGCCTTCGTCGCTGCGTGGGAACTAAACCGAATCGCGTTGCTCGGCGTGAGTCGGTTCGTGATCGCAACCGCACAGCTCGTCGCAAACGCACTCTCGAAGGTGATTCCTGGCGGAGCGGTCGCCGCAGGAGCCACATTGTTCCAGATGCTTGGGGTATCTGGGATCCCGAGGCAGCAGGCAGCGACCGGTCTTGCCGCCGTGGCCTTCATTTCGAATCTGGTGCTCTTCTCGCTACCGGCCGTCGCCCTTCTCATCGCTGCGATTTCTGCCCCAATTCCCGACGGCCTTCTACCGGTAGCGGTCGCTGGAACTGCCTTGTTTGCGGTGATGTTCGCCGTCGTGGTTGTGCTCGTGAAGTACGACCGTGTTCTGCTCCTCGTTGGTCACGTCATCGAACGCGTCGTCGGTTGGCTTGCGAAGAAGCTCAAACGGGAATGGACATCGACGGCTGAGGGCTGGCTCGATCGCAGAAACGAGGTCGTTGAGGCCCTTGGCGAACGATGGTTCAAGGCACTCGCCGCTGCCGTTCTCAATTGGCTGCTCGACTATCTGGTCCTCGTCTCGGCGCTGTATGCGATCGGTGCGGAACCTCGACCAAGCCTCGTGCTTGTGGCGTTCGCAGGATCAGCGGTGCTCGGCATGATCCCGATTACACCTGGGGGTATCGGCTTCGTCGAGTTTGGATTGGTCGGTATGTTGGTCGCGTCAGGAGTTCCGGGTCCCGACGCCACGCTTGCAACGCTGGCGTACCGGCTCTTCCAGTTCTGGATTCCAATTCCAGCCGGGGCCGTTGCCTATGTCCTCTTCAAGCGGCGCTACGGCAAGCCAGCTGACCTCGTCGGAACCCCATGAGCGGCCGACCGTAGATCATCGACATGTCGCGCTGGTACGCTTGGAGTGCTGACAACGTCTTGCGGGAGAGTCGGACAGCCGACGCCGAAGGAGCAACCGCCCCGGGAATCTCTCAGGCACACGGACCGTAAGAAACTGGCACTCTGGAAAGAAGGGCTTTTGGCCCTCACCGAAGGGGAAAACCGCACGGCGGCGAATCTCTCAGGTTCCGAGACAGACGGGGCGCGGAAATGAGCGCGCGCCGTCAGGAGTTCACCATGTCAACCGTCAAACCGTTCTCCTTCGCCGATCGGCATATCGGTCCGAGCGAAGCCGATGTTGCCTCGATGCTCAGCGCCATCGGCGCCGCCACCATGGACGACCTAATCGACGCCGCCGTGCCGACCTCGATCCGCACTGACGAGCCACTGGACGTCGCCGGACCCTTGACCGAACAAGCGGCTATCGATGCGCTTCGCCGAATATCGAAACAGAACGACGTGTACCGATCGTTCATCGGTGCTGGGTACTACGGAACCATCACGCCCGGAGTGGTGAAGCGCAACATCCTGGAGAACCCTGGCTGGTATACCGCCTATACGCCCTATCAGCCAGAGATCAGCCAGGGAAGGCTCGAGGCTTTGATCAACTTCCAGACGGTCGTGTGCGACCTGACCGCCATGGAGATTGCGAATGCATCCCTCCTTGATGAGGCGACGGCAGCCGCCGAAGCGATGACGCTGATTCGACGCGTTGGCAAGAGCAAGAACGAATCGTTCTTCGTCGACCACGACCTACACCCGCAGACGATCGAGGTGATAGCGACCCGTGCCGTCCCCTTGGGCCTCGATCTCGTCATTGGTGATCCAGCGACCGACCTTGTGCCTGAGGAAGTGTTCGGTGCCATCGTTTCCTACCCAGGTTCTTCCGGTGAAATCCCAGACCTCGGTCCCGTGATTGAGCACTGCCACTCGGCTGGTGCTCTCGTCGCTGTGGCTACGGACCTTCTGGCCTCGACCATTCTCAAACCAGCGGGAGAATTCGGTGCCGATGTGGTCGTCGGCTCCTCTCAGCGCTTTGGGGTACCGATGATGTTCGGCGGGCCGCACGCTGGATTCATGGCGACCCGTAATGACTATCGCCGGTCGATGCCAGGGAGGCTCGCAGGGCTCTCGAAGGACACCAAAGACCGGAATGCCTACCGACTCACGTTGCAGACGAGAGAGCAGCACATCCGGCGCGACCGAGCCACATCAAACATCTGTACGGCGCAGGTGCTGCTCGCTGTCGTGGCGGCGATGTATGCCGTCTACCACGGTCCTCAAGGCCTTCGTGCCATCGGGGAGCGAGTGCACACCATGACCTCCACACTCGCTGCCGATCTGGAGGCCGGTGGTGTCTCCGTCGTCAACGACCGGTGGTTTGACACGCTGACGGTCACGGTCGACGAGGCTGACGAGACGCTTGCGAAGGCGACACATCGCAAGATGAACCTGAGGGCCATTGATCAACACACCGTGGCAGTCTCCCTTGACGAGACAACGACCGATGAATACATCGACGCGCTGAGAGAGGTCTTTGGCGTCAAGGAGGGGTCTGGCGCGCTCACGGGGATTCCTGCGGACATGGTTCGCACGACCCCGTACCTCGAGCACCCGACTTTCAACAGCTACCGATCAGAGACAGAGATGCTGCGGTATCTCAGGCGTCTGCAGAACAAGGACATCGCACTCGACCGCTCGATGATCCCACTCGGGTCATGCACGATGAAGCTGAACGCAACCAGTGAGATGGAGCCAATCGCATGGCCGGAGTTCGCGGATATGCACCCGTTTGTGCCACTCAGTCAGGCCAAGGGCTATCTCGAGATGATCAACCTTCTTGAGGATTGGCTGGCTACTTTGACCGGGTACGACGCTGTATCGGTCCAGCCAAACTCTGGCGCCCAAGGAGAGTTTGCAGGGCTGCTCGCGATCCGCGGCTATCACGAGGCGAACGGTGAGGCACATCGAGATGTGTGCCTGATTCCGTCTTCGGCTCACGGAACGAACCCTGCCTCGGCGACGATGGCTGGCATGAAGGTGGTCGTCGTGAAATCCGACTCAGACGGATCCATCGATCTTGATGACCTCCGACAAAAGGCTGCCGACAACGCTGCATCACTCGCCGCCATCATGGTGACCTACCCGTCGACCCACGGTGTCTTCGAAGAGGAGATCACCGAGATCTGCGACATCGTTCACGATCATGGCGGTCAGGTGTATCTCGACGGTGCAAACTTCAATGCCATGGTTGGCCTTGCCAAGCCAGGCAAGTTCGGGAGCGACGTATCCCACCTGAATCTCCACAAGACATTCGCCATACCCCACGGTGGAGGCGGTCCCGGTGTCGGTCCCATCGGCGTTCGTTCTCATCTCGCTCCATATCTGCCAGGACATGGCCTTGTAAAGGATCTCCCTGGTCCAGAGGACGGTCTCGGCGCTGTGGCAGCTGCGCCTTGGGGATCTGCGGGCGTGCTTGCCATCTCGTGGATGTACATCGCAATGCTCGGGCCAGAAGGTCTTCGACGCTCGACCGAAGTTGCGGTCCTGAGCGCGAACTACCTCGCAGCCAGACTCGCTCCTCACTACCCGGTGCTCTACACAGGCCCAGGGGGGTTTGTGGCGCATGAGTGCATTCTCGACATCCGTCAAATCGATGCCGAGACCGGTGTTACCAATGAGGACGTCGCCAAGCGGCTCATCGACTACGGGTTTCATGCCCCCACCATGTCGTTCCCAGTTGCGGGCACACTCATGATCGAGCCAACCGAATCCGAATCTCTTGCCGAGATCGATCGTTTCATTGCTGCGATGATCCAGATTCGGGCAGAGATAGCGGATGTCGAGTCTGGGGCCGTCGCGCTGGAGGATTCGGTGCTCAGACACGCGCCGCATCCCGCCGAAGACCTTCTGGTCGGCGAGTGGGACCGTCCGTACAGCCGCGAAGTGGCAGCGTTCCCGGTGAGAGGCCTCTCCTCCGACAAGTACTGGCCGCCCGTCAGCCGGGTCGACAACGCCTACGGCGACCGAAACATCTTCTGCGAATGCCCCCCAATCGAGTCCTACGAGGACTAACCAGTCTCCGTACCCAGGGTTCTGTAACGGGTCTGATAAGACTGGCAGCCCACAGAATGACGACACATCGGTAGAAAGGTGATCCAGGTGGGGTCCTTTGACTTCAAGACCAAGCCGACGGGGATATGGAAGTGGTTCCTCCATGCACCGACGTGGCTGTTCCGTTTGCGACTCGGATTCCTGTTCGGGAAACGGATGCTGATGATTGAGCATCTCGGTCGCAAGAGCGGCACGCTGTTTCGTACCGTTCTGGAGGTCGCGGGTAGACGGGGCGATGCCTATGTCGTCACATCAGGAACGGGTCCACGGGCCGATTGGTACCGGAACATCCTCGCTGGGGGAGTGGAGGCGGTGTGGGTCGGAAGCATGCGCCATCAAGCGAGTGTGGGGCAACTCACATCAGAGGAAGCTGCCGCCGTCTTTGCCCTCTACGAAAACGACCACGCCAAAGCTGCAGCCGTTCTGATGGAAAAGATGGGCGTCGAATATGACGGCACCGACGACGGGCGTGTTGTGATGATGGAACAGATTCCGATGATCGAGTTCACGCCGGTGACCGAGTGATCATTCAGCTTGGTAGTTGACTCTCGAGTGCGGTGACAACCGACCCTAGGAACCGCTGTCCGAGGCCACCGTCGATGACTCGGTGGTCGTACGAGAGATCCAATGGAGCGACCAAACCAACCTCGATTGAATCGTTCACGACAACGGGAGATGGCTCCGCTTTCCCGATCGAGAGTATCGCCGTTGTTCCTAAGGGAATGATCGGAGTCCCATGGCCGCCTCCGAGGGCTCCAATATTCGAGATCGTGAAGGTCTGGCCTGACACCTCATCTGCGGTGATTGTCCGTTCGTGGGCGGCAGTTGCGAGTCGCTTGAATTCAGCATCCAGCTCATCGATCGTCATCAGATCCGCGTCCTTCACGACGACGACCATGAGCCCTGCTTCGGTGTCCACGGCAAATCCGAGGTGGTATTCGCTCCGTTGCAGAACGCCTTCCGCCGTGAACCTTGCATTGAAATCAGGAAACTCACGCAGCAGCGGCAAGAGCCGAGATGCGACCACAGATTCAATCGCATAGCGGTCGTCCCCGCTCTCTCTTGCAGCTGTAATCGCTTCAGCTCGAAGTTCCGCTTGGACCGTGACATGCGGAATCTCCCGCCACGACGCCGCCATGTGCTCGGCGATTGCCTTACGCGTGGGTGTGAGGGCAACGAGGTCGCCAGGAATGGTCGGCGCGGTGACATGCCCAGAGATGTCTGCCCTTGTGATCGATCCGCCGGGTCCGGTTCCAATGACCTTCGTGAGGTCAATTCCCTGTTCGCGAGCCAACTTCCTGACGATTGGCATTGCTCTGACCGGTTCAGTCCCGGTTGTCTGAGACGCCGTCGCGTCGGGAGCGGAACGGGGTGGGTTGGTGTCTGGAGGTGGTGTCGGTGCAGCCTCGACAGGCGTCGGGGGAGCTGCCGCGCTGTCTCCCTCACCGACAACGAACAGCACTTCGCCAACTTCGATTGTCTCGCCGGCATTGCCACCGAGTCGAGAAACGACACCCTCGTACGGAGAAGAGATCTCCACAACTGTCTTGGCGGTCTCGACCTCGACGATCGCTTGGTCGACGGCGACGGTGTCCCCAACGGAGACGAACCACTGCACAATCTCGGCCTCGGTGAGCCCCTCACCTATGTCGGGAAGTCGAAAGTCAGGCATGACGGGCAGGCTACCCGTGGCGTTCCATCTGTGGAGCACTCAGGGCGACCGGACGCATGACCTACCGAAACGTCTTCCCAGCCGCTGCGTAGTCCTTCAAGATCTGGGCAGGTTCGAATCGTGAGCCATGCTTCGACGACAATGTCTCGAGCGTGGCGACAACCCGTTCAATGCCGATGTGGTCGATGGTCCAGAATGGACCACCCCTGAAGGGGGGAAACCCGAGCCCGAAGACCGCACCAATGTCGCCGTCCCTGGCTGAGCGAAGAACCCCGTCCTGTAGACATAACGCGGCCTCGTTCAGGAAAGCGAGCGTCAGCCGTTCCTCAATCTCAGATTGGGGGATCACCTTCCTTGGCCCAACGCCGAGGGCGTCATAGACACTCTCATCGACGGCTCCTCGCTCGCCCTTGTCGTAGAGGTAGAAGCCTTTGCCGTTCTTTCGTCCCTGGCGACCGTCGGCGATCAGACCCCGCATCATGTCGGGACCCTTCATCCGCTCTCCGAACGCATCAAGGAAGATCTCGGCAACATGTGCGCCAACATCGATTCCGACCTCGTCAGCAAGGAGAAGGGGCCCAACGGCAAATCCCCAGTCCGTCATGGCGTGGTCGATACTCTCGACCGACGCGCCCTCTTCGAGGAGGTAGGCGGCTTCGTTGGAATACGGCCCGAGAACACGAGATGTGTAGAAGCCGGTTCCGTCGTTGACAACAATGACGGTCTTCCCCTGCCGCTTGCCGAACGCAACAGCAGTCGCTGTTGTTTCATCCGACGTCTTGTCTGTCGTGACCACCTCAAGCAGCGGCATCTTCTCAACCGGGGAGAAGTAGTGCATGCCGACGACCTTGTCTGGTCGTTCGCTTGCGGCTGCGATGTTCGCAATCGGCAGGGTGGATGTATTCGAAGCGAAGATGGTTGACGAGGGAACGATTGATTCGACCTCCCTCACAATCGACTGTTTGAGGGCAAGATCCTCGAACACCGCCTCGATGATGAGGTCGGAATGCCCGAACCCTTCCCATGTTGCCGAGCCGGTCACCAGATGCTGTATCTGGTCCACTTCGAAATCGCTCATTCGGCGACGCTTAGCCACCCCAGCGAGGACCTTCGACACGTACGCGAGACCTCGTCCGACGCCGTCGTCATCGACCTCCTTGATGCGAACGTTCGTCTTTGCACGGATGGCCGACACCGCGGCGATGCCCCCGCCCATCAGGCCTCCGCCAAGGACGGCGACACGTTCTACGGTCAGTGGCGCCGCGTCGGTGTCGATTCCGGTGTCGCTCTTGAGCTCCTGCGATGCGAAGAAGATTGAGCGCAGAGCCCTCGATTCCGGTGTCTTCACAAGTTCAGCGAAGAACCGAATCTCAGCAGCAACCCCAGCTTCCCGACCATGGTCAATGCCAATTTGGATGGCCTCGATCGCACGGCGAGGTGCCGGATAGTGTCCGTTTGTCTCCTTGAGCATCATGTCTGTCGCCTTCTTGAAGACAAGCTTGCGTCCTGCAGGATTCTTCTCGAGTGCGACCTTCTGAAGATGCGAGGGAGAGACATTGAGAGCGATGACCCTGTCCGGCTCACCGGCCCCGATTGCTTCGGTCGCGCGATCCACAGCGATAGTGACGAGCTGCTGAGTGGGCACGATCTCATCGACAAGACCGATCTTCTTCGCTCGCCTCGGGCGGACGGGCTTACCTGACACGATGATCTGGAGCGCTTCCTGGATGCCGACCAATCCAGGAAGGCGTTGCGTGCCGCCTCCGCCAGGAATCACTCCGAGTTGCACCTCAGGTTGACCGAGTTGCGCCTCGCTTGTGCAAATGCGTACGGAGGCTGTCAAAGCGAGCTCTAGACCGCCACCGAGACAGGCCCCGTCGATCGCGGCGACGACAGGCTTGGCAGCGACCCGATGTAGCGCTTCGATCCTGTCATAGACACCATGGATGCCCTTGAGCGCATCGATCGCCAAGTCGGTGTCCATCAGGGCGTCGAACATGCGGATGTCGGCGCCGGCAAGAAAGTCCTTCTTCGATGATCCAAGAACGATCGCCTTCACATCCGGCTCTTCGAGTCTGGAGACCACCGTTTCGAGTTCCCTGACGAACGCCTCGCCGAGCGTGTTGATGTCCTCGTCCTTGCGGTCCATAAGGACGACCGCAACGCCTGCATCGTCGATGCTGAAATGAAAGTTGTCGTACATCATCGTCACTTCTCCAAGACCATTGCCGCACCAAGGCCACCGGCCGCGCACTGGGTGATCAGCGCTGTTCCGCCGCCGCGTCGATTCAGTTCGTTGGCCATCGTCATGATCTGCCTCGCTCCTGTCGCCCCGAATGGGTGACCAAGCGATATCGAGCCTCCGTAGATGTTGAACTTCTCTTCGTCGATCTCGCCGATTGCCTTGTCCCTGCCGAGGCGCTCTTTTGCGAAGTCGTCGGAAGCAAATGCCTGTACGTTCGACAGCACTTGGGCTGCAAACGCTTCGTGCATGTCGATCAGGTCGACATCGGCCAGGGTCATACCGGCTCGGTCAAGCGCGATTGGAGTTGCGAGGGCAGGCCCCATGAGGAGTTGCCAGTTCGGGTCGAGGGCGGCAAACCCGTACGACTTGATGAAGGCGAGCGGTTCATACCCGAGTGCTTTCGCCGTCGACTCCTCCATGAGAAGGAGGGCGGAGGCGCCGTCGGTCAACGGCGAAGCATTCGCCGCAGTGACAGAGCCGTACTTGCGGTCAAAGACAGGCTTGAGCGTTGAGAGCTTTTCCATCGTCGAGTCCGAGCGAGGAATGGTGTCCCTGGCCACGGTGGTCGTGTAACGCGGCGGCATCCGGTACGGCATGACCTCGCTGTCGAAGACCCCTTCGTCCCAAGCAGCGGTCGCCTTTGCGTGTGACGAAATGGCATACGCATCCTGAGCTTCCCTGGAGATTCCATTCTCCTTCGCCATCTTCTCTGCGGAGTCGCCCATCGTCTCACCGGTCGAACGCTCTGCGATTGCTGGAGGATTTGGTGCGAGGTCCTTGGGGCGGGTCTTTGCAAAGGCCTTCAACTTCGAAGGCATGTCGCGCGCAGCGTTGGCCTCCATCATGATCTCGACGAACCGATCCGAGTAGGTCACCGGTGGCTTGGAAAGGGAGTCTGCGCCTCCCGCGATGGCGATGTCGGCTTCACCGAGGACGATCGCCTGTGCGGCATTGACGGTCGTCTGCGTCGAGGTGGCACACGCTCGTGTCACCGAATAGGCGTCGACGGATTGTGGGAACGGGCCAGCAAGGACGATCTCCCGCGCGATGTTCGGTGCAGCGACGTCTTGGACGACCGATCCGTACACGACCCTGTCGATGGTTGCCGGCTCGACACCGGACCGAGCAAGCAACTCCGTCACAACGGCGATTGAGAGTTCGAGTGTGGTCTGAGACGCAAGCGCGGTCCCCGACTTTGCAAAAGGTGTCCGAAGTCCGTCGACGATCGCGACCCTTCGAGGGTTCTTGGAGCTGGCCATGGATGTCCAATTCTTGAGCGTACGCTCAATATTACGGCGATCGCGTAGCGACGGGTTCGTACGGGCGTCGGGTGTGCCCGTGAATCCGGTGAGCGCCCGCTGCTATCTTTGCCCGACTGCGTGTCCATTCCTAAGGAGATTCAATGCCCGACGGCAAACCAAACATCCTCGTGCTGTGGGGCGACGACATCGGGATCACGAACTTGAGCTGCTACAGCGACGGGATCATGGGTTACCGCACCCCCAACATCGACCGGATTGCTGCCGAAGGTGTCCGATTCACTGACTACTACGGCGAACAGTCATGCACGGCAGGACGTGCGGCGTTCTTAACGGGTCAGAATCCCATTCGGACCGGCTTGACCAAGGTTGGCATGCCAGGTGCCGAGATCGGACTGAGCGACGAGGATCCAACGCTTGCCACGGCTCTGAGGGACCGCGGTTACGCCACGGGACAGTTCGGGAAGAACCACCTTGGGGACAGAGACGAATTCCTCCCGACAAACCACGGCTTCGATGAATACTTCGGCAGCCTCTATCACCTGAATGCTGAGGAGGAACCCGAGCATCCCGACTATCCGGATCCAGAGATGTTTCCGAACTTCGCCGATCGATTCGGCCCTCGTGGTGTGATTCATAGCTACGCCGATGGCCGCCTTGAAGACACAGGACCCCTCACCAAAGAGCGCATGAAGACAATCGACGATGAGCTGATCCCCCATACCGAGCGGTTCATCGGCGAAGCCGTTGATAGCGATAAGCCGTTCTTCGTCTGGTTCAACACGACAGGCATGCACTTCCGGACCCACATTGAGGACGAGATCAGGGGACAGGCTGGGAAGTGGCAATCCGAGTACCACGACGCCATGGTCGAACACGACAAGAGGATCGGAAGGCTGCTCGACTACCTGGACGAACTCGGAATCGCCGATGACACCATCGTCCTCTACAGCACCGACAACGGAGTCCACATGAACACCTGGCCAGATGCTGGGATGACGCCGTTCCGAAACGAGAAGAACTCCAACTGGGAGGGTGCGTTCCGGGTGCCGTCGCTCGCCAGGTGGCCTGGACATTTCCCTGAAGGCGTCGTACTCAACGACATCATGAGCCATGCGGATTGGTTCCCTACTTTGCTTGCCGCTGCAGGAGATCCCGGTATCAAGGAGTCCCTCAAAGACGGGCATGAACTCGACGGCGCTACGTATCACGTCCACCTCGACGGCTTCGATCAGCTTGCCTATCTCAAAGGTGAGGAAGAGGAGAGTGCCAGGAACTTCTTCTTCTATGCCTCAGACGATGGTGACTTGACGGCGCTGCGAGCGTACAACTGGAAGTTCGTGTTCATGGAACAGCGAGCCGTTGGCACGCTCCAGATATGGGCTGAGCCGTTCGTCGAGCTCAGGGTTCCGAAGCTTTTCAATCTGAGAACCGATCCATACGAGCGAGCTGATGTGACATCGAACACCTACTACGACTGGCTCATTGACCGAGCGTTTCTGTTTGTGCCAGCGCAGTCATTCGTCATGGAGATGGCTGCCTCGATGCTGGAGTTCCCCCCTCGGCAGGAATCAGCAAGCTTCACGGTCGGAAAAATGCTCAGAAAACTGCAGGCAGGAATTCCAAGCTCATAGGGACACCCGTCAGCGGTTGGTCAGCTGACGGTGAAGTGCTCGAATTCGTTGTCGGACGGGACACCCCAACACGCCCACAGATCGCCAGAGCGCGGACGCATGATGACCGCTCCCGAACTCTCGTAGGTGTGCGGTGGCTCGGGGTGACGGCAAATGGAGTTCTCGTCACGGAGCATTGCCATGAGCGAAGCCGGAGTGTGCTCAGACACCGAAGCGACCAGCGAGATGGCGTCCTTGAGTCGCTGCCGTGAATTCTCATCGAGGTCGGCGGGCCGCTCTTCCTCTACGGCCTGTGTGAGAGGAAAGAGGCAATGGTTCGTGTGGATTAGCGGTTCATCGTCCATTCGATCAACGACCACAGCCGTGTTGGTCGCCTCGATCGATGCGCCGTTGCCCTTGGCATCGAAGAGGAGGAAACTGTGACCTCCGGCGAGGTCGGCCTCTGTGATGCATGCAAGAGCTGCATCGAACGTTGTTTGACGAAGAGCCTTTCGGATTATGAACGGCCACGTCACGCCAATTGCACCGTCCGAGACGGTGAGGTTGTTGATTCCAATCGCGATTCCCGCGTCGTTCATTCCTATCTGGCCTAGAGCGCCATGTGTGGTGAATACCAGTGCGCGAGGTGCGCCCTTCGGTTGAACATCGAGGATGAACACGTGCGGCGTGGCACTCGAATTCATGTCCCATGTTTGGGCAAGAAACCCGCTGCCGCCTGACGCTTCGTCCGGTGTGATGACGGCGGTACAGGTGTCCTCCATTGCGGTTCCCCGTGCAAAGGCTCTGACCGTGTCGATGAAGTCTGTGTAACCGCCGACAATCACGGCCTCGGCTGGACTGATTCCTGCGGCCATGGCCATGGCAACCATCTCTTCGTAGAGGTCACTGTCGTACTCGGCGTGGGCATTGAGCATGCGCCCTGCTATCCCGACGACTTCATCGGTGGTTAGATCGGTGCCACCCTTCGATAGCTCGATCCGACTTGCCAGGTAGGTGCGGATGTCGGAAGCGAATGCTTCCCCGTGAGCCGTTCCGACTTCGGCTGGGTCACCAATGGTGCGGAGCACAGTGATGGGTGTCATCGGAGCCTTCCGTAGAACCGAGTCTTCGGTTCCAGGTACTCAAGAACTCCCTCAGTACCGGATTCGCGGCCGAGGCCAGATTGTTTCACGCCACCAAACGGTGCTTGGGCGGCAGCGGGATACCACTCGTTGATGCCAACCATGCCGTATTCGAGCCGATCGGCGACGCTCATTGCGGTGTCGAGTCGGGAGGTCCACACGTAGGCCGTCAACCCGTGTTCGACTGAATTGGCTAGCTCGATGGCAGCATCGACATCGTCGAACGAGGTGACCGGCATGACGGGTCCGAAGACCTCCTCGGTCATCACAGGAGCCTGTCCGATATCGCCCGCAATGACGGTCGGCTCGAAGAAGAAGCCTGGCATGTCAGGGCGCCTCCCTCCCACCTTGACGGTCCCGCCGGCGTCGACGGTTGCTCCGACGAGCGCATCGACCCTGTCACGCTGGGTGGCGTTGATGAGTGGGCCCACCGCGGTTGCCGCATCGAAGGGGTCGCCGACGGCGAGGTCGGCCGATAGCCCGGTCACTGCATCGGTGAACTCTTGTGCCACAGCGTCGTGGACGATGAATCGCTGCGGCGAGGTACACACCTGTCCGCCATTCCGATACTTCGCACCAACCGCTGAGATCGCAACCGCTTCAAGATCATCGATATCGGGCATGATGAGAACGGGTGCGTTTCCGCCGAGTTCAAGTGAGAGCTGCGTCACCGTGCGTGACGCGCCGTCCATCAGAATCTTGCCCACCCGAGTTGAACCTGTGAACTGGATCTTGCGGACCCGTGGGTCATTGAGCATCGTCTGCGCCATGGCCTCAGGGTCACCGTTGATGATGTTGAAGGCACCTTCCGGGACTCCGGCGTCCACTAACACCTGACCGTATGCGAACGCGGACATTGGGGTGTATTCGCTTGGTCGAACGATCACCGTGCACCCTGCCGCGAGTGCTGACGCCGATGCCCGATTCACGTTGTAGACGGGGAAGTTCCACGCGGCGATGATCCCGACCACCCCGACTGGCTGGTACGTAACTTCGATGCGTTTCGCGGGATGGGTCGCAGGGATGATTCGACCGCCGATGCGCTTCGACTCCTCGGCGGCAAACCTCAAGTAGTCCGGGGCGGACTTCCACTCCGCAACCGCCTGAGCGAGAGGCTTGCCAGACTCCGCTGATGTGATTCTCCCGTATTCGTCCGCACGCTCGGCGAGGAGGTCGGCTGCCGTGCGAAGAATGTCGGATCTGCGGTACGGGCCGAGATTCGCCCAACTATCGGCTGCCGCCGATGCCGCTTCGATGGCAGCCTGA